>Ga0209086_10002027_pt1 | contig 16129 bp, 15 predicted proteins | sample M_130207_XF_Meta_FD_187312 | JGI IMG/M metagenome (GOLD analysis project Ga0209086, IMG submission 187312) | Freshwater microbial communities from Lake Montjoie, Canada to study carbon cycling - M_130207_XF_MetaG (SPAdes) (version 2) | ecosystem: Environmental > Aquatic > Freshwater > Lake... | reverse complement strand
CTCAGGCCAGGACACCTTCCAAGCAGACTGTCGCGAGTTCGAGTCTCGTCCCCCGCTCCATCCCCACCTTGCAGATCAGCGCGACAGCCTGCCTGCATTTGCGCACCGGAAGGGTCCTGCCACAGCGCTTCGCCACCATCTAACTGGACAAAAGCTGGTGCCGGATTTAATTCAGGGAAACCTGACGCCACCACACCGTGCTATCGCAAATCGGAAGGGTCAGGCACAACGCACGGTCAACCGTTGCGTCGGGATGACCGGTAAACCCTCAGAGATCTATGTCTAGCAACCAGCTTGAAGCTGTCCAGATCGGACCCGTGGATGTTGTTGCGGCGGTGATCCGCCGTGGGGCGAGAGTGCTGTTGTGCCAGCGACCGGCCCACAAGCGACACGGAGGTCTCTACGAGTTCCCGGGTGGGAAGTGCAATGACGGGGAAACGAAAGACCAGGCCATCTCACGTGAACTCCTTGAGGAACTCGGAGTCACGGTGACGCACGTCGGGTCCGTGTTGCACTCAATCCACGATCCCGGGTCGCCGTTCGTGATCCATTTCACCGACGTCCGGATTGACGGCACTCCGCTCACTATCGAACACACGGATCTCCAGTGGGTGACGTTCAACGAAGCCCTCTACCTTGACCTCGCGCCGAGCGACCGGCGATTCATTGAGGACTTCCTCGACCGAGCCGGCGAAGCCGACTGACCCCCGGACGCAGGACACGGCTCTCGAAGCCGCCAGAACCGGCATCATGGACCGGATCGGACCTCCACCGTGGGCTGGATCCGCATAGGGACTTGAATCATAGTGATATGCATCGGTTCGATCCCAACTCGTGCCAATCCCCACCCAAAAAACTTTCGAGCGGTAATAAGCTGGTACGCATTACCATCAAACACACGTGCGGGTATGCTCAAACGTGCAAATGGCAGTCGTGGAAAATCGCACCGAAATGAAGGGGTTGGTCGAATGGGTTCGGGGCTACCGGTGATCCGGGCTGCGCTAATCGCGCTCTTAGTGGCAGGGTGGATAACCGTTGCCCCGGTCGCACGGGCGGAGAACCCGTTCGGCATCGACTGGTCATGGGCAACTGCGGAACTAGAGCGCATGGAAGCCGCGCTCGACGACGTCGAACGCGCTGACCGACGCATCACGACCGATGAAGCCAAGAACACCCTGTTTTTCGAGTTCTATAACACCGTGGTCGATTTGCAAGTCGCCGACGACACCGGGTATCTGGACACCGTCACTACCATCGGCTTCTGGTGCGTGAATAATCATTCATACGCCAACGGCACGTATTATGCATTGTGTCAGTACCAGTACATGAAGGTAGATAACGAAATACGGGTCGCCTACGAATTGATGGAACAGTACGCTTTGTGGATGTCGCACTGGTACGCGATGCGTGAGGGCATGTCACAGCGAAACAGTGACATCATCCACAACCAGCGGGCCGGAGGACTGCTAGCCCGGGTGCGGAAAATCATCCAGAACCAACGGACCTACATCAAGAACTTTTCTTGATCGGCATCCCGTGATGATCGGGACCAACTCCGCAACCCTCTTCCTTCGTGGCCGTCGCCGTTTTCGGGCAATCTCCGCCTGCGCATCACCATCGAACCCCTGGCAACGCATCGGTTCGATGTCATTGGGATACGACATTCGCTCCGCCTCGGTTGGAGGAGCGAGGTCAATCGGGCCGGAACCGCCGCCGGGTCGGACGGGCGGGCAGGCCCTCGATCAATGTCGCGGGCGATCAGCATCCACGCCATGCCCTGCTGATCGGCTTGGGACTCTGTCCATGGCGTCCACAACACGACCTGCTTGACCACGAGGCTCGGGTCGATGGAGATGCCATCAAGGTGCTTGCCGTCGGCGCCGAGGTGCCGGAGGACGTGGGCCATCATGGGGTCGTTCCCGCCTTCGGCAGACTCCGGGCAGTCTGATCGGCGGGAATGGTGCGGGGCCTGCTCGGCAGTGATGCAAGCGCTCAGGCAGGCACCAGTTGTGAATGCGGTCTCGTCGAAAAAGAGGGACCCGGGGCCGTTGCCGAAGGGCAGGGGCACCCGTCGCCCATTTCGCGCCAGTTGGGTTGGGTCTTGCAACTCAACGGTCCACGTGCGCTCAACCTGCTGGCGCGCGGGTACCCCAGTTGTGGACGCCAAGGAAACTCTGCCACCTATGCGACGCGCGATTTCCCGCACGCCATCGCGTTGTCAAAGACATAACATCTCCAACATCGCACACCAGGAAGGTCAGCGTGGCCAGGCCGGATCAACCCCGGTGGTGGTCTCGTCCCAGACTGACCCAGTCAGGTCCACCCCGATTGCTTCGGACATCGAGGCATTCGTCAGGATCGCACCATCCAGGTTCGTCCCGGTCAGGATCGTGCCGACCAGGCTAGCCTCCATTAGTGAGGCGTTGCCAAGGTCTGCCCAGCGCAGGTTCGCCGAACGGAAACTGGTGGCGAAGCAGTCGGCGCCTCGCAGGCTCGCCGATACGAGGCTCGCGTCCCGAACCATTGCGCCGCGCAGGATGGCGCCGGCGAGGTTGGCAGCGTGAAGGGTCGCGCCGGTGAGCGTTGCACCCGTCAGGTTGGCTCCCTCAAGGACCGCACCGGAGAGGGTCGCCCCGCGCATGTCGGCGCCCGAGAGATCGGTGCGCACGAGGATTGTCGTGTAGAGGTCCGCCCCGGTGAGGTTCGCCCCCGCCATGGTTGCGTCGGTCAGGTCGGCCTTCCAGAAGGTGACCCCGCGCAGGTCGGCACCAGTGAAGTCTGCGCCAACCAGGTTCTGGCGGGCGAAACTCTTGCCACGCAAGTCCTGTCCGGCGTAACTGTCGGCCTTGGCGATCCGTCCGGACCCGACAAGGACGACAATGGCCGTTGCGATCACGAGGAATCCACGCAAAATGTTCATGCCGGATGGTAGCGAGGGGATCGGTCACATGCCTACGCCGACACGTTGAACTGACCACTCGCGATGAAAGGTCAGTTAGACGCGGTCGAGGCCTCAACGCCGACCGGCGCAACCTCCACAACGGCCGTTCGCGCCGTCGGGATCAGGCGGGTCAACAGGAACATCACCGCCGATGCCACGATTGCGACACCGAACCCGACCGCAAGCGAGAATGCCCGGGACACCCCACCGATGAGCGGAGGTCCGGCCAAGAACCCGGCATAGCCCATGGTCGCGACCGCTGCGATCGCTGCCCCCGGCGTCTGTCCCGGAAGCCGGGATGCCGCACTGAGTGCGATGGGGAAGATCGTGCCGATCCCTACCCCGCAGAGCGCGAAGCCTCCCACCGCCAAGACCGGGTTGGGTATCGCTACCGCAGTCAGGACCCCGAGACCCGAAAGCACCGCACCCGATGCCAGAACTGTCCTTGGGTCGAACCGGGCGGCCACGCGGTCACCAAGTAGCCTTGCCGTCGCCATGGTCACGGAGAAGGCACCAAACGCAAGGCCCGCAGATGCTGGCGTCATCTCCAAGGTCGTGCGTAGATAGATGCCCGACCAGTCAGCCACAGCCCCTTCCACCAGCAGGGATAGGCCAGCAATCGCCCCCAAGGCGAGCAACGCCGGGGTGAGGCGGGCGACCGACCGGGTAGTTTCCGCATGCCTCGGCGCGGACGGCAGGAACCAGCGCGTCGTCACGAAGATCGCACCACCCGCAAGCAATCCGGTAACCGTGAGGTGCATCTCAGGCGAAATTCCCATCGCCATCACGGGTGCCGCGATCAGTGTTCCAACCAGACTGAACAGGCTCCAGGAACCGTGGAATCCCGACATCAGCGGCGCACCGTGATGCTCTTCAACGTCACTGGCCTGACTGTTGAATGCCACGTCGATTCCACCGACTGCCACTCCAAACAGCATCAGTGCCCCGAACAGGATCCATTGCGACGTTGCAAAACTCGGCAGTCCAAAGAGCAACATGAACGTCACCGCAATTCCGGCAGTCACTCGGGTACTGCCGAAGCGGGCGGTGAGTGCACCAGCGATTGGCATGGCCGGCACAGAACCCATCGCGCCACCGAGGAGTGCAAGCCCGAGCTGCCCGTCGTCAAGGCCGGCCTGGATTTTCACGTCTGGAATACGAAGGAACCATTGGGCAAGAGCGACGCCATGGAACCCGAAAACGGCCGTCGTGGCAATCCGCGCTGACCTGATCTGGGCGCGCGAAAAACGGGGGCCCTCTTCCGGAAACTGTCGTCCAATCATTCACCGGAAGGGTACCCACCCGGCAGATCACGCCGGGCAGGCAGGCGTCGGAGTAAAAGTAATGTCCAGCTGATCAGGTACTGGGTTTCTCATCGGCAACGATGGCATCCACTTCGATCTCGACCAGATGTGCCGGATCAATCAATCGGGAAACCTCAATCATCGTGGAGGCGGGACGGATCTCGCTGAAAATCTCGCCGTGCGCGCGCCCGACCTCCTGCCAATGAGCGATGTCCTTGAGGAAGATCCGGGTCCGGACAACATCGCCGAACGACGCCCCCACCGCCTCAAGAGCGCTTCCGACAATTGCGAAGATGGCTTTTGTCTGCCCATACGGGTCACCGGGGGACAAGACACTGCCGTCTTTCGCAGTGGCTGTCGTTCCCGCGACCGAAATGTGGTTGCCGACACGCACGGCACGCGAGTACCCAACCTTTGGCTCCCACGGCGACCCAGACCCAACCTGCACCCTTGCACCAGTCATGGCAATGCTCCATTAATATTGGCCCGCCACCGCCCGACCATTCCACGAACGCATCAAGGCGCGGTGACGGTGCCCTGCTACCCTACCCAAGTGCAAGCAACGAGGCACCCCTTCGACTTACAACTGCTCGTGCTCGATGCGGACGGCACCCTCTTTACGAGCGACGAGAAGGTGACTGATCGCACCCGCGCCGCGATCCGACGCGCGCAGGACCGCGGGGTCAAGGTGGCCATCGCGTCCGGTCGGCGGCGTGCCCGAACCGTGGAAGTCTTCGACCGCCTCGGGCTCGACGGGGTCTACTTGATCTCGAGCCAAGGCACGGCGGTATGGGAAGACCCGATGGGGACCAGCCCGGTCCTCCTGGCCCACAATCCGTTGCCACGCACTGAAGCGATTCGCGTCTTGTCACGCATCCGCGCCCACCAGTTGGCCTCGGTGCTGATTGGGCATCCCGGCGTGCCAGACACAATCTTTCATGACGGCGACCTGGACGCCCACCCGGCGATTGGACGGTATGTCCAATTCAATGGAGTGGCCGCCAGACCCCTCGATGACACTCCGGACGGGCCAGCATTCGGCCTCGACCCAACCCAGTTCGTCGTCCTTGCTCCCCTTCCGCGCCTTCGCGATTTGCGAGACGACCTCACTGGACGGCCCGTAATCCGTGATCGGTACGAACCGTACCCGGCGTCGGGAGTGACTCCGCTTGAAGCGACGACCAACCGTCCGTGGCACGTGATCTTCTCTCGCGGTCAGTTCACCGCAGGGGCCGCTTTGGAGGTCGTCGGCCCGACAACCAACAAGGCCACGGCGGTCGCGTCACTCGCGCAGCATCTTTCCATCGGCAACAAGGACGTGGCCGCCTTTGGCGACAACATCAACGACGTGGAGATGCTCGGTGCGGTCGGGCTGGGCGTTGCGATGGGCAACGCCACCCCAGCCGCCCGGTCCGCCGCCTGGAGCGGGATTGCGCGTCGGGATGGCGCACATTCGGTTGCGCCGATGGACCGCATCGCCCCGTCCAACGACCGGGACGGCATCGCCTGGACCCTCGATTTCCTTTTGGAGGGGCACCTGCCACCAGGGTGGTCGCCGGCACTCGACTAGCCTTTCTATGGACCCGCAAGCACCGCTCCGGCAGGGCTATTAAATGAGTTCCGGCGAGGGTGCCGGCACTCGTAGGGTCAGCGGACCCATGCCAATAGATGACTCAAGGGACGAAGCCGTTCCCACGCACGACATCAGATGGGCACACGGATCGCGTGTAGCCGGATGTCCCGGTCGCGACCATGGGGTTACGGTCTCAGTGAGTTGACCAACGCCGCCGTTCTCGCAACGATGCGACGGGCCACTTCAGCCTTGGGAAGCATCGGCAGGTGTTCGACTTCAGGACCGGTTGGGTCGCCTTGCCGGGCAAACATGGTCACCCGGTTCGTGTCTGTGCCAAAGCCACTGCCAGCTTCAGTGACGTCATTCGCGCAGATCAGGTGCGCCCCCTTGGCGTGGAGTTTCCGGGTCGCCTCGGCGGTCAGCTCGCCGGTCTCGGCAGCGAAACCTACCTTCACCAATGCATCCCCGAAACGAGAGGTGACCGACGCAAGGATGTCCGGGTTCGGCGTCAGCTCGATCCCCAGGGAACCACCGGACCGCTTCATCTTTTGATCGGCGACGGATGCCGGACGGTAGTCCGCAACCGCCGCCGCCATGATCAGGCCATCGGCCCGCGCACTGGCCGCCAGGGTCGCGTCGGCCATTTGCAATGCCGTCTCCACCCGCACCGTGGTGACCCCCCACGGCTGTGGCAGCGAAACGGGTCCGGACACAAGCGTCACGTCGGCACCAGCGTCCCGGGCCGCCTCGGCGAGGGCATACCCCATCTTGCCACTCGACCGGTTCCCGATGAACCGCACCGGATCGAGAGGCTCGTGCGTGCCTCCGGCTGTGACCACGACGCGTCGTCCCGCCAAAGCGCCATTACGGCCTAGTGCCTGACGCACGGCACCGATCACGTCGTCGAGCGGTGACAGGCGTCCCATGCCCGTGATGCCTTCCGCGAGGTATCCCGCCACCGGCCCGACCTGGAATACCCCGCGCGCGGTCAGGGTCGCAATGTTCGCTTGGGTCGCCAGGTGATTCCACATGTTGACATTCATGGCCGGTGCAATCACGACGGGAGCCTGGGTAGCCAAGACAGTGCAGGCAAGCAGGTCATCTGCAAACCCGTGCGCGAGTCGCGCCAGTGTCGTTGCGGTCGCTGGACAGATCACAACGACGTCCGCGCGCATCCCCAACTCCACGTGCGCACTGGACAGGTCAGGCATCGCCTCGTGAATGTCCGTGTAGACAGTCCTGCGGGTAAGTGCCTGGAAGGTCAGCGGCGTTACGAATTCACGCGCGGAATCCGTGAGGATGACATCCACGTCGGCGCCCAGTTGAACAAGGGAACTGCACAGTTGGGCCGCCTTGAAGGACGCAATCGACCCGCAGACGCCGAGGACAACCCGCTTGCCACTGAGCGCGTTCACGCCAGGCCGCCCGAGATCCGTGACCACGCCAGACGGATTCCGTGGAGGGTGAGGTCACCATCGACATGCGTGAAAACCGTTGTCTCAGGCACGATCAATGAGGCCAGCCCGCCTGTGGCGATCACCGAAACCTCGTATCCCAGTTCCTGGCGTAGGCGGCCCACCAGTCCCTCCACCAATGCGGTGTAACCGAAGATTGCCCCCGACTGAAGGCACGCGACGGTGTTCCTTCCTATGGACCGTGCAGGGCGCACTAGCGAAACCCGACGCAATTGGGACGTGCCTCCAACGAGTGCATCCACGGAGACACCCATGCCCGGTGCAATCGCACCGCCGACGTAGTCGCCATCTCGAGAGAGGACATCAAAGGTGGTGGCTGTCCCCATGTCCACCACAATCGCCGGAGCGCCGTACAAGTGTTTCGCCGCGACGCAATTGAGGATGCGGTCGATGCCCACTTCGGACGGGTTGTCGACGTCGACGCCGACGCCGAGGGCCATGTCACCACGACAGGTCACCGTTGGCACCTTGACCGCCCCCAGCCACGCTTGGAATGGCGCAATCAACCCAGGAACGACCGAGGCAATGCACGCCCCGCCTACATCGGTCAAGGCATAACCTCTGACCCTCAAGAGGCTTTCCCAGAGAACCAGCCATTCATCGGCGGTCCGGTCGCGTGCGGTAGAAACGCGCATCTCGGCACGGAGAGCTTCGCCCTCAAAGAGGCCGGCCACTACGTTCGTGTTCCCGATGTCAAACGCGAGGAGCATTGCAAGATGCTACCCGGTGACCCGCCCCTGAGCCTCTCCTCTCTGACCACAGCCAACGGCCAATCAGGCGACTTCCATGCCACGTGCCCACCATGGGAATCCACGGCGTGATGCGATAGGATGGACACATGGGGCATCCGCGCAGGCCAGTCGTCTCCATGGCGCGCTCCGGGACGACCCGCCTTCATGGCATTGTTGCCTCCGGCCGTGGGCGGAATGGGTTTGTACCTTCGATCGTCGGCGGTTCCCTGCGCCCGCTGTCCCGGTCAGCCCGGGGTTCCCGGATTCGCATGCACGCAAGCCGTGGGACCACCGAAACAGCCCGCCGGCGGACCGGCACTCCCAGCCCCACCCCATCACCCCGTGGATCATCTGCGCTTCCCTTCACTGGCGCAGAGGCACCCTCAGTGCGATCACTCCGCAGTACTGTGTCGGGTCTAGCCTCGGATGCCAAGCAATCCCTGCGACGGACCGCAGCGCCTGCAGTGCGTGGTGGCGCGGCGCTCCTGCTGTCGGTCTCGCTGGCAGCTTGCGGAGACGGTGCAGGGTTGGTTGTGCCCACCCCGCCGGCGGACCGATCCAGTGCAGCAACCGCCCCGACAGTACCCCCGACAGGATTGCCGAGCGACACTGCCGAACCTTCGACGTCTCTGGTCACCGAGTTCGCGAGTGGCCTTCCAAGCGATTCAGGTACCTATGCGGTCGTACCGGGCAGCATTTTCCGCGACCGGAGGGGCGTCTACCAGTTCGAGTGGCTTGAAGGCGATATCGGAGATGGTGCCCTTGACGACGAAACCCGTGAGGCCAAAGGTCACGTCGCGCGTACGAGCCGTCTTCGCCTTGTCCGGGATGACACCAATGTGGTGGACATTGTCCCCGGAAACGATCCGGTACTTCATCTGACCAACGACGAGGAGATCGGTCTCGCCGATATCCAGACCACCGCACCCGCGTATCCAGGTTCGTCCTATTACCCGCCAGCGTACGCCTACTGGGCCCCTTTCTATGGACGGCCTTCCTACTGGGATTATGTCCGCCCGTGGTACTACGATCCGCCCCGGACGGTGGTGATCGACCGACCAGTGATCGTGAACCGGGATGCGCCGCCGGCGCCGGTTCGAGTGAGCGGCGGGAACGCAAGCACGGCACCGGCACCACTCTCGCAGCGAACGACTGAGGTCACGAGCAAGGGAGGTGGACGTGCAGGCGACACCGGCGCCGGGTTCGCGGTCACGGCCCGAAACCAAGGCACGGCGCCATCCGACGGGCCAGTCTCCAAAGGGGACGCGCGCGCGGCTGTTCCTGGCGCCACCGGGAGCCTGGGAGCGGCGGGCGCACCGCCCCGGGTAGGTGATGGGAACGCAATTGCTCCCGCGCCCCCGAGGGTTGGCACCGGGTCGTCAGCGACCGGAAGCGCACCTCCGCGCGTATCCGGATCCAGCGGATCGACCTCGGGGACCGCTGGGAGTGCGCCGGCGTCTTCTGGGCTTCCGGGGTCATCTTCGTCGGGCAGTTCGCCCCCTCGTGTATCCGGCTCGTCCGGATCCGCCAGCGGGAGTTCGGGCAGCAGTGCACCATTGCCGTCAGGGTCGTCGGGATCATCATCAAGCTCGCCGCCGCGTGTGTCCGGGTCAAGTGGAAGCTCCAGTGCCGGAAGTTCCTCAAGTTCGGGCAGTTCGGGCTTCGGCAGTTCGGGCTTCGGCAGTTCGGCCCCTACCAGCAAGGGGACCGGGAGCAGCTTCGGGAGCAGTTCGTCGTCGAGTTCTGGATCATCGGCGCGCGCACCATCGCTTCCAGCGCCCCGGTCGAGCGGCTTCTCGTCCGGATCCGGATCATCTGGAGGAAGTTCGTCGTCTTGACAACCCGCGTTTCCACCATCACCGAGGGACGTATTGGCCAGCGTGAGAGATCCGTTATCGGCTTACCGGGTGTGGCGGGATCTTGCCGGGCCATTCGGACGGTTCGTCCTGCCGTCTCCCTTCATTAGAGTTGAAGCGAAGACGCACGGCGGTGGATCGACCGTAACGCTGCCAAAGGACCGCCATTCCACCCAACTGGTGAGTGCGGCAAGGCGACGTGCACTGGGCATTCCGATGTCCACTGGCGTGATCCTGGACGTCCCGCTCCATTCGGGCATCACGCTGTTCCGATCGGAAGTCACGGCCGCCGGCGACTTGACCGGATCAACAAGAATGCTCCCGCGAGCGGTTCTGATCGTCGGTCGTGTCGATGCGCCCGGTGCGATCCTGCCAACCGAATTGCTGCACGGATGGCCGACAGAAGACGATCTGGAGATCCTGGGGGTTGGCCTCACGAACGTCCCACTGGACCACCATTCGGACTGGTGGATGCAACCGCTTGATGAGCCTGTGAGCCAACCGACTTGGTTCATCCTGGACAGCGAGCGACAGAGTGACGTTTCCCGAACACACCTCAATCGCCAACTGGACAACCGGTACCGATACAGCGTCGACCACCTGCCAACAGCGGATAGCCTCAGGGATGCCGGATTGACCGATGCCATCCTCGTCTGCCAGCAATCCGTCCCGGCACCGGACCTGGAACCCTGGCTTGGCAGCCTCCTCGATCACGGCTTTCCCGTCCGCGTCCGGGCGTGTCAGTGAACAGTTTGGGCCAGACCAGGCCGCTAGCCGGGAAGGGCCGCGTCACCGATGAGTAACTCCACGACCACACAGTCGCGCCATTGGCCGTCCAGACGGGCGTGCCGGCGGTAGATCCCCACCTCGCGAAACCCCAGACTCCGGCAGAGTGCCCGGCTCGCGATATTCTCGGGAAAGAGGCGCGACACCAGCTTCCAGAACCCGCGCGTCTCACATGCACCAATCAGGCCATGAAGCGCCATCGTTCCGACCCCAAATCCACGGGCGTCGCGGGCGACATAGACCGAGAACTCACCGACACCGTCGTAGCAAGCGCGCGAACGGTACGCGCCTACACTCGCCCACGCCACTACCGATCCGTTGCGTTCCACAACGACAGTCGGGTGACGATCACCTCTTTCGGCGATCCCGGACTCCACTTGATCGGCGGTCCTTAGGACAGTCTCGAAAGTAGCTGTACGGTCCTCGATCCCCTCGTTGTGGATCCGGGCAATTGCCGGAGCATCGCTTCGATCGGCCAGACGCATCGTGTACGCGCCATTTGAGGGTGCCATACGGGTTACTCTATCGCCGCGGTCAAATCCGTGCGCCGTGGCCATCAGATCACCTTGGGGGGCCGGCATTCGTGAGCGCAACCGACTCAGGACAGGGCCAGAACCAGCGACCGCTTGGCAACTCCCCAGCGTCACTCCTGATCCTTCCGTTCGGCCCGTCGACGCCTGACGGTCACCTTGACCAACTCTTCGGCCCATTTCTGTCCAACGCCATCGAGACGGCACCGATGCCCGACTTTGCGGTGAGCGGAGAGCCGTACCCAACGCTTTCCACACTGGTACTTGAGCAAGGTGCGCTTGATTCGCTGACCCGACTGACGGGATCGTTCGACCGCATCATCTCCAATGCGATCGATCACATCCTCGAGGACCGGGAATATCTGGTGCGTCTAGGCTTCCCAGACGTTGCCATTGTTCCGCTAACTCGCGAACCTCGGGGAACCCGGCCGCTCCTAGGACGCTTCGACTTCCTTCTTGACACCAATGGCACGTGGCAACTCATCGAATACAACGCGGATACCCCGTCCGGTCTTCGCGAAACGATCACGATTGAGCCTCTGGTTTGGCACTACCTTCCGAAAACGCTCAGGCACGCACGTCCAGCCGGGGCGCAGCTGGGCGAGGCAGTCGTACGGGCAATATTGGGCAGACTTTCACCGCCGCTGGTGAGTGGTCGCCCTGTGCGGACGCTTGGCATCTTCACGGATGCCAGTCACACTGAAGACTTTGCGCAGACCGAGGCATTTTCCAAACTCCTTCGCGAACCACTCTCGAGGTCGGGAATTGACGTAGTGGTTGGAGATGTGGACAACCTGCACCTTGTCCACGGTCGACTTCACTTCCAGACAGGTCCCGTGGATGCGGTCTACCGGTACTTCCCGTTCGAATCACTCCTTGGGCTAACCGCATGGACGACGCTGTTCAGCGCCGTCGCTACCGGCCAGGTAAGGCTCTTGAATGGGCTACGTGGCCTGCTTGCGCAGAACAAGGGCGTCCTTGCATGGATCTGGTCGCACCGGGATGACGATGAAGTCTTCGGGGCGATTGACCAGGAAATAATCAGGAACCACCTGCCGGCAACCGGGTGGGTGGATGCCATCCCTCCGCGTGATGCGCGCAACGGAGTGATCCTGAAGCAGGTGTTCGGTCGCGAGGGTGAGGAGGTTCGGCACGGATCCGACCTCGATGACGACTCTTGGCGACAGTGCGTTGAGTGGGGCAGTTACGTTTCGCAACAACGTGTGGAGACCGTTCCGTCGCGGGCGATGGTCGCCACCTCGCTGGGCCACCGGGACGTCCGGGTATGGCCGTGTATCGGAAGTTTTGCGGTTGATGGACGTTGGGCTGGGTTCTACACGCGCATCGGCGCCGAGATCACGCAACATGACGCGAAGTGGTGCGCCACCGGGGTGACGACCTACGAGCAGTCCAAGTTGACATGAACGTGTAACCTTCGCGGCGCCAAAGTAACGCCCGCGGATCGATCGTGCCCCCTATGCTTTCTCAACCCTGTAGAGGGCTGTGCCGAGGCCACCTGAGATCAGTTCTGGCCGAGCAGCTCTCCCGCACATCAGGGTATGTCCGAATGGATGAGAGGGGTCCAGGTATGGCAAGTTTGAACAGGCGCACACTGGGGATCAAGGTAGCGACAAGCGCTGCCGCCATTGCTGCGATTTCACCGGTCCAAGTGGCGCTGGCAGGCGGAGGCGGTGGTGGCACCTACGGAGCTACGGGAAACATTGTCGAAACGGCCGTTGCCAACGGCATGTTCATGACCCTGGTTGCTGCGGTGAAGGCGGCAGGCTTGGTGGACGCACTTTCCGGCCCCGGCCCGCTGACCGTTTTCGCACCAACCGATGAGGCGTTCGCGAAGCTCGGCAAGGCGACGATCGATAGCGTTCTCGCTGACAAGGCGCTGCTCACCAAGATCCTGACCTACCACGTCGTCAGCGGTCAGGTCAAGGCTGCAGACGTCGTCAAGGTCACCTCCGCCAAGACCCTGCAAGGTGGAGATGTCAAGGTTTCGGTCGTCGGCGGAGCTGTCAAGATCAACGATGCTACCGTGGTGGTAGCGGATGTGCTGGCAACCAACGGTGTGATCCACGTCATCGACACCGTGCTCATGCCCTCCTAACCGGGAACACACACCCGCGTTACATCCCCGGATCGACATTCGTCGGCCCGGGGTTCTTCTTTTGGCCCCAAGCCCGACGCTTGCCGGAACTGTAACCGGGTCGAACCCGATTCGTAACAGGACTATGGCCGCCATCCTACGTCTGGATACATTCGGTGGCAACGCTCATAGGGAACCGTGTCGTCAGCCCAACGCTGGCGGCGCATGACCAAGGAGCAAACCAACCGTGACAGGCATGAACCGACGGCAGATTGGCGGGCGGCTCGCCGCATTCAGCGCACTCGGCGCAGGTCTCCTGACCCCGGGACTCGCGGCGGCGCAGTCCGCGAAGACGCTCAACGGCGCGGGCGCGACGTTCCCTGCGGTCCTCTACAGCAAGTGGTCCGAGGAATATCTCAAGGCGACCGGCCTCCAGATCAACTACCAGGCTATCGGTTCCGGCGGTGGCATCAAGGCTCATCAGGATCAGACCGCCGACTTCGGCGCGACCGATGGACCGATGAACGACGCGCAGCTCAAGGACGCCAAGGGAGGGGCAACGCTCCACATCCCCATGACGCTCGGCGCGGTCGTGCCTACCTACAACTTGCCGAAGATCACGCAGCCTCTCATCTTCACCGGTGATGTCCTCGCTGACATCTTCTTCGGCAAGATCGAGAAGTGGAATGACGCGCGCCTCAAGGAACTGAATCCCGGCGTCACCCTCCCGAACGAAGACATCATCGTTGTCCATCGCTCAGACGGATCCGGAACGACGTTCTGCTGGACCGACTACCTCTCAAGCGTCAGCGCGGAGTGGAAGGAAAAGGTTGGCTACGCAAACTCGGTCAACTGGCCGACCGGTCTGGGCGGGCAGGGCAACGCCGGCGTTGCTGGTGAAGTCAAGAACAACGAATACTCGATCGGATACGTCGAACTCGCGTACGCCCGACAGAACAAGCTTGGTTTTGGGTCCGTCAAGAACTCGTCTGGGAACATCATCGCTCCGTCCTTGGCATCCGTGACCGCAGCCGCAGCCGGCGCCCTCAAGACGATGACCGACGACCTCCGTGTCTCCATCGTGAACCCGGCGGGCGCGGCCGCCTATCCGATCGCGACCTTCACGTGGATCCTCGCGTACCGCCAGCAGCGGGAGGCATCGAAGGGACGCGCGTTGGCAGACTACCTCTTCTGGTGCATCACCCAAGGCCAGAAGTTCTGCGCCGACCTGGACTACGCTCCCCTGCCAAAGGCGATGCTTCCGCTCGCTTTCGCGAAGATCGAGTCGATGAACGCGCAAGGTGAGGCCCTGCTCGCTTCCGGGTCATCGCTGCCCCGCCAGACCGGTCTGGTCAACAATGGCGACGGAACCGAGACCGCGTCCTACGGCGATGGCACAACCGACAAGCGTCCGGTTTCCATGACGATTGTCGACACGGCAGCGGCCGCTGGTTCATTCGGCACGCTCCTCGCCGCCGCACAGGCTGCCGGCCTGGTGGACGCATTGAGTGGGTCCGGTCCGATCACCGTCTTCGCACCGACGGACTCGGCCTTCGAGAAACTCGGCAACGACACGATTGCCGCGCTTCTGGAAGACAAGGAGAAGCTGGCGTCGATCCTGACCTACCATGTGGTCAAGGGATCGGTGCTCGCCAAGGACGTCGTGAAACTGTCGACGGCGACCACGCTCCAAGGTTCAGACGTCAAGATCGACGCCAAGGCAGCGGTGCGAATCAACGACGCGACCGTGACCAAGGCCGATATCCAGTGCTCCAATGGAGTCATCCACGTCATCGACACCGTGCTGATCCCGGCGTAGCACGCAACCGGCCTGGCAGCCGCGCGACTTTTCAAGCGCGGAAGCTCGGATGGAAAGAGGGGGGTGCGTTCGTAGCACCCCCTTTTTCGTGATCCTGCCCGGTCCCAACGCGGTACGGCGCCTTTGAGGCCACCCATGACATCCGGAAGTGTTTCACCAAGTTGGGACCGTCCGTTAACGTGGCGATCACGACCAAACCCGATTATTGAATTGCAGCGTTCCTCCCGCTGCCTGCGCACCTCCACCCCCAAGGAGGCACGCAGCACTCCTCCTTCTCCAAGCAACCCCGGCAATGTTCCTGGTTCCCCCTCCAGGAAGGCCGGGGTTGTCATTTGTCCCGGACTGCGCAATCCGGATCCTGAATGCGGGCTTAGAATGGCAGCGCCGGACCGGCAAATCCCACAGTGACTGTCTGCGCTTCGAGGATATGGCGATGACCCGCGAGACCCGCAACATGCTCATCGGTGAGGTGTTGGGGACATACCTGATCACACTGATCGGCACGGGTGTGGTCGCAACCGCGGTCCTGACTGGCGCACAGGTGGGTTTGGGTCAGGTTGCCGCGGTCTGGTGGGCGGGGGTGACCATCGCGATTTTTGTGTCGCGGCCATTAGGCGTGGCGCACCTGAACCCAGCCGTGACGATCTCCATGGCAACGCTTGGGAAGTTCCAGTGGAACCTCGTAGCGTCAACGATCCTTGCCCAACTAGCGGGAGCGGTTCTCGCTGGGGTCACGGTAGCCGTCGCCTTTGGAAGCCTTCTTGATCGGTTCCTGGCATCGAAGGGCCTAACGATCGGCGCGCCGGGTAGTCAGGTCGGGGCAATGGTGTTTGGTGAGTACTTTCCAAATCCGGCAATGTTCGGCACTGAACCCGATGCCTACGCAGTGATCTCACCAGTCGGAGCGACGATTGTTGAGGCCTTCGGAACTGCAATCCTCGTGTTCGCGATCATCCGTCTGACCAATCCGCGCTCCAGGGTGCCCGACTGGCTGGCGCCAATACTGATCGGGTTGGTCG
>Ga0209086_10002026_pt1 | contig 16132 bp, 11 predicted proteins | sample M_130207_XF_Meta_FD_187312 | JGI IMG/M metagenome (GOLD analysis project Ga0209086, IMG submission 187312) | Freshwater microbial communities from Lake Montjoie, Canada to study carbon cycling - M_130207_XF_MetaG (SPAdes) (version 2) | ecosystem: Environmental > Aquatic > Freshwater > Lake... | reverse complement strand
CAAGGTGTGGGGCCACCGCCTCAAGGTGGAAGTCATCGCCGGCAGCTATGGGGCGGATGCCGCCTCGGTGGCCCACGACGCCGTCACCGCCGCGCAGGCGCGCGGGGTGGACTATCTGTTCCTCGATACGGCGGGTCGCCTGCACACCAAGCACAATCTCATGCAGGAACTGCAGAAGCTGCACCGCGTCATCGGCAAACAGCGGGCGGGGGCGCCGCACGAGGTGTTGCTGGTGCTGGATGCGACCACTGGCATGAACGCGCTCAACCAGGCGCGCGAGTTTCACAAGGCCGTGCCGCTCACCGGCCTGATCGTCACCAAGCTCGACGGCACCAGCAAGGGCGGCATGGTGGTGGCAATCCAGAAGGAGCTCGGCCTGCCCGTCAAATTCATCGGCCTCGGCGAGCAGCCGGAGGATCTGCAGCCCTTCGATGCGAAACAGTTCGCGCAGGCGCTGTTTGAGGAATAGGCATTTTGGGAGAATTCCCAACCCCGCCCCGTTTTGCTGACATGCGCCGGGAAATTCCCTGGACTCCTACCATGCCATCATTCGACATGGTTTCGAAGGTCAATTTGAAGCCAGCTCAGCTCATGCTTTCGCGGGGCGAGGGGACCGTGATTGGCGAGCCTCTGGCACAAAATCCTATTTCGGAGTTCGGGTTGAAAGGCCAGGTAAAGTGTTTACCCGAATCCTGAAGTGGGCCGTTGCGGAATGGTAGGGGAAGCGCGCTGCTGCGCCGTCCCCGCCCGCGCCGAGCGGGCGGAACAAATTGTGGCCGTTCCATGCGCCACCCTTATCCCATTTCGGAATCCCACTTTATACCAGTGGAATTTCCTCACAGTTGGGTGATCCCATTGGAAGGGCGCAAAAAATAGCGACGGGTTCGTTTTGTGAGCGGGTTTCCTTCAATGACGCAATGAACGCTCTTGCCCCTGGGCGTCCTTGGCACCTTGGCGGTTCATTCGGCCTGCAGGGTTCCGGCTGAACGAGATCGTCATTGGCAAGCTCGCCAAACGCGGCATCAGCATGAAAAGCATCGAGCAGAGCGATTTGGACATCTCGCCGCTCAGCCACGCCCGGCATCGAGAGCGACGTGGTCAAGGAGATCAACGGCATCATCCGCGACGCCAAGTTCAAGGTGATGACGCAGATTCAGGGCGACGGGGGGTGCGTCGTGTGAGCTGCAAGAGCCGCGAAGAGCTGCGATGACGGCTTGATGTATTTCCAAAATTTTTTTGATGCCTGGCCGACAATTAAAAAGGGGGGCATTGCGCCGTGCCCTGGCCGGTCCGCTTTACAGCGCCGCCAGAGTGGATTGCAGGCTCGCCGCATCCGCCACGTTCAACAGGGTCACTGATTTGTCGATGCGCTTCAGAAAGCCGCTCAAGGCCGTGCCTGGTCCCAGCTCGATGAACCGGGTGTAGCCCTGGGCAATCAACGCCCGCATGGATGCCTCCCACAGTACCGAGGCGCAGACCTGCTCGACGAGGCGGGCGGAAATCTCCGCCGGCGTTCCGTGGGCCTGGGCGGTGACATTTGAAATCACCGGGATCCCGGGCGTGACCAGGTTCACCTGGACCAGTTCCGCGCCGAGTTTTGGCTGGGCGCTGGCCATGAGCGGCGAGTGATAGGCGCCGGCCACCGGCAACGGCAAGGCGCGCTTGGCCCCTCTGGCTTTGGCGAGCTCGCAGGCCTTGATGATTTTCCCCGCCTCACCCGAAATAACCAGCTGTCCTGGGCAATTCAGATTCGCCAGCACCACGCCGGCCTCCGCGCACACCTCGCGCGTGGGCGCCTCGTCCAGACCGATGATTGCGGCCATGCCGCCCTGCGTCACGTCGCAGGCCTCCTGCATGAATTTTCCGCGCTGGCGGACGACGCGCAGCCCGTCCTCAAAACTCAGCGCGCCTGCGGCCGTCAGTGCTGTGAATTCGCCGAGCGACAGGCCTGCCGCGGCGTCGTATTTGAGTTGGGGCGCCTGGGCTTTGAGCAGCTGAAAGGCGATCCAGCTGACGAGAAAGATGCCGGGCTGGGCGTTTTCGGTTTTGGTCAGATCCGCTTCCGGACCGTTGAAGCAAATCCCCGCCAGGTCATAGCCGAGTGCGGTATTGGCCCGGTCGAACCAGGCTTGGGCGGCGGGGAATTTTTCAGCCAGATCTTTGCCCATGCCGACGACTTGGGCGCCTTGGCCGGCAAACAGGAGTGCGGTTTTGCTCATATAACAGCCCCACTAAACACGAAAATCACCCCGAACGAAAGTCGAGATTTTTAAATCCGAACGCCGAAGCAGGTCCGGCTACCGGGCCCTCCCTCTTGGGCAGCCCTGCGGACCAAAGCGCCTCCTCTCCCCGCCCTCCAATTGGAAGAGAGGGAGAGAAGGCAGCGTCGCCTCGCCGCTGCATCCCCATCTTGATTTCAGAATCGAGATTGAAATTAAAACTTTCACCTGCCGAATGAGGCAGGGCCAGGCTCTCGCGCAGGTCCTCCCCCTCGCCCTGCAAAAGCATGATTGGGGCCGAAGAGGGGACCTGGGGGGCGACCCTGAAACGGAATTCTCCAGAAAAGTCCCTGGCGGACGGGGTTACTTTCTCCGATACGTCCCCGTCCATTGCGTTTCGGCAAGCACGTGCCCGTTCATCGCCTGGAGCAGCTCGTTTTTAGTCGCCTGGGGTTTCAGGGTGGGCTTGGTGTCGAGCGCGTAGAGTTTGAAAAAATAATAGTGCGGCCTGCCCGGCGGCGGACACGGCCCCCCATAGCCAATCCGCTTATAATCGTTCACCCCCTGCTTCGCGCCGTCCGGCAGCTCCGGCATTTTCGCCACGCCTTCGGGCAGCCCCGCAGTGTCCGGCGGCAGATCGTACATCACCCAATGCACCCAGCTCCCGGTCGTCGCGTCAGGGTCCTCGCAGATCAAGGCAAGGCTTTTGGCGTCAGCCGGGGTGCCCGACCAGTGCAGTGGGGGTGAAAGGTTCTGGTCGTCAAACGCATGCCGCCGGGGGATCGGCTGACCCTTGGCAAAGGCGGTGGTGGTGAGTTGAAATTTCATGGCGGCTCCTTTTTTAACGGAACGTTTTGCGCCACCACTCCCGACCGCCGGATCCTCCGGATGCGGCCGGCCGGGTCCTGATGCGCTCGCTTCCGAACCAACCTCAACCCGAACCGCGTCAGCGCAAAATGGATTTTGCACTTGTCAGAACGGCTGGGCTGGTAAAAATGGCGGATGCTTTCTCACATTGTCATTTTTTGGACAGACCCCGCCCAGCCGGCTGAAGCGGATGAATTGTTGGCCGGCGCTAACAGCCTACTGAAAAACATTCCCGGGGTGCTGCATTTTCATGCCGGTAAAATGGCGCCCAGTCACCGGCCCGTGGTGGACCAGTCGTATCAGGTAGCCCTGAACATGGTGTTTGCCGACAAAAAAGCCGAACACGATTACCAATCCCATCCCCAGCACCTTGAATTCGTTGAGAAATACATCCGGAGGCTGATGAAGCGGGTGGTGATTTATGATTTCGAGGGGCCCCCGGCGCCGGATGCCCGGTAGCCCCCGCTGGATCCGCAAATCGGCTGCCCGGAGCGGGTGGCGGGCATCGCCAGAATTGGCGGCATTCTCCCCTTGCCCGGAAAAGGAAAGTCCGTCCTTAATGGGCGCATGAGATTGCCCCGTCCGTTGTTCCCGGTCCTCGCCTTGGCCCTGATGCCCCTTTTTTGTGGCCGTGCCGCGGGCGACCCGTTCGCCTGGCCGCCCCTCACGGCGCAGACCAAGCCCTGGGCGTTCAACTGGTGGATGGGGAGCGCCGTGGACAAAGCCAATCTCACGCACGAACTGGAGCGCTATGCCGCTGCCGGATTGGGAGGGATTCATATCATTCCGATTTATGGAGCGAAAGGGTTTGAGGACAAATATATCGATTACCTCTCGCCCCGGTGGATGGAGATGATGGGTTGGGCGGTGAGCGAGGCGCATCGTCTCGGCATGGGGGTGGACATGACCACCGGCAGCGGCTGGTGTTTTGGTGGGCCGCAGGTCACCGATGCAGATGCCAATGCGACGGTCGTCGTGAAAACTTATGAGCTGGGGGTGGGTGAACGGCTCGCAGAAAAATTCAACCGCGAATCCCTTCAGGCGCTCGTCGCCTTCGGTCCCGGGGGGAAGCCAATCGAGCTGACCGATTCCATCACCCCCAACGGCGAGGTTTTCTTTTCTCCGCCCGGCAATGTAACCGGAGCCTCCAATGCCGCGCCGCCTAAAACGTGGACGGTTTATGCCATCTCACAGAAGCCGTCCGGCCAGAAAGTGAAACGCCCGGGACCTGGCGGCGAAGGCTGGATGCTCAACCTCCTTTATCCGCCCGCGATGGACGATTTTCTCAAGCCCTACACGGCCGCCTTTGCCAGTTACGCCGGCCCAAAACCCCGCGCCCAATATCACGATTCCTACGAATACAAATCTGATTGGTCGCCGACTTTCCTCGCCGATTTCGAGAAGCGCCGCGGTTACAGATTGCAGGCGGAACTGCCCGCCCTCTTCAGCAAAGAAGACAACGACCGAGCCAACCGCGTCAAGTGCGACTACCGCCAGACGGTCTCCGAGATCATGGCCGAGGAATCGTTGCCCAAGTGGGCGAAATGGTCGCATGACCGCGGCTTCCTCACCCGCAACCAGGCCCACGGCTCGCCCGGCAACTGGCTCGACCTCTACGCGGTCGCCGACATTCCGGAGACCGAGATGTTTCACAGCGACCGCAACAAGCTCATCTCCAAGTTTGCGTCGTCCGCCGCGCACGTCGCCGGCAAGCCGCTGGTCAGTTCCGAGACCGGCACCTGGCTGGAGGAGCATTTCACCGAGAAACTGTCCGACGTGAAATATCTCTTCGACGACCTGTTTCTCTCCGGCATCAACCATATGTTTTATCACGGCGTCTGCTACTCGCCCGACGAAGCCGGCTGGCCGGGCTGGCATTTTTACGCCTCGCTGGAAATGAACCCGCGCAACCCCATCTGGCGCGATGCCCCCGCGCTCAACGCCTACGCCGCGCGCTGCCAGTCCATTCTCCAGTCCGGCGCACCCGACAACGACATCCTGCTCTACTACAATGCCGCCGATTTCTGGATGCAGCCTGGCGACAAGCTGCTGCCGCAGCTCACCGTCCACGCCCGCGACTGGTTCGAGGGTCAGCCCATCGGCAAAGTCGCAAAGGAACTGTGGGAAAAAGGTTATGCCTTTGACTATGTTTCCGATGCGCAGTTGAAAGCCGCGATGGTGGCGGATGGGAAAATCCAGATGGCCGGCGGCAAATACCAGGTCGTCGTCGTGCCGGAGTGTAAATTTATTCCGCTGGAAACATTCAGGCAACTGCTCGCGCTGGCGGAAAAAGGCGCCACGGTGGTTTTTGAAAGGGAAATGCCCAAGGATGTTTCCGGTGGAGGAAACTGGGAGGAAGAGCGGGTTGCATTGAAGGCTTTGAAATCCAAACTTGCGCCCATTTATAACGGACACCGCAATCCCGGCTATGAAGGCTATCGCAGCGGCGCGGGTTTGATTTATTCCGCCGGAGCCGGCGGCGCAGGCACAAAGTCGCTGGAGTATTTGCATGCGGCGGCCCGCGAACCCCTGGTGGCCGCGGGGTTGTCCTTTGTCCGCCGCTCGTTTGACGGCGGCTGGAATTATTTCATCGCCAACCGGGGCGCCGCCGATTTTGACGGCTGGATCAGCTTCGACCGTCCGGCACAGGCGGTGGTCGTGATGGATCCGATGACGGGAAAAACTGGCCGGGCGGCGGCGCGTCCGACGCAACGCAGCGTCCCACTCGCGAAGAGGCCCTTCACCAGCCCGATTGAAATTCATCTGCAACTCAAAGCGGGCGAGTCCGTGATTCTCCGCGCCTTTGCCGATCAAATGGGGGAAGGCCCGGCGTGGACCTGCTGGCAGCCCCAGACGCCAGACGCCAAGCCTGCGGCCCTGCCTGGACCGTGGAGGGTGACCTTCATCGCCGGCGGCCCGACGCTGCCAGCCGAATTTCAAACCGCCGCACTCGCCTCATGGACGGCGTTTCCGGACACGAATGGCCAGGCCTTCGCCGGCACCGCGAAATATGCAACCATGTTTGACGCGCCGGATGCGGCCGTCAAATCGTTTGAAATCAATCTCGGCGACGTGCGCCAGAGCGCGCGGGTGCGCGTGAACGGTCAGGACTGCGGCACGCTCTTTATGCCGCCGTTCCGGGTTGTCGTGGACAACCTGAAACCCACCGGCAACACGCTCGAGGTGGAGGTCACCAGCGTGGCCGCCAACCGCATCCGCGACCTTGACCGCCGCGGCGTGCCGTGGAAAACCTTCCGCGACATCAATATCGTGAATCTCAATTACAAGCCGTTCGATGCCTCTGGCTGGCCGCTGACGGATTGCGGGTTGCTCGGACCGGTCACGCTCACGCCGGTATCAGTCACGCCATAAAGGCAGACCTCTGCATCGTTCGTCTCCTCCGTCCGCTCCCATGCGCTCGGAGACCTCTTGCGTTCAAGTCTTGCCAGGCGAGACGTCAGGGGGCGCGTTTTATAGCAGTTCTTGGCAACTTTGGGACAGGTAGGGCGTTGCTCCGTGCGCGCCGTCGTGGTCAATCCGCACGCGTTGATTGGCAGTGGCGGCGGGCAGAGGACTGCCCGCCCTACCCGCCGATATCCCAAGGTTAAGTTTAACTGCCATAACCCGAATTCCGAAGCAACGGTCAGTTTCATGGATGGTCAGTTTCATGGAAGTGAGGGAGGAGGCAGTCGAACGGCGCTGCTTCATTCCCAACTCAACTCCAGAATCGGGTTTGATGTGAACCCGAATCCCGGACCGGGCCGTTGCGGAAAATGGAAGGGACAGCGCGCTGCTGCTGTTCCCGCCTAGGCGGAGCGGGCGGAACAAAGTGTGCCAGGTTTCACGCGCCATCCCTATCCCAGTTCGGAATGCGGTTTTAATTTCCCAGCGGCATCTCCCGGGAAGCCGTCGGGCTGGCGGGCAGGTCAAACAGGGCGACGGCATCCGGCTGGGCTGGATCAAAATCGCCGAAGTCCGGCGCGATGGATTTCGCCAGTGGCAATTTCGCCAGTTGGATGCCGCGGATCAGGCACTTGGCCAGCTCGTAGCTGCCGTAATTGTTGTGGTGCGTGCCGTCTTGAAACGCCCTGTCCAGATCCGCGCCGAGTGCGCGGTACAGGGTCCGGCTCATCGCGTTCAGGTCAATGAGTGCGCATTTTTCCTCTTTCGCCACGGCGCGCACCGTGTCCGGATAGCCGGCGAGCGTATTTTTTTCGACGCCGCTCTTGCGTTCCATCGAGGTCACGAGCACGGGCGTGCCGCCCAGCGCGCGCGTGCGCACGACTAGCTTCTGTAAGTTTGCCTTGTAAATCGCCAGCGCATTGGTGGCCTTATCCTTCTGGTCGTTGTGGCCAAACTGCACGAATAGATAATCGCCTTTTTTCATCAGGCTGAAAATCTTGTCAAACCGGCGCGCGCCCAGGGAGCTCTTGATGCTCTCGCCGGATTCCGCATAGTTCGCCACCGCCACTTCGGGCTTGAAAAAGCGCGGCAGCATCTGGCCCCAGCTGTTCCAAGGTTCGGCGGGCTGGTCGCACACCGTTGAGTCGCCGGCGAGATAAACCGTCGGCACATTCGTCGGCACGATCATCAGCGCGCGCAGGGCAGGGCGCTGTCCACCGAATTCCAGGGTGAGTTTCCCGTCCCAGTTCACCGTCTCGGTTTCCAGTTCCCGCTGCTTGAGCTTCACTTTTTCAGAGTCTGAAATCCGCGGTGTCCGGACATTAACAATGAATGTGCGGGTTGCCAGCGTGCCGGGCCGGATCTGGATTTTCTCCAGCATCAGCCGGCGCTGCTCGGATTTCACGGTCGTCACGGAATCGCCGGACTTGTCATTAAGCAGCGCGGTCACGGCGTAGTTGCCTTCCGGCAATTTCACAGAAAAAAGGAACGGCGTTTCGCTGGTCAGATAATTCGAGCCGCTCACTCCCGCCCCGGGATCAAAGCCGTAACCGACCGACTTTGAATAAAGCGCCGCTGCTTCCACCGGCGTCCAGCCGGGTTCCGGGTTGGCACCGGAAAAGTCAAACCGGAGGGACGTCTGGGCGCCTGCGCTGACGCCCGCCGCGAGAAGGATTCCGATGAAAAGCGGGGGCAACATTTTTAGGGATGAGTTGTGGGGTGGGTTGGAATCGCTGGCGCTTCCTGCGGGCAAGGCGCAAGGGCCTTGCCCTTGAGGGAAAGAAATTTCCCCAACGGTTGCCCTGGCAGGCTTTTCAACCCGGCCACCACACACAGAGCATTCGTCTGCGCGCCGGCATCCGTGGTGTGCGTGCCCTTGTCAGCAAACAAGGGCTCGACTTTCTCGCGGCCGATTTTTTTGTAGGTATCCGTTATGACCAGCGTGAGGTCGAGAAATAGGGCTCCGCTTTTCTGCGCCACTTCCGAGTCCCAGCCCGCGAGCGCCTCGAAGTCGCGCCCGGTCTCCCAGCGCTGCTGGTGCGGGATTGGGGAGCACAGGATGACCGTCGCTCCCCGGGCCTGGGCGGCGGCAACCATCTGTGACATGTACCAGCCGAATGTGTGGACCCGCTCCCTCGTACCGTCCGGCCGGGCGTCCTCCACCACTTCGTCCCCGATGCCCCTGCCGTCGGCCCGATGCTTGTTGGCCGGATCGCCGATGCGCCCCTGGTCGTTGTGGCCAAACTGGATGAGGACGAAATCGCCGGGCTTCACCGCGGCGGCAACTTTGTCCCACCGGCCTTCGGTGAAAAACGTCCGGGCACTCCTTCCCCCGATGGCGTGGTTGATGACGTTGATCCGGGAGGTGTCAAAAAACGGTGTGATCCGCTCGCCCCAGCCATACATGCCCTTGGATCCGCCACTCTTCACGGTGGAGTCGCCGACAATATGAAGCGCGGGCAGCGCCGCGTTTTTTATTGTCTCCGGGGTGATCGTGGAGGCGTCCACCACCGGGCGTTCATCCTCTGCGGCGTGGAGCGCGTCGCCAGGGCAAAGCAATCCAACCGCAACGGTAAGAATCCAGATTTTCATGGGGCTATTTTGTTTCGAGCCTGGGATGAGGCGGGGCCGTGGGCTCGGGTTGGGGCTGCTTCAAACCGGCGGCGACAACGCCCAGCGCCTGGGCCGAGAAGAATTTCATCAGCGGATTGTCCGGGAGGCTCTTGAGGCCGGAAATCACGCAGATGGCATTGGTCTGTGCCCCGGTCAGGCTCGTGTGGGGGCCGGCGTTGGCGACGAAGAGGGAGTTCACTTTTTCCTGGCCGAGCGCATCGTATTGGCGCGCGATGATTTCATTAAGGTCAATGAACGGCGCGTTCGCCGCGCGCCCGGCATCGCGCGCCCAAATCGCAGGGCTGTCCGAAGCGGGGCGGGCAATTTTTCCGTCGCGCCAGACGTTGCGCGGGATGAGGGAGCAGAGGATCGGCGTGGCCCCTTGGGCGCGAGCTTCGGCAATCAGCTTCAACTCATACCAGCCGAAGGTGTGCACGGTCTCAAACTTTTTCGTAACCTGATTGGTGATGTCCTGGGTCTCATCGCCAATGCCGTGAAGTTCGCCCCGAGCGCGCGCGGCATCGTTGATCGGGCCGCCGTTGGTGCCGAACTGCAGGAGGACAAAATCGCCGGGCCGGATCAGCGACAGCGTGCGCGCCCAGAAATCGCGGTAATAGGTGCGGGTGGTCGTCCCGCCCAGGGCGCGGTTGACGATGTTGATTTTGTTGGTGTCAAAAAAAGGGGCGATCTGGTCGCCCCAGCCCCATTGGCCGCCGCTGCCGGCGCCCTGGCCGTTGCGCACGGTCGAGTCGCCGATGAGGAACAGTGACGGCAGACGGGGATTCGCCGGGAAGTTTTCGCGGCGCGCTGAAATCTGGGTCTCGTTTTTCGGCTGGCCCTCGTTTTGCTGGCAGAAAACATTCGGTGCGGCTGCCATCACGATCACCGCCGCACAAAGAAGAAAATAGGGCTGCTGGGGGCGGATTAATCCCCAACTCCGAAAGAGGAGTTCGCGCCCGCGTGGCAGGATCGGCGCGCTGCGCTGACCTCGCCCGCGTTCAGCGGGCGTCAGGAAGGGGGCTGGAACAGATGCCCGCACAAGTCCCTTCCGCGCCGGATGCGGCGCGGGGGCATCGCAGCGCGATGCGCCCACCCACTTCGGCATTCTGGTTAATTTTGTTGGATTCATGAGGTTGTTGGCGGTGGGTCCCCGTCGGGCCCGTCGGCATACTCCTCTTCCGGCCGATGTCTTACAAGCCGTCCGCAGGAATGCCTGGGCGGGGCCGTCTTTTTTATGTCGCTCTTCTTACCGGGCCGGATCCGGCTGTGACCGGTGGGCGTCAAACCAGGCTTTGGCTTCGGCGTCCAGTGCTTTCAAATCCGGCCGGGTGGCGGCGGCGGCGACGGCGTCCTCCCATTCCTGATGCAAATTCCCCAGATCCACTGTTGAGCCGACGCGAAGGAAAAGTGGCAGTTGATGCAGTTCGGCGTTGACGGTGACAGTCTGGCCGCCGTTGTGAAACTTACCGGGGTTCCAGGCGTCCTGCCATTGGGAGCCGGAGGGCAGGTACACCTCCTGGGTGCGCTGGCCTTTTTTCCAGATGGGTGAGACGACAATGTCCGGGCCGTAAAGGTAGGTCCACCAGTTCGCCCAGGCGGCCGGGGCGTTAGGCTCCGCCATGAAAAGCGGGCGCACGATGGGCTGGCCGGTGGCGTGGGCGATTTCCGCCTGCGCAAAACTGTAGTCCGCCAGCCGCTGGTGCAGCCGGGCATAGAGCCGCCAGATGGCAATGAGCGTGGCGTCATAGGCCGGCGGCTGGTGATAATTCCAGAAGGCGACATTCTTCGTCGGGCCGACCTCCATGATGGGGGTGAAGCAGCTGAAGCCCAGCCAGCGTCCGCAGAGGTCGGTGTCCATGGATTGCTGGTTGTAGCCGCAGGTGTCCGAGCCCCAGTTCGGATAGCCCATGACCGCCGCCCGCTGCACGCCAATAATGGAGGCGCGCAATCCTTCGGGCGTGCCGCCGACGTCGCCGCCCCAGAAGACGCCGTAAGCCGAGCTGCCGGTGTAGGCCGCGCGCGGCATTGCCACGAAATCATCGCCGCGATGTTCCCGGGCCACGTCATAGACCGCCTTCACATACATCGGCGGATAGGCGTTCCGATTCTCGCGAATGGTCCGGCCGTCAAAAACCCTGAAGTCGCCGCTTTCGGGGATGTCTTCCTCGGCGCGATCCAGTTTGAATCCGGCAACGCCCAGCTTGAGCAGCTTGGCCACGCCGTCCTGCCAGTATTTTTTGGCGTCGGGACGGGTGAAATCCACCATCGGATAATTGTTTTTATCAGGCGGGCAGATCTGCCCCGCCAGGGTGTAGCCCAGCCGGAGTGAGTTGGTGAGCATCTCGCCCTGAAAGAACGGCCCGATCCACAGAACCGTCTTGATGTGTTGCCCCTCCAGCCATTGGACGGAATCGGCGAAGTGCGGAAGCCGTTTGTCATCGATGGTAAAATCATCGTAGCCCCAAAAGCCCTTGCCCCATGGCCGGTCGATCCAATACACCCCGCACGGAATCCCGTAGGCTTTCATCATCAGCACATCTTCCATCACCTCGGAGTTGAAGGGCCCGGACACCGGCGTGCCATCGTAATAGTGGCTCCGCTGGGTGTGTTCATCCCGCCAGCGCCAGGGGGTGAACATCCATTTCGGCGGCAAGATCGGCGGGCCGGCGTCCAGCGCGTGCGCCGCCACCAGTTCCGACGGATGCTCCGCGCTGTAAAGCTTGAAGGAAAATGACGGCCCTTCGAACTCAATTCTCACACGTTTAGGGTCCGCCACACAAAAATCAAAAATGCCCGGCCAGTTACCCTTCACAAATAACGCATAGCCGCCCGAGGAAAGATAAAACGGCGCATAGACCGAAGTCGTCGGTTTCAGAATCATGTCCACCCTCTGGCCCCGCAAGTCCATGGCAGCGGTGATGTTTGTGGCCCAGGACGCCGCCTGCGGCCCGTCCACGACGCGCTCCATCAGGCCGGTGAAATATTCCTGCCGGTCCGCTGCCAGCGCCATCCCCCACCGGCAGATGCCTGTGTCCGGTTCGGACGTGAGGCGGACGTTGAAATGTTTGCCGTCCGGGGCAATGGCGAGTTTGACGATCCGCCCGTCCGGCATCCGGGCTTCGCTCATTCCTTTGCTCTGCGCCTCCGTGATCAGCCGGGCGGGCAACACGGTCCGCTGAAGGTCGCTGGTTTCGTAAAAGAGTCCGCTCAGCCGGGGCAGGGCGCCGGACGGCCCGCCGGTGGGAGGCGTCGCGCAGCCGCCGGCCAGCAATCCCACGAGGGCAGCGGACATCATCCCTAGGGTGAAATATTTTTTCATGATCAATCGTTACAGTCAAAATCTCGCCCGGATCCCAGAGGGTCTGCGGAGCGTTTAGTGGATAATATATCAGAGGTTCCGAAAAATGTACCTCGACAGTTCTGGTGATGGCGGATGCCGTTGATTTTCACCCTCAGGGCATCCATCCGTTGACGGATGTCCTCAAAATTCAAAAAACTGACAGCCCGCGCAGCTTGCCGCTCTGCTGGTTTGAGGAATCGTCGCGCTTCATTCCGTCGGGAAGGAAAGCGAGGTTCGGATGGAAAGGGAGCCTTCTTTCAGCCCGGGGGCTGAGGCGGTCAGTACTATCGTTCCGGATCCGGGCACGGCCCGGATGAAGGCCACGCAGCGGCCCTGGATCGCCCGCCGCTCTCGGGCCTGAAACGGCTCATGGCTGGCGTTTCCGCCATTGTCCACGGCGGCAATCTCCCCCGGCCCGGAGATGTTGAAGGTGATGAGGTCTTCCGCGCCGGGCACCCGGACGCCCTTTTTATCCACGATGGTGGCGGTGACCCGGGCGAGGGCGTCCCAATCCGTCCCGAGTTTTTTGCGGGGGGTGGCCAGCACGATTTTCGCCGGCGCCCCGGCGGTGCGCAGCTCGTCGGTCGCGACGGTTTTCCCCTCATTCCGGGCGACCGCCTTGAGCTGGCCGGCGGTGAAGGGGATGATCCAGACGCGCGGCGTCGCGTCGGCATTCAGCGGTTTTGATTCGAGGGATTTGCCATTGAGCAGCAGTTCAACCTCCCGGGCATTGCTGTAAACCTCGACGGTCTCGTCATGCGGCAAGGGGTTGTTCGGGGTCCAGTCGGCGAACAGGACCGGCGTGTGCTTTTCTTCCGTGCCGTAGCCGGGGTCGGTGGGCATCCGTTCCGTCGGTGCGATGCGTCGGGCCATCCGGACCATGGGCGCATCGCTCCACCAGCTCTCTCGCTCAAACGCCAGCGGTCGGGGTTCGCCGGTGCGATCCAGCAGGCCGGAGCCGTGGCCCACCGAGGGCCAGGTCTTCGCTTCGCCGAGATAGTCCACCCCCGTCCATAAAAACTGGCCGGCATAGGGCGCATGGTCGCGCACCGCCACCCATTGCTTGCGATCGTGCGTGTTCTCGGTGCCAAGGATTTTCCGCGAGGGCTTCTGCGTGTGCGCGGCCAGGATCTCCTGTTCGCGGTAATTTTGTCCCACCACATCGAGCAGATCGGCCAGACCGTTGTCATAATCATGACTGACGTTCGGGCGGAACAGCCCCTGAGTCACCGGCCGCGTGGGGTCGGTCGCGTGCGCCACCTCGACCAGGCCCTTTAAAATACCTTTCGCCAGTTCGGCCCGGGTGGTGTCGTGGATCTCATTGCCCACGCTGTAGAGGATGACGCTGGGATGGTTGCGGTCGCGGAGGAGGGTGTCGCGTTCGTCGATCTTGGACCATGCGTTGAAATGGAGGTGATAGTCCTGCAGATCAATCCCGTCCAGGCCGTGCTTGCCCATCGTCCAGCAATCGAACAGTTCGTCCATCACCAGAAACCCCATGCGGTCGCACAGGTCGAGGAATTCCGGTGACGGGGGGTTGTGTGCGGTGCGGAAGGCGTTCGCGCCGATTTTTCGAAGCGCCGCCAGTCGTTGTTCCCACACGTCCAGCGGCACCGCTGCGCCGAACGCGCCGCCGTCGTGATGCAGGCAGACGCCCTTGAGTTTCAGGTTTTTTCCGTTCAGCCAGAATCCGGTATCCGCCTTGAACGTCGCCTCCCGGATGCCGAACGGCGTGACCACATCGTCCAGCGTGGTGTTGCCTTCGCGGATCCGGGTCGCGACGTGGTATAGTTTCGGGTCATTGAGATTCCAGCGCTGCGGATTTGGGAGGAGGATTTGCTGCGTCAGCATCTCCATCCTGCCATTGGTGATGACGGTGCCGGATTCGACGGTGGCCACCGTCCGTCCGTCCGGGTCCAGCAGGCAGGTCTGCAGCCTGATATCGCGAACGGCGTCCGAGGCGTTGGTGATGGCGGTCTGCACGCGCACCAGTGCCTGGGTGGACGAGACCTGCGGCGTGCTGACAAACACGCCCCACGGCGCGACGTGAACCTCCTCCGTCACCACCAGTCGGACATGACGGTAGATGCCCGCGCCGGCATACCAGCGCGACGCCGGCTGCGCCGACGTGTCTGCGCGAACCACAATGACGTTGTCTTGGCCGCCAAAGTTCAAATGGCCGGTCAGGTCATACCCAAAACTGGTGTAGCCGGACGGCCGCTGGCCGAGATGAAATCCATTGATCCACACCTCGCTGTTGGCCATCACCCCGTCGAACACGATGCGGACGCGTCCCCGCGAAAAAGTGGATGGCAGCAGGAACTGTTTGCGATACCAGCCGATTCCGGCGGGCAGGAATCCGCCGGCGCCGCCGGTGGCGTTCGTTGCCGCAAACGGTCCCTCGATGCTCCAGTCGTGAGGCAGGTCGAGCTTGCGCCAGGTGCGGTCGTCATATTCCGGCCTGTCTGCTCCGGGCGCGTCCGCCTTGAGAAAGCGCCAGCCGGCATCAAAGGCTTCCGTCACTCGCGCGTCCGCGCGCAGGGGCTGTCCGGTGAACAGCAAAAAAGTAATTACCGCTAGGAGGAGTTGCGATGTTTGCATGGGAATGATGAGGGCCAGCATCCGGCAAAGCGGGCTCCGGCACAATCCCCCAAACTGTGGATGTCAGGTTGCGCTTCAGTGCCGAGCCGTTAGGATGGTTTCATGTCCGACCGTTACCGGCAATTGCTCGACGCCACCCTCCAGCATGTTGAGGGGTTGAAAGCGCGCGGCGTGCGGCATCTTGCCGTGACGCCGGAAACCCTGCGGGCGCTGGCCCGGGCTCCCTCTGCGGCCCCCAAAGTTTCCGCTGCCTCTCTCAAACCGCTGGGGCAGGTCTGGCCGCCGGCCACTAAATCCGTTCCGATGCAGGAAATCCCCCTCGCCGCGGCTGCCGCCCGATCTCCGGCTGAAAAGGTCGCCGCCTATGCGGCCTTGCGCGAGCGGGCGCTGGCCTGCGTGAGATGCCCCCAGTTGGCCGCCTCGCGCCAGCAGGTGGTGTTCGGGGCGGGCAGCCTGGAGGCGTCCATTTTGTTCGTGGGCGAGGCCCCGGGCGCGGAGGAGGAGACGCAGGGCGAGCCGTTCGTAGGCGAGGCCGGACAGCTGTTCACTAAGATCCTTCAGGCCGCCGGACTTTCCCGCGCAGAGGTCTATATTTCGACCCTCTTGAAATGCCGTCCTGCCATGCCCGGTTCATCCGCGGACAACCGCAAGCCCACCCCCGAAGAGACCGCCGCCTGCCTCCCGTATCTGTATGAACAGATTGATCTGATCCGCCCGCAGGTCATCGTGGCCTTGGGTGCGACGGCGGTGGAAGGGTTGCTCGGCAAGACCGCCCCCATCTCTAAATTGCGCGGGCAGTGGCAGAGTCACCGCGGCACACCGCTCATGCCGACCTATCACCCGGCTTATCTATTGCGCAATCCGTCGCTGCAGGAAAAACGCAAGGTCTGGGAGGATCTCCTGCAGGTGATGGAAAAAGTGGGGATGCCCATCAGCGACAAACAGCGGGGTTTCTTTTTAAAGGCATAAAAAATCCTTTAAAAAAGATTCACAGCCATCCCATAAGCCGGTAGAAGCGGTTTAAACCAGTCCGTTTTCTTGAAAACTGGAGGTTGATCTGGAAAAGGGCGTTGGGAGTTTTCGGGTGTTT
>Ga0209086_10002023_pt1 | contig 16143 bp, 14 predicted proteins | sample M_130207_XF_Meta_FD_187312 | JGI IMG/M metagenome (GOLD analysis project Ga0209086, IMG submission 187312) | Freshwater microbial communities from Lake Montjoie, Canada to study carbon cycling - M_130207_XF_MetaG (SPAdes) (version 2) | ecosystem: Environmental > Aquatic > Freshwater > Lake... | reverse complement strand
TCAAACATCAAGCTTGCTTCGGTGCCTTCCATAATTTCGGCCAAGCCTCCGGTGCGCGCCACGATGGTTGGCGCGTTGGCGGCCAATGATTCGAGAGCAACAATTCCGAACGGTTCGTACAAGGACGGAATAACCACGCATCCTGCTTCGTGTAACAACGCTCGTAGTTCTTCGTCACTTACATAGCCAGCAAGTTGCACAAGGTCGCTCACGCCTTCAATATCAACTTGACTTTGCAGTTCTGGCAAATACGGACCACGTCCAGCAATGACACAACGAATACCAGGCACACGGCCACGTAAACGACCAATCGCCTGAGCCAGCACATGGAATCCCTTTTCGTATTGCACGCGGCCCCATGCGAGCACCAACATGTTGCGATGCTGCTCGCCGTGAGGCGCCCACTCAGATACATCAACGCCATTAGGGATGAGTTGCACTTGGTCGGGCATCAATTCAAAACCATCAATCACTTCGCGTTGCATAAATCGTGAACAACAAATGACACGATGCGATGTGTTCGCAATCCATGATTCAACTGAATGAATCGAAGCAGAGTCGCCAACGGGAACATTTCCACCATGACGTCCACTTTCGGTCGAATGAAAAGTGGTGACGAGCGGAACTGCGCACATCGTTGCCAGCGATTGACCAGCCCAAGCAGAATGCCAATCGTGAGCGTGCACGACATCTGGTCGCCACGAACCAAGTTGAGCGAAGAGCGCGGTGAGGTGATGATTTCCCGACGCCACGAATGACACAGCGACATCGTCGGGTAGCCATGGCAAATCGACATTGGCGCGAATAATGCGCACGCCAGCAACAATCTGATCTTCAACAATTCCGGGTGCGGCCAATGTGAAAATGCAGACGTCGTGGCCATCCTTGGCCAACGACTGCGACAACCCATCAACGTGGGCCCCGACTCCACCGACGGTCTCGGGTGGGAAGTCCCATGTCACCAGCAAAATACGCACAGCATGACGGTAGCGCGCTTGCGCTCGTAGCCTTGCGAACGTGAATGAGTCAGTGCCCAACCTGCCATGGTGGAAAGACGCAACATTGCGCCCGGCCATCGCAGCCTGCCTCACATTGAGCGCCGCGGTCGGAGTCTTTGGATTTTCTTTTGGTGTTGGTTCGGTAGCGGCAGGTTCGACCGTCTTGCAAACATGTGCCTTGTCGTTGTTGGTATTTACCGGCGCATCACAGTTTTCGGCGGTGAGCGTCATCGGCGCTGGCGGGTCAATTGGTTCTGCCCTTGGGGGTGCATTACTTCTTGCGGCGCGCAATGGCGTGTACGGACTCGCCATGTCGCGCCGACTTGATGGCGGGCTCGGGCGCAAACTTCTCGCGGCACAATTGACGATTGATGAAACGACTGCAATGGCGGTCGCGCAACCTGATCGTCGTTCGCAACAAGTTGCTTTCTGGGTGACCGGTGTTGCCTTATATACATTTTGGAATCTCGGCACGTTGATTGGTGCATTAACTGGTAGTGCCATTGATCCCAAAACGTTTGGACTCGATGCGGCATTCCCCGCCGGTTTCATTGCCATGGTGTGGCCGTTATTTAGTGATCCGCGGGCGCGAATGGCCGCCGTCATCGGTGGCGTTATTTGTTTGATCACTGTTCCGTTCACACCAATTGGGGTGCCCATTTTGCTATCGGTGTTTGGAGTACTCGTCGGTTTACAAAAACCAGTTGACGCACCAAAGATTGAGGTTGCGTCGTGACCTGGACACTCATCATCTTGTTAACTCTTGGTGCCTACGCGTTTAAAGTCACTGGTCTGGTGTTTCTTGGCGGGCGTTCACTTCCGCCAATATTTGAGCGTTGCTTGGCGCTCATCCCGGCTGCTGTCGTCACAGCGCTCGTGATGAAAGACACTTTCACGAATGGTCAAGACGTTGTTCTCGATGCGCGAGCATTAGGGATTGCTGTCGCTGGTATTGCTGCGTGGCGCAAAGCACCACTCATCGTTGTGATTGTTCTTGGCGCTGCAGTGACCGCGTTAGTGCGCCAGATTTAATTATTTCTTTTCGACGAGAGCCCGCAACTTTTTCAAGTTGCGTCGCCAGATGGCTTTCATCACAATATTTCCACCGATGACTTCGCCGATCGGTCCGCCCAACCACCATGGGAATGTGAGTTTTTCGCTCCACGTGAATTTCGTGTACTGGCCATTGCCTAATGGTTCGATGGTGAACACGCCGGTGCCGGTCACGATGCCCACGTGTTTGACACCCATCGACTTTTCAGGAACCCACTCGGTGATTTCCATATGGTCGGTCAACTTGATTGGGCCGACCTTGGTGTCGCAATCAAATGCGGTGCCAACTCCGCGAGTCTGCGAATTGGTGAAACGAATGGCGACGGCGTCAGCCATCCAATCAACATGACGTTCAACTGGCTCAACAATTTCCCACACTCGGGCAGGACTTGCGGCTAATTCGATCGACACTGTGATACGGCTCATGCCGACAGTGTTACCTAGATTTGGCGGTTGTGCCTACTCGGCGCAATTCGTCGGCGGCTTGTTCGGGCGGAACAATGTTGATCATGACGCCCGTACCGCGTTCGAAGCCAGCAACGGTGGTCAGCTTCGGGAACAGGTGAATGTGCCAGTGGTACGCACCATTGTGGTGGTGCGGTGCCGTGTGGAAAACCAAGTTGAACGCCACATCGTCAAACAAGTTGTTCAGGTGCACGAGCGAATCGCGGATGGCACGACCGACCCCGGCGAGCTGTTCGTCGGTTGCATCGGGCAAATGCATGTCGTGATGACGCGGGATAATCAAAATCTCGTACGGACCACCGCTCCACCATGGGCAGATTGCAACTGCATCTTCGGTGGCAAACAAGACTCGTTCGCTCGACACCAATTCGGCTTCGACGGTTGCGCACAAAATGCAGCCACCTTCGAAACGAACAAAGGCTCGCTCTTCATCAAGAATTTCGCCTGGTACGAAAGGCAATCCGAGCAACTGACCGTGCGGGTGGGCAAGTGATGCGCCCGCTTCGCGACCATGGTTCACGATGACTTGGGTGTAACGAATGTTGTCGGAAGACGCGTGATCAAGCAGGCGCTTCTTGAGCGTGACCATCATGTCGGCGCACGTGGCATCGGAGAATTCGATGATGTTGCGAGTATGGCTTGGCGTAAACACGAAGACTTCGTGGGTGCCACTGGCTTCGGCCATGACATGCACTGGTCCGAGGTTGCGTACGGCCAACGAATCTTCGCCGGCGAACGCGGGATACAAGTTGGGCAACACGCGCATACGCCAGTCGTCTTCGTTGCCCGTTGAATCGATCGGAGGAAGTGAAATTTCTTCGCTGCCTGGACAGAACGGACACGGACGACTTGGATCGGACTCGACTGTAGGTGTGCGAGTAGCGAAATCGGTGGGGCGCATGGCCCGCTCGGCGACGATGGTGACCCATCGACCCGTCAGAGGATTCAGACGTAGTTGACTCACGGTGCTTTCAGGATAGGAGATCTTGGGTCGAAATGGCGTTCATGGTCAGGAATGAGTGTAAACCGAGACATGAGTCTCAGCATCGGATGTAAAGGGTTCTTGATTCATATTCACCCAACGGTGGCTCAGCTGTAATCCGACAGTTGCCGCCATGTCATCAAGTTCGTGGGGATACGAATATCGAATGCTCCAGGGGCGAAGACGAACTCCGCCAGCTTCGGTGAATTCAACGAATTGCCCATCGACATGTTGAGCCTCGGGGTCGTGCGTATCAACCGACAACACAACACGATCGGCGTGCATTGATCGCACGCCGACAGTGCTGCCAGCGGGGCGTTGCGGATCGGGCACGATGGCCTCAACGACGAAGACCCCACCAGGTGCGAGGCGGCTGGCCACATTGGTAAACAAAGTTTGCTGGCGAGCGAAAGTCTGCAGACTGAAGATGGTGTTGTAGGCGATAAAAATCGCGGCAAAAGGGCCGACCGGGATGTCATCAACCATGTCGCCTTTGATGGCTTCAATAGTGAGACCACGATCGGCGGCCTTTTGCTCGAGCCGTTCGAGCATGAGAGCACTTGAATCAATTCCTGACACGGTTGCTCCGGTTTGCGCAAGTGCAAGTGCCAAGCGTCCCGTGCCGATCCCTAATTCGTGAAATGGTCCATTGCCTGCGAGTTGCTGAAGGGTGCGAATGGTGGCGTTGATATCGCTGACGTCTTCGTACCAATCGTCGTACACATCGGCAAATGAATCGCCATATGTTGAATCGTTGTAACCCTTCACACGTCCTCCTTCACCCACTGAACGGTACTCTGAAGGGGTGACTTCTCGCCTTGTCTATCTCGATCATGCGGCAACAACGCCCATGCGTCCCGAGGCGGTTGAGGCGATGTTGCCCTTTATGACCGAGGTCTTTGCTAATCCATCGGGTTCGCACCGCTTTGCGCGTCAGGCGCGAAAGTCAATAGATGAGGCCCGCGATGTGATTGCCGATGCCATCGGTTGCAAGCCTGGTGAAATTGTCTTCACAGGTTGCGGAACCGAAAGTGACAACACGGCAATTACTGGTGTCATTCGGCGAACGCCTGGAGTGGCGGTGTGCTCGGCGACCGAACACCATGCAGTGTTGCATTGTGTCGAACATGCCAACGGTGTTGTCGTTGGTGTCAACGAACTCGGCACAATAAATCTTGGAGAATTGCAAGCGTCTCTCTCACCTGAAGTTGCCAGTGTTTCGGTGATGGCAGTGAATAACGAAACTGGAGCGATCACCGACATGGCTGCGGTTTCAAAGATTGTGCGTCGCTATGCACCGCAAGCGATGTTGCACACCGATGCGGTGCAAGCCGCATGTTGGATTGACTTACGCACCATTTGGCCGCTTGTGGACACGATGGCATTGAGTCCTCACAAATTTGGCGGACCAAAAGGTGTCGGCATTTTGGTGGTACGCGAAGGTAAGTATTTTGAACCCATGGTTTTGGGCGGGGGACAAGAACGCGATCGTCGCAGTGGAACCCACAATGTGGGTGGCATCGTTGCGGCAGCCGAAGCATTGCGTATCACCGATGTTGAACGAAGCAACGAAGTGGCGCGCGTTAGTGCACTGCGTGACAAGTTGTTTGCTGGCTTGTTGGCCATTGACGGGTCGCATCGCACGATTCCGGCCGATTCAAGCGTGCCAGGCATCGTGCATCTCTGTCTGCAGGGCATCGAAAGCGAATCGCTGTTGTACTTGCTTGACGAAGCCGATGTCTGTGCTTCAGCCGCCTCGGCCTGTGCCAGTGGGGCCATGGAGCCTTCGCATGTTTTGGCTGCGATGGGACTCACCTCTGATCTCACAATGGGTGCATTACGCCTGAGTTTGGGGCATACCACCACCGATGGTGACATCGATCGGGCGATTGAGGCAATCACCGATGCGGTTGCTCGAATCCGAGCCGTGCAGAATCGCCGTAGTCTCTAAACTCATGAAGGTTTTGATCGCGATGTCGGGTGGCGTTGATTCGTCGGTTGCTGCCGCATTGCTGCTTGAACAAGGTCACGAAGTCGTTGGTGTCACGATGCGCCTCTGGGGTGGCGACAGCGACACCGGCTGTTGCAGCGTGAGCGATGTTGATGATGCTCGTCGAGTTGCTCAGCAACTCGGAATTGATCACTTGGTCTTTAACTTCACCGAAGATTTTCACCGCAATGTAGTTGAGCCATATATCAACGATCATGCCATCGGAATTACGCCCAACCCGTGTATCGAATGCAACCGTCACCTGAAGTTCGATCGTCTGCATGAGCGCGGCATTGTTCTGGGTTTTGATGCAGTGGCCACTGGACACCACGCGCGAGTTGTGCAAGAAGACGATGTCTGGAAACTTCTGCGCGGTCACGATATGGCCAAAGATCAGAGTTACGTCGTGCACATGATGGATCAACATCAGTTGTCACGAACGTTGTTCCCGGTTGGCGAAATGACCAAGACTGTCGTGCGGGAACACGCAACGCGTCTTGGTATGCGTACCGCCAATAAACCCGACAGTCAAGATGTGTGTTTCATTACTTCGGCGAAAGATAACGAAGGCCGTAGCGGCCGTGTGAGTTTCATCGGTCGTCGTATTCCGTTGAACCCTGCTGTCGTCGTCGATGAATCGGGTAACGAACTTGGTTCAGTTGAATCAGTCGAACTTGTCACGCTTGGTCAGCGTCGCGGAGTTGCTGGCGGTGGCGGCACGAAGCGTTTCGTCGTTGATATCGATGTTCCTGGTCGAAAAGTTGTTGTTGGGCCCGAGTCAATGTTGATGGTCGATCATGAGGTCGTTGACAACGTGGTCTGGAGTAACGAACCATATGTTGGCGCGGCTCGCGTGCAGTGCAGCGCTCATGGCGAACCCCGTTCGGCGGTTTTGTCGGTTGACGATGCTGGGCGAGTAATCGCCACATGGACCGAACCCCAGCGACGCATCTCGCCAGGCCAAAGTGCAGTCTTTTACGATGCTGATGATCGATTTGTATTGGGTGGCGGTTTAGTTACGCGCTCGGTGCAGATGTCAAACCAATAAGCGCGCGTCCCGGTCGGTTGGGGCACACTCGCATCGACTTCACATGAATGGCTGAGCCGCCGGGGGTCTTGGGGGTTGCAGCAAAGACCACGGTGTCAAAATCTTTCAGCGTGATCACCAATCCAACGCCCGCACACTGACCACTTAAGTCGGCTGCTTCTGATTGCGCCGTTTCAATGCCAATATTGATGACTGCATTATGCACAAACATCGCAGTTTCGGCAAGTACAACATGATCGTGAATGACGAGGCCCGATGGCACTGAAACCAGCCAACGTCGAGAAAAGCGATGGAAGCGCCGAGGCAAAGCAATGGTGAGCAGTAATGCGACGATTGCGACGATGGCACCAAGAATTAATGCATCGCTGGCCAGCAAATTGATCGCAACAATGGTGAGCGTAACCCACACCAACCAACTGAGAACTTGTACAACTAACATTACTGGTGGGCAGCGAAGCAGAAAACGACGTTCGTCGCCGTATGCCGCAAGTTGCACGAATGAATTACCGATCTCGGCACTCATGACTAACAAACTTGTGAGAACCGATATTGCCAATGCACCAGCAACCCCACTCGAAACACCGACGGCGATGGCCACGGCGCCCACGATGACCGAAATTGATGGAAGCGCAAGTCGAATTGCGGTCAGTGCCGTACTTGATGGCACCAATGTGCTCAACAGCGCGATTGACCAAAGTGCCCAAACCAAAACTGTTGAACAAGTTCCAGTGACAGATGACATCTGTTGAAGTGCATTGTTCAGAAATGGAACGGTGAGGCCCGTCGCAACAACGCTCAGTCGACTGGCCCACAAGAGCACAAGAGTCAGGTTGTTGCCGTCTTTCCTTCCCATATCTCAAGCGTTACCGATAGACGAGGCGTTCGTGCAATTTGACGGATGGGCCGAGCACAATTTTTCAAGAAAGCGCAAGGTCGTTCCTCCAACTGCGTTCACAGCGTGTGATCCTGCTACGAAAGTGGGGTGGAAGGAGCAGAAACGATGCAAATACCAACAGTGCACAAGCATCTACTGGGCGGAGTCGCTACCGGAATCGGCAGCCTTCCACACCGTGATGCTCGAGAAGCTGCCGAGTTCGCTTTCTTCGCGACTCCCGAACTTCCGTGTATTCCAAGCCTGCCTCGTCGCTCGCCAGCCGAAGCAATGATCGCTCAGGCTGTCGTTGGCATTCGAGGAATCAGCATTGGTCAATACGGTTCATTGATGGTTGATGTGTCGCGCATTGATCCTTTGGCCGATGTGAAGACCGATCTTGATCATGATGCGTATGTCGGTCTGCGCACCTTTCTTGAATTCGCGCAGGGATACACCGGCCCGGTGAAGTGGCAGTTCACTGGCCCAGTCACATTGGGTCTCGCACTTATTCGTGCCGGCGTGCCGATGCACACGGCGTTTGAAGTTGCGGTGCGAACCGTGCGTACTCACGTCCGCAATATCTACGATGCAGTTGAATCGGCGTTGCCATCGAGTGCACAAGTCGTGTTCATCGACGAACCCGAACTGGGCGATCTGATGGATGATGCTTTCCCCATTGCGCCTGACACGGCTATTGATTTGATGTCTGGCGCATTGGCTGCCGTCGAACGTGAAGGATTGGTCGGTTTACATTGCTGTGCCGATGTCGATGGGGCATCACTCGTGTCTTCGGGTCCGGCGATATTGAGCATTCCAGTGAATGACAATTTAAAAAACTACGCCGGCTTCATCGCCAAATTTCTCGAAAGTGGCGGAGTCGTGGCGTGGGGCGCAGTAGCAACCGATGGTCCACTGATGCCAAGTGCCGATCGTGCCTGGAAAAAGCTGTCGGCATTGTGGTGCGAATTGGTGCAAGGCGGGTGTGACGCGCAAAAGTTGCGCCAACAGTCATTGGTGACACCGGCGTGTGGTTTGGCAATGCACTCTGAAGATTCGGCGGCCCAGATTTTTATGCAAGTGCGCGACATCGGTGAACGAGTTCGTACCCAGGCTTTGGCGACCCGACTCACCGTCGGTGCATGAACCAGAGTTTCATCCCCGAACTAGAGTGTGAGCGTGAGCGCCACTAAACGACATGCTGAGTTACGGTCGCTCATCGCGTATCACCGCGAGCGCTACTACCGCGACGATTCTCCCGAAATTAGTGATGCTGAATACGACGAACTCGACCGTGAAATCCACGAACTTGAATTTGCTTACCCCGAACTTCAGAGCACCGATTCGCCAACGCAAACCGTAGGAACCGAAATCGCCGAGACTTTCTCGACCGTTGAGCATCGCGTCCCGATGACCAGTCTTGACAACGCGATGGATAGCAGCGAATTGTCGGCGTGGGGCGAACGTGCTGCCAAAGGATTGGCCGAAGACGCAGTTATCCAATATGCATGTGAGTTGAAGATTGACGGGCTAGCGCTCAGCCTGCGTTATGAAAACGGCGTGTTAGTTCAAGCCGCCACGCGCGGTGATGGTCGCTTTGGTGAAGATGTCACGGCCAACGTTTTCACGATTGATGTAGTGCCCAAGAAATTGATCTCTCTTTCAAAAGCGAAAATTCCCTCAGTACTTGAGGTGCGCGGTGAGGTGTATTTACCGATTGATGCTTTTGAAAAACTCAAGGCTGCCAAAGAAGCCGAAAACATCGTGCGTATTGCCGCAGGTAAAAAACCCGATCCCGTTCCCGTGAACCCACGCAACGCTGGGGCCGGCAGCTTGCGACAAAAAGATGCGAGTGTGACTGCTGGTCGCGGTTTGGCATTTTGGTCGTATCAATTAGGTGAAGTGATTGGTGGACCCGATTTCACATCCCATCACGCGACGCTTGATTTCTTACAAGATTTGGGTTTCCCTGTGAACCCCAATATCGCATTAGTGAATTCGATGGATGAAGTCACCGCATATTGCGAGAAGTTTCAGAACGAACGTCATCAACTGCCCTACGAAATAGACGGTGTCGTGATCAAGCTTGATGACTTGGCGCAACGCGAAACATTAGGTTTCACGGCGCGTGCTCCACGTTGGGCAATTGCCTTTAAGTTTCCGCCCGAAGAACGCACGACTTTGCTCAAAGACATTCAGATTTCAGTGGGCCGAACTGGTCGCGTGACGCCATTTGCAGTTCTTGAATCGGTGTTTGTGGGTGGCTCAAATGTTGCAATGGCCACTCTGCATAACGAAGATCAGGTGCGCTTAAAGGATGTCCGTCCTGGCGACACCGTTACAGTGCGTAAAGCGGGCGATGTCATCCCCGAAGTTGTTGGGCCGGTTTTGTCGCTGCGACCAAAAGGTTCGCAACCATGGGTTTTTCCGTCGGTGTGTTCGTGTCCGATGAAAGGTGAACTCACTCGCCCAGACGGTGAAGTGAACATGCGTTGTATCGAACCCAATTGCCCTCAACAACGCGACCAACGCATTATTTATTTTGTTTCGCGCGGAGCAATGGATATTGATGGTTTTGGCGAACAAACAGTGATTCAACTTTCTGACGTCGGAATTCTGAGCGACGCTGGCGATGTCTATTCATTGACGGTCGAACAATTGCTGACGCTCGAAGGCTTCGCACAAAAAGGCGCCGAGAAACTCATCGTTGCGATTGATGGTTCGAAGACTCGTCCGTTACCAAAACTTTTAACAGCGCTTGGTATCAAGCACCTTGGACCAGCAGCTTCAGAAGCGTTGGCAATTGCCTTTGGCAACTTGGATGACATCATGAGTGCCACCGAAGACGATTTGGCAACCGTTGATGGTGTTGGGGGAGTCATTGCCAACTCGCTCATCTCGTGGTACTCGCGGCCTGACAACAAAGTAATCATTGAAAAGTTACGGGCAGCTGGAGTCGATTTTGGCAACGTTGAAGTTTCGCGTCTGCCGCAAAACTTGGTCGGTAAAAATATTGTGGTCACCGGCGCGCTTGTTGAATTCGATCGCGATGGTGCCGAACGTGCCATCAAAGATCGCGGTGGCAAAAGTCCGGGCTCGGTGTCAAAGAAAACATTTGCACTCGTCGTTGGCGCCGAGGCTGGTGCGAGCAAACTCACCAAGGCTCAAGAACTTGGAGTGCCAATTTTGAATGAAGAACAGTTCAAAGTGGTTTTAGAAACTGGCGCACTTCCCGCCTAATTACAAAACTTCAAATGACCATTCGTAACTGCGAGCCGCAGCACGTCCTTCTTCGATCTTCCAAAAAATGCACTTCACTTTGTGCACTCCAACTGTGTACTTCTCGATGACGGCGCCTTCGGTGGGCTCGAAACGAATCAGCGAATTTCCTTGGTCGTAAATTGCCGTCGGCGGTAATTCGATTTGTTGGCCAGGCTTGGCGGCCACGGGAACGAAATCTCCAAGACGTGTTGTGGGGACTTCAATTCCGTCAAGAACGAGTACCGCTTCAAAACCATCTTGCAAGTTGACGCTGATTTCTGTTTGGGACAAAACTTGGCGATCGTTGGGGGCCGGTGAGATGTCAACGATTTCGTCGGGGTAGCCCAATGCGTCGCGGCCGGTAGTCGCAGAGTTGAGCCCGTAGATCACAAACATCACGCCGACGAGGATGCCGAGGCTGATGAGCACTGTCTCAAGTTTGATCCGACGCCGCTTAGTCGGCTGGATTTCGGGGGCTTGGTCGAGAGTCACATGACCATTCTCACCGCTAGAGCAGGGACTTTGCACTTCGGGCGGTTGCCGATGGTCACACATTCGCAACAAAACGCTAGTTTCGGAGCGATGTCAGTCTTTGAAAACCATAATCCAGAGTCTTTGATCGGAACCGTCATTGACAGCCGCTTTGAGATTGAAAGCGAACAATCGCGTTCCTCATCGTCAACGTCGTACGTGGCTATTGATCGGCAATCGGACACAGCAGTCAATGTGCGACTCTTTTCGGCCGAGGCCACAACCCAGCATGGCCCCGACCTGCTCGCGGAAGCCGCCTTAGTTTCTGAAATATCGCACCCACACGTTGTTCGTCTGACGAGTTTTGGCCGCGTCACGATTAATGACGTTGAGCGAATTTTTACAGTTCAAGAACGCCCAACTGGTGGTTCCTTGCAGGACATGATCGATCGCAATCGCCTGTTGACGCCTAGTCAGGCTTTGGTCGTTGGCCTCGAAGTGTGTCGAGCTCTTGACCATGCACATAAGCGCGGCATTCTGCATCATGATCTTCGACCGTCGTCGATCGTGTTTGGCGAAGACCGCAAGTCTCGCGTGGCCGATTTTGGCGTATCGTCAGTGATCGCCGAACAAGCCTGGGGCGACGATGCGATGGTCTCGCAAGAGCGGGCGCGTTATTGCGCACCCGAACAGGCTCAAGGCGAACCTTTCGACGAAAAGGCCGATGTATATGCCTTGGCTTTGATCTTGGTTGAAGCCGTGACTGGAACAGTTCCTTTCTTGGCAGATTCGGTCGTGGGTACTTTGTCGGCCCGCGTTGACAAGTTGTTCCCGGTGTCTGCCGACTTGGGCGGCTTGGCTACGGTACTCGACAAAGCCGGACGAGCAGATCCGCTTGAGCGTGCCAGCGCTGCCGAAATGGGACGCGCCCTTGTGCAAGCCGGTCCAACGTTGCCGCGTCCGACCCAAATTCCGATTGTGTCAGCAACAATCTTTGGTGCTCAGCCTGAAGACGTTCAAGGCAATGACCTTACTCAGCCACGCGAGTTCAAAGAATTGTCCGATGACTCTCAATCGTTTGTCGTCGCAACGTCAGAAAAGATGACGATCCGCGATGATGCAGCGGGCACCGATGTGGCCGTTGAAGATAAACCCTTGATTGGTCGTTGGATTGTTGCTGCTGTTGCAGTTTTCGCACTGATCGTTGGCGGCTACTTTTTGTTTAGTGCGTTGCAGAAAGAGTCGAACCCAATTCCTCAATTAGTTGGACTCGATCAGGGTGAAGCAACCAATTTGGTGACTGAGTTCAAGTGGGACATTGTCATTGTTGAAGAAGCTAATGAAGAGTTGCCTGTCGGCGCAGTCATTCGTACCGATCCCGAAACAGGTAAAAAACTTGAAACTGGGAAGGTTTTGACATTTGTGGTGTCAACTGGTCCGCCACCGGTCCCGCTTCCTGATCTGAATGGTCTTGATGCAGCAACTGCGTTAGCCGCGCTCACCGAAAATGGTTTAGTCGTTGGTGTTGAAACCCCTGAATACAACGAAGATGTTCTAGCTGGAATCATCATTCGCTGGACTGTCGCGTCGCAACCCACATTGGTGGCTGGCCAAGAAGTCATCAAGGGCACTGCAGTTGACACATTTGTTTCGCAAGGCCCGGCGCCACGTGTTGTCCCTGACCTCACCGGAATGTCGATTGAGTCAGCGACTACTGCGCTCACCGATATCCAACTCACAATCAATCGTGGTGATGATCAATTCTCGATTGTTGCTGCTGGTGGAGTTGCCACACAAACACCAGCCGCTGGTGATTCGCTGGCCCGCGGTACTGCGGTAACTGTGGCAGTTTCAAAAGGCCCCGATCTGGTCGCGGTTCCGCAGTTGTTGAATCTGAAGTTTGACAAGGTCGGAACAGCGGTGGTCAATTCCGGATTCGTCCTTGGTGCCATTTCAGGCAACACCAAAGGATTCCCCATTGCAATTTATGTGGCGGGACAGCCCGTAGCGGTTGGTCAGATGTTCCCGCGTGGGACGACGCTTGATCTCGTCTATTACGGAAGTTGATCGGCTTTCGTACTGAGAGCGACCTTGGCGTAGGCTCGGGTTCACTAAATCTGGTTAAAACACATCACTCAATAACTTGAAGGAGTTGTCATGGGAACACTTGACGGACGCGTTGCAATTATCACTGGAGCAGGTCGTGGACTTGGTCGCGAACACGCATTGTTGTTCGCCTCCGAAGGCGCAAAGATTGTTGTGAACGACCTTGGTGGCGCGAACGATGGTTCGGGTTCAGACATGACTCCGGCACAGCAAACCGTTGCCGATATCAAGGGTATGGGCGGCGAAGCGATCGTGAACACTGACAACGTTGCCGACTGGGATGGTGCCAAGCGCATGATCGACAGTGCCATTGAAGCATTTGGCGATCTCGACATTCTCGTGAACAACGCCGGCATCTTGCGTGACCGCGTGTTGGTCAACATGAGCGAAGCCGAATGGGACTCGGTCATTCAGGTGCACCTCAAGGGCCACTTCGCACCGACTCACCATGCTGCTGCGTACTGGCGCGAGCAGGCCAAGGCCGGAATCACTAAGCCGCGCAACTTGGTGCACACCAGCAGTACGTCGGGCTTGTTCTCGAACCCTGGTCAAGCCAACTACGGCTCAGCCAAGTCAGGTATCGCAACCTTCAGTCAGATTTGTGCCAAAGAGTTGTCGCGTTACAACGTGAAGAGCAACGCAATCGCGCCAGCTGCACGTACTCGCCTCACGATGGCGACTCCTGGACTTGAAGATGTCATGGCTGCCAAAGACGGCAAGTTCGACGAATGGGATCCCGCAAACGTGAGCCCGCTGGTGGCGTACTTGGCTTCGGATCTGTGTGAATTCTCTGGCGAAACTTTCTATGTGCAGGGTGGCCAAGTCACACGCGTTGCAACATGGGCAATGGCAGAAGAAATCAAGCAGGACGATCGCTGGACAGTGACTGCACTGGCTAAAGCGATTACCGCACTCGCACCCAAGTCCTGAGTCGTGGGCGAAGAAGCCCGCGAAACAACTCCACGTACGCTCAACGTCGATTCAGTAGGCGTTGACGAACTCGGTGTTGTTCCTTGGCCAATTTTGTTGCGTCGTTGGATAGGTCAGCGCGTCCCGATTGGGCGAAATTGGGCTGTCCTCCTTGTTGTTCTGTCAGCCCTCTTTACCGTTGGCTTTACAATCACCATTTTGGTGGTCTCGCTTGGCGATATTGCTGACGAATTTCATTCAAGTGTTTCGGTCATTTCGTGGAGTATCACCGGACCCATGTTGGCCTTTGGAGTTGTGGGCCCGGCCTACGGCAAAGCAGGCGATCTATGGGGGCACAAGCGCATCTTTGTGTATGGCTTGTTAGGTGCTGGAATTTTTGCGGCGCTGACGGCCGTTGCATGGGACGCGCCAAGCATGATTGCGTTTCGCATTTTGTCTGCTTCGGCTGGGGCCGCAACAGGTCCAGCAACGATGGCGTATATCAACCGCTTGTTCGCGCCCGATCAACGGGTGCGACCGTTGAGTTATTGGAGTTTCGTGAATGCGGGCGCGCCCGTTCTTGGTGTTGTTGCTGGAGCACCACTTGTTGAGGCATTCGGATGGCGAGTGATTTTTGCGTTCCAAGCACCACTGTGCATTATTGGCGTGATCGTTGCGCTGTGGTTGTTGCCCGATACTGAACGTAAAAAAGACGTGCACTTCGATGTGGCTGGTTCGATCACGCTTGGCGTTGGTGCATCAATGATGTTGGCCGGGGTGAACCAAGGCCCGAAATGGGGCTGGGATAGTCCGTACACAATTAGTTTGTTGGCCGCTGCCACGTGCTCGCTGATTTTGTTCATTCGCATTGAACAACGCGCGAGCGACCCGTTGTTGCCACTGCATTGGTTGAAGACGCGCAACGTCGCGTTTCCAGTGTTGTCACAAACGTTGGCTAACTTTGCGTACATGGGAGGCTTCTTGTTAGCCCCGCAAGTTTTGCAAGAGGTTTTAAATTACGACCACAGCAAGATTTCGTTTGTGGTGATTGCTCGGCCGCTTACATTTGCCATCGTTGCTCCTCTTGCAAGCTTGATCACGATTCGCATTGGTGAACGGGCCATGGGTATGGCCGGCGGACTGTGCGTGGTTGCATCAATGTTGTCGTTCGGAATAGTTGGACCAGGAACCGGCTTGATGGTGATGTTGTTTGCCCTCGGTTTGTCGGGTGCTGGTATCGGTATGGCGAGCCCCGCAATGACTTCGCTTGTTGCTAACGCGGTTGATGAAAATGATCTCGGTGTTGCCGGTGCGATGCAACAACTGATGACGCAAATGGGCGCAGTGTTCGGATCGGTCGTGATGGTGACCGTGCAACAAGGTGTGGGTGGCGGAGATCCAACGCCGGCTTCGTATCGAGCGGCGTTTCATGTGGCTGCTGGTGTCGCGTGCGTCGCAGTGTTTACCGCGTCACGCGTGCGCTCAACCCCGCGAACATAGTCACACTTCATTGTGATTCTGGTGTCGTTTTATTCGGTAATACCGAATAAAACGACACCAGAATCACAAGGGGATTATTCGGTGATGGCCTTGATTTCGTCGGCGACCTTGGCGGTGATGTCGCTCTGCGGAATTGCTGTCTGCATCGCCATCATCTTCATCATGTCGCCAGCGACCTTGATCTTGCCGCCCATGAAAGCCTGCATCGCGGCAGCCTGATCGTTGAGACCAAAAATCTGGCGAGCAGTTGCCCAGTCGGTGGTGACAACAGCATCGGGGTTTTCGAGTTCGCCGAGTTCAACTTCCATCTCGCCAGACGAGGTGTCCATGTAACTCTTGATGGAGCCGTCACCAAAAGGAACATCGGTGATGACCTGATTGATGCGGATCACTGCGGTGATCTTGGGAGCCTGGCCTTGGTACTTGGCACGGATGGCCTTGGCGGCATCCATCCATTCATCGGAAAGAAAAGGAAATGTCATGTCTGAG
>Ga0209086_10002022_pt1 | contig 16145 bp, 16 predicted proteins | sample M_130207_XF_Meta_FD_187312 | JGI IMG/M metagenome (GOLD analysis project Ga0209086, IMG submission 187312) | Freshwater microbial communities from Lake Montjoie, Canada to study carbon cycling - M_130207_XF_MetaG (SPAdes) (version 2) | ecosystem: Environmental > Aquatic > Freshwater > Lake... | reverse complement strand
CCGCAGCAGGCCGGGGACATCACTCATGAAGACGAGCCGCCGGGCTTTCAGCGCCATCGCCACCTGCGCGGCGGCGACGTCGGCATTGCAGTTGTATATTTTCCCATCCTCGCCGCGGGCCGTCGGGCTGATGACCGGGGTGATGCCTCGGGCCAGACAGTCCAGCAGCGGCGCGACATCCACGGCAAACACTTCCCCGACGTAGCCGATGTCGGTTTTTTGTCCGGGGTTTTCCTGGTCGTCCAGCCAGAGCTTGCGGCATTTGAGAATATCCGGGCCGGCAAACCCCTGCGCCGCGCCCCCGAGGGCGTTGAGGGTGGCGACGACTTCCGGGTTGATTTCGCGGGAGAGGACGTCGTCCACGATCTTCACCGCGGCCTCGTCTGTGACCCGCTGCCCCTGGATGAACCGCGCGGGCAATCCGGCCCGCTCCATCGCGCGCGTGATGGCTTTGCCGCCGCCGTGGACAACGACCGGGTTGATTTCCACCGCCTCGAGAAACACCACATCGCGCGCGACGCCGTTGCGGATGGCGGGGTCGGGCGAATCCATAAAGCTGCCGCCGTATTTGACGACGAAGGTTTCACCGCTGAATTTCTGGATGTAGGGCAGCGCCTCGAGCAGCGTTGCGGCTTTGGCGATCAGGTCTTGCACGCAAAAGTTTTATCAGGTGCCGCGCATTCTGAAAAGAATTGTGTCGCGCTGTTTTTTCGGCATTATGGCCCCAGCCCTGTATCACCATGAAAACCCGCCGCCTGATATCTCTGCTCGCCATAGCCACGCTCCTGTCCACCCTGCCGTCATCGGCCGGGGAGGGATGGGTCGATCTGTTCAATGGCACAAATCTTAACGGCTGGGAGCAGCACAGCGGCCGGGCCCGGTATTTTGTCCAGGACGGCGTGCTGGTGGGGGAATCCGTGACCAACACGGGCAACAGTTTCCTCTGCCCGCTGAAAACCTATGGCGACTTCGAGCTGGAGCTCGAGTACCGGGTGGAGGGCGCGTTGAATTCGGGGGTGCAGTTCCGCAGCGATGTCTTCCCCGAGGCCCGCTCGCTGTACCTCGGTGTCCAGAGCCTCCCGCCGGATCGGCTACACGGTTATCAGTGCGAAATCGACATGGACACCGCGCGCAACCGGATGTGGACGGGGGGGATCTATGACGAGATGCGGCGCGGGTGGCTGGTGCCCGGGGAAGGCGAAAATAGCGTGCCGGGCCGGGCTTTCACCGAACAGGGCCGGCGCCTCAGCCGGCCGGGCGAGTGGAATCATCTCCGTATCCGGTGCGTGGGCGCATCCATCCAGACGTGGCTGAACGGCGAGTCGCGCGCGGATTTTTGCGATGCAATGACGCTGCGCGGACACATCGGGCTGCAGGTTCACGCGATTGGCAGCGACCCGGCCAAAGCCGGGCTGCAGGCGAGATTCCGCCACATCCGCCTCCGGGAAATCCCGATGGAACCCAACACGCTTGGGGAGGAGGAGCGGAAGGCCGGCTGGAAATTGCTGTGGGATGGACGCACGGGGGACGGCTGGCGCAGCGCGAAGTCGGAGGATTTCCCGGCCCTCGGCTGGTCGATGAAAAATGGTCTGCTGACCGTCCATGAGAATGGCGGCGAAGAGTCGGTGGCGGGGGGCGACATCATCACCCGGCAGCGCTTCGCGAATTTTGAGCTGCGGGCGGATTTCAGGATTACGCCGGGCGCCAACAGCGGCATCAAGATATTTGCTCAGCCCTCCCTTTCGCCCATCGACAAGCAGACGGGCAAGCCGGTGGGGACCGGATCGGCCATTGGCTTGGAATTTCAAGTGCTGGATGATCTGCGGCATCCGGATGCAAAGCTCGGTCGGGAGGGCAACCGCACCCTCGGCTCGCTCTATGATCTGATCCCCGCCCCGGCGACCAAGGCGGTGATGCCGATGGGCGAATGGAACCAGGCGCGCATCGTGTCGCGGGGCCCTCATGTGGAGTTCTGGCTGAACGGGCAGAAAACGGTGGAGTTTGAGCGCGGCTCGGAGGACTTCCGGCAGCGAGTGGCGGCAAGCAAATATCACACTATCCCCGGTTTCGGGGAATGGACGGATGGCCATATCCTGCTGCAGGATCACGGCAATCAAGTGTCCTTCCGCAATCTAATAATTCGCGAGTTTCCGAACCTGGAACCCGCTTCTCAGCCCGTTCGCACACCATGAAAACTCCCCCTGAAAAAACCGGGGCAACCCGGCCGCTGCATCGTCGCTCGTTTCTCAAGGGCATCCTGACCGCCGGCACGGTTTCCCTCTTCACGCCGCCCCTGCTGTTCGCGGCCGACGGATCGCCCCTGCCCAGAGTGGCGCCCGGAAGAAAAGTCAATCTCGCCTGCTGCGGCATCGGCAATCGCGGGGCGGACGACGTCAAAGCCCTGCATGCGACCGGGCTGGCCAATGTGGTGGCGCTGTGCGACACGGATATGGGCGCGCCGCACACGCTGGCCGTTCTCAAGCTATTTCCCAACGTGCCGCGCTTCCGGGATTTCCGGCAGATGTTCGACAAGATGGGCGGGGAGATCGAGGCGGTGAGCGTGGGGGTTCCCGACTTTTCGCATTTTCCCATCGCCATGCTGGCGATGTCGCTGGGCAAGCATGTCTATTGCGAAAAGCCGATGGCCCACAGCTTCCGCCAGATTGAGCTGATGATGGCGGCCGAGAAAAAATACGGGGTGGCCGCGCAGATGGGCAACCAGGGCCATTCCGAGGCGAACTATTTCCAGTTCAAAGCCTGGGTCGACGCCGGCATCATCCGGAACGTGACCCGGATTACCGCCTACATGAACAGCCCCCGGCGCTGGCACGGCATGAAGGTGTCAGGCTATCTTCCGGAGCAGCCCATCCCTGAAACGCTCGACTGGGAGGATTGGCTGACGACGGCGGAGTTTCACAAATACAACCAAGGGTATGTGAACGGCGACTGGCGTTCCTGGTTTGATTTCGGCAATGGCGCGCTGGGCGACTGGGGTGCCCATATCTTCGACACCGCCCACGAGTTTCTGAATCTCGGTCTGCCGACGGAGGTGGAAGCGGTGAAACTGGAGGGCCCCAGCCCGTTTATTTTCCCGCAGGCCTCGACTCTGGCCTTCCGGTTTCCCCGGCGCGGCGCGCTGCCGCCGGTGGAACTGACCTGGTACGATGGACAGAATAATCTGCCGCCGCTGCCGGACAACATCGGGGACGCCGTGGTGGACTCCACTATCCCGCCGCCGTCCAGCGGAACCCTGGACATGAAGAAGCGTCCGCCGGGTAAAGTCCTCTACGGCGAAGGGCTGACCTTCAAAGGAGGCTCGCACGGGACCACCTTGAGCATCCTTCCCGGGCCCAATGCCAAAGAGATTGCCTCTCAATTGCCGCCCGTGCCCGCGAGCCCGTCCAATCACTTTAAGAACTTCCTGCTCGCTTGCCGGGGCGAGGAAAAATGCCGCTCCTCGTTTGCGGTGGCCGGGCCCCTGTGCCAGGCCATGGCCCTGGGCGTCATCGCCCAGCGGGTGAACGCCCGACTCCAGTTCGATCCGGCGACCCGCCGGATCACCAACCATGCCGTGGCCGACGCGCTGCTCCGCGGCGTGCCGCCGCGCAAGGGCTGGGAATTTTTCTACAAGCTCTGAGCCGTGCGCTGGCCAAATGCCTGACTCCCTCCGATGAAGGTCCAGTCCCGCCGCCACTTCCTGAAAACCGCTGCCGCTGGCGGAATGGGCCTGCTGGCGTTGCCGACCCTTCTCCCGGCGCGACTTTTTGGGGCGGAAGCACCCGGCAAAAAAATCCAGATCGCGCAGATCGGCTGCGGCCGCATGGGCCGCAGCGACCTCGGGAATGTGATGACCGAACCGCTCGCCCGCGTGGTGGCCGTATGTGATCTGGATTCCCGGCGCCTGGCCGCGGGCAGGAAATTCGTCGAGGGCTTCTATGCGGAGCAGGGTGAATCAAGCGTCCGCGTCAAAACCTATCACGACTATCGCGAGGTGCTGGCCTCGCCGGAGATCGACGCCGTCATTGTCACCGTGCCCGACCATGCCCATGCGCTGATTGCCATCCAGGCGGCCATCGCGGGCAAGCATCTGTACGTCCAGAAACCCGTCACCTACAGCATCGCTGAGGCCATCGGGCTGCGGCGCGCGGTGGAGGCGCGCAACGTCATTTTGCAGACCGGGTCGCAGCAGCGTTCCGAGCGGCCCTGGGGAAGTTTCCGCAAGGCCAGCGAGGCCGTCCGCAACGGGCGCATCGGTCAGGTGCAAACCATCCGGATCGGCTTGGGCCTGGACCGGCCCAGCGGGAAAAGACCGGTGCCGATGCCCGTGCCGGAGACTCTGGATTACGAGCGCTGGTTGGGGCCGGCCCCGGAACAGCCCTACCTGGAGGGCCGGGTCCATCCCCAGGAGAGCGCGGAGGGCCGGCCGGGCTGGATCACCACGGAGGATTTCGGCTTGGGCCTGATTACGAACTGGGGCGCGCATCATGTGGACATCGCGCAGTGGGCGATCGGACAGGAACTGGGCGGGCCGCAGACGGTGGAGGCCCAGGCCGCCTTTGTACCGGACGACTGGATGACGGTGCATTCCACCTATCACGTGGAACTGGGCTATCCGAAAGGCGTGAGGCTGGTGCTGGATCATCAATTTGAAGCCGGCATCCGGTTTGAGGGCGATGAAGGCTGGATTTTTTGCACGCGCAGCGGGGAGTCCGATGCCGTCGGGGACATCCCGGGGAATCGCGAGGCACTGCGGCCGCTGCGGGCGAGCGACGCCCTCCTCCTATCACCGCTCGGCGGCAACGCCCATCGCTGGATGCCCAGCCGGACCCATCATGGCAACTGGCTGGAAAGCATCGCCGCCCATCGTCCGCCCATCGCGCCGATCCAGCAGTCCGCGCGCAGCCTAGAAGCCTGCGCCGCCGCCTGGATTGGCATGAAGCTCAAGCGGCGGCTGACCTGGGATGCGGCGGCGGAGAGGTTTGTGGGCGATGCGGAGGCCAATGCGCTGCGCGGACGGAAGGCGCGCAGCCCGGAGTATGATTTCGAGCTGTCCCTGAAAAAAGCCGGCCTCGTGTAAGAATTTCCCTTTACGCGGCCGGGGCATTCACTAGAGTGCCCCCATGTCTGAGATTGTTAAATTTGTGAACCACGGTGCGGCGAGCATCACGCCGGCGATGGCGGCAAAAACCCTGCACCATCTGCCGCAGTGGAAGCTGGAGTTCACCCAGATTCACGCCCCCCAATTTCCGCATCTCGTGGACCAGCTGGAATTCCTGGCGGACGCGGTGGAGGACGCGGTGGAAGGGGCCTACCAGGATTTGCCGTATGCGGCTCTGGCGCAGGCGTTGTTCGCCCTGATTTACGCCCACAAGAAAATAGGCATCATCCCGGAGAGCCTTTTGGAACTGGGTCGGGCGGACGATTCGAGCGTGGTGCGGGCGGTGCTGATCCAGAATGAGGTGGCGTTTGCCATCTATGCCGGCGTTCAGGGGATCAACTGGCAGAAAATCACCAGTCAGCCATGAAGCCGCAGCCCGGGCGCCGGGCGGCCAGGGGGACCGATTCTGAAATTTGGCGGAGTGATTTACCATTTGACATTTAAAAGCTCCACTTTATAATAAAAATCAACTTAAGAAATCCCAAAAAATTATGAAAAGCTTTCAGGCTCTTTTTTTCGGCGTAGCCGGGGTGATTTTGACCTTCACGGTCGCCGTCTCCGCCCAAAACACTCGGCCCGGGGTCGTGACGGTGGTGGGGGTCCAAGGCGCAGCCAGTTACACCTTGGAAAGCGGACCCGATCCCAAATGGATTCCGCTGGTGGCGGGGAAGAGGCTGACGGCGGGGGCCACCATCCGCACCGGTCCGAATGCCTTGGTGGATCTGGTGTTGGCTCCGGAAATGGTGGCCGCTCATGGCTTCCCCATCGTCGGCGCAGGCTCCACGATTGGTCCGGCAGACGATGCCCCCGTTCGCGGCCTGGTTTCCTATAACACCCCCATGCTGAAACAAAATGTGGTGCGCATGTCGGGCGATACCGTGTTGAAAATCGACAAGCTCACTGCCTCGGAAATGGGTGCCGACACCGTCAGCGACACCGAGCTGGACCTGCAGAAGGGGAGCATCTTCAGCAAGGTCAAAAAGCTTTCCGAAACCTCCGTTTTCTACGTCAAGATACCGACCGGCATCGCCTCGGTCCGGGGCACCTCTTTCTATATTTCTGCAGAGGGAAAAGTCTCGGTTCTGCGCGAGAGCAATGATCCTAATGAACACAACGTGATTTTGGTTAATCTGGGCTCGGATGGGAACCAGAGGACCTATAACATACCCCAAGGCTACTTTTTCAACGTGGCCGTCGGCACTACGGCGCAGTTGAACAACATCGAACTGAATAATTTGAAGAGCGTCCTCAATGCCTTGCAAACCCTGTTTGCCAACGTTGGCGCCCCGGTAAATGGGAATACTGATAATACCACTATCAATATTTCTCCCGTTAGATAATTGGAGAATCCCCAGAGATGCTGACACCGGACAGGGTGGCGCGCTCATAGATACCCCCTTTCAAGCCGGAGCTGACGTGTGTCGCTCCGGTTTTTTTGCTCTCTGCCCGAATGAAATCCAAAGCGTTCAAGCGGGCTCCGGTCCTTCTGGCGGTCGGCGTCCTGCTCCTCGTCTGCGGCATCCAGCGGTTGCACCTGGATTTCCTGGAGCGTCTGGAGCGGATCACCTACGACCTGCGGGTGAGGACCTCTGTTCGCTTTCCCGCACCGGCGGCAACCAATCTCGCCTTCGTTGCCATGGAGGATTCCAGCATCGCCGTGGTCAAAAACGGGTCGCTGGGCTATCAATTCGGGCTCTACTGGCCGCGGCAGGTTTACGGACGCCTAATTGAAGAGCTCTCCGCCCAAGGCGCCCGCGCTATCGCCTTTGACGTGTTGTTCGGCGAACTGCGCAACGACCATCCCCCGGTGCAAATGGGCGACGGCCGCCTGATAGAGTCCGACGATTTTTTTGCGTTGCAGGAGCAGCGGGCGGGCAATGTCCTGATCGCCCTCACCCCGGAACTCCGCCCGCCTGACCTGTTTGCAACCAATGCGCTCGCCCTCGGCGGCGTTTCCACCGACCGGGATACCGACGGAACCCTCCGGCGCTTTGAGGCCTTTCACGTCTATCACCGCTGGCATCCTCTGCTGACGCGGGCGGCGGCGGAGTTCGGCCTGGATCTGGACCGGGCACAGTTTGCAGCGAGGGAAATCCGGCTGCCGCAAAACGGCACCACCAACCTCATCGCCATTCCCGTGGATGCCAACGGCTGTTTCAAACTCGCGGATTTCATCGGCGACACGCTGCCGGCCGGGATGGCGCCCGTGGCCAAGGCCTTCACGGACGAGCGGATCTGGAGCCTGGGCATCGCGCTGGCCGCCCAGGAGCTGAAGCTCGATCTGGCCCGCGCGGACATCGATCTGGCCCGCGGACGGATTGTTTTGAGCGGCACGAACGGCGTGCGGCGCGTGATCCCGGTGGACGCGCAGGGCTACTGTCTCATCGACTGGCGGCTGACCCCTAGGGATGACCGGCTGCTGCGCGCGCCGGTGGAAAGCCTGCTGCGTCAAGAGCGGCTGCGGCTGCAGGGCCGGACCAATTCTTTGCGCGATGATTTTCGCGGAAAGCTCGTCGTGATCGGTTCGACGGCGCAGGGCAACGACCTGACCGACCGGGGGGCGACGCCGCTGGAAAAGGACACCTTCCTCGTGAGCAAGCACTGGAACGTGGCCAACTCCGTCATCACCGGCCAGTTCATCCGTCAGGCGCCGCAGACGGTCGAGCTCGCGCTAATCCTTTTTCTCGGGGCGGTCACGGCGACCCTCACCTGGCGATTGCGGGCGGTCGTGGCGACCGGCGGAACATTCCTGCTCATGGCCGCTTATGTCGGCGCCGCGTTTTTTGCGTTCGTCCAATTTCATTACTGGCTTCCGCTGGTGCTCCCCCTGGCCGGCGCGGTGTTGATGGAGCATGTGAGCCTGGTCACTTACCGCATGGTGTTCGAGGAACGCGAACAGCGCCGGGTCAAGTCCGTGTTCTCAAAAATCGTCTCGCCGGAGGTGGTGAACGAACTGCTGCAGGCTGAAAAACTGTCCTTGGGCGGCGCGCGCCGGGAGGTGACCATGCTGTTTGCCGATGTGCGCGGCTTCACCACGTTCACGGATGAAGCCCAGCAGCGCGTGGAGGAGTTTGTCCGCGCCCACCGGCTGGGACCGGAGGCGGCGAAAAAATGTTTCGACGACTCGGCCCGCGAAATCCTCGAAACCGTGAACCTCTATCTGGCCGCCGTGGCCGATGCGGTCAAGAACCATGGCGGCACGCTCGACAAGTACATCGGGGACTGTGTGATGGCGTTCTGGAATGCGCCCATTGCGAATGAAAAGCACGGGCCGGCCTGCGTGCGCGCGGCCATTGAGGCGCAGGGCGCAATCCACCGTCTCAATCAGAAGCGCCGAGAGGAAAACGCGGCGCGCGAACTCGAAAGCCGCGCACAGCCGGCCGTTGACCGCCCGCCCCGCCTGCCGCTGGCGGCGCTTCAGCTAGGCACCGGCATCCACTCCGGGCTGGTCACCGTCGGGTTGATGGGCTCGGATACCCATATCCTCAACTACACCGTTTTCGGCCGCGAGGTGAACCTGGCCAGCCGGCTGGAGGGGGTTTCGGGCAGCGGCCGCATCCTCATCAGTGACGCGACCCATCGGCATCTGCAGCGGCGGGATCCGGATCTGGCGGCGACGTGCGTGGCCCTGCCCCCGGTCCTAGTCAAGGGATTCCGCGATCCGGTGGGGATTTACGAGGTGCCCTGGCCAAACAAATAGTTTTGAATTTGGCGGCATAAGTTTTAAGGTCTCTCCGGCAGACGGACCATCTGACATTGGAACCATGCGAACGGCAATCTATCCCGGCAGTTTTGATCCGCTGACCAACGGCCATCTGGACGTGGTGCAGCGCGCGGCCAAATTATTCGATCGCGTCATCGTGGCAGTGGCCAAGAACGAGGGTAAAAACCCCCTGTTTCCCCTCCGCGAGAGGGTAGCGCTGGTGAAGAAATCCGTTGCGCACCTGCCGAACGTGGAAGCGGACTCGTTCGACAGTCTGCTGGTGCAATACGTCGTGAGCCGCAAGGCCCAGGTGATTGTGCGCGGGCTGCGGGCCGTGTCCGACTTTGAATTCGAGTTCCAGCTCGCGCTGATGAACCGGAAACTGAACGAAAGCATCGAGACCATCTTCATGATGCCCAAGGACACCTATACGTTTTTAAGCTCGCGCATCGTGAAGGAGATCGCGCGGCTGGGCGGCGACGTCCGCGGGTTTGTGCCGGGACCCGTGCAGGCCGCCCTGGCTAAAAAATTCCCCGCTTGAAATGCCCCTGATCGTCAATCTTCGACAGCTCGAACACCGCAACCAGGCGTTGCGGGGAGACCTGCCCCTGGCGGAGCTGGACCTGGACACGCGCGACGCACTGATCCGGGCGGCCCAGCCGCTCCATTACGATTTGGAGGTGGAACGGCTGGAGGATTGCCTGCTGGTGCAGGGACAGCTCCGGCTCCGGCTGGACTGCCAGTGCGTCCGCTGCCTGCAGTCCTTTGTGTTCGAACTGGAACTGGATCCCTGGACACAGGCGCTGCCGCTGGAGGGGGAGGAGGCCGTGCCGATAAAGAACGATTGCGTGGACTTGACGCCGCTGATGCGGGAAGATATTCTCCTCGGGTTTCCGCAGCATCCCCTGTGCAGACCGGATTGCGGCGGATTCAAGAAAGCCAGCGTTGGCGAAGCCCTTAAAACTGTCGGTCCGGACCAATCCCGGCCGGCCGCCTGGGTGGAATTGAACAAACTAAAACTCTGATTTTGAATTTATGGGCGTCCCAAAACGTAAACCTTCGACGAGCCGGCAGAAAATGCGCCGGGCTTACAACAGCGTGCTGAAACTGCCGCAGATCAGCAAATGCCCGCAATGCGCCGAGCCGCATGTGCCCCACCGCGTCTGCCCGGCGTGCGGTTATTACAAGGGCCGCCAGGTTTTGACCGTCACCGCCGGCTGATTCTTCAGCGGTCATGCCGCGGAAAGCTTCCGCGTTCTCTCCTTCATCGATGCGAATCGCAGTGGATGTCATGGGCGGCGACCACGGTTGCGGCGTCGTCATTGAAGGCGCCGCCCGCGCGCTGGAAGGCAATAGCAAAATCACCACCCTCTACCTGGTCGGCAACCAGGCCGACATCCATGCCGCCCTGCCCAAGGGCGGTTTTCGCGACCACCGCGTCCGCGTCGTCCACGCCTCCGAGGTGGTGGAAATGGACGAAAAGCCGGTCGTCGCGCTCCGCAAAAAAAAGGATTCCTCCATTGTCCGCGCCGCCGAACTGGTGCGGGAAGGCAAGGCGGACGCCCTGGTTTCCCTCGGCAACACCGGCGGCCTTTTCGCGGCAGCCACTTTCAAGGTGGGGCGCATCGCCGGGGTGGACCGGGGCTGCATTGCCACCGTCATTCCCCGCCAGAGCAACGAATTCGTGCTGCTCGATGCCGGCGCCAACATCGAGTGCAAACCCTTCCACCTCGCCCAGTTCGCCGTGATGGGCCACGTCTATTCCCGCGAGGTGCTCCAGCGGAAAAGCCCGCGCGTCGGCATCCTCAGCATCGGCACCGAGGATTCCAAGGGCAATGAACTCACGCTGGAAGCATTCCGGCTCTGCAAAAAACTGGACCTGAATTTCATCGGCAATGTCGAGGGCCACGACTTGTTCAAAGATCACGTGGACGTGGTGGTGTGCGACGGCTTTGTGGGCAACATCGTGCTGAAAACCTGCGAAAGCCTCGCCGTCGGCATGTTTTCGATGCTCAAACGCGAACTGATGAGCAATACCAAGCGGAAAATCGGCGCGTATCTGGCCAAGAACGCCTTCCACTCCATCCGCCGCCGCATGGATCCGGAGGTCTACGGCGGAGCCCCGCTGCTGGGTTTCAACGGCATGGTGTTCAAGGCCCACGGCTCGGCGCGCGAACGCGCCGTCACCAGCGCCCTGCGCGTGACCGCCGACGCCGTGCAGCATCAGGTCAATGAGATCATCGCCCGCGAAATCGCCAACGCCAACGCCGCGCTGGCCGCCGCCGACATCGCCCTGCCCGCCCCCGCATGAAACCCGCATTCAAAAACCCGCGCGCCCAGCACAATTTTCAAGGCCGCCCCTGCTCCATCACTGGGGTGGGCTCCTATGTGCCGGAAAAAATCCTAACCAACGCCGAACTCGAAAAAATGGTCGAGACCACGGACGAGTGGATCACCACGCGCACCGGCATCCGGGAACGCCGCATCGCCGCCGCCAACGAATTCACCTCCGACCTCGCGACGAAGGCCGCCGAACGCGCCATGGCCATGGCCGGGGTCACCGCCGCCCAGATCGACCTGATCATCGTCGCCACGCTGACGCCGGACATGCAGTTCCCCTCCACCGCATGCCTCGTGCAGCGCAAGATCGGCGCGCAGCGGGCCGCCGCCTTCGACGTCGAAGCCGCCTGTTCAGGCTTCATTTACGCGATGGAAATCGGCCAGCAGTTCATCCTCTCCCGCACCTATGAGACCGTCCTGGTCATCGGCGCGGAAAAACTCTCGTCCATCGTCAACTGGAAAGACCGCAACACCTGCGTTCTCTTTGGCGACGGGGCCGGCGCGGCAATCCTCCAGCACCGTGAAAACTCCCACGGCCTGCTTACCGCTGTCATGGGCGCCGACGGCAACAAGGCGGACCTGCTGTCCATGCCCGGCGGCGGCAGCGCCTGTCCGGCCACGCTGGAATCCGTCGCGAGCGGCCTGCATTATCTGCGCATGGACGGCAAGGAAACCTTCAAAAACGCCGTGCAGGCAATGGTTTCCGCCGCCCACGAAGCGCTGCGCCGCTGCGCCATCGATATCACCCAGATCAAATGCATCATCCCGCACCAGGCGAATCAGCGCATCGTGGATGCGGTGGGGGAACGTCTCAAAGCGGCGCCGGATCAGGTGTTCATGAATCTCCAGAAATACGGCAACACCTCGGCGGCGTCCGTGGCGATCGCCTTGGACGAGGTGGTGGCTTCAGGGAAAATCCAGCGGGGGGACTTGGTCCTGCTCGTGGTGTTCGGGGCCGGTCTGACCTGGGGCGCGGCGGTCATTGAATGGTGAGACGCTGCGTTTTCAGGGTCCGCCTCATTTGACGATGGGCCAGACCGTGCTATTCTCTTTCACACTATGAGCGCTAGAAAAATTGGAAGCCTTGTTCCCGCCAAACGGCAGGTCACTCTGGCGGGCCGGCAATCCAGCCTGGAACTCTCTCTGGACGCCGTGGCCATCCACAAAAACGGCATCGAGTTCCGCAGCCCGACTCCCTTCAGCGAGTGGACGGAAATGACCGTGGCCCTGCAATCGCCGCTCGACGGCAGTCGGCTCCAGTGCAGCGGGGTCGTCATCGCCTGCTCCGGCAACCGGCACGCCGGATATCGCATTTCAATGGTGTTTACCAGCTTGACGGAACGGGCCCAGGCCCGTTTGCATTCCCTGGCCCGCTCCGAGCTGGGCGTCAGCTGATGCGGTGCAATTTTTTCAAAGCGGCGGGTCTTTTTTAAGGGGCCGCCGCTTTTGACTTTTCAGCGGTGGTTTCCTAGAATGGCGCCATGAAAATTCTGCTCACCACCACCTCCTTCCAGGACACCCCCGGGCCCCATCACGATTTACTCCGCCAGACCGGCTGGGAAATCATCACCGCCCGCGGCCCGCTGAATGAGGCGGACACGCTCGCGCGGGTCGGCGAGGTGGATGGCTACATCTGCGGCGACGATGCCATCACGCGCCAGGTTCTGGAAAAGGCGCGCCCGAAGCTGAAGGTCCTCAGCAAATACGGCATCGGCGTGGACAAGATCGACGTGAAGTCCTGCACCGAATTCGGCATCCCGCTGCTTTTCACGCCCGGGGTGAACCACACCACCGTGGCCGAGCATACTTTCCTGCTGCTGCTCTCGCTCGAAAAGAATCTCCTCTTCCATACCGACTCGACCCGCGCTAACGGCTGGAAGCGCAAGACCGGTCATGAGCTCTTGGAAAAGACCATCGGCATCATCGGTCTCGGTCGTATTGGCAAGGAAGTCGCCATCCGCGCGAAGGCGTTCGGCATGAATGTCATCGGCTTCGACGTTTATTGGGATGAAAAATTCGCGGCACAATACGGCGTGAAGCGCGCGGCGAACCTCGACGAGATTTACGCGGCCAGCGATTACCTCTCGCTCCATACTAATCTCACGCCAGAAACGCGCGACCTGATTTCAGCCAAGTCCTTTCCCAAGATGAAGAGGGGCGTTTTGATTTTGAACTGCGCGCGCGGAGAGATCGTTCACACCGCCGACATGGTGGAGGCGCTGAAATCGGGTCAGGTGGGCGGCTACGGCACGGACGTGCTCGATTCCGAACCGCCGACGCCCGATCATCCGATGCTCAAGCTGCCAAACGTCGTCTGCACGCCGCACGTCGGCTCGCGCACCTACGAAAGCGTGGTGCGCCAGGCCACCTGCGCCGTGAAAAACCTCATCCTCGCCATGAACGGCGAAAAACCGATCGCCCAGATCAACCCTGAGGTGCCAGTGAAGAAAGCGGTTTGACCGATGGCAGTTGGTCTTGATCCAATTGTTTTGTCCGCTTTTTGTCCGACAAGACAATCAGATTTTTCACCCTAAACTGGTGTCATCCAAATAAAATAATTATGCCCGAAACCTATTTTGTCATTCCCCAGGAAAAGCACGATGCGCTGGTCACCCAGGCGTATCTCAAGCGCGGGTACGATGCCGCCGAAGCCGCTGCCGGCGCACGGTTCTGCGCTAGCGCCGCCTATTACGGCATCCGCACGCACAACGCCATCAAGGCGCTGCACCTCGACGAGCTGTTCGGCAGCAAAGTGGGCCGCTGGACGCCTGGCGCGAAGATCGAAAAGCTGCCGTCGCGCTTCGCCGCCGCCGAAATCTGGAACGGCCACAACAAGCTCGGCCAGGCCGTCGCCTACGAGGCGATGGACACCTGCATGAAGCTTGCGGATAAATACGGCGTGGGGATGGTGAGCGTGGACAACGCGACGCATTATCTCTGGGGCGGCGGCTACGTCATGGACGCCGCGCTCAAGGGCTACCTCGCTTACACCAACTGCACATCGGCTACATCCGAAGTCGTGCCGTTTGGCGGCAAGACGCCGACGATGGGCACAAACCCCCATTCGTGGGCGTTCCCGACGCAGGACGCGATCGGTTTTCCCATCGTGATAGACTGGGCTACCTCGACCATCGCCATGGGCCGGGTGCAGGTGATGAAGCGCGAAGGCAAACAGCTTGCGCCCGGTTGCGCGGTGGATGCCGAAGGCAATCCGACGACCGATCCGAACAAGGCTGTCGCGCTGCTCCCTTTCGGCGGCCACAAGGGGTACGGCCTGGGTTTGATTGACGAACTCTATGCGGGCTACATCGGGGGATCGCTGCCGCAAATCCGCGGGACGAAGCTGGGCGGCGAAGGCGAGAAGCGCGGCTCCACATTTTATTTCCAGGTCATCCACCCGGACGCGATGAAGGGCAACGACTATGTCCAAGGCCGGTCGCAGGTCCAGAACGTGAAGGCGATCATCGAGGACGTGCTCGGCCACGGCAACGAGAAGTGCCTGCTGCCCGGCCAGCCGGAAGCGCGCTGGGGCGCGTTGTCGAAACAGCACAATGGCTTGCTCTTCACGAAAGCGGAGATCGAGGAACTGAACCATCTCGCCCACGAAGTCGGAGAAGCGGCGTGGAATCTGGCTGAATTCAAATCGGTGCAGGTTTAAATCAATACCAATCCCGTCATGCCTGAATTAAGCCGATTTTTCGGAATCATTATCCGGATGTACACGGAATCGGGCGTGCCGCATCACACGCCGCATTTCCACGCTTACTATCAGGATGGGGTTGCGGTCTATGGCATCCAACCGGTCGAACTTATCAGCGGCGAGCTACCGAAACGTCAGCAGCGATTGATCGAAGCGTGGGCGGAACTGCATCAAGATGCGCTGCTGGAAGACTGGCGTCGATTGCAGGCTGGACAACCGCCGCAGCCAATCGCACCTTTGCAATGACAATGAAGATCGGACATCCTCTTTATAAAGTTCGCTCGTTTAAAATCGTTGGGCCGCATCGGTTGCGCGTCGGATTTGATGACGCCACCGAGCAAACGATTGATTTCCATCCTGTGTTGGCGGGTGAATTATACGGGCCCTTGCGGGAACTTGGCGTTTTCATGCAGGTGAAAATTGATCCTGAAACCCACACTTTGGTCTGGCCTAACGGAGCGGATTTTGATCCGGCAACCCTTCATGACTGGCAGGAAAATATGGAGGCATTGGCCGCCCGCGCCCGAGAATGGAAAACGCAGCCGGCTTAAGTTTCCCCAGTTTTTATCCATGCCTTTCAAAAACAATCATTTATGAGCATCCCATTACGCGACAAATCCACCTGTCAATACGACCAAATCTCCCTCGGCGAAGTCATGCTCCGCTTGGACCCCGGCGAGGGCCGTATCCGTACCGCCCGCAATTTCCAGGTCTGGGAAGGCGGCGGCGAATACAACACCTCGCGCGGCCTTCGCAAATGCTTCGGCTACAAAACCGCCGTCGTCACCGCGTTCGTGGACAATGAGGTCGGCCATCTGGTCGAGGATTTCATCATGCAGGGCGGGGTGGACACAGATTTCATTCAGTGGCGCGAGGACGACGGCATCGGCCGCACGGTCCGCAACGGCCTTAATTTCACCGAGCGCGGCTTCGGCATCCGCGGCGCGGTGGGCAATCCCGACCGCGGCAACACCGCCGCCTCGCAGCTCAAGCCCGGCGATATTGATTGGGACCACATCTTCGGCAAGGTCGGCGTGCGCTGGTTTCATACCGGCGGCATCTACGCGGCACTCTCCGCCACCACCGCCGAATTGACGGTCGAAGCCGTCAAGGCCGCCAAAAAACACGGCACGATCGTCAGCTACGACCTGAACTATCGCCCCTCGCTCTGGAAAACCATCGGCGGCCTTAAGAAAGCCCAAGAGGTCAACCGCGAGATTGCTAAATACGTGGACGTGATGATC
>Ga0209086_10002021_pt1 | contig 16146 bp, 13 predicted proteins | sample M_130207_XF_Meta_FD_187312 | JGI IMG/M metagenome (GOLD analysis project Ga0209086, IMG submission 187312) | Freshwater microbial communities from Lake Montjoie, Canada to study carbon cycling - M_130207_XF_MetaG (SPAdes) (version 2) | ecosystem: Environmental > Aquatic > Freshwater > Lake... | reverse complement strand
TGACGATCGCACTTTGCTTTCGGCATATGAAGATTGCCTCAATCGAGAACTCGTCACTATTTCGGGGGTTCGAGAATTTGGTAGTCGTGCCGTGAAAATGGGCCGTCATGGATCCGCTCGTTTTCGCAGAGTAATTTTGGGTCGCCCTGATGAATTACCGATCGCAATGAGCCACCCTGAACTTGAACTTGTCCGAGCATTGGAAGAACGCGATCCGCGTTGGCGACGACAATTTCCAATTGAAATTCCAGGAAGCCACACGATCCATGTGGATATCGCCCGTCCCGATATCAAGCTTGGAGTCGAGGTAGATGGCGAATTACACGACACAGTCGTCGCAATACACAGTGACAAACTTCGAGATATGCAGGCCGCATTACTGGGTTGGCAGATTCTCCGACCCACAACCGGTGATGTCACCGATCACTTGATGGAAGTGATTTCTATGATCAGCCGAACCGCGACCCAACGCACCTTGCAATTCAATGTCGCTTAACACCCAAGCGGCAATTATCCGCCACTTTGGAATTTAGTTACCGCCTAGCGGCAGGGAAATTCCAAAGTGGCGGAAAAATGGGGGTGGGAGGCGAGGGCGCGGAAGGCTCGGCCACGATGGGACAACGCATTCTTTTCGTCGTCGCTCATCTCGGCGAACGTTCGCTCATCACCGTCAAACGCGCCAGGGTTAGGAACAAACAGCGGGTCAAACCCAAACCCACGACTCCCCCGCTCGGCCAACGCAATATGTCCATCACAGCGGCCTTCCACAATTAATTCGCTGCCATCTGGAAAACACACGATCACCACGGTCACAAAATGGGCCGCCCGCTCAACATCGCTCACGCAATTCTTTGCACGCAAAGCAACAAGCAATTTCGCGCGATTTGCCGCGTACGGATTCTCTACATGCTCGGGTCGATCGGCGGCATACCGCGCTGTTCGCACACCAAGCTCGCCCGGCAAAGCATCAACAAACATTCCCGTATCGTCGGCAACTGCTGATAATCCGGTCGCCCGTAAAATCGCTAATGCCTTTAAGCGTGCATTACCCACCAACGTGTCGGCATCTTCAACGACATCTGGTATTTCTGCCGGCCGAGGCAACAGTTGCACCACCCCATCAAGCAATTGCTCTATCTCGTGCACCTTGTCGGGGTTAGCAGATGCGCACACCAAAGTGGGCAACACACGATCACCGCTCATTTTTTACGAGTCACTTGGCGCGACGCGACGGCTGACTTTCGAGCAATTCGCTCTGCAAGTCAAAGATTTGCGCAAGACCATTTTCGGCCAAGCCCAACAATGAATCGAGTTCGCTGCGCGAGAACGCCATACCTTCGGCGGTTCCTTGCACTTCAACAAAACGACTCAACGTTGAACCCTTTTCACGCAACATCACGACGTTCATGTCAACTTCTGCAGTGCTGTCTTCAACATACGGAAGATCAATCACTGGTGTACCGTTCACAATGCCCACGCTGATCGCGGCGCACAACGACGTCAACGGATGCTGGGAAATCACACCGTTCTGTACCAAACGTGAGAGCGCATCATGAAGCGCCAAGTAGCCACCACAGATACTCGCTGTTCGGGTTCCACCGTCGGCTTGTAGAACATCACAGTCGACAACAACTTGACGTTCTCCCAACAAGCCCATATCGCACGAAGCCCGCAAGCTACGACCAATGAGCCGTTGAATTTCGACAGTACGGCCACTTTGCTTACCTTTGGCAGCTTCACGATCGACGCGATCGGGTGACGAACCAGGCAACATCGAATACTCGGCAGTGACCCAGCCTTTTCCACTGCCCTTCATCCAACGCGGAACATCTTCATCAATACTCGCGGTACACAAGACTCGCGTGCGACCGAAAGAAACGAGCACACTTCCTGCTGACATTTCGGTGAAATCGCGTTCAAATGAAATTGGACGAAACTCATCGTGTTGGCGCCCGTCAAATCGTGTTCCTGCAGTGCTCATGTTTCTCAGTTTCCTTTGTTCCATATGTCGACATTTGATAACTCAGGACCCAACAATCGGGTTCCTAAGGCCTTAAACCAACTCACATCTCCGCTCGATAAGAAAACGTGCTGACCGGACGATCTTGAATCGGACTTCAACATGTGCTGATTTTCTAATTGATCACGCAATGCAAATGCAGTTTCATCAGCCGATGACACCAGCGTGACATCAAGACCGACCACGTCGGAGATCACGCGAGACAAATACGGATAATGCGTACAGCCCAGCAACAATGCATCGACCTTGGCTTCAACAATTGGCGCCAACATGCGTTGTGCCAACAGCGTCACTTCTGGTCCAGACGTACGCCCGCGTTCAACAAACTCAACGAAACCTGGACATGCTGCGCTGATCAATTTGACAGGAGCACCAAGCGATGCGCGCGCGAAAGCCAAATCATAAGCACCCGAACCAATCGTGCCAATAGTTCCTATAACGCCCACTGTTCCAGTGCGCGTCGCGCGCACCAAAGATTGTGCACCTGGATCAATGACACCAATGACTGGAACGTGCAATCCATCAGCGGCCAACTCGGCTTCAAGTTCGTGAACTGGCAAAGCGGCTGCAGCGGTATTACACGCCACCACAATCGCTTTCGCGTTGTAGTCGCGCACCAAACTCGAGGCCAACTCACGGGCGTACCCACGAACGTCATTGGGGTCTTTATCACCATATGGATATCGGCCGGTATCGCCGATATAGACAATGTCTTCATTGGGCAATAAATCGATCACCGCGCGAGCCACAGTGAGTCCACCGAAACCAGAATCAAAGATTCCGATCGGGCCGTTGATGTCAAACTTATTGCTCACATCGTTAAGGCTAGGCGAAAATAGACCAAACGAGAGTTCTCTGCCTCGCGCGAACTACGGTGATGCCATGAGTTCATACCGCCACATTGTTTTATTTAATTGGAAATCCGAAACTCCCGCAGGTCACGCCGAGAAGACCATTGAAGCGCTCAGTCAACTTCAACCGAAAATTCCACAAATTCAATCGTACGAATTTGGCGCCAACCTTGGCATCAACCCCGGCACCTACGACTTTGCAGTAACCGCAACTTTCAACTCGGTCGATGATTACATCGCATATCGCGACAACCCTGATCACAAAGCCTTCATCGCCGAGTTCACAGCACCATTCGTTGAAACTCGAGCCTCCATTCAGTTTGAAATCTGATTTCTGAAATCAGACCATCTTGCTGATTGCCACTCTCCTAGCGCTCGGCGCGGCAGTACTGCATGCGGGATGGAATTTGGCTGTCAAACAGTCAGGCGATCGATGGTTGGCGTTATGGGGACTCTTTGTTGCCGGCGGGTTAATCGGGCTTCCGTACGCTCTCGTCGCGACTTTTCAAGGAGACCTTGGTCTCGCCGCATGGGGTTGGGCAATAGCTAGCGGTTTGGTCCACACGTTTTACATCGGTCGCTTGGCTCGCACATACGAGATCGCCGACTTCAGTGTCACTTACCCAATCGCTCGTGGTGGCGGCGCTTTAGTCGCTGCGATCGGCGGCATGATCTTTCTTGACGACCATTTATCTCTGGTCTCAATCATCGGCATCGTCATTGTTGTCGCGGGACTCGTCATGCTTTCTGGGCAAGTTGATTGGAAACACGTATGGCCGGCACTCATCGTTGCGAGTCTGATCGGCGTGTACACCGTGATTGACAGCAAAGGTTCGCGCTCAACAGTCGGTAGCGCGTACGCGATGGCCATCTTTGTCACCGGCGGAATCGGCACAACTATTCAGGGCGTCTACCGACGCAAATGGTTTGCGATGAAGGCCAGCATCTCACCAATGTGGCGCCAATATTTTTTGACTGGATTGGCATCTCTCGTGACTTACTGGATGGTGTTACTTGCCGTTCGACGGGCACCGGTTGGTTACGTGACCGCGTTACGTGAATCGAGCGTTGTCTTCGCCACATTTATTGGCTGGAAAGTATTGAAAGAAGAGAGTGGACTTCGGCGAATTCTTTCTTCGCTGCTCATTGTCGCTGGACTCACGACGCTGGTATTTGGCCGATAACTAGAGGCGATCAGCCAACCCTGAAGCACGAGAAATCACGGTGGTTACGGCAGTTCGTAGCGCTGCTTCGGTTGCAACAATCGTCAATTGTTCACGAGCACGCGAGACACCGGTATACAACAATTCGCGCGTCAGCAATCGCGATCGTCCAGTTGGTAAGACCACAATCGCATGCCGATATTCAGAACCTTGACTCTTGTGAATCGTCAAAGCATGAACAGTTTCAACCTCGGGCAATCGAACCGTCGGGAATTCACGCGGGCCGCCTAGGCCGTCAAATACAACTCGAACTTCGCCGTTCTTATCGGAGCAAACAACACCAACGTCTCCGTTGTACAAATTGTTACCGTGATCGTTCTTAGTGATCAGCACCGGTCGACCGACGAACCATTGCTTACGAGTAGTTGTGCCGATCCATTGGTTGACTGTCCGATTCCAACCCGCAATTCCAAGTCGGCCAACTCGAGATGCGCACAACAACTGCAAATGACCCAAGGTCTCTAAAGCCTTTTCATATTGCGATGAACCCGCCAGTTCGACGACTTCGAGAGCGTGCCGCCTTACCTCAAGACCCACACTTTCGAAGGCTTCCAAATCTTCTTGAGCCTTACTCGAAGGATCAATCCAATTCACAATGCCCTTGCTGTTCCGGTGCGATTTCAGTAGATCAATCACTTGATCGGCGTCACCCGATTGAACAGCTTTAACCACTTGCTCAATCGGCGAACCGACTGCATAGCGATACTGGCTTGTCAGTCGTTTGGTACAACGATGAAGGTTGGTTCCTTCCTTCTTCGCCGCAAGAGAGATGTCGGCCAAAACAGTTCCGGCGTCAACGCTTGCTAATTGCTCCGGGTCACCGACCAAGAAAAGTTCGGCCGTCGGATGTAACGCGTCAATGAGGCGATGCATAAGCGACAACGACAACATCGATGCTTCGTCGATGATGACCAGATCATAAGGAAGTGGATTCTCTTGGTCGTAGGCAAAGCGACCCTTTTGACGAACCGGTGAATAACCCAGAAGTCGATGAATCGTGATTGATGGAGATTCTTGAACTCGCGCAATGACTTCGGGCGAGGCCTTTGCACTCAGCAATCGCGCTTCAATTGCTTGACGCATACGATCGGCCGCTTTCCCAGTAGGCGCCGCCATCGCCACCAAAAGGTCACGATCATTCGCGTCAGCAAAACGTGCAACAAGTTGTTCGGCTACCGCTGTGGTCTTGCCGCTACCTGGTCCACCAAGAAGAACTTTGAGACGCGAACCTGCAGCCGAGTTGATCCATTCGGCGATTGATTTCTCCTCTTCAAAACTCCGCAAAATATAGAGACGTGAACCATCAAGAACGAAGGGGCGACGTGGGTGATTGGCTGCGGTCGAAGGCGTTGCCACCAAATCAACTTGCTCAGACACAGCATGAAGCCATTCATCTCCCGGGGGCCAATTGAGAGCACCAGGTTCTGCGTTCTCGGGATACCAGCGTTCAATCTCGTTGAGATCGATACATGTGTGTCCACCTTCGGAAGCATGCAGGGCTAGCGCAAATGACAACCAGACCAAGTCGTTCACTATTGGCGGAACCACACCTTCATTGACTAATGAAAGCAACGTCGCGACGGCTGAAAACTGCGGCCGAGAAACCGCCCCACCATCTACGTAATAGTTCAATCGTTCGGGATAGATACTCATGGTCGATCTCCCGCAAACAGATTGGATAATTTCTCCCACAGGCCTACTGGTGCTTTCCATTGGAAAACTCCGTATGGCATGTCATCAGCATCCTTTGGTGATTCAACACCAACCATTCCACGCACGAAGAAGTAAGCAACGCCCGCAATCACTTCATCGGCGTTCAACGCGGGTTGGCGCCAACGCAACATGCGATAAATCGCCGTTCCATATAAGAGTGCCTGAAGTGGGTAATGGTGATGTTCCATCGCCGCTACCAAACGCTCGGGCGCATAGGCCTCAATCAGAGATACGTCTTCGTCGCTGTCTAAGCGATTCGTTTTGTAGTCGGTGATAAATAAACGAGGCGCGCCGTCTTCGGCGTGTACTCGAATCACTGCGTCAATTGAGCCATTGAGCAATCCGGCCAAAGGAATGTCGAATGAACTGTCGCTCAACGAGTCGGCGTACGCAAACAACAGGTCATCAGTTTCTAATGAATCCTTGAGCACCTTGCCAATGTCTGATGCCAACACACCTTGACTCAAGTTTGCAAATGACATTTCAAAATCAAGTTCGCTTAAGCGATCACTCGGATCGATGTCGGCAAGGGCCATGTCGTGAAATGGTGAACCGAGCGGAGTGCGATATGAAGCTATGACACCAGCAATCAACTGATCGCGGAATGGACGCAACAATGCTGAACTCGCATATATATCAATCGCCCGAGTTACTTCAGCCCGCAGATCCTTTGATGTGTCAACGACTTCGTAGACCTTGTGCATGACCCGACCGAAGTAAGTGCCGCCTGGTACGCGGGCCAGCGGCATGTCGACGCCTTCGGGCAATCCAGTTACAAGATCGTGAGTCGCATACTGATGAGCACCGACTCCAAGCAGCAACATGTCAATGGGAGATTCATCTTGACCTGACGCATCACCGGTGAAGCCAGCGGCCTTGGCATTGCCCTCGCGACCCTCTTGCCGTTTAGTAATTCCACTAAATGAAGTTCGTCGATACGACTGGACTACTGACGATGGCGCATTTGCTAGTTCAAGGTGTGCTTGCGTCGACTCGCTACTTGCTCTGTAGGGCCGAGCCTTTGCCAACTCATCGACAACTTTACGTTCAACCTTGTCATTGAGTTTGAGCGCCTCATCAATTTTGGTACAGAGATCAAAGATAGAGGTCTTCAGACCACCTTTCTGAGTCTCAACTCCCGACGTATACAAAACCGACAAATGGTGCTCGGCTCGCGTCAGGGCGACATACAACAATCGTCGATCTTCTTCATCATCTGCGGCCTTAATTGACGCCGACGTACTCGGATCGACCAAACCAATCGCCCAACCAACGTCGATGACTCGTGTTCGTACACCAGAAGAATCGACGCGGGTATATACCGGAGCATTCCTTGAAGATCCGTCGTTGGCTTTCCACAGGTCGGCTACAACCACAATCGGGAATTGCAATCCCTTGGCGCTATGGACTGTCATGATTTGCACGGCCGCCGAGTCGCTTTCAACTCGACGACTCACAACCTCAGACATTTCTTCAATCGACTCAAGCCGACCAAGAATCTCAAGTAAATGAGTGGCATTACAGGGTCGACCTTTGCTGTACTCATGCAAGAGATCGATCACGTGCGCAAAATCTGCCAAGTTGCGCTCGGCTTCTGAATTGGCCGTCAACTGGAGCGCCACCGAAGCATCACGCAAGATCGCCGAACCGAGGGCAGCGACTCCCGACTTTCGGAGAATGTTGGCCCAATGTGCAATCTGTTCTTGCCATTTCGCCAGCATCTCATCATCCAAGATTTCTGGATCGGTGAGTGTGAACCCAAAAAATGGAGTCGCTATTGCAAGTCGAGTCCGACCAACATCAGAGACACGCTCCATCGCTTCGAGCAAAGAACGAACAGCGATCGCGATATGGCTCTTCATCACCGATTCAGTTCCGTTGCTGACTGCGGGTACTCCTAATCGCCGCAGTTCGCGTTCAATATTGCGACCAACCGCTTTCTTGCCCACCAGAACACAAATGTCTTCTGGCCGAACATCAAGCATTGTCTCTGAAGATTCATTTGAATTCGCTAGCAACTGACAGTTCGAGAGAATTTCTAAAACTCGTCGCGCCACAGGATGCGATAACCCGCCTTGGTTCGTGATGTTTCCGACGTCGATCAAGACCATGGGCAAGGTTCCGCGAATAGCCGAACCAGCATGACGCTCTGGAGTAGAGACCTTCATGTAGTCAATCTCGGGCCCAAAGGTCTGCCCGTCAAACAGTGCGTTCAAACCATCAATTAAGTACTCATCGGAGCGTTGGTTCTGCACCAAAGTTCGCATGGGCTTTCCGTTACGATGCTCCACGTACGCAGCCACATCAGCACCGCGGAATCCGTAGATGGCTTGTTTAGGGTCACCCACTGTGATGAGCGCACGGTCATCGTCACCATCATTTTGCGAATCAAATGTTGTCGTGAATAGTTCCCACTGCAACGTGTCAGTATCTTGGGCTTCATCGACAAAAGCCAGCGCGAATCGTTCCTTGAAAGCCTGTACAACAGCTGGATACTTTCCGGATGTAACAACTTCTGATGCGCGACGCAATAGATCGTTATACGACGGAGATTGGGCACTCTTTACTTGCACTCGATGAACCGCGTCATTGACGAGCTGAATCAATTCGTCATAGATCGCTAATTCTTCTGTGGTTTTGCCATCGCATTCAACCCACAACTGCGCCCTCGGAGATCCGAGTTTTGCCCGAACGAGCGAAGCCAGTTTGCTCTCATTACCTTCAGCGATAATGCGGCCGTATACGCCAGATTCAACCAGGGCGTCATTTACGGCCTCGAGCACCAATCGGCTTGTGGCATCTTCGCCTTCAAGTTGCATAGTTGAAAGACCGGCCAAACCGAGAACCTTGTTGCACACCGCGTGAATAGTGGAAATGGTTGCCGTATCAAATTCAACAACTGCTCGGCGCAAACGGCGAATGATGTCCGACTGAGAATCTGCCTTCTTTGACAATGCAACAGAAATCGCATCGTTTTCATCAGGGGCATTTCCTTCCAATTGATCGGCGATCTGAACCATGCGCCGACGCACTCGGTCGCGTAACTCGCCTGCCGCATTACGCGTGAAAGTCGTGATCAGAATATTGCCGATTCGCAGATCTTCACGTAACGCAATTTCACGTGCCACGAGCGCTGCTACCGAATAGGTTTTACCGGTGCCAGCACTCGCTTCAATAACCAAGCCGTTCAGTAACTTTTCGGAAGCGAGATCAATAGGCGTGGCCGAAGTTTGAGTCGTATTCATGATATTGCGTACGTCCTCGCCGTGATCGTTAACACTTCTTCAGCAGCGACCCAATACTTTTCTAGATCCCCTCCTGCGACGCACACCTCATCGAAGTCTGGGTCTGGACCAAAGACCACGAACTCACCCGAATTCACATACCGATCAGAATGCACAAAATCGTTAAATTCTTTTCGCGCGGCATCACGGTCATTCTTTAATTTGTCAACCGTTTTACCGAACCTACCGATCGGCATCGAGAGGGCTTGGAAATACAAGCCCGACAACAAGTCAAACCGTTGAATGGCTTCATCAACCGAAATAGGTTGGGCAATAGGAATCTTTCTCGCGATACCGATCTCTGATTTATTCTCGTGTTGATGAATTGCACGGACACAACTGACTGATGATCCATCAGCGATGAGCGCTAACAGACGCACGGCCAGGGCCTTCTTGTCGCTCCAATATGGAGCATCAAATTTCTGACCAAAACTTGTAAACACCAAGGCAGGTTCATCGGCATTCAGGTCAATACCAGGTAGTGCGCCCCGCACCAAAGTTCCGTCGGTGAGACGGATTTCAATGTTGGCTGTTTCAAGGTTGATCAAGTGGAACTTGTTCTTATCGGCCAATTCAACAAAACTATTGGCGAGTGATTCGGCTATCTCTAGTTCGGATTCACCAAATGCACCAATCGGCAAGAGCCCGGTCAAACGAATTGTCTGTTGCCATTGATTCACGTCAAATGAAATCCCCTCCGCCAACAACCCATCGAGGAACGACCGCGCTACCTCTTTGAAGTTCTTTGACTCCAACGGCAACGTTGCATCATCTGGGGCAAGGTCGTCACGGTAGGTGTAGACACCTAGTGTTCGACGAAGGAATAGATCAAGAGGATTGACAAACGCCCGCTCAAGATCGGCCAATTCAACGACCGGTTGTTTTTCGACTTGAAATGCTCCAGTGGAAGGCACTGAAAGATCTTGCCTGGTGTGTTCGCGAATGGCCTCGGCAATAGCCCTCTGAGAATCATCTGGAGACCAGATGCGATCACCGATGACTCCACCCTTGACAAAATTATTTTCGCTTGCGGCATGTCGCGGATGAACGATTTCTATTTGTGAACATTCTTCACCATCGCGAGACTGACGATTTTCAACGCCATGACGACCACAGAAATCAACGAACTCAGCCAACGGAGTCACGAGCGGTATTGGCGTGTTGTTTTTGATACTGCGCCCATTACAAGTAATGATGAGTCGTTCTTTGGCGGCCATCACCGCGTCTAGTAGAACTCGCCGCTGTTCGGCTCGAGCATCAGGGTCACCGACAAATTGTTGAGCATCGACCAAATCATCGCCTTCGGACTCACCAAGCGAAAGTGACCCGTCATCGACTCCTAGAACACAGATCACGCGGAAAGGAACGCTGCGTAACGGAATTGTTGACGATGCAGTCACTGCACCACTTCGCAATGGTTGACGGCCAGGAGATGCTGTGAGTCTCTCAGTCAACACATCTGCAAATTCTGCAAAGGCAACCGGAATCGAAGCTGACTCTTCTCCACCCATACTGAAACGAACATGGTCAAGGGCTTCAAGTGCTGCTTCTAGTTCGGGATCAGTTGATCCGGCGAGCGAGATGAGTGCTTCTTGAACCATGTCACATGAACGCTCAACTGTTTGCGCAATGTGCGTCTGGACTTCAAGGTTGCCAAGCACATCCAGAATTGCAATGAGTTGCGCAATCGCCGGAATATCAGACACCTCAAAATCGGTCATGGGTACTACCCCACCAAGTTCAATGGCCGGCGCACTATCGGGAAGCGTGGCCCCCAACAACGTGCGTTTGATAGCCGCCTTCCAGGTATGTGCATTTTCTCGTGGCGCGTTGAGCCCCGCATGCACACGTTGTTGAGCGTCAAGACCCCAACGCACCCGTGCCCGTTCGGCAATGCGATACCACAGGGCAACTGAATCGGTCGAAACATTGAATTGCTTGCGGACGAGCGACGACGTGGCGAGCCCCATCACATCATCAACCGAAAAGCGACCCATAGTGACTGCGAGCAAGGTATCAAGCAAGTCGGCACCATCGCTGACCTCACGCAACGATCGGTCGCCGACGACAAGCGGGATGGTGATTGTTCGACCCGACGCCACAGTGATTGGACGATCGAAAATGGCTTCAAGATATGGAGCCGCTGCCTCAATATTGGGACACAAGATCACTACTTCATGGGGTTGTAGATCGACAAGCTCGTTAAACGCGTGCACAAGAGCCGTGTGTGCAACTTCAACTTGACGTGAGATGTGATGACAGCGATGAATCAAGAGCGAATGATCGCTCGCATCAAGAGTGTCCGGAACAGCCGCGAGATCAACTGCCACGGTTTTCTGCAGTCGATGAAGAAGTGTGTCTGATTCGTTTTGTATTGCCTGCGCGAAACTCGGTCGAATACCTTGCGAAGCCAATACCTTTTGCAATTCATACGAACCACGCGACCAAGATGCCACGAGTGAATCAACACCCTCTGGAATATCAAAATTGTTCTCACGCAACGGAACAACTCCGCGAGTTAGTGGCAATGTTGCCAGTTCGTTGCTCCAATGGCGCTCAAGTCCTGGTGACGGATGCACCAAGAACACTCGTACGTCACTCACTGTTCCTAACGCCTCAAGTACTCGCAGGTTCTGTAACGACATCGACTGCAAACCGACAACGAGCAAGCGACTCGGAACGCCCTCAATTTTTGTGCCACTCGCAATGCTGTCCATGAGTTGCGCAGTCACCATCGGCCAGCTTGGTTGATCAATGACCTTGCGTAACTCACTCCACAACTCGAACTGTGGCATTTGTTCGGGCGATAAAGCCCGCATGACATATTCGTTGTCAAGCACTTCGGTTGATGATTCAGCAGTCAAGATCGGCGAACCATTTTCCCAGGCCACGATCATGCCCGGGCGTCGCACTGCATAACGGTCAAAGCGGTCGGCTATGCGACGCGCCGCTCGCAACGGTCCACCGCATCGCTCAATGAGATCTTGGTAATACACATGCTCGGGATTGGCAGAAAAGATTGTGAGCAGCCGCGCTGTCATGCGATCGATCGACCACGGATCATCGGCCGTGACGCGCTCGGGAGCGATGAAGCGATTCAGCATCCCGACATATCCAACTTCAATATTGGCTACCACTCCGTCTGAAAAACCGGGGCGCGCTCCGAAACGACGGGCCAACTCGGGCATCAACCAAGCCTTCACACCGGCAGTTGGAACAATCACGTATTCGCGCTGAAATAAATCAGTGCCTTCAATACTTGTTTGCAAAAAATCGGCGACGGGATCAATCGCTGTAGCCAAGTTAGGCACATACTGAATATTCAGTCCCATAAGTCTCCGATCTGTCGTGGCGAGATGAGGCGAAGCCCATCAGAGCAACTCAACATGAAACAAACGACTCAACCCACAGTAATTGTGCGGTGACGGAAAGAAATCCCGATTCTTAGAAGTAAATAATCTTTTCGGCGCGAGCTTCGGCCTCGTCAAGGTCGTCGGTGTAGGCGCCAGTCGACAAATACTTCCAACCACCGTCGCACACGATGAACACAATCGTGCCTTCTTCAATTTCGCTAGCCACCTTGGCAGCGCCAGCGAGAGCTGCACCCGCTGAAATGCCGGAGAAAATGCCACACTCGTGCACGAGGCGACGGGTCCACTCAATTGACTCCCGCGGACGAACAACACGCTTGCGATCAAGAATGTCAAAGCCGTGCCAATTATCAAACAACGGGGGAACGTAGCCCTCGTCAAGGTTGCGTAATCCTTCAACGCTCTCACCGATTGGTGGCTCAACCGCAATGATCTTGACACCGGGCTTATTTTCTTTGAGGAAACGACCCGTTCCCATCAGAGTTCCGCTTGTTCCGAGTCCGGCAACAAAGTGAGTGATTTCGGGGCAATCGCGTAAAATTTCGGGACCAGTGCCTTCGTAGTGCGCACGCGCGTTGGCATCATTGGCGTATTGATACAAGAAGCACCAGTCAGGGTTTTGCTTCGCCATTTCAATTGCTCGAGCGACCGCACCGTTTGATCCTTCTTCACCTGGAGTCAAAATAACTTCGGCTCCGAAAATATCGAGCATTTGGCGACGCTCAATTGAAACGCTGGTCGGCATCAGAATCTTGATCGGATAACCCTTGATTTGCGCAATGGCAGCTAAAGCAATTCCGGTATTGCCCGATGACGGCTCAACAATTGTTTGCCCTGGCATCAAACGCCCATGCTTTTCGGCGTCTTCGACCATGGCCTTGGCGATGCGATCTTTCACCGAACCAAAGGGATTCTGGTTTTCAAGTTTGGCGATAATTCGAACATTGGGATTGGGCGACAAACGACTCACATCGACGAGTGGGGTGTTGCCAATCAGGTCGAGAACACTTTCGTACGGAATCATTGTCACCTCCAACCAGTTCGCCGCAGGGTCAATTCCCTACTAAGCCACTCGGGATTGTAATGAATCCACGACGAAATGAGAACACAAGGTCGGATTAGCCCTGATTATCGAGTGTGACTTCGGTGATTCCCCCTGCTTGGATGCGGTACGTCCGCATCTCGGGCTTTTCACGCTTCAGAGTCACGATCAAATAATGCCACTCGGGATCTGGGGCCGCCGCCACGTCGGTCGGGCTTGGATACGCCTCGGTATGAGTATGACTATGCATGACTCCCCTGATCTCGAGGCCTGCATCTTCGGCTGTTCGTTCGGCCCGCAAATGGTCCTTGGGGTCAATCGTGTAGATACGAGCCGATTGATCGATATTGCGACACGGAAAGAAACGAGTGATCGCATTCGATCCAGGTGCGCCTGCCATGAGGCCACACGCCTCGAGGGGATATTCGGCCAAAGCCAAAGCCGCCATGGCGTCGTAGACCTCGGGAGTCACGTGAAGTTCTTCGCGGCTTGCGTGCACAATGAACACTGTATCGGCGAACATGTATCGCCTTATCGCCCATGCCGTAACCTGACACCGACATGTCAGCCACCGACACCAAACTGATTGCCAGCAACCGCAAGGCGCGTCACGACTACACCATTTTGGATGTGGTCGAAGCCGGCATCATGCTGCAAGGTAGCGAGGTCAAGAGTCTGCGTGAGGGTCATGTGCAGATCGTTGATACTTACGCGCGGTTCAATAACGGCGAAGTGTGGCTTGAAGGAATGCATATTTCGCCATATCAATTTGCCCACGGCGTCGGTGCACATGATCCCAATCGTCCGCGAAAATTGCTGTTGAATCGCAGCGAAATCGCCCGCTTGTCCGCCCGAGTTGGTCAAGAACGTTTAGCGCTGATTCCGTTGAGTTTGTACTTCAAAGATGGTCGCGCCAAAGTAGAACTTGCACTCGCTCAAGGTCGAACCAAGGGTGATAAGCGTCAGGCATTGGCCAAGAAAGATGCACAACGCGATATCGATCGCGAAATGGGACATCAACGTAAAGGCAAGATTTAGGGATCCACCTTGGTTTTTCTGGTGGCAGGATTGCGGGCCTTCTCGCCACTTTTCGCCACCAGTTTGTCTAACGAGAACGTCGACATTCAGGTCTCGACAACTATCTCGTGCGCTCCCTGTAGGGTGAGCAGTGCATTGACGTTATTGGGGCTGACAGGTTTCGACATGAGTTCCGGTGGCCGAGCGTGCGACCCGATTTGCTCAGAATCGTTAAACGGGGCAAAAACAGAATTGCCAACCAGCAATTCGCTCTTGCCGCCTGATTCTCAGGTTGTAAAGAGACATCGTGACCAGCAATGGCGCACGGGGCCGATCCACCGCAGCCCGGCAACAGAAGCGGGGGATGACAGCTAGAAAGAACGCTGACCGCGAGAAAGTTCGCTGACCGCACGCAAAGACGTGCCGTGGTTTTCTAGCAATAGAAAACATCCGACCCGTCGGTGAGATTGCGTCAGTCTCGAAATCGGGAATGGTCGTAGCACGAACGCTCATCGCCTGATGGACGGGGGTTCGATTCCCCCCAGCTCCACCAAGGGGTGTTGGCGGGTTTTGCCGCCAACACTTGGCGAGTTTCCGCAACTTTCGAGCGGGCCATCATCTGCGTGAATGCTGGTTGAGGAACGACCAGATTGCGCGACTCGCATCGAAGTCCATGTACGGCTCACCAACCAAAGCCGCCGCTCCAGCGGTCGCCGCTCGATGGCCCATCCACGCGTGGCTCGCGCCCGCGACCGTCACCAACTCGACTCTCGATCCCTCTTCACAGCCCGACCACACGAGGTCCTCGACATCCTCGTTGGACGTCATCGTGCGGACGATCGGATCGGCGATGCAGTCGAACTTCATCGACATCTCCCTCACCGCGTCCCGACCTGATCTGAACTCGACACCCGCAACGCCGGTTCCACGACCACCGTCGATCGGATGGTTGGTGTCGGCCAGGCCGTGAATGTGCAGGACGGACACCGGCTGCATCGGCCGACAATCATCGATCCCGAGGCTGCCCGCCTGCACGCCGATCGCCACGATTCGATCCGACAATTCGCAGGCCAGCCGATAGGCCATGATCGCCCCATTGGAGTGTCCCGCCGCGAACACCCGGCTGGAGTCGATGTCGAACCGCGCCGTCAAAAGATCCAGCAGGAAGCGCACGTATTCCACGTCGTCGACGTTTCGATCAGCGGCCGGACCGCAGCAGTATCCACCATTCCACGTCTGCAGCCCAGGTCGCTCGGGGATCGCACGGATCCCGTCGGGGTACACCACCAGAAAGTCGTTCGCTTCGGCGAGTTCGTCGAAACCGGAGTTCGCCGCGAACTGATCCGATGAGCCCAATCCGCCATGAAGTGCCACGAGTAGCGAAATGTTCTCGCTCCCATCCGCGACCCCCGATGGAACGTAGAGCCGAAAATGGCGTCGTCGGCCATCGGGTGTCGTCACCCACTCGTCGGTGACCGTTCCGACGGCCACCGTGGCCGGATTTGCGTTGACGTACGGTTCGTATTCCCAGGACGGCACGGTCGTCGAAGGGGACGATGACGATGAGATCGCTGGAAAGTCCGAAGGCGCGAGTGACGTCGACGTCGAGCCGACAGCAGCCGACG
>Ga0209086_10002020_pt1 | contig 16153 bp, 10 predicted proteins | sample M_130207_XF_Meta_FD_187312 | JGI IMG/M metagenome (GOLD analysis project Ga0209086, IMG submission 187312) | Freshwater microbial communities from Lake Montjoie, Canada to study carbon cycling - M_130207_XF_MetaG (SPAdes) (version 2) | ecosystem: Environmental > Aquatic > Freshwater > Lake... | reverse complement strand
AAATTAAAATCGATGCTATTGAAATTGATACGCTAGCTGCGAATCAAGCAAAAGATAATGTTTCGATTTCTTCGTGGCCTAATAGTATTAACATTATTAATACTTCCATGCAATCATTTAATCCCAATATTCAATATGATTTTATTTTTTCAAACCCTCCTTTCTTTGAAGACGATCTTCAATCAAATGATGAATCCAAAAATGCAGCCAAACATAGTACCACACTTACATTAACAGAATTAATAAATTTTATAAAAAATAATTCCAGTGGATTTTCCGCTATTATAATTCCATCTCATCGGTATGATTATATTGAATCTATATTGAACAATGCTGGATTATTTATTAATGAAATGATGTTCGTAAAGCAAACCACTAAACATGATTATTTTAGAGCAATGTTATTGTTTTCAAAAAATAAATCAGAAAAGAAATTTACAGAAATTTGTATTTACGATGAAAACAGGATTTACACAAAATCATTTACAGAACTACTAAAAGAGTATTATTTAAATCTTTAACTTATGGTAATTACATAAATAATTTCTTTATAATCCTGCATATTCCTTCATATATTGATAATTTTCTGTTAGCGCACCATTTTTAACGATCGTAGCTTTATCAATGATACTACTGTTTCCTTCCATTAAATCCTTTAATACATGTTTGATTAATTGTTGACCAAAATATCTACTTGCATCTCTGGGTAATTCATTAGGCAAATTTCCTACTGACATTATATCTACGGTATTAGTAAGGTATGGTTTAGTTTTTTCTAGTGTTATTTTATCAACTCCATATACAGGATCTTCAATAGTAGAATCGCCTAAATTGCAAGGAACGGAACCATACATATCGTCCGTAATATCTGCGATGGTTTTAATATTAAAATCAGGATTTTGTAAAGCGTCTTTTTCAAATAATCTTGGAATATCATGATCCCAATAAATGCCATTCATCAAAATATCTGTGTGAGATATGTATTGAGTAAAAGTACAATTATATAAAGATGGGTTTTGGTGAAAATCATTTCGATTGTAAGTATTGTTTTCTTTATGCACATACAAATCTCTACCTTTAAGATGAACATAAACAGGATAGGGAAATTCTTTCTCTAAATATTCATCTGGTTCCACTTCATGAATACCAAGCAAATTCATTATTTCTAAAACACCATGTGCCACTCGTCCGCTTCCAGTAACTGCAATTTTTATGGGAGGGATGTGCAATCCAAAATAGGTGTGAATAAGATCATTGAATGTTTTAGTAGAATTTACTCTATCCAAATGAAAGGCGCCTGTTTTATTTCCATAAGCCATTATTCCATTGTGAGCACCAACAACGCCTGCAAAAAAACCAAATCCGATAATTCTTTTTCCATCTGCATGTTCTAAACATTCATAGTCGATGAGTGTTATATTTTTTGATATAATGGCTTTTAACAACTTTTGATTGTATGGTTGTAATTTTTTAGTATGAGAAAAAAATAAGTACGTTTTATTTGGAATTAACATATCTATTGGTACTTCTTTAATACCTAATAAAATATCACAGTCTTTCAAATCATCTTTCACTTCAATTCCTGCATTTATATATTCCAAATCAGAGAAACATCGGGTTTCACTTTTTTGAACAACAACGTTTAAATTACCTTGTGTTTTATTGATGAATTTACAATGAGCGGGAGAAAGCGCTACGCGATTATCTGAAGGCAATTTCCCTTCTTTAATAAGTCCTATTGTGAGCATTTATCTTTATTTTGATGCAATTTACATTTTTAAATTATTATTTCTACACCTACCTTTACACTATGAATTTTTATGAAATATTTGATATTCCTATTGCGCCTATAGTAGATAAGACTATTTTGTCAAAAAAGTATTTTGAATTACAGCGAATGAATCATCCTGACTTCTTTTCAACTGCAACAGATCATGAAAAAGAGAAGGCCTTAGAATACTCTGCTATTATTAATGAAGCATTCAAAACATTTAAGGATGAACAGAAATCATTAGCCTATTATTTGAAAGAAAAATCAATGATTATTGATGATGAAAAGTATGTACTTTCTAATGATTTTTTAATGGAAATGATGGAGATAAATGAGGAAATAATGGAGGAGAATACATCTAGTGTGCACATAAAAATCATCAATATTGCTAATGAATTGAGAGATACTGTGAAAGATCTATTAATAGTAAATGAAACTGATGATTCTCCTATGTCGCTTTTAAAGCTGAAGGACTACTATTATAAGAAAAAATATTTAGATCGTATTTTGGATAGGTTATCGGATTAGTGTAATATTGTGACCTCAATTTAAGTTTGTTTTATACAGTTTTTTATAAAATGTACTGGTTGAAAATGCCCATGTGGCGGAATTGGTAGACGCAGCAGACTCAAAATCTGCCATTCGCAAGGGTGTGAAGGTTCGATTCCTTTCGTGGGCACGATGTTATATCTTAATATAACAAACAAAACCGACCAATAGGTCGGTTTTGTTATTTTTAGTATATTTGTTTATCTATGACTAATTTGATTTCCATAAAAAATATATTAAAAGATCTAAAGCCTGAACTTGAGAAAAAGTATCATGTTAGCTCTATAGGTATTTTTGGATCTGCTATTAGAAATGATTTTTCCCCTGAAAGTGATTTGGATATCATAGTTGATTTTAGCGAGCCCATTGGAATTTCTTTTATTGATCTTGCCGATTTGATTGAAAAAAAAGTCAATACACATGTTGATTTAGTTTCCAGAAAGGGTATTAAACCTCAATACTTCGCAACTATAGAGAATGAAATAGTATATGTCTAAACGCATACCTCAACTTTTAATTAATGACATACTGGAAAGTTGTAATAAAATTTTGCAATATACCGATGGTATAACATTTGAGGAGTTCACAAAAGATTCCAAAACCATTGATGCAGTTATAAGAAATTTTGAAATAATAGGAGAAGCTGCAAACAGATTACCCGAAGACTTCAAAGATTCACATACACAAATTGACTGGCACAGAATCAGAGGATTTAGAAATAGAATTGTACACGATTACATGGGAATTGACTTTGGAATAGTTTGGGAGATTAGAAACAATTATATACTTGTACTTATAAATTCATTGAAATCATTATAATATCAATAGTTCTCCTCTTATTTCTTTCGCACTCACGGAAGCAAAAGGCACAAAAAATCTCGACAAATTGTCGAGATTTTTTTATAGTAAATAATAAATATTCCTTTTAACGTCCCATCCATCCACCATCAATGGTTAGAATAGTACCATTTACATAATCTGAAGCTGGAGATGATAAATAAACAAACCCGCCAGCAAGATCGCTTGGATTACCCCATCTTGCAGCAGGAATTCTTGCTAAGATAGAAGCATTTCTGTTTTCGTCAGCTCTTAATAAAGCTGTATTATCTGTAGAAATATATCCAGGAGCAATGCCATTTACGGTAATGCCAAATTTAGCCCATTCATTAGCAAAAGCTTTTAATAATGAAGAGATAGCGCCTTTACTAGCCGCATATCCTGGAACATTGATACCACCCTGAAAACTTAATAAAGAACAAGTGAAAACGATTTTACCATAATTGTTTTTTATCATTTGCTTGCCAATTTCACGAGTAATAATAAATTGCGCATTTAGATTGATATCAATGATAGTATCCCAATATTCATCTGAATGTTCAGCAACTGGATTTCTCAATATATGCCCAGCATTGTTAATCAATATATCGATACGGGGATGATCTTTTTGAACATCGTGTATAAATTGATAAATAGAATCTCTATTAGAAAAATCGGCATTGTAAGCAAAGAATTTTCTTCCTGCTTTTTCTACTGCATTTTTCACATCATCCCCGGATTGTTTCATTTTACTGCTTACGCCAATAATATCAGCGCCACTTTCTGCTAAGGCAACAGCGATTGATAGACCAATTCCTTTGTTACAACCAGTTACAATGGCTAATTTATTATCAACTCTAAAATTCATCATTTTATTATAATTTTATTTTAGTTTTAAAATATTTACTGGATCCATATCTGTAAATGAAATATTTTCACCAGCCATAGCCCATATAAATGAATAAGCTGCAGTAGCAACACCACTATGTATACTCCAAGATGGCGATACGATGGCTTCTTCATTATTTAAAAACATATGCCTAGTTTCATGAGGTTCTCCCATAAAATGTATAATTCTCTGTGATTCAGGAAGATCAAAATAAAAGTAAGCTTCCATTCTTCTGTCATGTAAATGAGAAGGCATCGTATTCCAAATACTTCCTGGTTTAAAATTGGTAACTCCTAACATTAACTGACAACTTTTTAAACCATCAGTATGTACATACTTATTGATAGTTCTGTGATTAGCAGTTTCGCTGCTTCCCATTTCAGCAGGAGTAGCATTAACGGCTTTCATTAATTGAACAGGATATTCTGCATGCGCTGGACATGAAAAGAAAATAAATTTTGCGCCTTCTCCTTCAAAAATAATATTTTTCTTTCCTTTACCGATATATAAGCAATCTAATTTCTCTAGAATTGATTTTTCTCCATCTACAGAAATACTTCCTGATGTGCCAATATTAATAATTCCCATTTCTCTTCTGTCAAGAAAATGTTCGCTTTTAAGTGCATCATACGTTCCTAATGGAAGGGCTGACTTTGTTGGCGTAGCTGCACCTACAATCATACGATCATAATGGGTGTACACGCAATTAATGGCATTAGATTCTACTAGCTTATCCAGTAAAAACTTTTCTCTAATTTGTTGTGTGTTGTACTTTACGAAATCTTCGGGATGTACCTGATGGATAATTCTCATGTTGTTGTTTATTTTATATTGGTTACAAATTTATTTTCTTGAATAGTACCGCTATGAATTAATATATTTTTTTTCTGCACATGATTTGCCCTGGTTTTATCTTCATATTTTATAATGGAAGAATTATAATTTACATTATCAAATATGTTATTAAATAAGAAAGTTTGCTGGGCTCCATAAAAGGAAATGATTTCTTTAGATGATTGGCAATTATTTATTCGGTTATTATTAAAGGAAACAATTGGCCCCATAGTGCTTTCATCCATGCCACCTCTATAAATAGAAAAAATAGGGGAATCACATTCTTTAAAATTGCAATTTTTAATACTGATTTTCTCAACATTATAATACCCCTTGTCATCATGTTCATCAACTAAACTAAATAAATTGCATGTGGCAGAAATAAAATCACAGTTAGTTATGGATATTTTATCTGCGTAGGAGGATTTATGGGCATAAAAAAACGAATTAGTTAAATGGTCAAAATTAGAGAAGGAGCATTTAGTTATTGCAAGTTCATAATGATTGCATTCATTAATTGTGTCTGTAGAAATAAAGTAGCGACTATTCAATTGACTATTTTCAAAATTAATATTACTTAATGTTAATGATGAATTCTTAGTTACCGTAAAAATTGTTGATAAGCCTTCTGAAGTGCCTATATGAATACTTTTTTGATTTAGTGATGTAATGATTGCTTTGTTATTAATGAAAATAGGTTCATTGAAAAAATAATCAGTTCCTGTTAAATATATTTTAACAGGGTTATTATTTTGCAAAGCCTGTTTTAACTCTTGAACATCTTTGCAATATTTCTTGATAGCTATTTTAGCTTGATTAGTATTAACCTCTTTCCAGGTTTTTGCTATTCCTTTTTTATCAGAAGAATTGACTATTTTTTCAAAATATGTAATATTAGCACAACCGTATTGATGAAGAAAACCATTGATCAGCCTGCTATTTTCATTCTGCTGAAAAGCAATTGGTAAGAAATTGTTTATTGGTTGGTACTCTTTACATACTGGAAAATTAAAAGATCCCCATTTTTGAGTATGGATGACTTTATTTAAAAAACCATTTATCGAAGGAGTGATTGTATTGTTGCATGTAATATTATTTGAAAGAAAAAAGCTATCTAATTTACTATGTACAAATAAAATAGATGAATCGATTGTATTGCTGAATAAATTGTTAAAGCAAAAAACATTAACAGGCGAAATTTCTCTTTCTTTATCAGCGCCTTCACCAAAGCTAATTGCTGAGCAATTGATAAATGTATTGTTTGTGATTACAGTATTTCTAACTGGAACATAGCGGGTAGGCGGAGAATTGAATACTCCATTCATGATTGCAAGTGGCGATCGAAACCCTTCACCTCTGCACTGTATAAAAAGGTTATTAACCACCCAATTACCTTCATTAATAATTCTAACGCCTCCGGTGCCTTCTTTTAAATTTCCTAAAAACAAGTTGCCTTCTACGGTGTTGTTATTACCATGTCTTAATACCACAGACCCCTGACATTCCTTAAATACGTTTCTAAGTATTTTATTGTTACCAGATTTTATAGAAATAACTTCTGTTTCTCCGTCGCAATTATCAAAAACATTGTCTTTAATGATGGTGCTGCTATTGTAAGAGCAATGTGTTGCAAGACCAACGCGAATCATTTCTCCACCATTACTTCCCAGTGGCAATCTTCTGCCGAAATAATTACTATCAATACTATGAAAACTATTTCTGCTTCTTTCGTCATCCATTTTAACAGCAAGCAGTACGCCTAAATTTGTTTTGTTGTAAAAACTACAATGATCAACTCTATTATATTTACCAAAAAAAACGATCCAGTTATTATCATGAAGTCTTTTTGGATTATTAAATCCATCTATCTTACAATTGGTAATTCGACAATTATTAGCAATCGCGTCATTTGTTTTAAATTGCCAAACATCATTATCCAAAGAAAATCCATCAGTAAAAAACAAGCCATTTACTATAATATATTCACCTCCTAATTGTAATGAACTTTTGCCGGAAAATATTACTTCTCCGTCGATTTCAGCTTTGAAAGTTATCGGCGATTTTGCTGTTCCGTGGCAAGTAAGTATAATGTCGCAATCTTTCCAAACGCCCTTTTTTAAAACGATAATATCTCCAGGTTGAGCAATGTTATTAGCATGTTGAAGAGAAGGCAAATCTTGCACATGAATTATTTCAGCATGTAAATCAGTAATAAAAAATAAAAAAAAGCAAATGATAATAGACTTCATGAATGATTTTATTTCCTTGTTGGTGTTCTTTGTGAAGACTCACGAACAAAAAGTTTTGGTTTGATTATAATTTCTTCATTTGACATATCAACGTCACTATGCAACATTTCTAAAAATAATTTTGCAGTAGCTTTACCTATATCATAAGCATACATTTCAACACTTGAGATAGAGGGCGTTACCAAACTTGTAACAGGCTCGTTATTAAACCCAACTAGTCCAATATCTTTTGGCATTTTTAATCCCCTTTCTTTAATGGCTTGCATAGCACCAATAGCCATCCTATCACTAATGGTAAAAATAGCATCGGGAGGATATTTCATAGACAACAATTCTTTGGTTGCTTCTTTTGCATAATCCTGATTAAAATCGCAGTAAATAATTAAATTTTTATCGACTCGGATTTTATTTTCTTTTAAAACCTGCATGTAACCTTCCATCCTGTCATTGCTAATTCCCATATTTTCGGGGCCTGCTAAAATGGCGATTTTTTTATAGCCTTGATCAATAAGATGCTGAGTGGCAATTCTTCCTCCTTCAATATTATCTAAATGAATTTTAGGGACATTTAAATTTTGAATAATTCTATCAAATAATACCAGTGGTATTTTTCTGTTTTGAATTTTTTTGATATGTTCAAAAACTTTTGTTTCGCTGGAAACAGACACTATAAAGCCATCAACAAAACTATCCAACAATCTTTTCGTATTTACAATTTCGCGACCAAAGCTCTCATCACTTTGACAAACCATTACGGTATATCCAGCTTCCAAAGCAACTTCATCAATACCTTTTACCATGGCAGCTAACACATAATCAAGATTAGGAATTATTACACCAATGGTATTAGTACGTTTATTTAATAAACTTAATGCCAGTTTGTTGGGTTGATAGTCTAATTCTTCTGCTAATGCTTTTACTGCTTTTTTTGTTTCTGGTTTAACATCAGATGCATCACGGAGTGCTCTACTTACAGTAGAAGTTGAGATATGAAGTGCATAAGCAATGTCTTTAATTGTAATTTGCTTTTCCATGATGAAGTAATAAAATTATAGTATGTTTTTGAAAATTATCGAGAAAATACCGGCAGCGTTGCCGGTAACGTTACCATTCATAAAGTTAATTCAATGATTTAACAAAATGCCATTTATGTTAATAATAATTTAACCAAAATTTAATATAATTAGATAAATTATAACGAATTTGTTGTTAAGGTTAAGTGTAATCAGATTAATATTACTTTCCTGATTGCTGTAGAGGATGTAACTTACAATTGCTGATCATACTCAAATAGAATGGTTCTGCTGAAAAGGTTCTTTATTCTTATTAATCAGATACGTATCCCTATGGTCTCAAATAATGTTTAATCATTATTTTTTTGTCTATTATTTATGAAAATATTTGGATTAATATATTGTATTGCGTTTACCACTATTTCACATGCGCAAATTCATCCTATTGCATTTGCGACAGGTACTGACATGGAATTAGTCAAAAAGAAATTAAAAGACAATTATCTTTTAGCGCAATCATTTGATGAGTTGAAATCACAGGTAGATGGCTGGATTGGAAAAGATATTGATGTGCCTGTTCCAAAAGATGCTGCAGGTGGATATACTCATGACAAACATAAAGCGAATTATATTCTACTTTTCAATAGTGGATTATTATATCAATTAACTGGAGAAAAGAAATATGCCCAATTAGTAAAAAATGTGCTTCTAAAATATTCCGCTTTAAATCCAACATTAAAAAATCATCCTCAAGCAACAAGTTCTTCACCCGGCAGGCTTTTTTGGCAAGCCCTCAATGATGCAAATTGGCTGGTGTATGCTGGCTTATCTTTCGACTGTATTCATGATTATTTAACTTTGAATGAAAGAATTACAATAGCTAATGGCGCTTTCAAACCGGAAGTAGATTATTTTACCAAAGATATTAAAACATGGTACGATTTAATTCACAACCATGCTGTATGGGCTTGCGCTGGAGTAGGTATAGTGGGCATTGCAACCGATAATGACGATTATGTAAAAATGGCCTTATACGGAAGTAATAAAGACGGAAAAGCCGGATTCATCGCTCAATTAGACGGCTTATTTTCTCCAGATGGATATTATAATGAAGGGCCTTATTATACTCGATATGCTATTTTACCTTTTTATTTATTGGCTAATGCTATTAATAATACTAGTCCTTCTTTAAAGATTTTTCAATACCGTCAAAATATTTTAGAAAAAGCATTGGAAGGTGCCCTTGAACAAACCAATTTGAATGGTGCTTTTTATACTTATAATGATGCTTTAAAAGACAAAACATTCATCACGAATGAAATCGTGGTGGCTCTTGATATAGCATGGCAAGTATATGGATATAAGCAATCTTATCTTCCAATTGCAAAATCCCAAGGCCGAGTTATTTTAAATAGCGGTGGCGTTAGTCTTAGTGAGGCTCTACAAAAAGAAAAAAATATCCCTTTATACTATCCATATAAATCTGTTGAATATACCGATGGTGCTAATGGTGATAAAGGAGGCGTCGCTGTTTTAAGAAATGGCGTTGCACCGGATCTTACTTCTTTGGTTTTTAAATACAGTTCACATGGTATGGCTCATGGTCATTTTGATAAATTGAATATCAACCTCTATGACAACGGCAATGAGATTTTACAAGATTATGGCGCATCCAGGTTTATTAATATCGAACAAAAGTGGGGTGGCAGGTATCTGCCAGAAACAAAATCATATGCTCAGCAATCAATAGCACATAATACAATTACGGTAGATGAAACAAGTCATTATCATGGCGATGAAAAAGAAAGTGAAAGAAATCATCCTATAAAATTATTCGGAAATGTTGGGAAAGGAAATGTACAAGTTATTAGTTCATTAGACAGTACCGCTTATCATAATGTTGTTATGCAAAGAAGCATATACATGATCAACTTGCCAGAAATAAAAAATCCAATAACAGTAGATTTTTTTAGAAATATTTCTGCAACAAGTCATCAATACGATTTGCCATTTAATTATTTAGGCACTGTAATCAGTACAAATTTTCCTTTTACTGCAAACACAAAATCCTTAACTACTTTGGGGAATGCTAATGGTTATGAACATTTATGGAAAGAAGCAGAAGCAAGGGTAAGTGGTAAATTCAACCAATTTACTTTTTTAAATCATAAAACTTTTTATACAATATCTACTTGCACAAATGATTCCGCATCTATTTATTTTACACTCATAGGTGCCAATGATCCTAATTTCAACTTAAGGAATGATCCATCTTATATAATTCGCACAAAGGGCAATAATGAAACATACATTAACGTCATTGAGCCCCATGGTGATTTTAATGCAGTATCTGAAATTGCTACAAATGCATACGCTGATGTGAGTGGAATTGAAAAATTACAAGACGATGAAAATATTACAGCAGTTTCTATTAAAATTAAAAACAAGACATTGTTAATTATACAAACGAATAAAGATTTTGATAAAACCACAAAACATTTTTTCAATAAAGGCGAATACCATATAGAATGGAATGGCCCTTATTATGTAACATTTGATAATAAAAAAATAAATTAATAATAATAAAACAATAATTATGTCAACATCAGAAACTTTGGATTACCCAATTAATCAATTTGTAGAAAGCGATTTAATTGAATGGCAAATAATGGCGCCAGGTGTAAAAAGAAAAATTTTATCCTACGACAAGAACTTAATGATGGTTCGTGTTGAATTTGATAAAGGTGGAATCGGGAGTTTACACCAACATTATCATATTCAAATGACTAATATAGAAAAAGGAATTTTTGAGGTAGAAATTAGTGGTGTAAAAAAAGTGTTGAAAGCGGGTGATGTTTTTTATGTACCATCTAATCTAATTCATGGCGTAGTTTGTTTAGAAGAAGGGGTATTGATAGATGTATTTAACCCAATGAGAGAAGATTTTATTTAATAAAAGTATAAAACAATTATCTAGTTTAATTTGTTATAAATATATAAATAAAGAAAATGAAAAAAATATACTTATTTACTGCACTCGTCTTTCTAATAAATTTCGCATTTAGCCAAACTACTTATTATTGGGTGGGAGGAAACGGGCCTATAAGTTTTTCTACTACTTCTGGTTCAAGATGGAATACTTCTTTAGATGGTTCTGGAACTTCAAGATCAAGTACAGTTGCAACCCCTCAGGATATTTTAATTTTTGATGGTAATAATGTTGGCGGAAGTTCACCAATTACTGGAACTGTAACAATAACAGATGGTAGTAACGATATGGGACAATTGAGAATAATAAACAATGCAAATGTTATTTATCAAAGAATTTCTTCAGGTACAGGAACTATTTCCATTAAAGGAGATGGGACAAATAATGATGATTTTTTTATTGATTCAACTTCTACATTTTCATTAATTTCACAAGATATTACTTGGGGTAATAAAATTCAAATTGAATCTATTGCAACAGCAAAAATTTATGGTACATTAAACATAACAGATGGAAAATGTGGAATACTAAATTTGAATACAACTACAGGAGGATCTGTGTTTTTTGAAAGTGGTTCTGTGTGCAATACGTTTTCTTATGCATATCCATTAGGTGATAAAAATTCTGCAAAAAATGGTGTTGTTTTTAAAAATGGTTCAACATTAAATTATCTTGGAGGGTTTCATCCATTTGGGAATAGGGTAGATGGCTCTTCAACTATTATATTAAGCGAAGGCAGCACAGTAAGAATTAATGCCAATATCCCTACAACATTAGCTTCTAGTTCAAATTTCTTTTCAACTAGGAGATTTTCTAACGTAATCATTGCCGCTAATAATATTGTTACGACAGGTAATATTTATAGTTTAAATGACCTTACTGTTGAACAAGGAGCAAGGTTAAAATTAACCAGTTCATACACACCAATTTCTGGAAATATAAACAACAATGGAATTATAAATACGGGTGATGCAGCTTCAGCAATGAATCGTCTTTTGTTTATAGGAAATACGACTCAAACAATAAGTGGTACAGGGGATTTTGATTCATTAGGTGCAATAATAGTAGGGTCTAGTGCAAATGTTGTACTTAATAGAGATCTTAAAATAATGGATGTAACAACAACCTCTAAAGTATCTGGTCTGTTAAACACCAACGATAAAAGCATTTATGGCACCGGTAAACTGTCAATCATAAGCTCAATTACAGGTCCAAGTATCAATGTAACTGCAGGAGGAATTGCAGGATCTGATACTTTAAGATTAGATCCTAATATATATAGTGGGGGTGGTAATACTGGAAATGTAGGATCTGGAAATTTAGTGATTGGAGAGTCAATAGCTCCTAATACTTATGTTATTGCTACAAGCTCATCTAACAGCAGAATCACCTTATCAAAACCAGCTATTGGAGTAGTTAATACCATCACCATAATTTCAAATACTGGCACATTAGCCACTTCTAATCCTTATGGAATTGATAGCTCAATTAAGGTTTCTTCTAAGAGTTTTGATGCAGGAACTAATTATGTATTTAACGGATCAACATCAACCCCTTTTACTCCCTCTATTACAGAAATTGGGAACCTAACCATAAATGCGGATGTTAAAACTAATAAAAGAATTAATGTTTCTGGCAATTTAAAATTAGAGTCGGGAAAATTTACAATACGTGCTACTGATAGTGTAAGTATAAAATCAAATGCTGCTATTTTAGGATCTTTTAATAATTCTACCTATATCGTAACAGAAGTTGATGGTGCTAATATTGGAAAATTAAGATTTGATTCAATAAATAGTGAAAAACTAATTCCAATTGGAACGCCTAATCATTATTTGCCTGTTACTATAACACCGAATGCCTTGGCTTCTGTTACGGTATCTGTTTATGATACTATAAAAACTACAGAATCAATAAACGGAATTCCTTTTTCAGACAATCAAAAAAAGAAATTTGTAGATGCCGTATGGAAATTAAATGGCAATAGTGGTTCATCAACTTCCTTAATAAAATTCGATTGGGAAACATCTTTAGAAGGATCTTTGTTTACACTTTTACCAAATACTTCTATTGGCGTAATAAAGTACAATGGATCAAGTTGGACAAATCCATTAAATACGGGTGATAATGATGTAAATACTGCTAGTGTATCAGATATAAGTTTTGGTTCCTATAGTATTGGGTCTATACCTCCAGCAAATATTTTTACTTTTAATTCTATTCCAAATAAAACATATGGTGATGCGGATTTTACAATAATTGCAACAAGTTCTTATAATAGTAATCCTATAAAGTTCAAATCTAACAATACACAAGTAGCTACTATAGATTCTGTTAGTGGTACTATACATATAGTAGGTGCTGGAGATGCTGATATTACAGCAAGTCAATTATCGGATGGCTTATATTACGACACTTCATTAACAAAATCATTTCATGTAGATAAAAAATTGTTGACCTTAACAGCAGAAAATAAAAGGAAATATGAACGTGATCCTAATCCTATACTAACATTTACGTATAGTGGATTTGTTTATGGGCAAGACGAATCTGTTTTAATTAATACACCAGTTATTTCTACAACCGCTTTATTAAATTCCCCTGGTGGAGATTATCCTATAAGCATTTCTGGTGCTCAAGCAGCAAATTACACCATGTCTTATGTTGATGGATTATTAACTGTAATTCCTAAAACCGATCAGGTAATAACCTTAGGTGCAATTGATCCTATAACATATGGCGCAGCTAATTTTTCAAGCAATGTATCTAGTAGTAATAATACAATACCGATTACTTTAACCAGTAGTGATAATAATGTTGCAACTATTGTAAATGGAACTCAAATTCATATCACTGGTGCCGGAAATACAATCTTAACTGCAACACAACCTGGAAATAACTTCTATTTTCCAGCTGATACTGTGCGGATAACACTTACTGTCAATAAAGCTGATTTAACAATTAAAGTCATCGATACCATTAAATATAAAGGGTTGCCAAATCCGGTATTTGAATTTAATTACTCAGGTTTCGTATACGGTGAAGACGAAAGTGTTTTATTAACTCCTGCAATGGCTTCTTCATCAGCAGATCTTTTATCAGATACAGGGCAATATGATATTATAGTGTCAAATGCAAATGCATCAAATTATAATATTAATATGGTAAATGGAATATTAATTGTTAAACCTAGGCCTGATTTTATTTTTACTTTCCCGCCAGTAAAAACATACGGAAATGACGATTTTGATATTCTTATAAATAGTTTGAATCTAACTCAATCAATTAGATGTTTTTCAAATGATAATTCAATTGCCAATGTTTATTATGATAGTGTTAGACAAACTTATAAAATACATATTTCAGGGACAGGATCTGTTGATATACGTGCAACTCAATTGCCTGACAGTATTTTTAATAATGTAGATACTATTATAACTTTAACAATATATAAAGCACCACTTATTATTACAGCGAATGACACCTTTAAATATCAAGGAAGTGTAAATCCTAATTTTACGGAATCTTATACTGGTTTTGTATATGGTGAAACAAATTCAGTTTTTAATACCCCCGTAAATTTCAATACATCAGCAACCACAAATTCACCAGTAGGAGATTATGCAATTTCCATTTCTAATGTAACTGCAATAAATTATTCTATTTCAACTGTTGAAGGTAAGCTTACAATAAAACCACAATTTCCTCAAACTATTTCATTTGATTCATTATCAGATAAAACATATGGAGATGCTGATTTTAATATTAATGCAACCTCTACTAATAATACAATACCTGTAGTATTAACAAGTAGTGATACTACTGTTGTTTCAATTAGTAATGGTAATAATATTCAGATTAAAGGAGCTGGAGATGCAATAATTACTGCATCTCAAGTTGGCAATGCTGTATATATTCCAGCAACTGATGTTACACAACCTATTCATATTAATAAAAAAGGGTTAAGAATAATAGCAAAGGATACTAGTAAATTTGAAGGATTAGTGAATCCTAATTTTATCTCTAATTATATTGGATTTATTAATGGGGAGGATTCATCTTTTTTATTATCTCCTGTTTTATATACAACACCTTCGACAGTTGTTTCTGACAGTGGTAATTATGCAATAAATCCATATGGAGCAACCTCTAATAATTATGAGATAACCTTTATTTCAGGTGTACTAAAAGTAAAATCTAATCAATTTAAATTTCCACTCTTCAACACAAAAACATATGGGGATGCTGATTTTTCAACAAATGTCATCTCTTTAAATACTACTGAATTAATAAATTACTCATCTAGTGATACATTGGTTGCAACCGTTTCTTCAACAGGTATTATTCATATTGTAGGAGCTGGAGTTGTAAACATCAATGCGAATCAAGCCAGCGATGGCAATAATCCTGCCGGCAATAGAACTAGAGTGTTAACAATAAATAAAGCGACATTACTTATTAATGCAGATAATAAATCAAAATTTGAGGGAAATATAAATCCTGCTTTAACTATTACCATAATTGGATTTGTGTTAAGTGACAATCAGGATAGTTTACAAATTCTTCCTGACATTAATACTCCAGCTTTAACTAGTTCACCTATTGGTAATTATCCAATAACATTAACTGGCGGTTTTGCTAATAATTATAATTATATTTTGAACAATGGAATTATTACCATTTTAGCTAATCAGCCTCAAGTAATTACATTTAATAGTATTGCTAATAAAATTTATGGAAATACTGATTTTAATGCAGGCGCTATTTCTACAAACATGAATAATCCTATTATTTATTCATCAAGTAATCCTTCCATTGCATCTATTTCAGGTAATATCATACATATAATATCTGCAGGTACTGTTACAATTACTGCATCTCAGCCTGCTGTAACAGGTTTTGTTTCCGCGCCTGATGTTACTAGTACTTTAACCATTAATAAAGCTAATCTAACTATTAGAGTAATTGATACATCTAAAATTCAAGGAACAGATAATCCATTATTTAACTTCAATTACACTGGATTTGTATTAGGTGAAACAC
>Ga0209086_10002016_pt1 | contig 16164 bp, 14 predicted proteins | sample M_130207_XF_Meta_FD_187312 | JGI IMG/M metagenome (GOLD analysis project Ga0209086, IMG submission 187312) | Freshwater microbial communities from Lake Montjoie, Canada to study carbon cycling - M_130207_XF_MetaG (SPAdes) (version 2) | ecosystem: Environmental > Aquatic > Freshwater > Lake... | reverse complement strand
CCCAGCTTTGATTCATCATCCCCAAATGAAAACGCTGTCTCTGTTCCTGCGCGACACGCATACTCCCACTCTGCTTCTGTCGGTAAACGATACTCTTCGTTTGCTTTCAACGTTCCAGCCTCAAGTTCAATTGATGTCAGCTTCTTGCAAAACTCTGTAGTATCGTCCCATGTCACAAAAGTAGCGGGGCAGTCTTTGTCAGCCTTTACGTATTTCTGTCCATCCCAAGGCTCCGTGCTCATCACTTCCTTCCACTGCCCTTGAGTCACTTCTGTCTTGCCAAGTCCGAATGGTTGCGTCAGCGTGACACGCACTTGGGCCTCGTCTTCATGATGATTCTTTTCATCTTCAGGGCTGCCCATCGTGAACTTGCCTGCTGGAATCTCAACCAGCTCCATCCCAATCGAATTGGTGACTCTCTTGAACTTCACTCCCTGTGCGAGCACTGGCGCACAAAACAACATCGCAGCAACGACAAAAGCGACTCGCAATAAATTCCCCTTTAAGGTAAGTCAATAGCTCTAAGGTGTGGTTACCGGGATGAGCTTACACGCGAGACGTGGGATGCGATAGTGATGAGAACTGCCTCGCTCCGTCAGCGTCAGGCTTTGGGGTTAAAAACGTGAATCAGCGAGAGACTCTCTTTGTCTTCGAAGCGTTTAGGAACGGCCTCGAAATTTGAGCCTTAACGTCCGTTCAGTGTGCGATCCCATATTTGATCCTAAATAGTCCACGTCCCATACGGATCATTGTGAGAGTGGCTTTTTTTGATTTCCTTCGGTACGGCCGGCCAAGCGGCGACCACATCGGCAAGGGCATGATCTATCGTTGCGTTGGATTCTGCGCTGTCTTGACTAGAGAACGGCGTGTTTCTCGAGCAATACCGTATATGTTCGAATCCTGAAGGGAATAAGTTCATGATACGTAAAAAGCAATGCAAACTCTCATGATTGATCTATGGGAACCACAGTTCGACTACATCTATCGAACGAATGAAAAGTCCAAGACCCGTGCTGTGTCCGAAGTTGCTGAATTCAAGGGCAAGATTGAATCGTTACTGGAAAGGCGACGGCGATTAAAAGTCGAACAGGCTGGGCTGTGGTGTGATGTCGCATTCCATGCGGTAGGCCATTACTACCTGCACAAAAAGCCGATTTACCGATTTGAGCCGTTGCTGGTGAGGCAGGATGATCCGACTTCAAAGCAACACGCCGAAATCATAAAGTCCGCAGCCGTTTTCATGCGTATGGCCTTGTCGATCATTGATGCGGCTGAAAAGGATCAGTCCACGACGTTCAGTGCCATCAAAGTAACGGTGGCTCAGGCTCGTGAAAAACTCGACGACACGTTGCTGCGGCAAATTGTCGATGTCACCGACAAGAAGATTCCCGAAGCTAAGTTCGCAGCTTTGGCAAAACGGCTGGAGGACGTGGCGAGCAATTTGTCCGAAAGCTACGACGTCGCGGCTGAAGGCGACAAGGAAAATGACCAACAGCGCAAGGACACATTCCGTGGCTTATTGCAGGAATCGCTAGTGAGCTACGCCCAGATCATTCTGGCACTGGACGAGATGTCTGTGATCATGAAGGACGACTGGAAGATCAAGCCGGATTTGGACAAGCCACTGGCCGTTGTGATTCTGGCTAGATCGCCGCTGTTCGTACAGGATGCAAAGCTCCCGAGCGTCACCAACTCAATTGGTTTGGAGTTGGTGTCTATTCCCAAGGGGACGTTTCTGATGGGCGAAGGTGTTGGTGCGGTTCGCGTGACCCTAACGAAACCGTTTTTGTTGGGTAAATATGAAGTGACTCAAGGGCAGTGGAAGAAGGTGATGTATCTTGAGCCGTGGGCAGGACAGGGAGGGGTTCAAATTGGGGACGACAACGCGGCGTCATACGTGCACTGGGGTTGTGCAACAGAGTTTTGAAAACGGCTAACGTCTATCGACCATAAGAACCGCAAGCTGCCCGCTGGTGAGTTGTATCGTCTTCCGACAAAAGCAGAGTGGGAGTATGCGTGTCGAGCAGGCACAACAACAGCATTTTCATTTGGCGATGATGAATCAAAGTTGGGCGAGTACGAGTGGTTCGACGGCAATGCTTTCGATGCTGGCGAGAAATATGCTCACAAGGTTGGTTTGAAGAAGCCCAACCCGTGGGGCTTGTACGATATGCACGGCAACGTGTGGGAGTGGTGCTCGGATTTTCACAGTGAGGCACTTTCAGGCGGCACCGATCCGGTCGGCCGTCGTCAGGGCACTGGGTTTCCGTGTGGCCCGCAGTCAGTCGGTACAGTAGCAGTAAACGCAGGCAGCAAGGGCCGCAGGCGGAGCCCGACCCGCAGAATGCCGAAGCGCGGCGGATTTGACATGGGGATCTGGTTCAAAAAAATAAGGGCGAGCGCAAATGAAAAATATTTTATTTATTGCTCTTCTTCTTTCTGCAACAAATAGTTTTGGTCAAGATTCTTTTAGAGTTCTTGGAATTCATGATGGTGACAGCATCACTGTTCTTTCTGTTGAAAAAAAACAAATAAACATTTGTCTTGAAGGGATCGATGCTCAAGAATTGAAACAAGCTTTTGGTTCTAGATCAAAGGAACATCTTTCATCTCTGATTAAGGGAAAAGATATCTCATTGATTTTAAAAGGAGAAGATCTTTACAAACGCACACTCTCTAAACTTTTTCTTGATGCTCAAGTCCCGGAGGCGCAGCCGAGAAATTTAATTCACTGATTTTTAATTCATTGAATTATAAAAACATCATCTTCAAATTTTCAAATTGAACGATACGCTCTCCGCAAACTCAACACAAAAATAGACACTGCCATCACCGCCAAAATCGCTCCCCACATCCAATACGGACCGCCCACAGCTTGCGCAATTGCGCCTGTATCCGAGTGTTGAGTTTCGCCACCTACGTTCACAGAGCCCATGAACAAATATTCCATCGTGCGCCCCAAAGTTTCTGCGAGCATTTGCACGCCCAAAAACTGAATCAAAAACTGATGTACACCTTGTTCTGCTCTTCTTGAAATAAGCAAAAAGACCAAGCCCATCGAAGAAATAGCCACCAAACCAAAGGTGCTGCGAATCCAAATCGCCGCACTCAACAACATAAAAATACTCAATCCCAAAAATGCTCTGGAAGAGCCTTTGCTACTACGTCCTGCCAAAATAAAAAAGCCGCCAGCTGTAGATGGTCCCAGCAATCCAGCCGCAGCAACCAAGGCTGTTGGTACGCCATCGTCCACGCCACGATACCAAGCCAAGCCCGACGCATCGGAAAAAATTTCTAGTTTTACAAAACTACCACCCATTGCCAACGCCATCAGTCCGTGCCCCATCTCGTGGATGAAAGTGGTGAGAATCACAAACGGCCACAAAATGTAATAGCCGTAAGGAATGCTCGGCAAAAAAAAAGTGACAACACCTGCTAAAATAAGCAGCGATAAGGCATTTGTTTGTTCTGGCTTCATTGGTTGGAAATTTTAAAACTCGGTGGAAAGATGTTACAATATATAACACTTTTTGTATGTTTAGTTGTTTATTTGTAAAAGCGACCCACAAACCGCAAAAAGCCGTGTTTTATTCGAGCAAAGTGAGTGCGCAGAAGAAGACTCGACAAGGAGCACCTGTCTAGTGTGTGCTGGGAGATGATGAGGTGTGTGATAACCAGCGCTTCTCCCGCGCTAAGGCTTATTCTCCTTAAATGTTACGCATCAAAAGTGAAAAACCGTTGCGTGAAAAAAGGCTTAGTCAAAGGGTTACGATTAATTGTTCGCAACACTTGCTAATCCTACGATAATCGAGAAGATAATATAGGCTATTTGACCCAATGTTAACAAAAGACCTATTACAAATCCCGCAATGGCAAGTCCACGATTATTTTTATTTTTGCTAGCAAGCGCAATGCTACTAAATATCAGCCCGAGAAAACATGGGTTGCAACACAGCGAAAGAACAAATCCGGCAATTGCAAACCCATTCGCGCCCTTTTGAATTTGAGGATCACCCAGAGAAATAGGAGGATCATTATTACTCCCGAAGGTAATACCCTGGGAAGGAATAAAAACAGCCAATTCGGCAACAGACTCAATCGCAATCCAATCGACCCAGCCGTCTTTCCATACGAGATCCTGCGGCAATACTGTACCGGACGCAATGTACTGCTGCAGGAGTGTGAGTTCTACTTGGGTTTGTTGCTGAACGCCCTTCAGCGAGAAAGACCACAACTCTTTTTTTGGTTTAAAATCCTTAGATCCCTCAAAAAGTACAGGGAAGTCCGCGGCCTTGTTCCAATTAACACCGTCGCAAGAAACATCAGTGTTCTTTGTAATTTGATTTCGGTTCGCCATCTGCTGCATTGCTGCGCAACCGTAAGGCCCAAGAGTCTTTCCACGTATTCTTACAAAAAAAGAATCGAATTCACTTCTTTCAACGGCATTCATAAAACCATCCTGATAGGGTTGACAACATGGCATTCGAACGGAACAGTCGATATAAAATGCATAAAACAGACTGCAAATTACTCTTTTCCAAAAACTAACATTAAAATAAACAACAGAAATAAAAGCGATATTCCTCCAACCACTCCAAAAATCATTGTTCTAAACCAAAATTTTACCGACTCAATTTTATTTGTAACCTCCTGCTGTTTAATCTTCAGTTTTCTCATCGCATTAAGAATTCCCGGTGGAGCATTGTTTTTTAACTGATCACATAAATTCTGGCATTTAAGTTCACGATCTTCAGCCATAACAAGCCAGCGGTAGGCGTAATCAAGCCATTTTTTTGCATCATCCGAAGCAGACATCGTCGCTGGCGATACGCTCATAAGTTCATTGCATTTTTCTTCCTGCGCAACAAACGTGAGCCTGAGCTTTTCATATTGATCTTGAATAGCCAACCACTCGAGCGGCTTCTCGATCTGAACTTCGAGTTCTGGAAAAGGATCACTTTTACCATGCTGCGTAATAGCTTTTAGTATGAGAGGCTGTCGTTGCAAATCGTTAATATCATTTTCAAAGAGATTGGCACACGCCTCATATTCCGAACGTTTTTGCATTCCATTTTTGACTAGAACAAGATACGAAGATGACCCGAAAGTTTCTTGTTCACCTTTCTGAAATGCAATAACCAGTGAACGAGCCAGCGCACTCAGAAGTTCGTAGTTTTTTAACACACGCTGCCAAACAATCGCCGCTTTTAGAAGCTCAAGTGTTTGGTTTGGCAATGGCGGATTCCACACCTGACCGAGAGCCTCCTCTCGAAGAAGCAGGAGCGCATCATGATCAGATCGTTTTATGCTATTGTGTGCATCCTGAAGGATTTGATCAGACCTCACCTTCGAAATGCTTTCAATCATCTCGGTCCAAATCGACTTACTTGCATCCATTGTCTGTATATTTCGCAGCAGAATAAGACGTTCTCCAAGATTTCCATACGAAATTACATTTTTGCGAAGCAAACCAATATTCTGTTCAAGAGTCTGACCCTCAAGGTTCATAACCTGCAGTTCATCAAAAACTGCGTCAACAATTCCCTTCAGTCCTTGATCTATATCGGGTGGAATTGGTAAACCCTGATCAATAAGTTTTTCATTCCAGTAAGCCCAACCCGGTCGATCCGGATTCAGGCGATCAGCCATTTCCAAAAAACCTTCGTAGTGCCAATCAATAGCCTCGTGGCGTCGACCAGAATAAATCAGATCGTAACAGGTACGAAGTCCAGCATTAATTTCGTCAATTGCCGTACTCCACGGATCTAATTCGTTTTGCAACAACAGTAATCCCTGCTCCCCTCCGACACTGAGGGCAATGTCAATGCTTTCTGCGATAGTTCGATAACTCTGAATATTTTGATGGGTAATTGTAGTATAAAGCATGAAAAATAATCTCTTACACACTCGGTGCCAAATCAAAACACTCTACTTGTCCGATTTATTCTTTAAGGGGGATTTTGCCTATTTGTTCAGAAGCGTTTATTTTAAGAGATGTCTTAACTTCTCGTGGCATAGGCATATTCATAAACCAAGAAAAAAGCGTCTGGTCTTTTACTCCCACAAAAAAGCAAGAGCTTGGGAAAGTAAACTCATACGTCACTTCTTCTGTGATTTCTCCTGCTGGAAACGATTCGGGTGCGTCTATGAGTTTGTTCATTTCTAAACATTTCACAAAATACTTTACTAACATAAAATAACCGTCTTCTTTATGTTTGTCCTTATTGTTTTCCTTGTTGTTTTGACCGAATGCATTTAAAACATCCTGGAAAAATTCTCTCGCATAAATAGATTTTTTTCCCTGTTCAAAAATATCTTCCGGAGGTATTGGTTTTTCTTTTTTATCTTTATCACGATACATTGGTTTTTCTATTTTGTCGTCCTCTTCTCTTAGCTTGGACTCTATAAACTTATCGTATCTATCATCCATCGTGGCATCACTTTTCAAGAGTTCCTCTAGCCAAGCTTTTCCAGCGAGAACCATCAGAGTGTTTTTGTTTTCTGGTTTCTTATAATCCCGTTTCCATTTATCAAAATCTTTACTTAAGTCATGTTTTTCAAAAGGCAAGAATTTCAGTTTCTTTTCGAGGTCATCTAACTTTATTGTTTTTTCATCTTTAATAAACTTGTCGTATTCTTTAAAATTAAACGCTTTTGATTCTAACTCCTCTAATTGAAAAGAAGTTTTGTTTATTTGGAAAGTTTTGTAAAATAGATTTTTTTGCACTTTCCAAAATTCTTTCTCCTCAGAAACAACCCAAGAAAACCCGCTGACTGGATCGGGTGTAGTGCTAAGATTCAGAATAACTTTAACTTCCAATTTTAACTCAGGTGTATGATTCGCATTAGCCGCTTTGTTTACTTTTAGAGAATTCTTATCCTTCATCTTCATAGAGGGCCGGGATAGGTCATACCAGATGCCGACGCCACCTGATTCTTCCGTATCCCCTACACCTTCGCACGTAAGCCTTATAAGAACAGGAACACTTCTATACAGGTGTCGCTGTTCAGCGGATTTTTCTTGATTCCAATTGAGTATTATCACCGAAGGATTGTCTGTAACAACAATTGTTCCGTACGTTTCGCCGTCATCACATAAATCAAAGTTATTGTCGGATTGTTTTACTGTTAAACTATGATCCTTGGTATCCATTTTCATCGGCAGACGGCTTGGCAGGAATACGTTCACCGTCAAATTTGGTATTGTTGTCTGGAAGTCTAAAAGAACGATCGTATCCTCGTTTTCTTTATGGGGCTTGTGTTTTTTAGCTTGATTATCTTTTTCTAAATCGGTTTTAAATGTGCCTTTATTAAAAGATTTTTTTCCCTTTGAAGCTTCACTGTCAGGCATCACTTTCACTTCACTGTCAGGCATCACTTTCACTTCACTGTCAGGCATCACTTTCACTTCACTGTCAGGCATCACTTTCACTTCACCGTCAGCCATCGGCATCACTTTCACTTCACCGTCAGGCATCGGCATCACTTTCACTTCACCGTCAGGCATCGGCATCACTTTCACTTCACCGTCAGGCATCGGCATCACTTTCACTTCACCGTCAGGCATCGGCATCACTTCACCGTCAACGTTCTTGTCTTTTGACTTAAAATAAGTAGCTATTTCTTCTCTGTAACTGAAGCCGACGGCAATGGTAATTCCAACAATTGTCACCAGCAGAAGAATTAACGGAACAATCCAGAGTAGGTGATTAAAAGATTTTTCAGGTCTTTTTGCCCTATAAATCACTCTCTCAACGGTAGGAGTACGCGCAGGATTTGAAGTAGCGATCCCTGTAGACGATGACCATATGGGTGGGGGTTGTTCGGAAGTTGCTTCTGATGAAGGAACTTTCGGAATGGGGCTGATTGGCTTCTTCACAGGAACTGGCGACGATGAAACAGCTAGTACACCAGTTCTTGCCACTTCAACCAACTGGGAAGCCTCGTATTTGCTTGGCAGACTTGACTTTGTTCTTAAGTCAATCAATTCAATCCCGGGGGCAACAGTTGAACTTTCAGGACTGCCAGCATAGGTTCCACGCCAGAGCGACGTTGTAGGACCTGTGATCATTGTTTCAAATGTGACCAGCCAGCGTTTGTTTTCTGGCAGTAATGCCAGCGCTTCACAGTAGAGCGCGAGCAGGAGACGGGAGTTCTGGGGTGAACAATCGTTTGTTACAATAATTGTCGGCTGATTTTCCAAAGCACGTTGGGCAAGCACTGCCGCCCAGCCAGCATCGCCCTTCTGATTCTTCCACATAAAGCACAGCCCAGGCTTGACACCTGAATTGGGAACAGATGGTGCATCGACTCTCTCCTCTGGAACACCCGACCACACTTTGACGAGTTGTCCATCAAGATCCGAAAGTACCGCTGCAGGTGTTGATTTAATTCTTGCGGCGACTTCTGTCTTATCGAGGGCCACACAATGCGAAAGTTTGTTTGATCTACTCGAAAAATCGTTACCGGCATCAACTGTTTGAATAAGTACAGAATAGATCCCCTCGCCGGTAGTGAGCACTTTGTGCGCATAGAGAATCGGATTGCGTCCACTTCCCTGTGCATGGATATGCCGATATTCCGAGAGCCTCTCAATCGCACTGGTGAGATCGTCTCGCATACCACGAGTGCGCATAACAACCTGAAAGCCACTTCGGCCAGGTTTGATCCCTCGCGTGGCGCTCGTAACAATCACTTCTTTGGCCATGCTAATGGAGCCTCAGCTATTTGTTCGTCTGGTTGCTTCAGAGGTTGCCTTTTGCAGGTTGGGGAGAAACTCATTTGCGTTGAGCTTCAGCATGGTCAGAATTGGAACCTCTGCCCACATAGGATTAATATCGCCAGCCAAATGGTAATATCCCGACTCGTCTCTGCTCGGAGCGCACCCTATCGCACTCACGGGAATATAGAAGATTTGTTTTGAATAAAAATTTGATTCAATATTCATTAGCATTGGATTTAAATACTTAGCCAACAAATCCCGGCATCGATTTGATATGTCTTGCACAATATCAAATCGCATACGACAGACCCCTGCGGGATCTTTTTCCCATGGGTTTGGAATGCGATTAGTTTTTAAAAGAAAGTTCCATGCGTCAAACTTCTGTAGAATTACAACAAGTGGCGTGTTTATTTTATCTTGAGGAGCCATAGCTCCAAAAACCCGAATTCTTGAGATTGCTTCGCCTAATAGTGTATCCTGCCTGCTAAGATTTTTTCCGCTCCATTGAGGATCGGTACTATGCTGTTGACACGCTCCTCGAAACGTGGGCTCTTGGGTCGGATCGAGAACGAAGAAAAGTCCTTTCGCATGAGCCATGTGCCGAGTGACTGGGTTGTCTTCTGTTTCACCACCGGGCTGAAAGTTTTCACCAGCATTATCATACAAGCAAATTACTTTAGATGTGCTTGATACTCGTTCGTAGTTTGGGTGATTGTCCATCAATTTGATACTAAACAGAAAAGGCTTCGGTAGGATCTTCTCCTGAATACCAAAATATACTTTGCTATACCAATCACCGAAAAGATCTGTTTTTTTGAGTCGTACTTTTGTATCCTTGGTAGCCTGCCTAAACAATTCGTCTTCATAATCTTGTAAAATAGCGTTACCTTCGCGATCAGCATCATCGAATGCGATACCCAGCTGACTCATACATGTTCGGAGCTTGTGTGTCATTGCTGCAAGGATATAGGATTTTCCGCTTTGAGGACTTCCAAAGATGGAAAACGACTGCGTCTCTGATTGAGCCATTAATCGGGGAATTTTAAGATGGCAATTTGGACATGCAGTTTCATGGCAGGAACCACCTTCTGGATCGATTGCGTTTCCATTCACATGAAATTTTGATGGAAGAAATCGACGCCGACCACCTCCTGGAAGACGGTGATCAAAATCAAGCCCGGTAACCTTGCTGGTGGAAATGTAGTGCATCAAATCCGGGGAAAACTCATGCCAACAGTGCGGGCATCTAATAAAGGGAACTACTCGTCGATTATTTTTAGTATCGCTAGCCATCAAAATAATTCCTTAAAATCCATCAAAAACAAATTTGGAATTGCTGAAAAACTAGCCAATCTTGACAAAGACCCTCTCCTTAGGGTATTTATCCACTAAAGTTTTTAGTTCATCACGATTCGATTGTCAACTATGGCTTTTTTACTTGCATTTTCAGCATAATTAATCGATTTGCATATTTCACAACGGAACAGAACTATGAATTCCCCTGCTTCCAATTCCTCTCCAGTATATTTTGTGACGCATAACGGGAAAAAACATGGTCCATTTTCGATAGAAAATCTTATTTCACGGCGATTAACCTCTGACATGTTGGTCTGGTGTCAGGGCATGGAGAACTGGGTTCCTGTAGAATCTATTGAGCAACTCAGCCGCTATGTCGTCGATATTGGAGTCAAAAGTCCCTCCGGGCCTCCCCCGAAGAAATCGACTGGGAACATTACTAAAAATCCAACTTCTACCACTGCACCCCCTATGCCCGAAGTCGTAATTCAGACAGATAATTTTGGATCTTCAAAGGGTTCTGTCGACGACCTTCGTAAGATTGCAATTTATCAGAAGTGGCTTAATATAGGTATTCTCACAAGCCTTATATGTTATTTTATTTTTATTATGAACGCGTTAGTTCAAGCGGTATTATATGAGATGGGGTTTGAGATATCGGTATTCTTCGTAACCTTCTTAGTCGTTATTTGGTTTGTAGTGTTGGGCGTTTTACTGCTCGCTAATTGCTGTTCCACACTTTTTCTCTTCTTGCTTGGATTTAAGGTTTTTGGCATCTGGCCGGGATTGGCTCTCGGTATTTTTTCACTCTTTCCATGTGTCGGCCTTGTCCCTCTGTTAATCGTCAGCATCAAGGCAACGAATGTGCTGAGAAAAAGAGGTGTTACGGTTGGCCTGCTTGGCGCGAACCCTTCTGAAATAAAGTAATCTGCCTATGTATGGCACTCTATGGAAATCCATAATATCGAAGATGCGCATTCAATGAATTCCTTTACCAGTTCTCGGCATCGTGGATTTACGCTCGTTGAACTACTCGTCGTGACCGTGATTATATTAATTATCATGGGCCTGGTTGCTCAGCTTTTCGGCATTCCCTGGAAAGAGGAAGTCGATTCCGTGCCCGAGATGTTTCGCGATCAAGCCATGGAGTTGCTGCAGAAGGGGGCCATAATAAAGGCAGCGACAAGCCAAGGCGTTGATGACAAGACTTTCGGCGCGAATCTGATCGCGTTTAAGGCTTCCTACGACTTGGCGAAGGGACTTTGGCATCCGAATCCAAATGGAGGCCAAACAAAAGTTGATCGCGCTATCGAAGCCTGGGATCGCGCCCAAAAACAATTTGATCGTGCTATCGAGGCCTGGGATATCGTCGTACATCATTTGAATAAGGACCAGAAGGTTTACGAAGGAACGAGAGAATGGCGAGTCATAGCGAGCTTCACAAACAACGGACAAGGTGTGAAAATTGAAACCGAAATGTTCCCGAAAGAGTTGGAAGGCATGCGGTATTTGTGGCTCAATAGAGAAATGACAGGAAGGCTGTTGGGCGTGGCTAGTGATCATTTCAAGGCGGGCGAAAAGGATTTGCTCCGTTGGCTCTCTGGAAAGGCTGCGACTGTGCAACCCAAGTCAGATTTCCAGCGGCAACAATTCCTGAACCAGTGATGATTCCATTGGCTCCATTGAGCGTGACATCTCCAAGATTTCCAGGGCCAGCGAGAATATTTCCAAAAATGTTTAAACTGCAGGTGCCGCTTGTGCCCACGATGAGCGAAATTGGACCGTTGGCCGTTGCTACGTTGCTCGATAACGGAACTTCGAGGGAATCGTATTCAGAAACGCTCAGGCCAGCGACGTTGCCGGCATCGGTGATGTTTGCAATAGGCGGGTGACATTCGAGAGAAGAGAAGCCCCGCTCATGGCCGTGACGTTGAGAACGTTTCCAGTAATGAGGCCTATTCCAAAAATTGATCCGTTTGAGACGTTCAATGTGACATCGTTGGTGCCGCCCGGGACTGAATAACCAGCGGTAACCGGACCTGCAAGATTCAGGCTGCCCTTTGTGCCACTGAGCTTCACGTCAATTGTGCCGCTATGGGTTTTCAGTCCAAAGACGGTGAGATTTGAATTGGTGGATCGATCAAGGGTTCATAACCCTGCGTGTGGATAGTGCTGCCGAACGTGCTGTCCGAGCCGCTAGGCGTTAGTTTAGCTGGCAGCGGACGGGGTGAGCTTACACGTGGGACGCGATAGCGAAGAGAACTGCCCGCATAGAAATTTGCAATTATGCACAGTGCATAATTGTGAAACGTCTCGTGTTTCCTACCCCCGCGCTGCGGCAACGTCAGGCTTCGGCATCCGCCTTGCTCTCCATGCCTGCGCTACTGTGCCGACTGACTGCGGGCCACACGGAAACCAAGGCTGCTGCCGCGGTACGACGGGTCGGAGCCGTTGCGGTACGCCGACCGGCAGTCGCCCGGGATGAACCTCCAGCTGCCGCCACGAATCACGCGGTACGAGCCCCCGTTGGGGCCAACTGGATCGGTGCCACCGTGTAACGTGCTGTCTGCGCAATCAGAACACCACTCGAACACGTTGCCGTGCATGTCGTGCAAGCCCCACGGGTTGGGCTTCTTCAAACCAACCTTGTGAGCATATTTTTCGCCAGCATCGAAAGCATTGCCGTCGAACCACGCGTACTCGCCCAACTTTGATTCATCATCACCAAATGAATACGCTGTCTCTGTTCCGGCTCGACACGCATACTCCCACTGAGCTTCTGTCGGCAGACGATACGACTCACCAGCGGGCAGCTTTCCATTTTTATGTTCGGTGGCCGTCAGCTTCTGGCAAAACTCTGTCGCTTCATCCCATGTGATCTCTGACGCCGGAAAGTCTTTGCTCGCCACATCATATGTTTTACCTTGGAAAACTCTCCCCATCACTTGTTGCCACTCACCCCAAGTCACTTCCGTCTTACCAAGCGAAAATTCTTGCGTCAGAGTCACGGCAACACCAGCGCCATCGCCCATCGTGAACTTCCCTGCGAGAATCTCAATCAACACCATGCCAATTGAATTGGCAACGCTTTCTCGCGGTTCTACGGCAACGCTTTTTTGTGTTTCTTTTCGAGAACAACCCGCCATGCAAAACAACATCGCAGCAACGACAACAGCGACTCGCATAGTATTCCCCTTGAAGGTGTGGTGACCGAGGTGAGCTTACACGCGAGACGTGGGACGCGACAGCGACGGGACGTTGATGCGCAGATGAGTCGCATAGAAAAACAGAGCATGATCTATTTTATGCTTTCGCCAAGCTCGCCAAGGCACTGGCTCCGAATAGCGATAGCCCCCACGCCGCGCTACGGCAGCGATAGGCTTCGGCATCCGCCTCGCGCCCTCCATGCCGGCGCTTACTGTCACTGTGCCAACTGACTGCGGGCCACACGGAAACCCAGGGCGGCGCCGCGGGCCAACGGAGGGATGATGCCGCATCGCGCCGACCGACAGATGCCTGGGTAGCTCCCCGAGCCGCCGCCGCGAATCACGCGGCTTGCCGAGTTCAATTCGTCAGAACACCACTCCTCCACGTTGCCGTGCATGTCGTACAAGCCCCATGGGTTGGGTTTCTTCAGGCCGACCTCGTAGGCGTATGGCTGCTCGCTGCCTATATTACCTACGAACCACGCATACTCCCCCAGCTTTGATTCATCATCGCCAAATGAAAACGCTGTCTCTGTTCCTGCGCGACACGCATACTCCCACTCTGCTTCTGTCGGCAGACGATACGACTCACCAGCGGCCAGCTTGCCGTCCTTGTGCTCGGTGGCTGTCAGCTTCTCGCAAAATTCTGTCGCTTCATCCCATGTGATCGTTGAAGCAGGAAAGTTTTTGTATTCCACATTATAAATTTGACGTTGGAAAACTATCCCCATCACTTGTTGCCACTGCCCTTGAGTCACTTCGTATTTGCCAAGTCCGAATGGCTTCGTCAGCGTTACGGAAACTTGTGCTTCCCAATTTTCATTACGATTCTTCTCACCTTCAGGGCTGCCCATCGTGAACTTCCCTGCTGGAAGCTCAATCAACTCCATACCAATTGAATTGGTGACGATCTCACCTTTAAAACCTTTTTTAACCGGTTCGGTTTTCTCCATCACAGGCCGCGTCACTGTTTCCGACTGACTGCGGGCCACACGGAAACCCAGGTCGATGGTGCGGAGCGACGGGAAGCTGCTGCCGCGGTTCGCCGACCGACAGCGCACGGGGTGTTCGTCGTAGCTGCCGCCGCGAATCACGCGGTTCGCCAACATTCCCTCAACATGCTGCGGTTTTGCGACCGGCCCCACTGGATCGGTGCCGCCTGAAAGGTCTAAGTCGTGCCAGTCCGAACACCACTCAGCCACGTTGCCGTGCATGTCATGCAAACCCCACGGGTTGGGCTTCTTCTTGCCGACAATGTGAGCGTATTTCTCGCCAGCATTTTCAGCGTTGCCTTCGAACCAGCCGTACTCACCCAACTTTGATTCATCGTCCCCAAATGAAAACGCTGTCTCTGTTCCGGCGCGACACGCGTACTCCCACTCTGCTTCTGTCGGAAGGCGATACTCTTCGTTTGCTTTCAGCTTTCCAGACTCGCGTTCTAATTCCGTTAGCTTCTCGCAAAACTCCACAGCGCTGAAGTAGGCAACGTAAGTTGCAGGGCAGTCTTTGTCAGCTTTCACCTGGTCCTTGCTCTTCCAAGGCTCCGACCCCATCACGCTCTTCCACTGCCCTTGAGTCACTTCTGTCTTGCCAAGTCCGAATGGCTTCGTCAGTGTCACGGAAACCTTTTTTCCCTTCAGGTTAAACACCCCCCCCGCCGGAATATCTGACCCCATCGTGAACTTCCCTGCTGGAAGCTCAATCAACTCCATACCAATTGAATTGGTGACGCTCTCACCTGATTTAAAATCTTCTTCAAGCGGTTCGGGTTTCTCCATCATCGGCCGCGTCTCTACGGCAACCTGCGGGGTGGGCTCCGCCTGCGCCCCTTGCAGCCTGCGCTCCGCTACTGTCACTGTTTTCGACTGACTGCGGGCCACACGGAAACCCAGGATGACGTCGTGGCGGTTCGACGGGACGCCGTTGCCGCGGAACGCCGACCGGCAGAAGCCCGGGTCGTTCCACCAGCTGCCGCCGCGAAACACGCGGTCCGAGCCCTCTTCGGGGCCGATTGGATCGGTGCCGCCTGAAAGTCCGTCACCGTACCAGTCCGAGCACCACTCGTGCACATTGCCGTGCATGTCGTGCAAGCTCCACGGGTTGGTCTTCTTCAAACCAACCATATGCGCAACATGCCAAAAGTTCATCGGGTTGCCTTCGAACCACGCGTACTTACCCAACTTTGATTCATCATCGCCAAATGAAAACGCTGTCTCTGTTCCTGCGCGACACGAATACTCCCACTCGGCCTCTGTCGGAAGACGATACTCTTCGTCCGCCTTCAGCTTTCCAGACTCGCGTTCAATCACTGTCAGCTTCTCGCAAAACTCTTTCGCATCTTCCCAGCTCACATAAGTTGCCGGGCAGTCCTTGCCAGCCTGTCCGGAAACATTTTTTAAAAATATCGAGATGAAGTCTTTGCCCTTCCAAGGCTCCGACTCCATCACGCTCTTCCACTGCCCTTGAGTCACTTCTGTCTTGCCAAGTCCGAATGGCTTCGTCAGTGTCACGGAAACCTGGGCCTCGTCTTCTTGACGATCCTCCTCACCTTCAGGGCTGCCCATCGTGAACGTCCCTGCTGATATCTCAACCAACTCCATGCCAATTGAATTAGTGACGCCTTTTTGTATTTCTTTTCGAGAACAACTCGTCATGCAAAACAACATCGCAACGATGACCAAAGCGACTCGCATAGTATTCCCCTTGAAGGTGTGGTGACCGGGGAGAGCTTACACGCGAAACGTGGGGTGAGATAGGGACGGGCACTGCCGCCGGTAATCGTTGCGCATCATTTCGCCGTTGCTTCCGTCTTCGCAATCAGGACGCGTTTCGCTTCCCCCTTCGGTGCAGGTGCGCTCATGCCGGAAGCAATCAAAGGGATCAGGACTCTTTAATTCTCTCGGAGAATTCCTGCGTTGACGATGAAAAACTGCCTGCCCA
>Ga0209086_10002007_pt1 | contig 16195 bp, 10 predicted proteins | sample M_130207_XF_Meta_FD_187312 | JGI IMG/M metagenome (GOLD analysis project Ga0209086, IMG submission 187312) | Freshwater microbial communities from Lake Montjoie, Canada to study carbon cycling - M_130207_XF_MetaG (SPAdes) (version 2) | ecosystem: Environmental > Aquatic > Freshwater > Lake... | reverse complement strand
ATCCGGACACCTACCTCTTCCATACGGTGGTCAGCCACGATCGACTGCGACCTCTGATCGACGCTGCGTTCAACCTCCTGCCCAAGGAGGTCACCGCAGTCGTTGAAATCGGCTCGCGCGATGCCTATCGCATGGTGGATGTCTATCTCGGCGAGGAGCCCATGCCGCTCGTCGAGTTCCTGCGCACCTGGTACGACTTTGAAGAGGTCCTTCTTGAAGATGTGACCATCGGCGTCGGCGCCAACGCCGAGGATCCCTGGGTCGATGTCTTCATCGATACTTGGAAGGGCGTGGTCATTTCCATCCCCGTCGACATGCGCGACGAAGTGCAGGCGATGCTGGAGGAACTCGGTCTGACCGAGGTCGAGTTGACCTGGGACGAAAAGGAAGATTCGATCGACGACGAGGAATTGATCTCCGACGGCGTGCTTGATACCGAAGAGAACCGGCCCGATCTCGAGGAACTTCTGCTCGAGCTGCGTGAGCGCTGGATCCTTGAGCTCAACATCGATCGAGAGACCAATGTCGACGAAGCCGGGCGCCACCTGGGCATGACTCTTTGGCACGCGGTTGTGTTCGCCACCAACTCGGATGGTGAAGAAAACCGCGGCGCCAACATCATTCTTTGGATGACCGCTGGCAGCCTCGCGCAGGCCGAGGAGCTGATCGAGGACGCGCTGCTCGACCACCCCGAACTGGTGTTCGAGTCGATTTACACCATGGATCGTGTCGCCTTCGACGATCGACCCAACAGCCTCGCCCACCTGCCGCCGACGAGGCGCCGCGCGGCGATGCACGAGATCACGATCGAGCCGTGGGGCTCCGCTACCGCTCCCGGCCCGAGCAAGGAAGCGACTCCAGAGTTGGATTCCGACGATGCTCCTCCGGAGGCGCCGGGGGGCCAAGTTGGCAACAACTGACGATCCTGGTCGCGCAGACGCTGCGCCGACCCCTTGGTACGCCGACGGGCTTCGATTTGAGTGCACCCAATGCGGGAACTGCTGCTCGGGCGAACCAGGCGCGGTGTGGTTTACGCCGGCGGAAGCGCAGGAGATGGCGCGCGTTGTCGGCGTGAGCGTCGAGGTCTTTCTTGATCGCTACACCCGGCGCTTGGGCGCGCGGCGGTCGCTCAAGGAGCTCGTCCGCAACGGCAAGCATGACTGCGTGTTCCTCGACCGCGACTCGCGTCCCGGCAAGGCCGTCTGTTCGCTCTACAAGGCGCGGCCAAGCCAGTGCCGCACCTGGCCGTGGTGGCCCGAGGTGGTTGAAAGTCCTGAGGCCTGGGCCGAAACTAAGAAGCGCACACCGTGCCCAGGGATGGGTGCTGGGCCGGTGCACAGTTTGGTGGAGATCACGATCGGCCTTACCTCCGGCTCCTGACCCGCAGTGACCCGCGCGGTGCCTGGCACCAACCTGGCACCAACCTGGCACCAATCGCGCACCAACCTGGCACCAACCTGGCACCAACCGTGCCCCGCGCCGTCGGTTCTGGAGACACCATTAAAGACCTACAACGCGTCCGGACCCGAGGTGGCGTTCACCGGCCGCTTCGCGTGGTCAGTGCCAGGTTGGTGCCAGGTAGTTACCAGCTTGGTGCCAGGTTGGTGCCAGGTTGGTGCCAGGCACCGTCCGTCTGCTTGCACGCGCGGCGGTTGCGCGGCTATATCAGCACCGTGTCAAAGATCGATCACTTTCCCACCACGCAGCAGACCTGGATTTTTGACCGACTCGCCGAGGGTGCCGGCGGCGCCGCCGCGCTGCGCGAGCACGTCATGGAGCGCTACCGCGAACCACTGCTCGTCTATGTGCGCGGCTCGACGCTGCGAGCGCTCGGCGAGCCCGACGAGCTGGTGCACGGGTTCTTCGCGCACTTCCTCGCCCATCACGATTCGCTCGTGCGCTGGGCCGAGAGCGGAACGCGCCTCCGTCGTTGGATGATGAACGGACTCGTGCTGCACGCGCGTGGTCTCCGGCGCGACGCTGCGAGGAACCGCGAGACTGGTTCGATCGAGTCGATCGCCGCCCGCGCGAGCTGCGAACCGCGCGCCCAAGACGCCTTCGAGGCTTCCTGGGCGCGGTCGCTGCTCGCAGACGCGGCGACGGCGGTTCAGTCGGAGCTCGTTTCCGAGGACCGCGTAAACGCCTGGGATGTCTTCGCGCAACACATCATCGACGGCCGCGCCTACGCCGACTGCTGCCCGCCGCTCGGGTACACCGTCGACGAAGGCCGAACGGTCACGCGCATGGTGTCGATCCGCATCCGTCGCACGCTGCGCGAACTGCTGCTCCAGGAGGGCACGCCCGAAGTCGAGATCGCAGCGGAACTTCGCGCGCTCGAAGGGTTGCTGGCCCGATGAGGCGGGTGCGGATTTCGGGAGCGGCAGGGCGGCGATTCGTGGGAGTACTTGCCGTTGAACCGAAGCCTCGCGCAGGTGCGCATCGCTGGAATGTGCTTGGATTCCCGCTGATTTTGTGTGTGGTTCTGCACGCCGCGCCCACGAGCGGATCCTTCTTGCGTCCCTCGGTCTGCCAAAGCGCGTTTGTTTTGCGCGGGTCGCCGGTCAACAACACTGCATTGACGCAGGCGGAGCGAACGATGAGAGCAACGACAATGACGGTCATGGGCATCGCCGCATCAGCCGTCGTCCACACGACGAGCGGTGCGGAACTCGCGGTTCCATCGAAGCAGTATCCGACGATTCAGGCGGCGATTGATGGCGCGGTGAATGGTGATGTCGTCGTCATCGCCGCGGGGTTGTATCGCGAGAAGCTGCTCATTCAGGGCAAGACAATCAGCCTGCTCGGCACTGACGCATCCACCACGATCATTGACGGTGCGCAAGTCGCGGAAGGGTCGCCGGTGTTGCACTACATCAATTCAACGCAGGGCGGGCCTTGCGTAATTGCGGGAGTGACAATCCAAAATGGATCGACCAATGGGGTGATCCTAGACGGCGTCTGGAATCTGGTGATGCGTGATTGTGTGATTCGCCACTGCACCTCAACCTACGGCGCAGCGCTGATCCCAGGCGGCGGAAACGCTCGCTTTGAACGCGTCACATTTCGCAGCAACACGGCGGTGAACGGCGGGGCGGTCAACACCGCCAACGGCTTCGCGGGCTCGTTCGATTCATGTGCATTCATCGACAACATCGCGTCGAATACGGGTGGCGCGCTCATCGATTTCTACTCCAGCTCGACGCTCACCAATTGCACTTTTCGCGGCAACTCCGGCGCATTCGTCGTGTTCTCCTATCTCGGATCATCGACGACTGTCGGAAGTGGCGCGTTCTGCGCCAACAGCGGCGCCGCGCTCGGCGCATGTTGCGGTGGCGTCATTCTTGATGTTGGATCAAACACGGAAAGCGTGAATTGCCCAACCGCATGCGTAGGCGATCTTGTTGTGGATGGACTGATCGACGCATTGGACATGGCCGTCCTCCTCAACTTCTGGAACACCGACGGTTCGCAGTACCCCGGCGTCGATCTCAACAATGACGGTGTTGTGGACGCTGGCGATATCGCAGTGCTGCTGAACGCTTGGGGCCAATGCGCGCAATGACGCGTTGACTCAGGTGCGCGCAAACATCGCCAACGCCTCGCGCCACTCGAGGTATCGATAGGGCACGCCGAGTTGCTCGTGCAATGCAATGATGTCGCGATGGGTGGCCTCGTAGAGTTCGCTCTGCCAATCGGCTCCGAGTCCATCCGCGCCCTTGTCGCAGAAGAAGATGCGGCAACCAAGCGGCCGCTCCTCATGCTCGCCGCACATGCCTGCGCGCAAATACGGGCAATCGCCGCGCGACTTCGCGTCGTCAACCTCAAGGATGCGCAGCGGATTGGCTGCGCGCGCCGCTCGTGCTGCGTCGATGCGCGCAACCACAAACGCGGCCTCGAGTCCAGATAGATACATGCGGTGCCCGTACTCATCGAACTTGCAACACGCGCCCGACGCGAGGCAGATCGGGCGCTTGGTGCGCACCACATCCGCGATCTGCGCGCGCGCGGATTTGAAGCAGGCGGCGCAGTCAGCGTGAGCTGCGCCACGGCGCCATGCAGCGATGTCGGCTTGATCGGTCACGCGTGCACGGTAGCGCCGCTCGCGCGAAGCACCGCAAAAGAACAGGGTCCGGCATTGCTGCCGGACCCTGAGGGTTCATGAACTAGTATCGCTCGTACGCGATCTTTTACGCCATCCTTTACGCATCGGCGTTCGACAGGCCTTCGTTGCCTGCAGCGATCGCGCTGGCCAAACGATCCTTCACCGTTGTGACCGGACCGCCGCCACGGCGTTCGGCGCCAAGCGCCTCGGCCTCCATCGCCGCCTCGTCGTACATCGCCGCCGCAGCGTCGTCGTCGTACTCGGGGACATCCACCAGGCGCTTGACCTTGGCCTTCGAGTAAGCCTCGAAGCCGGTGCCCGCGGGGATGAGGTGGCCGAGCAGAACATTCTCCTTGAGTCCAAGGAGCATGTCGACCGCGCCCTTGAGCGCAGCCTCGGTGAGCACCTTGGTGGTCTCCTGGAAGCTTGCGCCCGAGAGGAAGCTCTCGGCCTGCAGCGATGCCTTGGTAATTCCAAGCAGAAGCGTCTTGGCGGTTGCCGCGCGCGGCTTCTTGGTCTTGCAAGGCGACTTGCCTTCGGACTCGGCGATCGCGTTGGCCTCGCGAACCTCGTCCTTGTCGACAAGCGCGCCGACGGGAAGGCTGGTGCCGCCCGCGTCATCGATACGCACCTTGCGAACAAGGGCTTCGTTCACGCTGCGGAACTCGAACTTGTCCTTCACATCGTTGGGGAGCAGGGCGGTGTCGCCGGGGCTCGAAACGCGAACCTTCGACAGCATCTGACGGAGGATGACCTCGATGTGCTTGTCGGAGATCGGCACGCCCTGAGCGCGGTACACATTCTGGACCTCGTCGAGCATGTACACATACAGCGCGTCTTCTCCCTTGATGCGGAGAATGTCGGCCGGAATCATCGGACCTTCGGTCAGCGTGTCGCCTGCTTCGATGCGGTCGCCGGTGTGGACGAGCAGCGCCTTGCCTTGAGGCACATGGTGATCGTGCTCAAGACCTGCGTCGCTGATGACGCGGATGGTCATCTTGCCCTTGCGCTTGTCCGAGTGCAGCTCGACGCGACCGGAGATTTCCGCCATCACGGACGGTTCCTTCGGAATGCGCGCCTCGAAGATCTCGGTTACGCGCGGCAGACCACCGACGATGTCGGCGGAGCGCGCGGCTTCCTTCGGCTGACGAGCAAGCATCTCGCCCTGGGCGATCTTCTGACCGTCCTTGACTTCGATGCGTGCCTTGGCGGGCAGATGGTGGAAGTCGAGGATGTTGCCAGCGGCGTCTTCGACGGTGATCTGCGGGTGCTTCTCGCCGGTGTGCTCGATGACGATCATTTCCGCGGCTTCGCCCTCGCCCTTCTTGCGATCCATGCGGAAGGTCACATCTTCGACCATGTCCTTGAAGCGGACGATTCCCGACTTCTCGGCAAGGATCGGAGTCGCGTGCGGCTGCCATTCGCAGAGCACGACGCCCTTCTTGACGACATCGCCAGTGCGAGCAAACAGCTGCGCACCGTAGGGGACCTTGAACTTCTCCAGCTCGCGGCCCTGCGCGTCGTTGACCAAGATTTCGCCGTTGCGCTTGAGGGCAACGGTGTACTTCGATCCATCGGGATGCTTGACTTCAACTTCCATACAGTCGCGCAACAGGACGGTTCCGCCTGCGATCGACTTGTACTGGTTGTCGAGAATACCGCGTGCCGCAATACCGCCGGTGTGGAAGGTACGCATGGTGAGCTGCGTGCCCGGCTCGCCGATGGACTGGGCGGCGATGATGCCGACCGCCATGCCGATTTCGACAGGCTTGCCCGTCGACATGTCCTGACCGTAGCAGCGAGCGCAAACGCCGCGCGCCGTCGAGCAGGAGAGCGGGGAGCGCACGAAGACGCTGCTCAGCCCGAGCTCCTCGATCTTTGCCGCAACCGAGTCGGTGATGATCTCGTTGCGCTTGACGATCACCACATCGGTCATCGGATTGATGATGGTTTCAACGCTGGTACGACCGCGGATGACATCCTTCAGCGGGACATCAACTTCCTCGCCCTTGTAGAGGGCCTTCTTCGGAATACCAGTGGGCACTCCGCAATCGTCCTCGAGGACGACGACCGACTGCGCCACATCGCAAAGCTTACGCGTGAGGTATCCCGAGTCCGCCGTCTTCAGCGCGGTATCGGCGAGACCCTTACGGGCGCCGTGCGTTGAAGAGAAGTACTCGAGCATGGACAGACCCTCGCGGAAGTTCGCGCGGATCGGCGTCTCGATGATTTCGCCGCTGGGCTTGGCCATGAGGCCGCGCATACCTGCGAGCTGCTGCATCTGGCTCACGTTTCCACGCGCACCAGAGTCAGAGAAGAGGAACACGGGGTTGAGGTACTTGGCGCCCTCGTTCTTCTCGATCGAGGTCTGCTCGCCGTTCACGCCACGACGATCGCGCTTGAGCGCGTCGACGAGCTTGACGGTCACTTCGGCGCGGCACTGCTGCCAAAGATCGAGCAACTGGTTGTGTCGCTCGCGCTCGGTGATCGCACCAGCCTGGTAGGCCTTCTCGACGCGGTCGACCTTCTTCTGCGTCTTGTCGAGCAATTCCTTCTTCTCCTCCGGGATGCGGAGGTCGGTGATGGCGAACGAAAGGCCAGAAACCGTCGAATAGCGGAAGCCGATTTGCTTCATCGCATCGAGGAGATCGATGGTGAAGGACTTGCCCTTGCGAGCGAAGGTGTCGTCGATGACGCGCGCCGCGCCCTTCTTGCCGAGGGCGCAGTTGTAGTAGGGCATGCCGTCGGAAAGGATCTCGCTGAAGATGAGACGACCGAGCGTGGTGAGCACGCGGCGGTTGGCTGGCATCGGCTCAGGAGCCTTCTTCTGGTCCTGAACGATTTCGGCGAAGCGGGTGAGCCGGACTTCGATCGGATCGTGGAACGAGATGCGGCGCGGGTCGCTGTGCGGAAGCTGGAAGCAAAGCAGGGCTTCCTCGAGGTCCTTGAACCGGCGCAGAGCCTTGGTGTTGTCACCGTGGGCGCAGGTCAAGAAGTACACGCCCATGACGATGTCCTGCGACGGACTGACGATGGGGTTTCCGTTGGCAGGGCTGAAGATGTTGTGCGTCGACATCATCAGCACATGCGCTTCGGTCTGCGCCTCGACGGACAGCGGAAGGTGAACTGCCATCTGGTCGCCGTCGAAGTCGGCGTTGTAGCCGGTGCAGACGAGCGGGTGAATCTTGATCGCGTTGCCTTCGACGAGCACCGGCTCGAACGCCTGGATACCCATGCGGTGGAGCGTCGGCGCGCGGTTGAGCATGACAGGGTGATTCTGAATCACCTGCTCGAGGATGTCCCACACCTCGGGATCGCGACGCTCAAGCATGCGCTTGGCGCTCTTGATGGTGTCGGCGAGGCCGTGTTCCTTGAGCTTGCGGATGATGAAGGGCTGGAACAACTCGAGCGCGATCTTCTTGGGAAGGCCGCACTGCCAGATCTTCAGCTCGGGACCGACGACGATGACCGAACGCGCCGAGTAGTCGACGCGCTTGCCGAGCAGGTTCTCGCGGAAGCGACCCTGCTTGCCCTTGATCATGTCGGTGATCGACTTGAGCGGGCGGTTGGAGGAGCCAAGCACCGGGCGACGGCAACGACCGTTGTCAAACAACGCATCGACGGCCTGCTGCAGCATGCGCTTCTCGTTGCGCACGATGACCTCGGGCGCGTTGAGATCCATGAGCTTCTTGAGGCGGTTGTTTCGGTTGATGATGCGGCGATAGAGATCGTTGAGATCGCTGGTCGCGAAGTTGCCGCTCTCAAGGAGAACGAGCGGACGCAGGTCCGGCGGGATCACGGGGATCACATCGAGGACCATCCACTTCGGCTCGTTCTGCGAACCCTTGATCTGCTCGACGATCTTCAGACGCTTGGACAAATCCTTCTGGCGCTGCTTGGACTTGGTGTTGCCGAGATCCTCGCGGATTTCCTTGGCAAGGCTCTCGAGATCAAGCTGCTGCAGAAGTTCGCGCACGGCCTCGGCGCCCATCATGGCGGTGAAGGTTGCGGTGCCGTACTTGTCGACAGCGGCGCGGTACTCGTCCTCGGTCAGAACCTGCTTGTGATCAAGCTCGGTCTGGCCAGGATCGGTGACGACATAATCCTGGAAGTAGATGATCTTCTCGAGGTCAGAAGTCTTCATCGCCAACAGGTTGCCCAGGCGTGACGGCATCGCCTTGAAGAACCAGATGTGCACGATCGGCGCGGCCAGGTTGATGTGGCCCATGCGCTTGCGGCGCACGCGGCTGTGGGTGACCTTCACGCCACAACGATCGCAGATGATGCCCTTGTACTTCGTTCCCTTGTACTTGCCGCAGGCGCACTCGTAGTCCTTCTCAGGACCAAAGATGCGCTCGCAGAACAACCCGTCGCGCTCAGGGCGATAGGTGCGATAGTTGATGGTCTCAGGCTTCTTGACCTCACCGAAGCTCCAGCTTCGGATGTCGTTCGGGCTCGCAAGAGTGATCTTGACGGAACCGTAGTCGTTGACGCGGTCGTAGACGCTTTCGGACATCGCAGTTGCCTTCCAAATGGACCCGCATAAGCGGGGTGATTTCAAATTTTCTAGCCGTGACGATTCATTGCTGTGGCGTGCAGGTTGTGCGCGTCAGAGCAGGATGTTCGCCTCGTTCGCCTGCTTCTCGAGCTGAATGTTCATGCCGAGACCCTTGATCTCGTGGCAGAGGACATCAAACACAACGGGCATTCCTGCCTGAAGCGTGTTGGTTCCCTTGACCATCGAGTCGTAGATCTTGGTTCGTCCCTCAACGTCATCGCTCTTGACGGTGAGGAGTTCCTGCAGCACAAACGCGGCGCCGTAGGCCTCAAGCGCCCACACTTCCATCTCGCCGAAGCGCTGGCCGCCGGTGCGGGCCTTGCCGCCGAGAGGCTGCTGGGTGATGAGGCTGTACGGACCCGTCGAGCGAGCGTGAATCTTGTCGTCGACGAGGTGGTGCAGCTTCAGGATGTACATGAAGCCAACGGTGGTGCGCTGATGGAACGGCTCGCCCGTGCGGCCGTCGTACAGCTGGATCTTGCAGTTGGTCGGCATCTTGGCGAGCAGCTCGCGTCGACCACCGGGGTTCTTGCCAGTCTTCTCAAACTCGGCAAGACGGTTCTCGACATGCTTGTTGGCCTCAGCGATAGCGCTGAAGATTTCGCTCTCATGCGCGCCGTCGAAGACGGGCGTGATCGCCTGGAAACCAAGCACCTGCGCCGCCCAGCCGAGGTGAACCTCGAGGATCTGGCCGACATTCATGCGGCTGGGCACGCCCAGCGGATTCAGCAGCACATCGACGGGCGTTCCGTCCTCCATGTACGGCATGTCCTCTTCCGGCACGATGCGGGCGATGACGCCCTTGTTGCCGTGGCGGCCTGCCATCTTGTCGCCGACCGAGAGCTGACGCTTGGTGGCGAGGTAGATCTTGACCATCTCGAGCACGCCCGAAGCCAGCTCATCGCCGCGCTTCATGTGATCGAGCTTGCGAACCTTCTCAGCGTTGGTCGACTGCACGCGCGGCCAGAACTGGCCGTAGATGACCTTGGCCTGCTCGCGCGCTTCGGCGGAGCCCTTCATCCACTTCTCGCTGAAGTTCTCAACCTGCTCGAGGATGACCTCGGGGATGTCGCTGGCGCCGACCTTCTGGCGAGTCGAAGGGTCGACCATCTCGGTGCCGAGGATGCGGTTGATCTCACCGATCATCTTCTTGAAGAGATCGATGCGCTTGGCATCCATGTTGGCCTCGAAGTCGGCCATGTCCTTCTTGAGCTGCTTCTTCTGGTCGTCGCTGAGGTGCATGCGTCGGCTGAATCGCTTCGCGCCGATGACGACGCCCTCGGTTCCCGCAGGAACCTCGAGCGAATCGTTCTTCACATCCTCGCCCGCGCGACCGAAGATCGCGTGGAGCAACTTCTCTTCGGGCGAAAGTTCGCTCTTGGACTTCGGCGAGACCTTGCCGACGAGAATGTCGCCGGGGCCGACGCGCGAGCCAATGGCGATGATTCCAACATCGTCGAGATTTCGCAGCATGCGCTCGCTGACATTGGGAATGTCGCGGGTGAATTCTTCGCGGCCGAGCTTGGTCTCGCGGATTTCGACTTCAAAGTTCTCGATGTGAATCGAGGTGAAGACATCGTCCTTGAGCAGACGCTGGTTGATGACGATGGCGTCCTCGAAGTTGTAGCCGTCGAAGGTGTTGAATGCGACGAGCACATTCTTGCCAATCGAAAGTTCACCCATGCGAGTGCTGGCGCCGTCGGCGAGGATCTGACCGTCCTTGACCTTCTGGCCGATCTTGACGACGGGCTTCTGGTTCTGGCAGGTGCGCTCGTTCAGTCCGACGAACTTGCGAAGCTGATACTCATCGGCGTTGTCGATGATGATTCGCTCGCTGTCGACATAGGTCACCGTGCCACCGCGACCGGCGGTCACGATCATGCCCGAGTGATTGCCGACGGCCTGTTCCATACCAGTCGCGATGCAAGCCGAATCGGTCTTGATCAGCGGAACGGCCTGACGCTGCATGTTCGATCCCATGAGCGCGCGGTTGGCGTCGTCGTGCTCGAGGAACGGAATCAGCGACGCCGAAACGCCGACGATCTGCTTCGGGCTCACGTCGACATACTCGACCTCGCTGGCCGGAACCTCGGCGAGATCGCCGTCGATACGCGCCAGAACGATGCCTTCGAGAACCTTGCTGTCGCCCTTCAAAAGATCCGAGGTCGCGAGAACGCGCTTCAGCTCTTGATCTGCGCGCAGCAGCTCGAATTCAGTGGTGACCTTGCCGCCCTTGACCTTGCGGTACGGGGTCTGAAGGAAGCCGTACGCGTCGATCTCGGAGTAGATGCCGAGCGATGCGATCAGACCGATGTTGGTGCCTTCCGGCGTTTCAATCGGGCAGATGCGGCCGTAGTGGGAAATGTGAACGTCGCGCACTTCGAACCCTGCGCGCTTGCGGTTGAGACCGCCCGGCCCAAGCGCCGACAGACGACGCTCGTGAACGAGCATCGACAACGGGTTGGTCTGGTCGACGACCTGCGAAAGCTCGCTGCGGCCGAAGAAGAATTCAATCGCGCTGGAGATCGACTTGGAGTTCACCAAGTCGGCGATCTTGGCGAGGTCGCCCGGCTCGCGGGTCGACATGCGCTCCTGGACGGTGCGACGGAGCTTGAGGAAGCCCTTGCGCATTTCCTCGGTCGCGAGTTCGTCGAGCGTACGCAGACGGCGGTTGCCGAGGTGGTCGATGTCGTCGACATGCGCCTTGTTGCGCTTGGCGCGCAGGTCGAGCATGTAGCGAATGACGGCGAGGAAGTCCTCGGCGCGGATGCGCTGAACCTTCTCCTCAGGCACCTGGCCAAGCTTGCCACCAACGCAATAGGCAGCGTCGTGCTCAAACTTGCGGTTGATGCGGAAGCGACCGACGCGGCCGAGGCGATAGCGGTTCTCGTCGAAGAACTTCTCCTGGAAGAGCGCCTTCGCCTTGTCGATCTGCGGCGGATTGCCCGGACGCAGACGGCCGTAGATCTTGAGCAGCGCAGCCTCATGCTCAGTCACGCCAGCGAGGAAGTCGAGCTTCTCTTCGGCGAGCGTGTTGAGAATGAGCGGATCGCTCGCGTTGGTGATGACGCGGATCGTTCCGAGGTTCGATGCCTGAATCGTCGCGACCATGTCGCCGATCGGCGTACCGACGCGGCAAAGTTCCTCGCCGGTATCGGAGTCGACGACGAGTTCAGCGGCGTAATGCTCAGGCTTGAGCTTCGTGACCTTGATTTCCTCGACTTCGTAGAACAGTTCGAGGAGCTTGTCGGTCGACGAATAGCGCTCATCAAGCGCGCGCAGGAAGGTGGTCGCCGCGAGCTTCGTCGACTGGTCGATTCGCATCGCCATGACGTCCTTCTTGGTGACCTCGAGTTCGATCCACGAGCCACGCTCCGGAATGATGCGCGCCTGGTGAAGCGGGCGATCTCCGAACGAGCTGACGATGGAGAAGTCGACACCAGGCGAACGGTGCAGCTGGCTCACAATGCAACGCTCTGAGCCGTTGACGATGAACTCGCCGCCACCCATCATGATCGGGATCTCGCCGAGGTAGATTTCCTCTTCGGCGATTTCGCTGGTTCCTTCGCGCACCAGACGAACGCCCACGCGGAACGGCCGACCATAGGTCAGGCGCAGTTCGCGGCACTCGTCAGCGGTGTAGCGGGGCTCGTCAAGCTTGTAGTGCTGGTACTCGAGCCGCATGGAGCCGTCGTAGCTCTCGATGGGGAAAACTTCCCGCATCAAAGCCTCGAGGCCGAAGCGAGTATCTCGCTCCTCATGGCCCTTTTCAAGCTGCAGGAAGCGCTTGTAGGCATCTGCCTGCACGCGCGTGAGCACTGGTACCGGAAGCGCGTCGCCACGCTTGGAGAAGTCCCGAATCGTCTTGGTTGACATGGACGAGTCCCCTACGAAAGAACACCACACCGGACGCTCTCCGGCCTGGCGAAATTATTCAGAGTGTGATCGGTATTGAGTCAGCAAAGCGCAGCCGAGCCCAAATTGAGGTGGATCACGAGTGTAGACACGGTCCCATCAGCAGACAAGCCGCAGTTGTTGGACGCCTGGGATGACGGGCGTCCGCTGCGGTCACGCGGGGCAGGCGCTTGGAAGAGCGGCTTTGAACCGACTCTCCCAAGCACCTGCTTCCGCAAAGACGGTATTACTCTGCGACAGCGTCGGCGCCGGCAGCCTTGAGGGCGTCGACGACCTTGGTCGCATCTTCCTTGCTGACATTTTCCTTGACATTCTTCGGCGCGCCGTCGACGAGGGCCTTCGCCTCGGCGAGACCGAGGCCGGTGGCCTCGCGCACAGCCTTGATGACGTTGATCTTGTTCGGTCCAACCGCCTTGAGGACGACATTGAACTCGGTCTTCTCAACAGCAACCGGGGCAGCAGCGGCAGCCATGACGACCGCGCCTGCAGCTGGCTCGATGCCGTAGGTGACCTTCATGTAATCAGTGAGGCTGACAGCCTCCTTGATGGTGAGGTTGGCGATGGAGTCGCCGAGGGTGCTGATCTTCGCGTCAAAGGTCTTGGTGTCGGACATATCTGGATCTCCGTGGCTTACGCCAGTGTCTTGCCACCGATAGGTGCCGCAACGCGCGGCATTTCATCCCGAACGGGACCAGTCGGTGGCGGACTGGATGCGGGTGGATTCACGAATTGTGCTGTCGTTCGAGTCGAAACGCGCCATGTTGAACAGCGCGTCGATCTCGCCAACTGGCCTGGTCTACAACCGAGCAACCGTCTCGCCGGCCTCGAGCTTCTCCTGGATCGTCTTGACGACGCCCATGATGTTTCGCGCAGGGGAGAGAATGAGGGTGACGACCTTGGACAGTCCTTCTTCGCGGGTCGGGAAGCTGCCAAGCAACTTCACGCCAGCGTCGCCATCGAAATACTCGCCGTCGAAGATCGCGCCCTTGAGCAGGATCTTCTTCTCGGTCTCGACGGACTTCAGGACTTCGCGGGCGACGAGAACAACGCTCTCAGGACCGGTGATGATCGCCGAAGGACCCTTCAACGCTGTTTCCAGCGCGGAAAGCGGGCCACCCTTAAAGGTGCGGCGCGCAAGGGCGTTCTTCACGACCGTCATACGAATGCCCTTGGAACGCAGCGAGTTGCGCATCGAGGTGGTTGCCCGGGCGTCGAGGCCACGGAGTTCCACAACGACAGCACCAGTCACGCCCTGAAAGCGGTTCTCGTACTCCGATGCAATCAGATTCTTGATTGGCTTGCTCATAGTGTTTCCTTTCGGAGTACGAAGTTAGACAGCGACCTGCACGCTCGGGCTCATGCACGCGGAAATCGCGCACTTCTTGATGTAGGTGCCCTTGGCGGACGACGGCTTGATTTTGTTGATGTTGGCGATGAAAGCCAAGAGGTTCTCAACGAGGCTCGTGTCAGCGAAGGAGAACTTGCCAATGACGCCGTGGATGTTTCCACCGTCATCGTTGCGGTACTCCTGCTTGCCGTTGGAATATTCCTTGACGGCAGTGACGACGTCCGCAGCGACGGTGCCAGCCTTGGGCGAAGGCATGAGGCCCTTCGGACCGAGGACCTTACCGAGCTTGGAAACGACGCGCATCATGTCGGGGCTTGCGACCGCGACATCGAAGTCCATCCATCCAGCTTCGATCTTGGCGACCAAGTCTTCCGCGCCCGCTTCGACTGCACCCGCGGCCTTCGCCGCAGCAGTCTTGTCGGAAATGCAGAAGCAGATCACGCGTGCGGTCTTGCCGGTGCCGTGAGGCAGGCCGATCGAACCGCGGATGATCTGGTCGGCCTGCTTCGGATCAATACCGAGGTGCAGAACGACATTGACCGTCTGGTCAAACTTCGGGCTCTTGAACTTGCGAAGGGCGGCAATGGCCGCAGCGGGAGCAACCGCATCCTTCGAGATCGCGGCGAGGTTTGCCTGGCGGCGCTTGGAAAAACTCTTGCCAACATTTGTTTTTGGGGTGGTTGCCATGATTTAGCCCTCCACCGTCACGCCCATCGAGCGTGCAGTGCCGGCGACGACGCGCATCGCAGCCTCGATGTTGCTGGTGTTGAGGTCATTGAGCTTCTCTTGGGCGATGGCCTTGACCTGCGCCTTGGTGATCTTGCCGACCTTCTCGGTATTCGGCTTGCCCGAGCCCTTTTCAATCTTCAGCGCCGCAGCGATGAGGACCGAAGTCGGCGAGGTCTTGATCTCGAAGTCAAACGAACGGTCGGAGTAGACCGTGATCAAACAACCAACGACGCGCCCATTGAGCGCGCGCGTTGCATCGTTGAATTTCGTAATGAACTGACCAGGGTTCACGCCGTTTGCACCAAGAACTGGGCCAATCGGCGGGGCTGGAGTGGCTTTGCCACCCGGCGCCATGATCTTGAATTGCTTTGTGACTTTCTTAGACGCCATATTAGTTCCGTGACCTCCCACCGGACTCACTCACTCGGGCGCACGCGGCCCTCGTTCGTGCGGACCCTGCGTTGCGGCAGGGGCCCGGTAGTTCGAGCGGTTTGAAATGTCGAGTCGGGGAATGTAGCGAACACTCAAAGGGTCCGCAAGGGCTGAAACGGGTTGTTTGATCGTCGTCGCCTCATCGCACTACAGGTTATGAACCCCAATACGCGAGGAGCCGAGCGAGGTCGCTTGCACCGACCGAGCCGTTGCGATCGAAGTCGGCGGGGGCGCCCGCGGCCACCGGTCCCCAGGCGCCGAGCAAGAAGGCGAGGTCCACCGCGCCGACGGTGCCGTCGTTGTTGAGGTCAATCTGCATGACGGTGTTGCTGCGTACAAAGGCCGCTGTCGGCATGACTTGCCGAGGCGTGTTCGGTCCCTGCCAACGAGAAATCTGCCCCGCGCCGCCGAAATTCTCAAAGAACTCCAGGCGGTATCGATGGTAGCCCGCCTCCAGAGCGATCTGTCCCGAGCGATCGACCATGCCGTGCAGACCGTCGTTGACCACCACGATTCTGCCGTCGATAAGGATGCGCGAGCCATCGTCGGACTCAGTGGAGAAGGTCCAAAGCCCCGTCGTCGGCACGGCGATGTAGCCCTCGAATACGGCGGCGACTTGGTCGGCCCGCCCACTTGTGGAAAACACGCCGCCAGTTGAAGCGATGTCGATGTTGGCGAGCACTGCGCCGCCGTAACTGGAAATCGCTTTGAAATCAGGCAAAACCGCAGTATCTCCCACCAAAGCAAACCAAGCGGCCGCCACGCCGGGCGTGACGATGTCGAGGTAGATCTGCTGGAGAATCGGCTCAACCTCAACAAATACGGTCGCTCTGCTGACCGCGCCGTTGGGGTCAAGTGCCTTGTAGTTGAAGTTGTCGGGGCCGCTGAAGCCGGTCGGTGGCGTGTACTGAAGAAGCGCTGGATTTCCAGGCGATCTAGCCACGATCGTGACCACGCCGCCGGCAACGCTGCTCGCGTCTACGCTCGAAAGCGTCAGTGGCGAGCAGTTCACAAACGCGTCGTTGGCGAGCGGATCAATGCTCACGGCAACGCCTTCGAGCGTTGCGATTGCATCGTCCACCGAAAACGCTCCCGCATCGGCGCAGGCGAC
>Ga0209086_10002005_pt1 | contig 16203 bp, 28 predicted proteins | sample M_130207_XF_Meta_FD_187312 | JGI IMG/M metagenome (GOLD analysis project Ga0209086, IMG submission 187312) | Freshwater microbial communities from Lake Montjoie, Canada to study carbon cycling - M_130207_XF_MetaG (SPAdes) (version 2) | ecosystem: Environmental > Aquatic > Freshwater > Lake... | reverse complement strand
CGCTCGAACCACGACCGCATCCATGCGTCCGACCCTCCTTCCGGTCACACGCTTGATACAACAACGCACCAATCTCGGAAATAGAAACTGCACAGCCCCTAAGTCACCGCTTGAAAAGGCTGTGAGAATCTCGGTCCGTTTCGTTGACAACGAGACGAGCCAAGAATACCATCCCCGTTCCGCCTGAGTTTTTGTAGCCCTCGGAACCATACCGAGAGATTGAGGTAAATCGTGTCAGGACAACGAAAAGACCGAATTAGAATCCGAATGGAATCGTACGATCACGCAGTTCTTGATCAATCTGCAGCCGAGATTGTCGATACCGCAAAAAAAACGGGCGTCGAAGTGCATGGGCCAATTCCGCTTCCGACTCGCATTGAAAAATATACAGTGCTGCGGAGTCCGCACATCGACAAGAAGTCTCGCGAGCAGTTTGAGATCCGGACTCATAAGCGGTTGGTTGATATTCTTCAGCCAAACGGAAAAACTATCGATGCGTTGAATAAGCTCTCTCTTCCCGCGGGTGTTGATGTGAAGATTCGGGCCTCTGCGGGCTGAGTTGGTTGTTTTCTGTTTTTGCTTGGAGGGTCGGAAGGTGAGAGCGCTGCTTGGGTTGAAGGCTGGGATGACGCAGGTGTGTGCTTCGTCTGGGGCATGGGCGGCTGCTACAGTTGTGCATGTTGGTGGCTGTTTGGTTACAGCTGCACGCACTGAGTCTCGGGATGGTTATTCCGCTGTTCAGGTGACGTATTTTTCTGGTGGCGAGGTTCCTCGGTTTGTTCGTGAGGTTCGCCCTGGTTTTGGTTGCGATGTGGGGCAGCGGCTGGCGCCTTCCTTGCTTGAGGGGGTGGCTAAGGTTGATGTTGTTGGTGTTTCTAAGGGTCGCGGTTTTGCCGGTGTGATGAAGAGGCACAATTTCAGTGGGCTGTGTGCGAGCCATGGTGTTAAGAAGGTTCATCGCTCGGGTGGGTCTACGGGCCAGAGTACTGATCCGGGGCGAGTTTTTAAGGGCGCGAAGATGCCCGGTCGTTTCGGTGGGGTTCGTGTGACCACTAAGGCTCTGCCGTTGTTTTCGCTTGATGATGTGGATGGCTTGGTGGTGATTCTTGGTGCGGTTCCTGGTCCTGTTGGTGGGTTTGTTGTTGTACGGGAATGCGTTTGATATTGCTTCTTGGTGATTTTGGGGTGTGATGAAAATGGTGACCTTGAAGCTTCATACTCAGCTGGGCCTGCCCGCTGGTGATTTTGATGTTGATGAGTCGTGTTTTGCTGCTGGCGTCAACGGGGTGTTGCTTCGTCAGGCAGTGAAGATGTATACCGACAATCGTCGCGTGGGGACTGTGAAAAGCAAGTCTCGTGCTGAGGTGTCTGGTAGCTCTAGGAAACTGTATAAGCAGAAGGGCACCGGAAATGCGCGGGCAGGAAATAAGCGTACTCCGGTACGGCGCGGTGGTGGGCACTGTTTTGCGAAGAGCCCCCGAAGTTGGCGGACAACTATGCCACGCAAGGCAATGAGGTCTGCTGCTGGCATGGCGGTCCTGTCTAAGCTTATGTCAGGCCGAGTGGTTGTTGTTGACGCCTTGAGTATCGATGTGCCCCGAACCCGTGAGGTTGCTGCGATGTTGGCGGCCGTTGGCGTGGCGGGCTCCTCCTGTTTGCTTGCGATCCATTCCTATGATCAGGTGATCTGGAAGGCGTGTCGTAATATTCCGGGCGTTGTGGTGGCTGTGGCGTCAGATTTGAACGCGGATTGCGTTATGCGGGCTAAGTATCTAGTTGCCACCAAGGCTGCGATGGGTGTTTTGGCTGAGCGATTTTCCGTTTGAATTGGGGTTTGGGCCTGTTTATGAAGATTACTAACGGTTCGCATTATACTGGCGTTGATTCGGCTCATCATGTCATTGTTGGTTCTCGGGTGACTGAGAAAACGACATTTCTGTCGGATGAGAGAAACTGCGTTGTGTTGCAGGTTGCTGTGGGCGCCAATAAGTTCGATATTCGCGCGGCGGTTGAAGCTGCGTGGTCTGTGCGAGTTGTTTCTGTTCGAACACAGATGAGGATTGGTAAGTCAAGGCGTCGCGGGGCCCAATCTGGATACTGTGCCGATCGCAAGTTTGCGATAGTTCAGTTGCACGCTGATGATCGTTTGAGTTTTTATTAATCGCTAATATGTCGAATGGAGTGGTTGATAATGGGTTTGCGCCAATACAAGCCAACTAGTGCTGGTCGACGAAACGCGTCGGTGGCAGACTTTTCTGAGATAACGGACAGGAAGAAACAACCTGAGCGTTCGATGGTGCATCGATTGCGCAGGACTGGTGGACGCAATGTACAGGGGAAGATTACGTGTCGTCACACGGGTGGTGGGCACAGGAAAATGTATAGGATCGTAGATTTTCGTCGCGAGGAATCCAGCGGTGCTGCTGTTGTGACTCACGTCGAATACGATCCGAACAGGACTTGTCGAATTGCGTTGCTCAAGCATGATGCTGGCGGATTGTCCTACATTTTGGCCCCTGAAGGTGTGCGAGCGGGTTCGCGAGTTGACAGCGGTAAGGATGCTGAGCCGAAGGTTGGAAATTGCCTCTCGTTGTCGTCGATTCCCATTGGATCGATGATTCATAATATTGAGATGCAGCCTGGCCGTGGTGGACAGTTGTGCAGAAGCGCCGGTGTGTACGCTGTGATGAATGCGACTGAGGGATCGTGGGCTCAGGTTACGTTGCCGTCAGGTGAGGTTCGTAGGTTGCCGAGCGCCTGTAGGGCGACGTTAGGTTCCGTCGGTTTTTCTGAGCATTCGGCGATAGTATACGGCAAGGCAGGCCGCATTAGATGGATGGGCGTTCGTCCGTATGTTCGTGGTTCCGCTATGAATCCGGTTGCTCACCCTATGGGTGGTGGTGAGGGTCGCCGCTCTGGCGGGCGCCATCCAGTGAGTCCGACAGGAAAGTTGTCGAAGGGCGGGAGAACGAGGAATCCTCGTAATCCGACTAAGAATTCTATTGTTCGTAGGCGTCGGTCGGTTCGCTACGGGCAGCTTAAGGTATGATTATTTAATTGTCGTGATTTGGACGATTTGTCACTGAAATTGAATACTGACACGGTAAACATTTCCCGACAAGAGTTGACGTAATTCACTTATGTCGATTTCATCATGAGTTGCCAAACGTATTTGACAATAGCAGTTTGTTGATAACACAGGCGTGTCACCTTAGTTGAGTCACGGCTTTTCTTATGAGTTACGTTTTGAAGATGGAGATGTCAGGTGGCTAGGTCGTTAAAAAAAGGTCCATATGTAGATGAGGGTATTTTGCGTAAGGTTGCCTTGATGAGAGAGGCCAAGCGCAAAGACTCCGTTAAGACTTGGGCTAGGCGATCGACTATTGCTCCTGAGTTTATTGGTTACACGTTCTTGGTTCATAATGGTAAGGTTCACCTACCTGTTTATGTTACTGAGGAGATGGTCGGCCACAAGTTGGGTGAATTTTCTCCCACCAGGACTTTTAGGGGTCATGGAAACAAGGGCGGCAAGTGAGTTCGGTTGCGTAAGTGCGGAAACGGGGTGCGCTATATGAGAGTTGTTTCGGTTCTAAAGTATGTTCGGATGTCCCCGACAAAGATTCGGCGCTTGGCAGATGTGGTTCGTGGTCGGAGCGTTGCAGATAGTTTTTCCGTGCTTAGTTGTCTGCCACACCGAGGGGCTCGTCTGTTAGAGGACGTAATACGCACGGCGCGTGCAAATGCGGATGAGTTGGGCGAGAGGTCTTCTGGCGAGATGCGTGTTGTTGTTGCAAGCGTGGATTCCGGTCCGACGTTGAAGAGAATGCAGCCTCATGCTCGTGGTATTGGGTTTGAGATCAAAAAACGCATGTCTCATATTACCGTAGAGCTAGAGTCATCTCCGGGTGATCGCTGATTAGCTGTTGTATTTTCGTAAACATGTATTTGGCGAGTCAAATCAATGGGACAAAAAGTAAGGCCTACCGGATTCAGAGTTGGTGTGACTGAGGATTGGCGTAGCCGATGGTTCGCGTCACGGTCTGAATACAGGTCTCTCCTTCTCGAGGATTTCAGAATACGTGCTTTTTTGAAAAAGCGATTTGAGTTCGCTTCGATTTCGCACGTCGGAATTGAGCGTACTAGGGATCAGGTTGTGGTCACGCTGAATACTGGACGACCCGGTATAATTATCGGACGTAAGGGTCAAGAGGTCGAAAGGCTCAAGGTTGAGCTTGAGGATCTTACTGGTCGTAGGACAGATATTAAGGTCGTGGAACTGACTCAGCCGCTGCATTCAGCAGTATTGGCTGCAGAGGATATGGCACAGCAGTTGGTGAGGCGCGGAAGTTTTCGGCGTGTAATTAAGCGGTGTCTAGAACAGGTGATGGAGTCTGGTGTTGATGGCGTTAAAGTTGAGCTTTCTGGTAGGCTTGGCGGCGCAGAGATGTCGCGTACGGAAAAAGCCAGTCAAGGTTCTATACCGTTATCGACATTGCGACGTGATATAGATTACGGATTTGCAATGGCTAAGACGACGATGGGTGTTATTGGCGTTAAAGTGTGGATTAATCGCGGCGAGTTTTTAGGGTTGGAGGTGAGTAATGGCGCTGATGCCCAGGCGAGTCAAGCACCGAAAAGAGCAAAGAGGCCGGGTAAAAGGTGATGCCTCTCGTGGAGCGACTGTGGTGTTCGGGGAGTGGGGATTGCAAGCTCTCGGAGCTGGTCGCGTTCGTGGAAACACTATTGAGGCATGTAGGGTTGCTGCTACTCAATACATACGCGGTGAAGGCAAGCTTTACATTCGCATTTTCCCAAATAAGCCCATGACAGCTCGCCCACTTGAAACCAGAATGGGCGCCGGCAAAGGTGAGCCTGACTATTGGGTCGCCGTTATTAGGCCAGGTACCGTTCTATTCGAGTTGGCCGGTGTAAGTGAGGCGGCTGCGAGAGAGTGCTTTGGTCGGGTTGCTTATAAATTGCCGATTCGAGTTAGATTGGTTCCGCGCATAGGTGGGAAATATGTCTAGTGATGATTTAACGCATGAGGCCATCGACGCTGAGTTGATGTTGCTCAGAAGAGCCCTAGTGGAGGCGAGGACGTCGAGCGCGTCGGGGTCTGGCAAAAAACCTCGATCTGCTGTTCGTAGGCGTATCGCTCGCTTGCTAGGATCGAAAACTGTTGCAGTGTCGGCTAGGTAGTATTTTAGATTTGTCGGGAGTTAGTTTTATGAAAAGATGCCTTAGGGGTACGGTTGCCGGTGCATCGTGCACGAAAACCGTGCGAGTCAACGTCGAGAGGGTATTTAGGCATCCTCAATACGGAAAAATCTTACGACGAACTGTCGTATGTTACGCCCACGATGAGCATGATGTGGCCGTTTTGGGTGATGTTGTTGAAGTCGTAGAGTGCCGGCCTATGTCGCGTCTTAAGCGCTGGGCTTTGGTGAAGGTCGTCTGATAGTCGTTGATTGTTCTGCTGTGGGGTGTTTATGTTACAGATGCAGAGTGTCGTTAATATTGCAGATAATTCAGGCGCTAAGACTGCCCGATGTATCAAAGTTCTAGGTGGGACTGGACGCAGGTATGCTCGCATAGGCGATATAGTCGTAGTGTCTGTTCAGAAGTCGATTCCGTCTGCTACTGTAAAACGCAAGTCGGTCGTACGTGGCGTCGTCGTACGTACTAGACAGGCTATGCGGCGGTCAGACGGTAGTCATATCCGTTTTGATACCAACGCGATAGTACTCGTAGATGCTGATTTCGGCCCCAAGGGTACTCGCATATTTGGCGCTGTTCCCAGGGAGTTGCGACAAAAACGCTTTATGAAGATTATTAGTTTGGCCGCAGAGGTTGTGTGAGCTGTCTTTGTGGGATCTTTGATTTGTACGAACTGATTAGGCGATGGTGAAATATGGCACTGGTTCCGGGTGTGTTTGAACTTTACAAAACTCAAGTCGCGCCGATGATGGCTGAATTGGGTTTGAGTAATAAGCTGTCTGTTCCTAAACTCAAAAAAGTGGTGGTGAGTATGGGGTTAGGGGCTTGTTTGGGTGATCGCAAAAAGATCGACGAGGCTGTTACACAGTTGTCACGGATTGTCGGGCAGAAGGCTGTTGTTACTCGAGCTCGGCGATCGGTTAGTGGTTTTCGGTTGCGTGAAGGCTCTGATGTGGGATGTTGTGTCACGCTTCGAAAAGAACGCATGTATTCGTTTCTGACACGGTTGTTTTTTTTGGTGTTGCCGCGGGTTCGCGATTTTCGTGGTCTTCGTACGACCGCCTTCGACGGACGTGGTAACTACAGCTTTGGTATTGCGGAGCAGTCGGTATTTCCCGAGATCGATCCTGAGACTGTCACCTTTTCCCAGGGAATGAATGTAACTGTGGTTACTTCAGCTGGCGACGACGCTTCGGGGCGTGCCCTTATGGTTGGGATCGGGTTGCCGTTCGCGCGAGTTGATTGAGTGTTTTTAAGATTTGAGGGGTGGTTTATGGCTACTAAGGCGCATGTGATAAAAGCGGGGCGAGTACCCAAGTTTAGCTCTCGTATTGAGCGCAGATGTCAGATGTGCGGAAGGCCACGAGCAGTTCTGAGAAGGTTCGGTGCTTGCCGGATTTGCTTCCGAGATCTCGCTTTGTCTGGGCTTGTGCCTGGTGTTCGTAAGTCTAGTTGGTAGTTATTGAGGTTGAGGAGGTGTGGTAATATGAGTGATACTGTTGCAGATACGTTGACCGCTATTAGGAACGCTTCGAGTCTGGGCAAGCCGTTCGTAGAGCTGCGCTCCGTGAAACTTCGTGTGAGCATCATAGATGCGCTCAAGCGGGCCGGTTATGTATGGGGCTATGAGTTTGCCGAGCGATCCGGTGTGAGTTTCGTTAGTGTAGCTCTGAAGTATAGCGAGGCGGGCTTAGGGGCCATACGTACTATTTCTATGGTGAGTAAGCCTGGTAATCGCGTGTATTGTAAGCGCGATCAAATTCGGATTGTGGTGCAGGGGTTGGGCGTCTCGTTGATGTCAACAAACCGCGGTGTTGTGACTGATCGTGAGGCGCGGGAGTACGGTGTCGGTGGTGAAGTTATTTGCAACGTGTTTTAGGCTTGGTGGTATTGGATCGTTTAGGCTGCTTGTTTGGATGAAAAAATGTCACGTGTTGGTAATACCCCAGTTACTCTCCCCTCCGGTGTTAATGTTGATATTTTAGACGGCGTTGTCAGGGCATCGCGTGGTGCTGCCGTATTAACTTTTCCGTTGCCCGATGGTTTGGGATTGCAGTTTACTGATGACGGTAAGTCTGTATCGGTGTTTCGCAAGTCTGATGACTCCCGGGTACGATCTCTCCATGGCTTGGCTCGCTCTCTCCTGGCCAATAATGTTCGCGGTTTGGTTGCGTCTTGGGAGAAGCGGCTGGAGATCGTCGGGGTTGGGTATCAGGCGAGTCTTGTTGCGGGTCATCTGCACTTAAGTGTCGGCTTTGCTGATATTGTTAAGATTCCCATACCCGTTGGTGTTGTGTGTACCGTTTCCGATCCTACTCATCTCTGTTTGTCTGGCGCTGATCGGCAGTTGGTTGGCCAGTTGGCAGCTAATGTCCGCTCGGTCAGGCCTCCTGAGCCGTATAAGGGTAAGGGAATTCGGTATGTGAATGAACATGTGAAGCGTAAGTCTGGTAAGGCGTTCGGTAGCTAAAGGCCTGTATATGAAGATTCAAAAACTTGTTGCTTTGCGTAGAGTCCGCCGTGCACGGCGTACTAGGTCTGGTCTGGCCAGCGGTCGTTATCGGCTTACGCTGTTCGTGTCATGCAAGCATATTTACGCTCAATTGATTGATGATGTTAATGCGACGACACTTGTTTTTGCTAACAGTTGTGAGAAAGTTTTTTCTGACAGCGGGATTGGCTCGAATGTTCGAGGTGCGGCATCAGTCGGCAGATTAATAGGCGAACGCGCTGTGGGTTTTGGCGTTCAAAAGGTTGCTTTTGATCGCGGTAGTCGACGTTATCACGGCGTGGTTTCTGCGTTTGCGGATTCAGCTCGAGCTGCAGGTCTAGAGTTTTAGTTTTGAGGTTGTCGCTACTATAGGGTTACTAAATGGCTGCCGGGTCGTCGTTGCAAGAGCGCGTTGTACAAATCAGGCGTTGTGCCTGCGTGGTCAAAGGTGGTAGGCGATTCAGCTTTACTGCTCTCGTTGTCGTCGGTGACGGTGCTGGTACCGCTGGGTACGGTTACGGTAAAGGGAGCGAGGTTCCTTCTGCCGTTGAAAAAGCGGTTAAGGACGGCGCGAAGAGGTTGCTAAGTGTGCCGATACATTCCGGTACAATCCCGCATACATGTCGCGGTAAGTTCGGATCGTCCACGGTTCTGCTCATGCCGGCTAATCCAGGTACTGGAGTTATCGCTGGCGCGACTGTTAGAGCTGTTGCTGAGGGCCTTGGTTTGCGTGATCTTCTCACTAAATGTCGCGGATCGAACAACCCGTTGAATGTGGTTAAGGCGGTTTTTGTTGCATTGCGGGAAATTCGTTCGAGAGCGGATGTGTTGGCGCTGCGAGGGAGGTGTTGAGATGGATTTAAGTGTGTTGTTTTCGCTCGGATTGCCTAGTAAGCCTCGCAAGCGTGTAGGTCGTGGTATTGGTTCTGGTCACGGTAAGACTTGTGGTAGAGGTCATAAGGGGGCTGGTTCAAGGTCTGGTACTAAGCTCCGGGCTGCCTTTGAGGGCGGCCAGACACCAATGTTTCGCAGGGTGGCAAAGCGTGGACAGGGTGGGACAAAGCGTCCGGTTACGTTGGTTAAGCTATCCGATATACTATTAAAATTCGGAACGACAGCGGTGGTTGATTTCAATGCAATCGTTGCGGCCAAGATGGCTGGCCCTCGTGATTGTGTTAAAATTGTCTCTGGAGCCGGCGTCGATGCTTCTGGTCTTCGCATTGTTGGTTGCGACACGACTCGTAGCGTACGGGTCGCGGTATGTTCGGCTAATGGTTAGATGATCGGCTGTTGGTATGTTTGAGTGAGGTAGAGATGTTTAGTACGGTGCTAAGTTGGCTGCGTATTCGAGAAGTGCGGTCTAAGTTATTGCTTACTATCGTGCTGTTGGCTGTCTATAGATTGGGTTTTTCTATTGTTTTGTCGGTGGTCGATCAAGACAGTTTGGCTGAGAGTCTCAAGACAAAGGATGGCGACGGCGGAGCGATCGCGCTATTGTCGATGTTGTCGGCTTCGAATGTCGGTATGATGACAATATTTGGCCTCGGTATCATGCCGTATATATCGTCTTCGATTATTTTTCAGTTGCTCGGTACGGTTTACCCACCGATCGAAGCGCTCCAAAAAGAGGGCGATGTCGGTCGTAGGAAGATCAATGAGTACACACGATATTGTACTGTAGTAATCTGTTTGGTTCAGAGTTTTGTTTGGCTTAATGTAAGTATGCGGTCGAGTGATGGCGGTGGATTGGTTTTGGCTGGTTTTGGCGGTCCGTATCTCCAATTCGTTTGTGCTGTTACGATGACCGCGGGTAGTGTACTATTGATGTGGATCGGTGAGCAGATTGACGAGTTTGGCTTAGGAAACGGTATTAGTTTGCTTATTATGGCTGGTATATTAGGGCGCGTTCCAGAGGTTGTTGCGTCTGTGTTGCAGCCTGCTGTTGATCAAGGCGTAATGGTTGGAAGTCAATCGGGCGTTGATAAATTGATAGCACTTGCGTTGCTGTTTGTTTCCGTCGTTGGCGCCGTCGTGCTTGTCACTCAGGCTCAGCGTCGGGTACAGCTTCATAGTGCGCGTCATGCGCGATCGTTATCTTCCGGGTCACAGGGGCAGTTTCTTCCGCTTAAAATCAATCAGTCTGGCGTTATGCCCGTTATTTTCGCCTCAAGTTTGATGGTCTTTCCGTTGTTGCTGCTAAAACAACTCGTTGCTGTCTCGTCGTCTGTTCCACTGTTGCAGGCTTTCTTTTTGTTGGTTGATGGGGCTATGTCTGACAGTGCTGGAGTTGTATACAATACGCTATTTGTAATGTTGGTGTATTTCTTTTGCTACTTTTGGTCTGCGGTGAGTTTTAATCCTGTCGAGGTTGCGAATAATTTGCGAGACCATGGTGTATTTGTTCCTGGTTATCGTCCGGGTGCTAGGACTGCGTCATACCTAGAGCAGGTAATTTCACGATTAAATTTCATGGGCGCTACGTTCTTGTCAGTGGTGGCGATGATTCCGGTGTTTGTCATGAATTTTGTAGGTGTAGATTACTTGGTTGCTAGTTTTTTTGGTGGCACGAGTTTGCTCATCTGCGTATCAGTCGCGATAGATTTGGTTCAAAAAATCGAAGGTTATGCTGCGGCGTCAGGGACGCGCGGCACGTAGTGTTTTCCTGATATTAATGAGGGTGAGGCGGTCGTGAAAGTTCGTTCTAGCATACGCAGGATTTGCGAAGGTTGTAAAATCGTACGTAGGCGCGGCCGCCTGTTCGTGATTTGTGTGTTGTCTGCGCGTCATAAGCAGCGGCAAGGTTAATGGTTCTGTACTGTTGTGTGTGGAGGTATTAAATGCCGCGTCTGTTGGGTGTCGATATACCAAATGACAAACCTGTGTACATAGCTCTACAGCATTTGTATGGTGTGGGGGAGTATAGAGGGTTTGAGATTTGTTTTAGCCTGTCGATTGATCCGTGTTCAAAGGCAAGGGCATTGACAGAGGATCAGTTGTCGCGCATAGCTTTTATGCTAGACAAAGATTTCGTTGTCGAGGGTCAGCTTCGCAGGTCGATCCAGCAGTGCGTTGTACGCCTTAAAGATATTCAATCGTATCGGGGTGGTAGGCACCGAAGGGGGCTTCCTGTGCGCGGACAGCGAACTCGGACAAATGCGCGAACCCGCAAGGGTGTTAAGAAGACGGTTGCGGGTAAAAAGGGTGTCAAGGACATGAAGCATTGATGTGTTTCGGCTTTTAATGTTGAGGTGGGTATTTTGGCTAATGTTAAAAAACGTAAGGTGCGTAGGAACGTTCCCCGCGGCATAGCGCATGTTAAGGCTAGCTTTAACAATACTATCGTAACGATTACTGATCCCGCGGGTGACGTTCTCTGTTGGGCGACATCGGGCACTGTAGGGTTCAAGGGTAGTCGTAAGAGTACCCCGTTCGCTGCTCAACGAGCTGCTGAAACGTGTTCTGAGCGTGCATCAAAGTTTGGCTTGCGTGAGCTTGAAGTTCGCGTTAAAGGACCTGGTGCTGGCAGGGAGAGTGCAATAACCGGGTTGCAGTCGTCGGGGGTTCAGGTGCGTGTTATAGAGGATGTTACCCCGTTGCCACATAATGGTTGTAGGCCGCGTAAGCGTCGTCGCGTGTAGATTACAGGTTGAGTGGGAGGATTAGATGCGTATTCGTTGGCGTGGGTTGGAGCTGCCTAGTCGGGTTGTACTCGAAGAGGCTGTTGGTGGGACGTACGGCAAATTTGTAGTCGAGCCTTTCGAATATGGGTTTGGTTCTACTGTCGGGAATTCCCTCAGGCGCATATTGCTGTCAAGTTTGGAGGGAAGCGCGGTTACGAAGATTAAGATACAGGGCGCGCAGCACGAGTTTACTTCCTTGCCTGGTGTGGTAGAGGACGTAACTGAGATATGCTTAAACGTAAAATCCTTGGTTGTACGTAGTCGTGCTGTTGGCCCTCGGGTATTGCGGATTTCTAAAAGTGAACGCGGTGTCGTAACTGCCCGAGATATTGTGCATGACGATTTGGTTGATGTCGTCAATCCGGATTTGGTTATTGCGACGGTGACTGATGATGTCCCTTTTCATGTTGAATTGCATGTGGATAGCGGGCGAGGTTATTCGCCAGCGTCTGACAGGCTTTCTGTTGAGCAAGAGGTTGGTGTTATTCCTCTCGATGCTGTGTTTTCCCCGATATTGCGAGTCAGGTATCGCGTAGATGAGACCCGTGTTGGTCAGCGAACTAATTTCGATAAGCTTGTATTAGAGGTCTGGACTGACGGTACTATAACTCCTGATGCTGCTTTGGTTGAGTCTGCGAAGATATTGCGCAAGCATCTTAATCCGTTTATATATTATCGTGAGTCCGGTGCGGTTGTGTCGCCAGACGGCGGTTTACGAAATATGGTCGATTCGACTGGTTACTCGCCCGTCGATTTGGAGTTGGAGCAAAAGCTGGGGCAGAGCTTGGCGGAGTTGAACTTGTCAGTTAGAGCCACTAATTGCTTGGAATCAGAGGGCATAAATAGTGTCCGTGATTTGGTCTCCAGGACTGAGGATCAGTTGTTGCAGGTGAGGAATTTCGGGGAAACCACGTTAGTGGAAGTTGCTGAACGCTTGGGTGTGTTGGGTCTTAGGCTGGGTATGCGATTGCCTCAAACAAGTCCTAAGCGTTAGCGCCACTGTTTATAAACGTTTTTTGGAGCGGGTCTTACAATGCGACATCGTGTCAAGGGCAAGAAATTAAATAGAAATGCGTCACATCGCAAGGCCATGTTTAGAAACATGGTTCTGGGGTTGTTGGCGAAATGTGATTCTAGCGGCGTCGATAATTGTCGCATTGTTACAACATTGCCTAAGGCTAAGGCTGTACGCGGTATTGTTGAACGACTAATCACTTTTGGTAAGCGCGCGTCTTTGTTGGTCTCTTCAGCGCCCGTCGTCCCTGATAGGGACTCTCCTGAGTGGAAGGCTTGGCGTGCTTCTCCTGAGTGGCGGTTGTGGGCTCAGGCTGTGGCACCAGCTGTCTGCATGCGACGGAGAGCTTTCTCTTTTCTTCGATCAGACAAGGCGGTTCGGGTGTTGTTTGATGTCGTTGCGGCACAGTTTACTGATCGGCTAGGCGGTTATACGCGCGTCGTGCGGCTACCGACGTACCGGGTTGGTGATTCCACGCGCTTGGCTATTTTAGAGTTGTCGGTCGGGTCACGCAGGGTCTGAGAGTTTAGGTTTTCAGTCCTGGGTTTTGCCAGGGCGTCCGCAACTTATTGGTCAGTAATTTCAGCGAGGAGCGGTTCGAGCTAGGCGACATTCCAACCAGCTTGTTTGCGTTTGGAGCGGATGCTTACTTTTGACTGAGTGTCTGGTTGGAGAATTGTTAGTGCCAGTTGCCGGAGTATCGAGGCAATTTCTGGCCTAGATTTTGACGAATGCGGCTGGCGACCTCTTCAAAAAGTACATCCAGCGTCCAGTGCAGGCTGTACTCGTTTCCGCAATTGTCTCGAGCGGCGCGGGAGAATCCTTTGACGCTGAGCGGCAGGGTACTTAAGTTATAAAGGGCTTCCAGTTGCTCACAGCCCTAGGTGCGACTACGGATGACCATGCCGATGCTTTTCGCGGCCCGCCACCGACCGAATGACGAAGATTCTTTCGGTAGGGGCAGTTGATAATAAGGCGTTCTTCGGTGCGGAACCGTATCTTCGTCGTTCAACGTGTACGGTAAATGCCGGTTTAAAACCTGAGGCGGCTTGTACAAACGCTTGGCGAAACTCCGTGTGCGGTGTTGGCTGGTTATCCTTCACGGCGAGAACGTAGTCAGCTTTGCGTTCGATAATGCCGTCGGCGGTCGCGGTCTGACAGCCCATGTCGTCGGTCGTGACGATCGCCCCTTCGATATCGATCAACTTTAAGAACTGCGGTATGGCGGTGATTTCGTTGGACTTCTCGGCACACGCCTGCTGACCCAGAACCCTACGGTTCGTCGCAGTCTAAGCGCGCACGAGATGGAGCGGATGCCGCCCGGTCTGGCCATTGCCTGAAACTTGCCGCGTCTGCTCGTCGATCGCCACGACTTGCTGAGGCTCTCACGCCGCAGTACGGAGACGATCGACGACAAATACTCCAGAAACTCATCGACCTTCAATCGTTGAAAAACGCAAGCAAACGTGTCCGCCGAAGGGATGCCATTCGACAGTTCCAGAAAGCCTTTCAACCAGTCTTTCTTGGCTCGACCATATCGCGGCAAGTCTTCCCATGAGTTGCATTCGCAGATCGCACCACACACCGCGATCATCACAATATCGACCAACTTGTGCCACCGCGTCCGCTTCACTCGCGGGGCTGTCAAAGTTGCAAAGCTCTCCGTCAAAACTTGCAATCCGCTCTTCAACAACATCACGTTTCTCCGTCAGTTCCCAAGCCTCCTCGCACCGAAAACTATCCGGCACTTGACGAATTGACGCTCTCTGCATTCATTAGGCCACCAAAGTTAGATGCGGAGGCCCTGGGAGTTGGGTAAGGTTATCCCGAACGGAGGTGCGAAGGCTGGGTCAGCCACGACACCTCTCTGTTCGGCAACGCGATCATCGAACGCTGGCGGTCCTGTCTCGGTCAGCCGCCCTATCCCGAAGTCACTGAGCTGTTGAACTTGAGCGATGGTGGCGGTAGCAAAGACAGCCGACGTCACTAGTGGAATCTGATACTGCAACAGTTGGGCGACCGACTCCCGTTGAAGATCGGCCGTTCGTCACGCTCCCCCCTCCCCACGGCATCAGCAAATGGAACAAGATTGAACACCGCCTGTTCAGCCGGATCACTCAGAACTGGCGCGGGCATCCGCTGGCCAGCCTGAAAGTTCGTAAACCTGATCACCAAAGCCACGACCGAAACCAACCTGGATGTCCACGCCAAACTCGACCCCAACACGTACGCGACCGGCCGCAAGGTGACCAAGTTGGAGCTCAGCTCGCTCAACCTGAATGTGACCCAAGACACGTTCCACGGAGAATGGAAATACTCCCTCACCTCCAACTGAATCTGTAAACGTGATACTTCTCACGCAGCGAGGATTGACCTGTTTTTGAAGGTCAGGAATTTGAGTGTCATGAGTGTCGCGAGCTGGGCTTCTTGCGTGGTGCCGAGTTGCGACAGGCAGGTTTCGATTCTGTCGAGGAAAACGGCAAAGCTGGCGAAGTGCTGGGCGTAGAGGCACTCCTACTTGATGAATTTCCACAGCCGTTCGATCAGGTTCAGATTGGGCGAGTACGACGGTAGGGACAGGAGTTCGAGGCCCACGCTGGCGGCGAAGTCGATGCAGGCGGTGCGGTGTTGGTAGCGTGCGTTGTCGAGCACCACGGTGATCGTCCCCGTCAGTTTCAGAGCCGCGATCTTGGACATCAATTCGCGGAATGTTCGTTGATTGATGACGGTCGTGTTGCAGACCGACACCAGTTCGTGTGAGACCGCGTTCTAGGCCCCCAGCACGTTGGAGCGTAGTCGGCCCGAGGGCGCCCTGACGAAGGTTCGCTCGAAGCACCACAGGCAGCACAAGAACGAGCCGAGTACCAAGCGCGTCGCATCCGCGAAGAACGCGTTTCCTCTACCTGCGCGAGCCTCGGCCAGCTTGGGTTCCAACTGCTGTTCGAGGAGCCCCGCCTGTCGTTGGACGTGTTCTTCGATCGTCAACTTCGGTGGCACGGCGATCGCGACGATCCGTCGCCAGCGGGTTCTCAACGAGCGTAAAAACATCCGCACCTGAGTCGGCTGACGAATGCGGTCGGCGGCCTCCGCCGGTCGTTGACGAAACTGCTCTTCGAGCGACAGGTGATGCGGCGACAAACGTCCGGTCGGCTCCGTCTAGCGAAGCTGACGCAGTCGGTTCAACCAACTTTCCTGAAACTGCTGCAGATATAGTACGCACCGACACGTCCGCAATCGTGGCACACGTCGCCTGATCGAAGCCCTGGCTTCGTAACCACACCCGCCGCATCTTGCGACGCACCTCCGGATGCGGATGCTCAAACCGCTCCGCATTCAAAGCAGCCAAAACCTCCGGTGATAACTCGCCCAACCGCATCTTTGCAGCCGCCCTCTCGGCTCTTCATGCCGGGGAGAAGCTCTACCAAAATCGGCCATTCTCCGCCGCGCGAGGTATATTCTTGGACGGCCCCTAAAAAAGCCACGGCGTATTTCGCGAGGGACGTGCTGTGAAATACGCTTGGATTCGTCAGCATCGCGAGCTGTTTTCTGTCACGGCACAGTGTCAGGCCCTCCATGTCTCCAAGTCGGGTTACTACGCTTGGGTGGATCGGCTGGAGAGTCCTCACGCGCGGATTCAGCAGGCGGTGCGGCAGGTGCATGCCCAGTCGCACCGCATTGACGGGAGTCGATCGGTTGCGGTTTCTCTGCGAGATCAGCCCGAGTTGGAAGCGGCCTGCCGCAACACAGTGGCTCAGGCCATGCGAACACTGGGCTTGAAAAGTCGCCTCGTGCGACGCTTC
>Ga0209086_10002003_pt1 | contig 16211 bp, 10 predicted proteins | sample M_130207_XF_Meta_FD_187312 | JGI IMG/M metagenome (GOLD analysis project Ga0209086, IMG submission 187312) | Freshwater microbial communities from Lake Montjoie, Canada to study carbon cycling - M_130207_XF_MetaG (SPAdes) (version 2) | ecosystem: Environmental > Aquatic > Freshwater > Lake... | reverse complement strand
AGATCTTTGCTAGCTCTGGAGCCTACCGCAGCGGGGTTTGGCATCTTTCGGGCGTTCGTCGGGCCGAGTATGCCACCGCGGGCAGTCCGGAAAGTCTCGGCCCCATCCTTCCCGAACTGGTTTTACCCGAGCTCACCGAACCCCCCGAAACTCTCGCCGCCAAGCTTCTGCCACCCGATGAACTCCCTTGGCCCGATGTCGCTCGTCTCGCAGCCGACCGAGGTCGCCTCAACGACCGGCTACGCGCCCCCTACGCCACCGAACACTGGAATCGCCTGGCCTACCCACTCGCCTGCCCCTTGCTCTGCCTTTTCGGCATCGCCTTCGGGATGACCGATGCCCGCCGTAACGTCGCCGCTACCATCTTCAGTAGCGTCTTTGTTCTCTTTGGTTTCCTCGTCACCACTCGCCTTACCGTCGCCTTAGGACAAGGCAACCGAATTCCCGCATTTTTTGCGGGCACAGGATCCATCATCCTTTTCGGGTTGGGCGGACTCTACCTTTTCGCCGAAAAAGTGGGCTGGCTCTGGGAACTGCAAGGCTGGAGCGCCCAGCACCCCGTAGCCGCCGTATGGCTACGCCGCATTGGCCTTGTCCGATGAAAACCCACCCCTCTCCCTTTTTTCGGCGGGTAATTTTCACTTTAGCTAGCGGAGTCGTTCTCTCGCACACTCCCCTCAAAGCCCAAGGCGAAGTTCCCGAAAATACCCCTGCCCCTACTGCCCTTCGTCCCGCCCGCCTTTCGGTTCCTGCGCCAACCACCTCTACCACCCAGCAGTCAGGAGAACCCATTTTCATTATTCCTAAACCCGCTCATGCCTTAGGACCAACCCGCGGCGACGACTCCGCAGCCACCTTCACCGTTCCCAAAAATAGGAACAGCCTATCTACCATCCCTGAACCCGAAACAGGTTCGGCCAGCTACCTCTTACCCGAGAACAAAAAGAAAAGTCCCATCACCCCAGAAAACGCGAACCTCAATCTTCCTAAAGACGTGGAAATTCTCGATCCGGATTCAGGCCAAACTTTCTTCCTCCCTGCAGGTACCTACCGCCAAATCCTCCAACTCCCCATCGATTCTCCTTCAACCCAAGAAGCGGAGGCAACTCGTGTCCACCAAGGTCCACCGCCCTCATCAGGACAGAAACCTTCCCGCTACGCCGAGCCCATCCTCAAGCCGGTCTGGGTTCGCTACGAATCGCTCGAGAAAATTAAAATAGGTCCTGACCCTCGTCGCGGGGGTATCGATCTCCCAGCGAATGGTCCTGCTGATCTTAAACCTAGGGTCTGGTATGCCAAATCAGAGACGGCCGACGTGGCGAGTTCAGTTTTCTACTTTGTTTTTGGTGGGGCGGGCTACACTTTGGCCAATTTAGCAGGATGGTCAGCAGGCAACACCCGAGATATTTCTGTGGAATTTACCTACCGTCTAATTCGAAAATAAAGTTTTAAGGCGAATCAGAATTAACCGCCGTAGTCGGCGCTCCCGCCGTCGGATTCAACGGTTGACCATCGACCCGCAGAATTCTTGGAGTGACAAAAATAAGCGTATTCTTTTTGATTGCCTGCTCCGTCTTTCCCTGAAAAGCCCGCCCAAAGATTGGAATATCGCCGATGATTGGTACCTTCTCATCAATCTTTTGAATGTCCTCTCTTAGGAGACCTCCCAAAAGCAAGGTGTAGCCATCGGTCACCTCAACTGCAGGCAATGTCAAATCCCTACGAATAAAAACGGGCTGCTGAATATTGTTCGTCAAAATTGTCACGGACTGATTAAAGTACGTGAGGGTGTAAGAAGAATTAATCTGCGTACCATAATTAATGAAGCCCTCGAAATCCACGAAGCTAGGCTTTAGCTCAAGCAACACCCGACTATTGTCTCCAGTGACATCCGGTTTCACCCCCATCTTCACCCCAATAGGCTCGGGATCACTAATCGAGGACGGAAAGGAACCAATAACAGTTTCAGGCCCAGGCACGTCAACCAAAGAAATAACATTCGCATTTGTGCTCGTACTCTGAATCGTGCGAATCGAGGACTGTGGGTCATTGTACTCTTTGACGTACCTAAACTCTTGCGTCACTTCAATCGAACCCTCTTGCCCTCGTTTCAAAACAATCGAGGGGTTCGCCAGCACATTGGCGCTATTCTTTTGTGATACTGCCGTGATCAACGCGCGAAACTGCATTCCGTTCAGAATCGTTCCACCCAGATCCATCGTGTTTAACGAGTAAGCGGAAGTTTGATTCGTGCCCGCTAAGACTCCGCTCTGCAAAAAGGACTGCAAGGTATTGTTCGGAAGAAGTCCTACCCCTTGCACCTGATTGAGCTGTGCATTTACTCCTTGCTGGGTGGAGGCCGCTGGTGTGGCCCCGCCGCTGGAGGAGGTTAAGCCCGACGGAACAGGAGAAAGCAGATTGATTCCTGACCCACCCACAGTGGAGTTCATCGTCACGCTATCTAGATCCAATTGGTTAATCTCAACTAAACGAATCCCTACCTGAATCAGGAGAGTTTCCTCTTCCGCTGCGCTAATCAGCTGCCCGATTAACTCCAGCATCTCCGCATTATTCACCACCTTCAACTGGCTCGTATTCTTGTTGTAAACTGCATAAGCCCCCTCGGGAAAGGTCACCCCGAGGGCCACTAACTTCTTTTGCTCGCTCAATCCCGAGGAAGTGTCCGTACTCAATCCTGTCGCACCACCACCCCTCACATTGGGTGTAGAATCTGCCGCCGCTTCCGCACCCTTGAAAAAAGAAGGACTAACGGTGAAGTTGCGCGGAATCAGGTCAGGCCTCTTTTCTACCAAAGGTCCAAAAGTAACCCCAATATCGGTGATCCGAGCTTTCACCCCCGCGATCTGAGAAATATATCGGACCACCTCCGCCAAGGAGGTTTGCTTCAAACGTAAAGTTACCGGCTGCACTTCGGTAATGTCCGAACTTACAACAAAGTTAATCCCCCCCCCTTGGCTCATCTCAGGGTCAAATTGCCGGCTTAACGAAATCAGCGCCTTCCGAATCTGTTCTAAATCTGCACCTGAAAAGTTGATCGTCGGAATAATTGTCCTTTGTAACTTCTTTTCCAAATTATAAGAGGACGATGCGGTCATCGCTCCCGACACCTCTACCCCACCCGAAACTGAACTTGTCTTTGGATAAATATTATTCCAAGCCTCCTTCACCTCTCTCTTCATTGTCATGGTTGATAAATCTCTGGCTCGATCTGCCACCAGCGCCCGTTCTTGATAAATCTTTTTAATTCCATCGGTTGCGACGACATTAAAGGGGTCGTTCTTTAAGACATCCTCGTAAGCCTGCTCGGCTTTATCGAGTTGACCCGTCTGACGTAATTCCTCTGCCTGCTCCAATCCGCTTCGGACCCCATTTAACCGATCAAAGAATCTCGTTGTTAGAGCAGGATTCACCTGTTCGCTCCCCACAGTCCCACGCCGCAACACCTCGTCACTCTGCCGCAATTGTTCCAAGGCCTTCTCATTCGCGGGATCATAACGCAGAGCGGCCAAGGATCGCTTCCTTACCTCGGGCCAGTGATTCAGCTGGCTGGCAGCCTCGGCCAACGTCGCCTGCAGTTTACTCAAAGTTTTTCGCACTTGCTGAGCCAGTGGGGTCTCCTTCAAAGCATCAGGAATGTCCTGATACGCTTTTTCAAGCTCTTCACATGCTTGGCTCCCATTGCCATCCGCCACTAATTTCCTGCTCTTATCGTAAGCTTCCTGCAAAGGTCGCAAGTTCTGCTCTCGCCGAGCCGTCTCCGCTTCGATCTGATTTTCCAGGGAGCTAGCCGAACACGGCAGGATTCCTGCGATTCCCGCTCCCAAAACGATGACTAAGAAATAGGTTCTCATGGCGTCGAGGGCATCATCTCAGCCCCTGAATTTTGTGCGTACTCAGGATTATCGTTATCATCAGGGAACACTAAAGATCCGTCGGGATTAATGATTCGCAGGGTACAGAAGATCACTAAATTACTTTTAATCTTCTGGGAGGCTTCACTTCGGAAAAGACGTCCCATCATCGGAATATCACCAAGGAGAGGAACCTTGTCGTCCACCAGTTGTACGCTGTCAGAAATTAATCCCCCCATTCCCACCGTTTCCCCATCGAGGAGTCGAACTCTACTTTGCAGGGCCTTCTTCGAAAAGATCGGAACTAAATAAGGCGAGGACCCAACAGTAGTATTGTACGTTGAAGTGGGATCCAAGGGAGCTGCAGCAATAATCACACCGTAATCCACAAACCCTTCAAAATCCTCCACCAGCAGGTTTGTGAAATCCAGGTCAACCGCTTTAGGTAGGGAAGTAGACTCTCCCTTCACCTCAAGAGTCGTTCCAATATCTCGTTTCTCAAAACCAGTGGGATTACCGGGCAGAATAAAACCCGCACCTACCCCTTGATCGTTATTCGGTACAACGGGAGCAGTGTAAGTTGTCGGATAATACATTCTTCTCGAGATCACTATTTTCGACAGTTTCCCATCCGCCAGTGTCACCCTCGGTGCCGCCACTAAATCTCGGCCAATGGCATTCTGCAACAACTGCACCACAGCCGCAAATCCTCGACCAAAAACCGAAGCATTCACTCCCACCTGATTCGAGGCAGTTTGTGGATAGGTTGGATCCAACAGCGCCTGCAGCGCCGTCACCGACCCACCGCCTGGACTGAAGCCCGATGTTCCCCGAAGCCCGTCAGTCCCCCCGCTCGCCGATCCCGGATCATAAATCGCCCCAGGACTTCCTGGTGCGGGAATCGCGGTACTACCACTCATCTGTAAATTGAAGGTGAAGTTTTTTACATCGTTCTCCGAAAAGGAAAGAAACTTCGTTTCCACCTCAAACTGTTTCTGGGGAGGCTCCCCCTGCGCATCTCGTATCCGCTGTTCGATCTTATTCAATTCATTGGCTCGATTTCGAACGACAAGCTTTCCTGTGTCTCGAAAACAAGTTGCGGATGAATCCACCACCTTGGTATTCACTCCAATATTTTCTAGTACCAAATTTCCCACCTCCTTTGGCGTCAATTCTTTCCCCGGGGGAACCAAATTTGCCAGAAGACTTGGGGGCAAATTATAGCTACGGATATCCAACTCTCCACCACTCTCCGTAACTGGAAGGAGAAAAACAGCACTGCTCTCCACATCATACCGCAGTTTTTCTCCACCTCGAACCTGCTCGCATAAGTATTTAAGTGCGGTTTGCAGCGGAATATCTCTTAATTCTAAACTGATCGTGGCGGCCTCAGGATCCTTTCCCTCGGTCGGAGGAGGCAACCGCAAAACAAAGTTTAACCCCACCTTATTCGGATCATTTTGTTCACTCAAGCGTTGCAACTCCTCTACTGCCGCCCGAATCGGCTTCTCATTAAAGACCAATTCAGGAATCTTGATCGTGGATAGAGCTTTTAAAATCGCCGCCGCACTTGAGGCGCCCGCCGTTCCCGTGGACCTTGCCTGTTTTGGATCGATCTTCGCGGGAGGGGGAGCAGACCAAGCCTCCGTGACCTTCGCCAGCGCTTTTTCTCGGCTCGCCGAGTACTTCCTTCCCGCGGCAAACATTCTCTTCTCCTCAAGCTTCTCGATTCTTTGACAAACCGCTTGATTATAAGGATCAATTCGGAGGACATCATCCAACCTCTTTCGCGCATCTCGATACTGCCCCGTCTCCGTCAGCTGATCCGCCAATGACAATAACCTCTTAATCTCCTTCGTTTTCTCTACCAAGTCACTTGTCACCGCCAGATTCCCCTCATAAGGATCCGCTAACCGAGCCGCCTGCTCTTGCATCGAGGCAGACTGCTTCGCCACCATCGGATTGGTTGGATCAAGATCTGCCGCCTGCTTCATTAATCCAGCCGCCTCCGCATTTTTCCCCGCCTTCTCCTGCGCCAAAGCTTGAGCCGCTAAGGACTTTGCCACCCCCGTTCGAGCCCGCTGATAAAATCCCGAAGTCGCGGTCTGTGGATCCGTCTGTTGCATAACCAGACGAAACTTCGCCTGCGCATGCTCCCACTCCCCCGCTTGGTAAAGCCGTTCCGCCATATCTAAATTTTCATTCAACCGAAAAGTAACCTCTCTTCTTCGATCAATCTCACGTTGGGTCATTTCTGCTGCCGTAGGCTGTCGCGCAAGGAGGGGAGATTCAGCGGATTCACTACTCTCTTCCGCTCGGCTGCAACCTAGCCCCAAGCCCCACCAAGCAATTAAGACAAAGGCCATAGGCGATCTCATAAGAGAAACACCTTACGAGAGTAGGGGTAGGTCAGGTCAACGCGCCTCCCCCTCCCTTGGGAAGAACTTGCCAATGACTAGGGAGTTTTAGGAAGTAAGGTTGGAGCCGTATTTGGCAAAATAGAGACCGATTCCCCCTCCGGCATCATCTTCAGCGATACTTTGGCTGGCAACGCATCCATCACCACAAATGTCTTCCCGGCATAAGGGAAAGATTGCCCCACACGATAAGGACCCATCTCTCCTTCTCCTGGAACGAGCGAAATTAATCGTATATCTCCTACACTCCAATCTACTCCCCGCGTTTTACCCCTCTCGTCTATTAAAATATTGATTGGCCCGGCTAATCCATCCATGCGCTCGAGCACTAGCATCGAGTCATCATACTCATTATTTGTTTTTGTCTTTTCATCCATCTTATTCCCTTTGTCATCCTTGTACTCCTTCACCAACAGCGGAATGGCATGGGGACAACCATTCGTTCCACCCACTTTGGCCTTCGCTTCCTCTTCACTTGTCAGAATCTCGACTGCCTTGCTTCCTGCCAAAACCCAGATCTTGTCCCCCACTGCCACATCCACATCCTTCGGCTTTACTCCCAATTTAAAACGAACCGTATAACGTCCTTCGCTTTTCCCGGAAAAACCGATCAGGAGCTTTACTGGATCAACAGAGGCGATCTTCACCTTGACCCACTTGGAAGGGCTATCCTTAGGATCTGTCGGATCGGTCTTTTTGTCGTACTCCTCTTTATTCGTAAAGCCGTCTTGATCCTCATCCTGATCCGCCACCTCACGATCTTCAGGAGAGAACTTATAATCCAACTTCCAACCCACCTCAATTCCGTCGTCCGTAACCTGCTTCCTATCCAACGGTTGGACAGGCTCAGTCTCCTTCGGCAGAAAAACAATGCTACGTGAAACAAAAACCCGATGCTCCCCCTTCTTAATTTCCAACTCCTTCCCTCCCCTCTTTTTGGCCAAGGTCGCGGTGCTCAAAGCTGCCTTTTGTTTAAACTCCGCCACCGCCGATTTTCCACCGCCGCTAGGCGCCTCGACAGGTTCGAGCCCGCCTGGGAGCAGAATCCCCAGCGCCAATCCCACCAATCCAACTACGAAAAGAGCGCCCGCTCCACCCATCAACCAAGGAGATATCTTCATGAGGGCTTTCCTGGGGCCAATACTTTCCCCGGAGGAGGAATCTTCCAGCCCATAAAATCAATCTTCATCATAACTCTCAATCGCTCTTTCCCTGCCAGTACCCGCAGCAGGGGCGTTGCCGCTTGCGAATTTGCACTCCCCCGCGCCCCATCGGTCGGCGCCCCCCCTTCGACTGCAGGAGCACTTTTCTCCCCTTCAAACTCTTTTGCCACTTCACTTCGTTTAAGAAACTCCTTCTTCTCATTTTCCAAGCTAAGGTCCATCACGACGAACAACCAAGGATCTCTCGATAATCGACCTACAAATCCATAGAAAACTTCGGGGGAACACTCCATTTGCCAAAGATAGCTCTCTCGTACCACCCCACCCCCATCCGCCATGCCCGCCTTCGGCTTGCCCGCCTCAGGCTTCGGCATCTCTTGCTCCTTCACCGCTGGCCCCTCCAATCCCTGCAAAATGCACTGAGTCGGATAGGCCTCTTTCGCCGCCCCTTTGGCCTCCATCAGAATCTCCACTAACCTCTCTGCCACTGAAAGGTGGAGAGCTAAACTAGGGATCTGAGCGGCCGTCGGACTCTTCTGCTTATACTCCTGCAGCCCTAAATAAAAATCATCCGCTAAAATTACCTTGCTGTTATCCCCCTTTTTCCCAGCTTTTTTCCTCAGCTCGTCATTTACCGCAATCAATCTGTCCTTCCACTGATTCGGATCGGTTGCCCAAGTCTGACCTTCCCCCGAAGCCTTAACCAACCCCTCCCTCCAACTCCCCACTACCTTCTCCTCTTCTTTCCCTAGATCCTCTGTGATTTTACCCAATTCCACCGCCTCCTTCCTTGCCGCCCCCGCGCCGCCCGGTCGTGCCAGCACCGCCGCCACCTCAGGCTTCAACTTCCGATCCGCTAAGGATTGCGCCTGAGTCTGCGTTTCCCCTAACGCCCCCAGCCCGAAAAAGCCCAGCACCAACCCAAGCAAAAGAACACCTACGCCCGCTCCAAGGGCAATCATCTGCAGTTTTGTCAGCTTGCCTTTCATTTCACCTCAGGCTTCTTCACCACATCCGCCTTGACCACTCCGCCTACCGGCCACTCCGCCCTCATCTTAAATTTGAGAGCCACCTGCTCCGTTTTGCCATCGGCCGACCTCTCAGGATTGTCACGTTGGGTCGTCACCACTTTTTGCAACACTCCGCCCTGCTCCAGCGCGAGCCGAAAAGCCTCCACCACCTTCGCATCTGGGTCCTCCGACTTCGTCTCAAAGAATCCGCCAAACTCTAACACAGGCAGCGCAACTTTCGGTACTCCTGGTCTTGCTCCACCCGCGATCTCCCCTTCAGGAACAGCCTCGCCCCCTGCCAAAGCAAGTTGCGTTATCCACATCCCAGGCACACTTTTTACCCTCAACTCCTCCAGCAAAATCGGCCACCGCATCCGCTCCGCCTCAAATCCCAAAGCCTTGTCCACTAATCCTAATAGTTCGACTCCTTTTTTCTGCTCCGCTTCCACCTTAGTCAAGGCCGCCTCCGCCTCCTCCACCTCCGCTGTCTGCGGAGAAAGTAAACCTTGAATCCGTCCGGATTGCCAAAACCCATGCAACCCGGGAAAAAGTAGAAGCAATCCCAGCCCCACCCCTGCCGCGATCATCGCTGGCCGATCTTTCGTCTTTGCCACCGCCGCTTTTTGTACCGACCCTAAAATATTAATCCGACACGGACTATCGGGCAGAGAACGCAACGCCGCCCCCACCAAAATAGCCCAAGAGGGAAATGTCTTAGCTAGCTCAGCCGGAACCACTCCCGGCCCCAACGCCGCTCGTCGAAACGGCTGAAAAAAATCCACCGGCACCTTCAGCTTCTCTCGGAAGAACAGCTCCGTCAGCCCAAGACATGCCCCCCCGCCCGCCAGCAAAACCTGCGCTGGCCGACTGCCCGCTTGCTGACTCCGGTAAAATGTCACCGACCTCTCCACTTCCGTATGCAACCGAGTCATCACCCCGCGGGCCAACTTACTCATCCGTGCCGTCTGCTCATCCGCCGGGTCCTCATACGAACCTCCAGGATGCACAAATCCCTTTGCCTTCTTCAAAACCTCCGCCCCCGCAAACGACTCCTGTAAATCCGCCGCGATCGCCTGCGTCACCGTTGCCCCCCCCAACGGCACCACCCGACAAAACATCTTTTTCCCTTCCACAATCACAATATTGGTCGATCTCGCCCCAATCTCCAAAAGTAGCGTGCACGTCGTCATCTCAGGATAATTATAACGAAAAGCATTAATCAACGCCGTCGGAGCCAATTCCACCATGTCGGTTCGTAGCCCCGCCTTCGAAGCCGCCGCCATCACCTCGTCCACCGAATCCCGCTTCATCGCCACGATCAACGCCTCCAACTCGCCCGTCGATCCTTCTCCCGTAGGAAAAATCTGAAAATCCCAGCAAGCCTCCTCAATCGCTGGAATAGCCTGCTGCGCCTCAAACCCCACCATCTGTCCCACTTGGGTCGGATCCGATACTGGCACCTTAATCACTCGGGTAAAAACCGACGGACCCCCCAAACAAATTGTCGCAAGGCCTGGCTTCAACCCAGCCCCTTTCACCAAAGTCTCCACCCCTTGAAGCAGGGCAGGAAAAAACTCCGCTGGCTTCGTCGGATCTACTCCCAACCCCAAAGAACGAAGTTGCGAGAAAACAGGCGCCCCACTTTTATCTGGCACCACCTCCGCCACGCGGATTTCATTCGCCCCAACATCCAAAATCAATCGCCGTAAAAAAGACGCCATAGGAAAGCCAGAGGAGGCTTATGGCTTCTTCGGTTGCGAATACCGTCTGTAATCTTTAGGCCAGAATGGGGTCTCGTAGATCGGTAGCAATGCGCCCGAAACTTCCTGAGCGTCAGGGCTCTTATTCCAATCCAAATCCTTTTTCCCACCGCGCCCGCTCGGGCCCTTCTCTTTCTCCGATTGTAAATCAAACACCTTCTCCACCAGCGCCCCACCCTCCGTCGCCTCCACTTTTAGATTCATCCCTTTCCAGTCCATCTCCCCCATCGACTTCAATCCCGCAAAACGTAAAACCGAAGCCGGCGCAAGGAAAACACCAGCAAAATGCTTCTTTCCTGCTGGCACATCTCGATAGGTTGCTTCCCCCGTCAGGATCACCAATTTTTCTGTCTTTTTTTCAACCTCCGTTGCGGGAACCCCTTCATATCCTTCCAAATAAAATTTAAACTTTACCTCGGGCGTGAACTTGTTCGTCGTGGAAAAAGGTACGTCGATTCGCAACCAGAACCCTTCTTGACTAGCCTTCCGATCCTCAATCGCAGGAGCAGACTCCCCGCTTGCCCCCACCGAGTCAGGCACCGTCACCATCTTCATTTCCAACTCCATCGTCTTGCCCAAGACCACGTTCACCTTCTCCTCTTTCTTTGCCTCTTGCGCCCACCCCAAAGGGATAAATGAAAGGCTGAGCCAACCAAGGAACGTCAAGGACCATAATCTCATCGCCTTGAATCTAAAGAGACCCTCCAACGGGTCAATGGAATTGAATCCACTTCCTCCCAACCTACAACTAACTTTTCGGTTCGTAGGCCAAGTTTGGCCGCAACCACTTCTCCATCTCCGCCAAAGGAGCCCCCTTCCGCCGAGCATAGTCTTCCACCTGATCCTTCCCCAACGGACCCACCGCAAAATACCTTGCCTCGGGATGCCCAAAATAAAGCCCACTGACCGAGCTGGCAGGATTCATCGCGCAACTCTCGGTTAATTCGATCCCCGTGCTCTTCTCCGCATCCAGCAAAACCATCAAACCCCGCTTCTCCGTGTGATCGGGACAAGCCGGATAACCCGCTGCTGGCCGGATCCCCCGATACTTCTCCTCAATCAAATCCTCCTTGGTCAACCCCTCCTTTTTTCCAAAGCCCCACGCTTGCCTCGCCAATTCATGCATCTTCTCCGCAAAAGCCTCCGCACACCGATCTGCCAATGCCTTCAGCATGATCGCCTGATAATCATCATGCTCTTTCTCCAACTCCTTCGCCCACTTCTCTACCCCGTGCCCCGTCGTTACCGCAAACGCCCCCAAGTAATCCTTCTTTCCACTACTCACTGGCGCAATGAAATCAGTCAAACACCGATTCGGTTCCCCGTCACTCCGTGCCATCTGCTGGCGTAGCCCGTGCAATCGCGCCCGTACCTTCTTTCGGGAATCATCCTCATAGAGCAAAATATCATCCCCCTCCGCATTCGCTGGGAAAAAAGCCATCACCCCCCGCGCCCGAATCCGCTTCTCTTTCAGAATCCTTTGCAAGAGAACCTGAGCATCCTCATAAAGCTTTTTCGACTCCACCCCCACCACCGGATCCTCAAAAATCTTCGGAAACCGTCCCCGTAGTTCCCAAGCATGGAAAAAAGGCGACCAATCAATATATCCCGCCAACTCGTCCAACGGGAAAGAATCAAAAATCTTCGTCCCCAGAAAATCAGGCTTCGCCGGATCCTGGGACCAATCCAGCTTCGTCCCTCGCGCCCGGGCCTCCTCAATCGAGAGCAATTTCTGCGCCGCCCGCCGCTCCGCAAAATCCTTCCGCGCCTTCTCCTGCTCCCCCCCAATCTTCGCCAAATACGCCGGCTTCTTCTCCACCGAAAGCAACTGCTGCGCCACCCCCACCACTCGAGAAGCGTCGATCACATGAATCACCGATCCCGTATACGCAGGAGCAATTTTCACCGCGGTGTGCGCCGCACTCGTCGTCGCCCCCCCAATCAACAAAGGAATGGTAAACTTCTCCCGGCTCATCTCCTCCGCCACCGTCACCATCTCGTCCAACGAAGGCGTGATCAAACCACTCAATCCAATCAAATCCACCCCGCGACTCTTCGCCTCCGCTAAAATCTTTTCGCAAGGCACCATCACCCCCAAATCAATCACCTCATAGTTATTACAGGCCAGTACCACCCCCACGATGTTCTTCCCGATGTCATGAACATCCCCCTTCACCGTCGCCATAAGAATCTTGCCCGCGTTTTTGCTCTGATCCCCCGACTTCTCCTTTTCCTTCTCCATGAAAGGGGTCAAATAGGCTACAGCCTTTTTCATTACCCGCGCACTCTTGACTACCTGCGGCAAAAACATTTTTCCCGCGCCAAATAAATCACCCACATGCCGCATCCCACCCATCAACGGACCCTCAATCACTTCCAACGGCCGCCCATACTTTGCCCGCGCCTCCTCCGTATCCCCATCGATATGATCCGTAATCCCCTTCAACATCGCATGCATCAAACGCTCTTCCACCGTTCCCTGACGCCAAACCTCATCCTTCACCACCGCCTTTCCGCCCGCTTTTACCGTCTCCGCAAACTCCAGCAACCGCTCCGTCGCATCGGCACGACGATTCAATAAAACATCCTCAACCCGCTCCTTTAAATCCGCCGGAATCGCGTCGTAAACTGCCAACTGGCCTGCATTAACGATCGCCATGTCCAACCCCGCCTGAATCGCATGATAAAGAAAACAGCAGTGCATCGCTTCGCGCATTGTGTTGTTTCCTCGAAACGAAAATGAAATATTACTCAATCCACCGCTCGTCTTGCACCCAGGCATCGTCCGCTTAATCTCCTTCACCGCCTCAATGAACTCCACCGCGTAGTTGTTATGCTCCTCAATCCCCGTCGCCACCGTCAGAATATTCACGTCAAAAATAATGTCCTCGGGATCCATCCCCGCCTTCTCCGTCAAGAGTTGGTACGCCCGCCGACAAATCGCCACCTTCCTCTTCGCATCCGCTGCCTGCCCCTCCTCATCAAAAGCCATCACAATCACCGCCGCCCCATACCGCTGAGCTTTCCTCGCGTGCTCCAAAAATATCTTCTCCCCTTCCTTCAAACTAATCGAATTCACGATTACTTTGCCCTGCACGCACTGCAAGCCCGCCTCCAGCACCGACCACTTCGAACTATCAATCACAAAGGGTACCCGGGAGATTTCTGGCTCACTCCCAATCAAATTCAAAAAGCGCGTCATACTCGCCTCTCCATCGAGCAATGCCTCGTCAAAGTTTAAATCAATTAAGTTCGCCCCCGCTTCCACCTGCTGCCGAGCCACCGCCACCGCCGCCTCAAACTTCTCCTCTTTGATCAAAGCCGAGAATTTTGGAGATCCCGTCACATTCGTTCGCTCCCCAATCGAAGTAAACGACCCCCCCGTCCCAATGACATAGGGCTCCAACCCCGCTAACACTGTCTCAGAAGAACGGGCCGGTAACACCCTCGGCTTCACCCCCTCCACCGCTTTTACCATCGCCGCAATGTGCGCCGGAGTCGTCCCGCAACATCCCCCTACCATGTTGAGAAAACCCGCTCGCGCAAATTCCCCCAGTACCTCCGCCATCTGCTCGGGCGTCTCGTCATACTCCCCAAATGCATTCGGCAACCCAGCGTTCGGATAGCAACTTACAAAACAGTTGGCCACTTTCGAAAGAATCGCCATGTACGGTCTCATCTCCTTTGGACCTAAAGCACAATTAATTCCCACACTGAAAGGCCGCGCATGCCGGATCGAATGCCAAAAAGCTTCCGTCGTCTGCCCCGAAAGTGTTCGCCCCGACGCATCCGTAATCGTCACCGAAATCATCACCGGCAAACGAAATCCAATCTCATCAAATACCTCTTCAATCGCCCACAGCGCCGCCTTCAAATTTAAAGTGTCAAACGTCGTCTCCGGCAACAACACATCCACCCCCCCCTTAATTAAGGCCCTTACCTGCTCCGCATACGATTCGGATAACTCCCTGAAAGTCACCGCCCGATACTCGGGCCGATTCACATCGGGCGACATCGAGGCCGTCCGACTCGTCGGCCCCACCGCTCCCGCCACCCAAGCCACCCCCCCTGGGTTGTCTGCCAGATACTCATCCGTCACCTTTCTCGCTAAGCGTGCTGCCGCCAAATTAATTTCCTCTACCACCCCCTCCAAACCATAATCGGCTTGGGAAACAGAGGTGCTGTTAAACGTGTTCGTCTCAATAATCCCAGCCCCCGCGTCCAAATACGCCCGATGAATCCCCCCTATCACGTCCGGCCGAGTGATCGCCAAAATGTCGTTGTTCCCCTTGAGATCCTTGGGGTGAGCCGCAAATCGCTCCCCTCGGAAATCCTTTTCCCCCAGTTTGTGCTGCTGAATCATTGTCCCCATCGCCCCATCCATCAACACGATCCGCTCCGCCAGCGCTTTTTCTAGCTGGTGCCTCCGCAGCGTAATCCGTTCTCTTGTTTCCATCGATCTAATCCTAGGGAAATAGTTTAACTTGTCCAGTCTTGCATCAGCTTATCATGATATATTGATGGATCTACCAAATGAATTTAACCTTTGCCTTGGCCAAAGCATGCGAATTGCTACTGTTTTCTCCTTCGTGGGCGCTGTCGTCTAGAGGCCTAGGACAGGTCCCTTTCAAGGACCATACACGGGTTCGAATCCCGTCAGCGCCACCACTTACTTAGCCCGTGACTTCAACCATGCCTCCGCCAAAATCCAGTCCGACGGAACCGTAATCTTTAAGTTCGGCTCCTCCGCCTCCACCAAAACCCCCTTCACCCCACCCAACTCCGCCATCGCTAAGCAATCCGTCACCACCCGCTTCTCTTTTTTCGCCCTCTCCAGCCCCGCCCGCAACACCTCCACTCGTACCACCTGCGGAGTCTCCATCCTCCATAAACCCTCCCGAGGTATCAGCTTCACAATCCGCCCCTCTCCATCCGCTTCTCGAACCGTGTCCGACATCTTTCGTGCCGCTGCCGCCGCCCCACTCTTTCTCGCCTCCTCCAAAACCCGCTCCGTCAACCGCGGGGTCAATAAAACTCGCGCCGCATCATGCACCACCACCCACTCTACCCCCGCCCCCAATGCCTTCAATCCCTCCCCCACCGAATCTTGCCTCTCCACTCCGCCCACAATCACCTCCACCCTCGCCCCCTCCAACCCACACTCCTTCTCCACCCACCCCTTCGCCTCCTCCAACACATCCGCCCGCACCGTCACCACCACTTTCTCTACCTCCTCACAAGCCAGCAACGCCCGCAATCCATAACTCAAGACCGGTTGCCCAGCAATCGAAGTCACCGATTTATCATGACCTAGGCGCCGCCCCTGCCCCGCCGCCAACAAAATGGCCCCAACTCTTCCGCTCACGGCCTAGATCGATCAATCGCCGCCGATTTCTTTTCCGCGCGCTTCGCTGCCTCCCCATCTTTATTCGCCGAATCATCTTCGTAAAAAAGCACCCCGTGCTTACGCAGATTCGCCATCAGATTCTTCATGTCCTGCGACATCTTCTCGTCCTTCATTAAAGTATAAATCGGACCCTTGCCATGCTCCGCCTCTTGCAAAAGCGTCGTCGCCGATTTGGCAAACTCATCCACCCGCCGAGCCGCCGACCGTATCTCCTCCAACGCCGGCCCCGCCGAAGCCATCATCGCCGACAACCCCGCCTCCTGCTCCCCCTTCACCTTCGCCCCCGACACCAAAAAAGTCCCATCCAACGTGTCCGGCGGGACCACCCGCACAAAGCGATCCCCCAACATGCCGTACTGATCAATTCTGAACTTGGAACCGCTCGGCAACTGGGTCCCCTCATCAATATTCAAGGTCAACTCGACAAAGTTTTGTCCCACCCGATAAATCGGCGTATCCCCCACAATCCCTATCTGCGCCCCCCGCAAGAGCACCTTGGAATTTTTTAAAATATCTCGCGCATCATCAAACTCCACAATCACCGGATACCCTTGCCGGAAATAATTTCCAATCTTCCCAAAC
>Ga0209086_10002001_pt1 | contig 16219 bp, 14 predicted proteins | sample M_130207_XF_Meta_FD_187312 | JGI IMG/M metagenome (GOLD analysis project Ga0209086, IMG submission 187312) | Freshwater microbial communities from Lake Montjoie, Canada to study carbon cycling - M_130207_XF_MetaG (SPAdes) (version 2) | ecosystem: Environmental > Aquatic > Freshwater > Lake... | reverse complement strand
GGTTCAACCTGCTACGCTTGATCCTTTTTTTAAAAGGTTGTGTTTTGGTTCAACCTGCTACGCTTGAACCTTTTTTTAAAAGGTTGTGTTTTGGTTCAACCTGCTACGCTTGAACCTTTTTTAAAAGGTTGTGTTTTGGTTCAACCTTTTTTTAAAAGGTTGTGTTTTGCTACACTTTTTTTAAAAGTGTGTGTTATATATAAATGGGAAATACTCAAAACAAAGAAGGAGATAAACCCTCCTTAGCCAAAATTATTGATTTTGTGGCGACGAACTACATTTTAACCCAAAATTTCCAGGATATGAAAAAATTATCTGATATGAAATACTGTAATAATTTAGTCATTCTCACATCAAAAGTTATTGAAAATAAATTAAGTGATATTGAAGTCGAGTTTTTAGCCCAACGTTTAAAACAGAATGAAGAAATTAATGAAATGACGACCGAAAAATTGAAATTCATGAATAAAAAAGATTTGGCGGATTTAGACGTGAAAAATCAAACCCAGAAACGACGCATGTGTATTGGCATTGCCAAGTTTTACGTGAAAATCGCCCATATTTACGCCGCAATTGTGACCACGATAAAGCCAAATTATACATATACGGAGGAGAGTAGCGTAAACACCGAAGGGAGTAGCATAAAAACCGAAGGGAGTAGCATAACCACAGGCGGAGCTCCTGACATGCCCGGTCCAATGCCTAGTATGCCTAGCATGCCCGGTCCTAACATGCCTGTCAATCAAGTCAGTTTAGAACAAAAACAAACCATTCCTGAGGGAGCAAAGGTTAGTGTGAAATTAAACAATATCTGTAGTCAACGCTTAAATGCTTTACTGAACGGCCAAGATATGTCGGGCGAAAATATTGTTGTAAAACCGAATTTTTGTAAAATGAATTTGGATATTTCCACCAATAAATCCCGCACTTTAGCTAGTGAGCCCGGTATTCCAGAACTGAGTAAACTCTACTATGATAAATATGATTTTGACCAGGGGGGTTTTACAGGGATGACCACGAAAATGGAAAAAGTATATTTAGCCGATGTCCAAAATTTTTATAAAATATTTACGGGCGAAAGTAGTGTGCCGGAGAATATCAAAACCTTTAGTGATATTCCTTTACGGGCGTTTCACCGTAGTAAAGGGTGTATTCCCGGAGGTGATTATTTGCGTGATTATAAAGGCACCGTGAAAGATAAGTTATTTAAAACTTATGCGGACCATATTAAAAAAATGATGGAAACCACCGAGACCAATCAAAATAAACTCTTGGCACAAATCGATAAATTGTTTGTTTTTAATGTGAACCCCATAACGAAAGCGAGAGAAGTGACTATTATGCCAAATTTAACCGACGTTGAATTGCAGAAGATTGTTACGGAGACACGGCAAATAATAATTGATTTGTATATTAGATGTGAGCAGGATTTTTTAACAGGGTTGGAAATTTTTGAAGCGATTGTTGAAAAACAAATAATGGATACTTCGGTGGTACAGAAGGGGGAATTACAACAGCTGGTGGATAAAAAATTAGCGAGTAGTGACTTGGGCGAGCTGACTGTAGGCGCTGAAAAAAAGGCACCCGAGCCTGCGGATACTAACCCTATTGCGATGCCTACTGTTGCTGACGCTGATGTTAACGCTGGTGCTGATGCTCGTGCTGATACTGGTGTTGGTGCTGGTCTCTTTTCAAAATTTTTTAATCCAATTTCTAATATGTTTAAAAATAAAAATGTACCGGACCAGCCGGCAGTTTTAGTAAATCAGCCTCCGCCGGCAGTTGTAGTAAATCAGCCTCAAACGGCAGTTGTAGCAAATCAGCCTCCACCTGTACCTATAGAAAAAATAGTTATTCCAGAACCTGGTATGCCTCTAATGAAATCTACTCTTAGTATGTAAACCTAGCCTAAAATAATATATACTATACTATATTATTTTATATATTATACTATACTTTTGAAATGAGAATTTCCTTCGCAATCCGCCGGATGATTTTATCTTCGCTGATGGAAATTTCCCCGTGTCCGCCCGTCGATTCTTTAATGATTTTTATATATGTGTCGTTGAGATGCGACTCGCCGTCCATGCTTTCCGGATAGGTGTCACTCCACAAAGCGGCGAGTTTCATATTGCGGAAGGAGATGGTTTTAATGGCGTAGCGCAACTTGGGATTGTTTTTCTCTTCTTTTTCCCATTTGTTATTGTCCTTCACATAAAGAATTTCACGCTTGGCGTCACTGCAGTGAATCGGTCGCTTATAAATATCCATACTATTCAATTTATCGACCATAATCTTTGTAATCCCTTCTACGTAGCCGAGTTCACCCACACTCTCTAAATCCGACAGTTGTAATTCAAACGAGTTGACAAAATCTGTAATATTCATGGCATCTTTACATTGCTCGTTCAAGAAGAACTGCAGATTGAAGGTTTTGTTATGGGAATTAGTATGTATATTATTCGTGGTATTATTATGTTTACACACTTCGAACATTTGTTTTTGTAATTCAGTATTTTGCTTTTGTAATTCAGTATTGCTCTTGACTATTTCTAATACAATATTTTTAATTTCAGAATTTTCTTTTATTAGCAGTTCAATTATATTATTATTTTCTACAGTGTTTACTTTGTCTACAGTGTTTACTTTGTCTACAGTGTTTACTTTGTCTACAGTGTTTACTTTGTCTACAGTGTTTACTTTGTCTTGAGGTATTTTACAAATTTTCTTATGTTTACATAAACTAGAATTATTTGCATATGTCTTACCACATTTACACACAATCCCCAGTGGCGGAATATTTGTGTCCATAGTATGTCCGTTGTGACGAGCGATATGTTTACGGGTGAGAATATGTCTGGTCCAATCATTTTTTTTACTACAGTGGACATCACAAAGTTTGCACGTAAAAACTGGCGCGGAAAATGCGGAAAATGCGGAATATTCGTTGTCCTTACCTGTGTGTGCTAATTTTTTTACACCTTCGTACTGTTCAACTACGTGGTAACTGTTATCTTTGTCGCCGATAACAGAAGATTTACTTTCTACACTGATAATTGAGCAAAGTTGTACATGTTTACTGCCATTCAGCGTAGCATTTAGCGTGTGTAAATATTCTTGTTCTTTTTTCTTTGCGTCAGAAAGGTCTGTACAGTCAAAGCAGTTAATAATTTCCATTTTCCAATTTAACCACCCGCCATTAGCTCTTATGACTTCGTACAGGTTCAAGTTATAGTGTTTGGAACGCTCATTTATGCAATTTTGTTTATGCGTATGTTTACGTTGGACAAAATTCGTCGTATGACCTACATATACGTCAGTAATATTCGTGTCGTTGCACGTTATTTTATAAATGATTGTATTGGAGTAATCTATATCAAGCTTAGGCATCTTATATTATATATATACCTAATTTTTTATATTATAATTATCTTATAATTATCTTATAATAATCTTATAATAATCTTATAATAATCTTATAATTTTATAATTCCGTCTAAAACTTTTCGGGGGTTGTTTAGAGATTTTTTATGTTTAAAAATTATCGTCACAAATTTTTATCACGTCTGTCGGAATTTAGACCATCTTCGAGGAAAACTGATTTTTTCAAAAAATTTTCTTCCATTTCTTAACAGGGTTTTACAAATTGGACATTTATAAATGTCCAAAATGAAAAACTAATCGTCAAACCTGGAATTGAAAAATTTGTAAATTCTGGGAGTATTTTTATGGAAGTATTAATACTCATAATATTTGTTACCATCTATGATAACAAATATTTTAAAATTTTTTAAAAAAATAATTCGCCTAGGGGGACATCGGTCTTTAAACAGCATATTTATATTGCATGTTTTTTTATGTTTCCATAATCCCGCGGGATATTTATATAATTTATTACAAAACTGGCATATATGCTGTGGCGTTTTTTCGATACTCTTTTGTATCCTAAGATGTTTTGCTGTAGTAAGATGGCGGTCTAAATCACTATTTTTACTGCATATAAAGTCACAATTTTCACAAGAAAATTTTCCGGCGTTTTTCGGCGCTTTTTCGATATCCTCGGCCATAGGCACTCTGTGGGGAACCGGGAATAAAGGTTCAACACTATTCAGCGTAGCATTTAAGGTGTGAAAATATTCTTGTTCTTTTTTCCTCGCGTCAGAATGGTCTTTACAGACAAAGTAATTGATAATTTCCATGGTCCAATTTTTCCAACCGCCATGTGCTCTTATAACCTCGTACAGTTTTAAACCATATTGTGACGCAGAAACATTTATACAATTCTGTTTATGCTGATGTTTGCGTTGGACGAAATTTGTCGTGTGACCCACATATAGGTCAGTAATTTTTGCATCTTTGCACGTGATTTTGTAAATGATTGTATTGGAGTAGTCTATTTCTGTCTTTGGCATAATATATACTATATAATACTATTTAAATCTTAAAATAATCTTAAAATAATCTTAAAATAATCTTATAACTTTTAAGATATCCTCGAAGAGTATATGAAGAGTATATAAAAAACTCCTAAAGGAATAAGATAATATTCATTACTTTTTACTGAAAATTTATCGTCACAAATTTTTCTCACGTCTGCGGGAATTTAGACCATCTTCGAGGAAAACTGATTTTTTTCGAAAAATTTCTTCAATTTCTTAACAGGGTTTTACAAATTGGACATTTATAAATGTCCAAAATCAAAAACTAATCGTCAAACCTGGAAATCAAAAATTTGTAAATTCTGGAAAAATTTGTATATTTCTTGTATATTTATAATATTTCTTACCATCGATGGTAACAACTATTGTGATGTGTTGGCTGTTTCTGTGTTTTACTAGCAAACCTGTTTACTTATGTAAGGGTGTACATAGATAAAATAGATATAAGTATAAATAACTATTACAAAAATGATTTGAGAAATACGTATATATACATATATCTATTATTATGAGTACCGGTCTAAGTGAGCCAATCTATCCCAAGCGGTTAGTTATGATGAAAAGCCAGAATAATTGCATGTTTTGCGTAAATCCGGTCGGGGAAGCATATGTGTATACTATTGACGCCGTTAATCGGTTGGGTTATGTGTGTTGTGGTCGGTGTACCCACTTAGCTTTAGACGCAGTAAACATCTGGCACGCACGCCTGGCCTACGGACCCGCAAATTATTTAAAGAATCGTGATTTAATTGTCAAACGCAATTCCGGTGTCGAAGAAACCGGCTGGAAACTTGATAACCCTGTTATAGGTATCGATGAGAACTTAAATGAAGTTATTCATTGTTATAATGCATTCCAAAACCTCGGAAAATGGTGCTTACTCGCCGACATTTTAAAGTTAAATCCACGTGAGTAATTTTTATACATATTACAATTTTTATACAAAAAATGTAATAAAATATCTCCCCGTCTGGATTTGAACCAGAGACCCACGGTGTATTGTTACCCACTACAAACCGTTGCTCTACCAACTGAGCTACAGGAAGTTTTATGAAGTAAGCCGCCGATGTAATTCACACACGCCTTACTTATATGTCTAATATACTACTTCTTTAAATACTTTTCTAATATAAATACTTTTCTAATATAAATACTTTTCCAATGGAAATGTGTATCGCTCATAACAGCACATTGGTAATAACCATTTTGTGGTCGCTTATCCACTTATTGGTCTCACCATATAACTTTGAATTTGCGATTTTTATACCTTTCGTATAAATCATATCGATACGCTGAGGGGGACCTTTTTTGTATAAACCCCCCGCAGGCCAAGTATAGCCTAGCGCGTCGCGGTTCTTAGAATAAAATGTGTCGACAAACTCCGCTTTTTCAAATTCGCTCGACACAGGTAGTTTAAGTTTATTATAATCACGGTCTAAATGGGACGGTTCATTAAAATCTCCGGCAATAATGGCTCGCTTAAAACTTTTGGCTTTGGCTAATTCGGCTTTTACCCGAGGCAACCGACGTTGGGCACAGATGTCGAGAACTTTGTCTACGCTATAACTTAAAGGAATTTTTTCACTAGAATTATATACTAGATGCTTTATATGATGTGGTAATGAGGGTACATCGTCTAAATGAATACCCCCGATATAAATGGCGTTATTTTGTTTTATTTTTTTAAGTGTTTTTGTCCTACGATGTGTGGCCCTACGATGTGTGGCCCTACTATGTATGGGCTCAAGTTTTTCAGGGTATGTACGTGTTGTACCCACCATGGTCACACTATTATTCGTCACAATCGTAAATTTATGAGGATTTATCAAGACAGCAGTACCTTCGTGATTGTCCAGATTAAGAATTTTTAAACCAAGCTCTTGGGCCAATTTTTCCACGTTATAATAATTTATCTCTTGTAAAAAGATAATATCACCTTTTATCTCGGACAAAATTTTAATCCATTTTTTCAAAAGGTTTCTTTTTTTTCCAGGATATTCATAACAGAGATTTACAGTTATAATACGCGCATGGTGTTTCATATATTATACTTTTAAAAAAAGTGTAGCAAAAACACACAACCTTTTCTGAAAAGGTTCAAGCGCAGCAGACTGAACCAAAACAATACTTTTTTAAAAAAAGTATAAAGTACAAGTGTAATAGGTATAGCAAAACTTATGCTTGTTTATTATTTTTATGTTTGCTTCTTTTATGCTTTAGTGTATGTTTTTTATGTTTGCTATACTTATTATGTTTGCTTCTTTTATGCTTTAGTGTATATTTTTTAGCTTTGCTATACTTCTTATGTTTGCTATACTTCTTATGCTTGCTATACTTCTTATGTTTGCTTATGCTACGTGTATACTTCTTGATTTTTCCCCCACCACGAAAGCTCTCCTCGTCCAACGGTATTAATTTATATGTCTCCATTAATCCTGCACTACAATGCCATTCGCTGGATGCATAACCCACATCCCCTTTTTCTCCTTTTCTAATCATCGTTTCCGTTACCATGACAGACTTGGTGTCATTTGGTATTAATGCAAATACCCGTGGTTCAAGTGGAAACTCCGCCGCAGGAAACCAGTCTGGTTTTTCTACAATGTAATTAGAATTACCTATACGTATATATGGTTTTTGTCGCGTATATGTGTCTTCTGTAAGTGCTAATAAATGACCATTATCTTCTTTCTTACATGAGTAGACATAATTAAAATATTTTCTCTCTACTTTATCGGTTTTTATATGAACACGTTTAATATTATTCAGATTTGCGCATTGATAAGTATTACTTATGCCTGGATTTTTAAAAATAAAATTTGCAGGGTTTTTTTTTAAATATGCTTGAATATTTTTTTCCCTACTGTCAACACTATCTATACATATTGGTGGGGGTGGGGGGGTCTGGCCCATGTCTTCTTCGTCCTCGTCCTCGTCATCTGCTTCCATCTCCGGAAGGTAATCTCCTTCTTTAACATCCGCTGACGAAAAAATTTCTCTATTTTTTATGAAAAAATCTCGTTCGGCGACTTCGGCTTCGGTTTCGGCGTTGTTGTCTAAAAGTAAATTTGTCCTATCTTCCTCCGATGAAAATATGGCTCCTGTAAAGTTACAATTCTGAATAGACGTAAACATATCAGACTTGACTCCTCGTAAGTCTGCTCCACTAAAATCTACACCATAAAACAATACCTCCTTGAAACTCGCGTCACGCAAATCAGCACCAGAAAAGTTTATACCGCTATTCATATCAAGAGAGTCATCATTGATAATCGTTTGCAAGTTATAAAAATTTGCCGAACGTAAATCGGCACCAGAGAAGTTTATATAAGAGTCAACCTGAGTCCTGTCAATCTTTGCGTGTGAAAAATTTGCCCAACGTAAATCAGCACCAGAAAAATCTATCTCATTAAGTATGCGCGTTTCCTCAAAATTTGCTACAGCTAGCACCGAATTTTTAAATTGCCCGCCGTTGAGGTCAGAATGCTTAAATGAGACACCCGGCAGATATGTGTTATTAAGCATGACTTGAGATAATTTATCTTTTAGACCATTTAACTTCTGACCTCGTTGTTCTATAATTTTACGTTGTGCCAGTGTTTTTAAAGCTTTGTCAGTTATTGGATAGTCAGTGGTAAAATCTCTAGCAAATGTTGAAGTGTTTATGTTTGCTGGAAAGGTTTGGTCGCCAACCGTTATATCCATTGTACCAATAATCTCATTATTTAAACGTGTAATATAAGGATCAGGTTCTTCCGTTCCTAAGACATTAATTGTATAGAAGTCTGTTTGACCTAATCTTCTAATTTCCTGCCGAGGAAAAATCTTTTGTAATATCTCTAAAATATTCAGATTAACATCTTCTTCGTGCGCCAGTTCACTAATAGCGTAGGTTGTATTATTACTAAGTACCTCAAAAAATGGTTTAACTAAAATTAACATTATATATATACTTTTAAAAAAAGTGTAGCAAAACACTTTTAAAAAAAGTGCAAATGTAATAGGCATAGCAAAACCATACTTTTAAAAAAAGTGCAAATGTAATAGGCATAGCAAAACCATACTTTTAAAAAAAGTGCAAATGTAATAGGCATAGCAAAACCATACTTTTTTAAGAAAACCATACTTTTTTAAGAAAACCATACTTTTTTAAAAGTGCAAATGTAATAGGCATAGCAAAACCATACTTTTTTAAAAAAGTACAAATGTAATAGGTATTTTTTGAGTAAGTTTATTATGCCGGACCTTTACCAAAAAGGTTGGTTTTATCCTCGATTTTCCGCAAAAGACTTTCGTTATAGATTAAACCGCTCGGTTTATAGGAATCAATCGCTTTGTATTCTTTGGCCTGTTTATGGTCCAGTGATAAATTACCCGCTTTATTAAACATCAAGTCGTTGGGGTCGTCGCTCTCGATTTTCCCGTGTCCGTGTCCGTGTCCGTCTGGTTTCTCAACCTTATTCCCGTGTCCGTCGATAATAATACCCGTTTTTTTCTTTATTTCGGCGCGCACATAACTCGGCACCCAATTTTTCCAGGAAATAAATAATAAATTGGGGTGGGTATAATGCACCACAAAACCATTGTCCCGCAATTTATCAATAATATATGCCGTACAGGAGCCGTGGTCATATCTCGGTACGCCAATAATCATTTCCGGAATCGTATACCAACAATGCTGGTCTTGCACGTGTTGTCGAGATAAAACTTTAATTTTATTATGGATTCGACTCAATACTTTATTATAGGTAGACAAGGTATTTAAATCATGTTGTTGTTTTCTCTCATATAATTCATCTAAATTCAGTTTTACTTGTTCGTCCGTCTCATCACCTAAGGTAAAAATGGTGTCCATTATGTATCGTTTAAATTATAGAAGAAAAAATCTTACGGAATATAACCAATATAACCAATATAACCAATATAACCAATAAGGAAATATAATATATAAAAATATAACTTTTACTTTTACTAGATTAACATGGCGGAAGCAATACTCGAGACCGATACAAGCCATACAGACGCACCCAGTAAAATTAAACATCTCGTATTTAGTGGGGGTGGACCGGCGGGTTTAATAAATTACGGCGCCTTAAAATACTTAGCCCACGCACAGGTGTGGCATTTATCCAATATTACCAGCATCTACGGCTGTTCGATTGGGGCGTTTATGGGGGTAGTGGTGTCGCTAGGTTATGATTGGGCCTGGTTAGATGATTATTTTATTAAACGTCCGTGGGAGAAAGTTTTCTCTCTGAAAGCGCAAACAATTCTCGATGCATATGAAGAAAAAGGTTTATTAGGAGAGAAAATCTTATTAGAAGCGATTAAACCTTTATTATGCGCGAAAGATTTACCGGAATACTGTTCGTTACAAGAGTTATATGAGTTTAATCACATTGATATTCATATTTATACCACAAATATCAATACAAACCGTTTGGCGAAAGTGGATTTGTCCCATAAAACCCACCCCCATTTATCGGTAATAAAAGCTTTATGCATGAGTACGTCGTATCCCTTGGCGTTTAAGCCCGTGTGCATTGACGGGGACTGTTTTATTGACGGCGGGTTATTAAATAATTTTCCGCTCAATGATTGTCTAGCCCAGCCTACGTGTAATCCCGAGGAAGTGCTCGCCTTTAAAAATATCTGGCTTAAAGACACAGGAGAGAAAATTACTCAGGAGTCTTCTATTTTAGATTATATGATTCATATTATGCGGAAAATGCAGTATGAGCTTTGCAGTGAAGCTCGGCAGAGCGACGTGAAACATCTAGTAAAATGTGAGGTGGAAGATTTATCGGGCTTAAGTAGTTGGCTAACCGCGTTATCGACGGCAGATATGCGGGCAAAGTTGATAGAATCGGGTATAGCTCAAGCGAAAGTATTTTGTAAGAGTCACACTCTGCCGGAAAGCATGCAGACCGCCCGGCCCGCAGGCCCGTAATTTACACATATATAGGCATATCATCTATATTTATGATGCTCTTATCTTTACTAATCTTCTTTTTGGTCACTTTAAACTTGTCAAAATACGCATTACGCAAGACATTAAGCGGGGTGTGGGCGTGCACTTTGCGTGTAATCATTTTATATAATTTAAAGTCGGGATAGCGTTCATCGCCATTTTTTTTATACAAGATATTTCGACCTTTATCATCTTTGCACCAGTCGATAATAATTTTCATAATAGGAGCTGTAATGCTTGCTTCGAGATTGACATCGTCTACAATATAATCATATATCGAACAACCCAGTCGACACAAATCAAAACTGAAATTTGGTTCTACTAACGGTTTCTTGGGGTTATAATAGGGTTTAAAATTATACTGCGTCGCCGCATCCCCCTTAGGATGAAAACTGTCACTGCATAAGAGCTGGCCTTTGAATTTATAAATAGCCCGACCGAAATCAATTATTTTATATAATTTCCCAAAGGTCGGCACTTTATAATACATAGTGTCGACTTTATAATAAATGTATTGTTTCTCGGTAGTGATATACATAATATTATTGGTGTGCAAATCATTATGAGTTAAAGCAAAGACATTTTGATAGGTGATTAACGACATGAGAATTTGCATGACAATCGATTCCCATTCTTCGTCGCTCAAAGGCTGGTCCTCGTCTTCAATGAGCGAATTTAAAGTGTCTTCGCAATACTCTAGGGCGATAGTTTGGACGGGAAAGGTTTTAATTTTAACGAGGACTTCCTCGCCATCTATGGAGGAGTAATCATCATCGGATTCAAAGTCGGACTCGGCATCGGATTCAAAATCGGAATTGGCGTCTGTACCTACGGTATCTACTGCGTCTGTACCTACTGCACCTACTGCGTCTGCACTTGCTATAGAAGAATTTGAAGAGCGCGATGAACAAGAACTACTACTAGAACTCGACTTGTTAGAATTATTTTTTTTACTTATAGGTGTATTTACATTTACATATATAACATCAAGCTCTAGCTTGGCATCTGGCTTGGCATCTGGCTTGGCGGCTGGCTTAGCGTCTGGCTCTAGCTTGCCTAGCTTACTATTTCCAGTATCTATTTCAGTGACCTCTAAATCTACCGGTTCATTTAATACATTCAACTTTTGTTTATTATTTCTGGTATCACGACTAACAATGTCAGCATATGACTCATCGACCGTAAAGAGAATATCTTTCTGCTTATGAAAAAAATCAAAATCATTAATATATTCAATATCGTCGTAAATATTTACAACATAATCTTCTTTAATAGAGAGAAAAGACCCATAAAAATCGATACCGTGTAGAAACCCGTGCGTATGCAATAATTTACTCGTTAAATATGAAAAAAAACTGTCAATGTAGGCAGAGTTATTGACATCATTTATTTTTGCATTGGTTATAGCTTGGTTTGTGAACGACGGCAGGGTTAGTAATTTGGTATCGGTTATATCATATTTACCCACTAAATATTTCAGTGGGTCCAATAAAGGACTGTATTTAAAGAATACTTGCCTATTTATTTTAGAATTGCTCTCAATATCCTTTAGTACCCCTGAGACAATATTGTCGGTTTCTTTGGCATTAATGCAATGCAAGTAATGTTTATTATTCAAGTTAATATTATTCCAATTGACGTCTGTCAGTTCAAAGAAATTATTATATAAAGGAATGTAGTTTTGTAGCTGTTTTAAGCCTAAATTAGCTTTATCTAAAGATGAAAATAATTTACTATTATCATGTTTTTTATATGTGAACTCCATTAATTCTGTTTTATATTTATTATAGTGATATTTTAACTAATACACACTTTTTGGAAAAAGTGTAGCAAAAACCTACCTTTTTTTGCGAAGTAAGAGAAAAGGTACAAGCGCAAACGAAGTAGAGCAGATAGAGCCAAAACCCTACCTTTTTTTGCGAAGTAAGAGAAAAGGTAGGTTTTTTTGTTGCACTTTTTCCTAAAAAGTGCTGTGCGGAGTAACCAATTCATTATTTTCTAAAATTACTCTAAATATAAATGACTTTAGAGCTTAAAAAATTTGATATGAAATTGATTAGCTTTAGACCCGACGAAAACAAAGGTCCCGTGGTCGTGTTAATTGGGCGGCGTGATACGGGTAAGAGTTATCTAGTCCGGGATTTACTCTTTTATCATCAAGACATACCCATCGGGACGGTGATTTCCGGGACAGAAGCCGGCAACGGGTTTTATAGTTCCCACGTCCCTAAACTCTTTATTCATGATGAATATAATACAGCTATTATCGAAAATATCTTAAAGCGTCAAAAAACGGTTTTAAAACAAGTGAAAAAAGAAATGGAACAATATAAACGGTCCAATATCGACCCCCGAGCCTTTGTTATCCTCGACGATTGCTTATATGATGCGACATGGACACGGGATAAAATGATGCGGTTGCTCTTCATGAATGGGCGCCACTGGAAAGTGATGCTGATTATTACAATGCAATATCCGCTCGGTATTCCCCCGAACTTGCGGACGAACATTGACTACGTGTTTATCTTGCGGGAGCCGTATATTGCGAATCGCAAACGGATTTGGGAGAATTATGCGGGTATGTTTCCGACATTTGAATCCTTCAGTCAAGTTATGGACCAGTGCACGGAGAACTTTGAATGTTTAGTCATTAATAATAACTCCAAATCGAATAAACTGCACGACCAAGTTTTTTGGTATAAAGCGGAACATCATTCGGATTTTAAATTGGGTTCAAAAGAGTTTTGGGAACTCTCTAAAGATTTCAATTCGGATGATGAAGAAACGACCTACGACCCAGGAGCCGTAAAGAAACGGGGAGCTGGGCCGAAGATTAATGTAAAAAAGTCAAAGTGGTAACCTACCTTTTGGGAAAAAGTGTAGCAAAAACACACTTTTTTATGCGAAGTAAAGAGAAGTGTAGCAAAAAACTACCTTTAAAAAGGTAGAGCCAAAACACACTTTTTTAAAAAAAGTGTAGCAAAAAACTACCTTTAAAAAGGTAGAGCCAAAACACACTTTTTTATGCGAAGTAATAGAAAAGGTAGGACCAAAACCTACTTTTTTATGCGAAGTATACGGTCGGTGTAATGTAACAACATATTTCTCTCAATAAATACTATATATTCTAGGTACAAACTCCAATACCTGTTTAGATTGCTTAAGTGCTAAAGTACACAGCTCTTCGGTTCTTAAAGGATAAGGTACATCTTGCAAGGCATACGCGTTATTGTTGACTGCCGCACTACATACTTTAGCCGTTCGAACGCGGTCAGGTACATATTGTAGAGCTAATCCGTCTTGCATGACCGCTTGAAGACAAATCTCCTCCGTGCGTAAATTATCGGGTACATAACGTAAAGCCTGACCGATATATTTTACTGCTTCGTAGCAGAGGGGCACGGATTTTATATTATCGGGTATATGAGCTAAAGCATTTACTCTTGTTTTGAGGTCGAGAGTGCTTATGAAATCGGTGCTTATGAAATCGGTGCTTATGAAATCGGTACTTATGAAATCTTTTTTCTTATATGTTAAAAAACTATAATGTTTTAAACATTTGTCTATTGCATTTGTATCTATTGCATTTGCATGTGTATCCATAGCCTTCACGTTAATATATATAAGATTTACTGTTTATATATATTTTGCATTAGCAAATAAGTTTATATTTTGCATTAGCAAATAAGTTTATATTTTGCATTAGCAAATAAGTTTATATTTTGCATTAGCAAATAAGTATATATTTTGCAATAGCAAATAAGTTTATATTTTTATTATCTTCTCTCCTATACATTTATTCTCAGCAATAAATTTCTCATTATTCCTATCTTTTGTAAAGTCGTGAGGACAGACGTGGGCTTCAGCTAGACGATGGAGTGTACAATAATATTGTAAGCATTTACTACATTTATAAGCGGTCTGTTCCAGTAAGGTTAGACGTTTGGCACAGGTTTTCATATTACAATGTTTGGCGTCTTTCATTTTTGAATGAGATGTCATATTATATTATAGAAATAGAAAATCAATTTTATTTACAAACATAAAGATTTAGTCAGCCTTCGCCTACACCTACTCAGTCTTCGCATGCACCTACTCAGTCTTCGCATGCATTTCGACAATCTTCGCCAGTCCGTGGTCTGACGACTTATCAATCACGATGTTATCACCCTCAAAGAGTTCCCGTCGAAGGTCCGAAATAGTCGCAGTCTGTCCCATTCGAGTCTCGGTCGTATTCATATCTTTAACACTCACCAATTGGCCGTCAGCGTTAATGGTTTGCGTGAGAACATTTCCACTTTCCAAGGCCTTCTTTTTATTATCCTCCATCGCCTTTTCTTTGGACTCGCGAATACGTTTATCAAATTCTGTTTTAGCATAAGTTTCATTATTTCGTTTTTCATGCATGAGTTGGTTCAATTCTTCCTCTAAATATTCCACCCGACCAGTTTTATAAGCTTCCGGGTGAAAAGGCATCCACATTCCCACCGGCCCGACATACACGTCATGATTGGGGTCCACTTCGCGCAACATTTTACACCGTAATTCAGCTTCTTCTTGTGTAGGGTAGCTACCTCGAATTTTTACGCCTCGAATACTGGTTTGAAAATTATTCAATGTATTATATTTATTCTCGAGTTCCGTCTCATTATTATCGATATAATTCTTATAATCATCTTCCAAGGCCGACACACACAACTTATCTTTCTCATCTTTACAAAACTCTTGCAAGTCCGCTTCCAGATTTTCAAAGGTCAAAGAATATTTGTAGGCTAAAAAATGTAAAAAATGAGTATAAACCTCCAACGATTTACTAACATTCCATTGCTTTAGGAATTGTTCAAAGAAAAACAATTCTCGCATTTTAATAATTTTTTCAGGAGAAATAAACGAAATGCAAGAGAATTTTTGTCCAGCAATCGGTTTATCTTCATCCAAGACATCGACGTATTTAGGATTTGGTGAGCCATCAGTTGTGCGCATCCGTTCAAAAGTACTCTCACTCTTTAGGGAACTCATATTTATATGTATTTTAATTATTATATTTAAGTAAATTTAAGGATATAATATATATATTAATTGTTTAATTGTTAATATATTATTTAATTGTTAATATATATTATTTTTTTCTTCATAATTAATATAAAATGGATTTTGGAATTGATTTTAGTGAATTAATCAAGCGAGCAATAAAATATTTAGTTGAAGGTCTAATGGTGGCTATTGCAGCCTTTGCTATCCCCAAACGTTCTCTTAATTTAGATGAAATTGCACTGATTGCCTTAACGGCGGCGGCCACGTTTAGTATTTTGGATACCTATGTACCTAGTATGGGTGTGAGTGCACGCTCGGGAGCTGGCTTTGGTATTGGTGCCAACCTAGTGGGCTTTCCTAGGATTTAAGCACACACTTTTTTAGAAAAGCACTTTTAGGAAAAGTGCAGCAAAAACCTACCTTTTCCCAAAAGGTAGAGCCAAAACACACTTTTTTAGAAAAAGTGTAGCAAAAACCTACCTTTAAAAAAGGTAGAGCCAAAACACACTTTTTTAGAAAAAGTGTAGCAAAAACCTACCTTTTGGGAAAAGGTAGAGCCAAAACACACTTTTTTAGAAAAAGTGTAGCAAAAACCTACCTTTAGGAAAACACTTTTTATGCGAAGTATACGGAACGAAATAGGAAGAAAGTGTAGCAAAAACACACTTTTTATGCGAAGTATACGGAACGAAATAGAAAGTGTAGCAAATACTGTCGGAATCATACTGTCGGAATCATACTGTCGGTATTATATTGTCGGTATAAACTCCCAATC
>Ga0209086_10002000_pt1 | contig 16225 bp, 12 predicted proteins | sample M_130207_XF_Meta_FD_187312 | JGI IMG/M metagenome (GOLD analysis project Ga0209086, IMG submission 187312) | Freshwater microbial communities from Lake Montjoie, Canada to study carbon cycling - M_130207_XF_MetaG (SPAdes) (version 2) | ecosystem: Environmental > Aquatic > Freshwater > Lake... | reverse complement strand
GTTCGACGCGACCATTCCGACCAACAGCCACGCACTGACGAGTTCGATCGCGACGACTGAGACCATGCGCCAAGCAGTCTTCTTATCCCTGTCGCAACACAACGTGGGGAAATCCTGAGCGGGGTGACTTAAGCCCCCCGGTTCTTCGAATGAGGGCTTAGGCCCAAGAACCAGGGGGCTTACGCCACCCCGCTCAGAGGTCTCGTCACTGGCCACGAGAGGTGTCGCCGAGTGCGTGCAGCGTGCGACGAGTTTAACGCCCCATGCCCAGTCTGCGGGCGAGATCAGTAACGGTGTGCAAGCCAGCATCGTGATCGAGAAGCCGCCGGTGTCGATGACGCAGGCGATGCCCACGTGCAGCGCGAGCAATCCCAGCACCGCCCCGCGTCGAAGCCACGGTCGCGCGAGCGGCAGCAGGATCAGCGGCAGCACGAGAAACTCAAACGCGAGGACGCCGTGCGTCAACGTGACCAACCACGACTCGGGGAGAGAACTCACAATCGCCGCCCCCGGTCGCGCGAACCGATGCAGGCCGAGCATTAGGTCCAGTGCTGTCCCGTCGCGCCACCACGTCGGCCCCGACTTCTGCCACGCGGTCGCGAAGTAGATCAGCCCGAGTTGCACCAACACGCCCAACACCGCCAGCGACGGGCGCGATCGTGAGTCTGCGATCAACGCAGCTTCGTCGTTTATCCGCGTGGGCAACGCCCCGCGCGCGGAGGGGAATAACGACTTCCAACACCAACCCGCAGCGTGAGCGAGGAGGGGGGACTCAACCGAACGGATTCCGTCGGCAACAAGGGGAGACAATCCTTGCTCACGCTGCGGGTTGGTGTGGCGGTCGCCACACCCTCTGCGGCACCACACTGCATCTAACGAGAACCGCTTCCCCGCAGGCAACACCGTCAGCCAGAGCAGCATCGACCCCAGCACGTAATCGCCCGCGATCAGCACATACGGATTGCGATGAGCCAGCGTGCTGAACGCGAGCAGGCTGAGTAACGTCGCTCCACGCGTGAACAGCCCGATTGTGAGAGCCGCTGCCGCCACGCTGGCGATCACGAAGAGCAAGCCGCTGCCCCACGAGTGGCCTTCCAGCACAGTCAACAGCGTTGGGGAATTCGGAATCTCGAGCGAGGCCGAGAGCAATGAGTCCGGAAGCACACCACTCGGACTGAAGAGGTCGTCTCGCAGCGACCAGCGATTCGACAGATGGCAGAGCAGAACACAACCAATCGCCACACGAAACAACCCAACCGATCGGAGGTCCATCCTCAGCCAGTGGTCTCGCAGCCGTGGTGTCATGGGGGCAACGTGAGAGAGCGGGAGAAAGTTCGATCCATGAGCCTGCCAACGAGGAACAGATTTGAAACCTGATCGGGATGGCAAACAATGTCGGGCATCCCTGTCTTCCCCCGTGTCCCCCCGCGATCCCCGTGGTTCATTTTCACGGGGAAAGAATGAACCACGGGGGTCACGGGTGGGCACGGGGGGAAGAGTGGAAGTTCTGTCAGCGGTAGAAGCGCGGAGCGAGGATGGTTGCTCGCGATGCTACTCGTGGCTGACTTGCTCGACCCACTGCATGAGCTGTTGGAACTGGTACGCGAACGCCGGTTCGTCGTTCCCCATGGGGCTTTTGAAGAACGAGGCGAGGTGCGGCATCAGGCCGCTCGTGCCGCGACGGGCTTCGCGTTCGGTCAGGCGGATCAGGTCGATCACCAGCGGTGCGGCGAGCAGCGAATCGCAACCTTGCCAGATGAACTGCAACACCATCGGTGTTCCGAGGAAGCCTTGGTAGTGGATGTGGTCCCACGCCGTCTTCCAGTCGCCCAGCGATTCGATGTACTCGATCGAGACCAGCGTCTGCGGCTTGTAACCAAGGATCTCGGTCAGCAGGTGATCCTTCGACTTGACCTTGTTCGCCTTGTTGACGGGATCGTCGAGCACCTTGCCGTCGAGGTTCCCGAAAATGTTGTGACCGACCCAGCTCATCACCTTCAGGTTGCGAGCGGCAAACATCGGGGCGAGGACCGCTTTCATCAACGTCTCACCCGTCTTGCCGTCGCGTCCGACATGCACGACATTTTGTTGTCGCGCGTACTCGTCGAGGCCCGGCAGATCGGAGCCGATGGACGGCGTGAAGTTCACGAACGGGCAACCGCTCTGCATCGCGGCGATCGCGTAGATCGTGCTGGCGGGAAGCAGTGACGGAGCTTTCGCACTGAGCGACTTCTGCACGTCGGACCACTTCCACGACCGGACCTCATCGGGCGGCGGCGGTTCGGTGGACGAGACGTTGACCACGATGACGCGCTCTAGCTTCTCACGCGTCTTGAATTCGGAGATGTCTTTCGCGAGTCGTGCGACCGCTTGAGCCGCAGTCTCTTTGCGAGTCTTCGCGGCGGCGGGACCGGCCAGTGAATCGATCTTCGCGCCGACGTTGACCAGCGTTCCGGGCCGAACGTTCTTGTCGAACTTCGCCAACTGCGAGCCGATCGACGAGAGCATCTGCGGGTTGAAGACCTTCGATTGTTCGAGCAGAACCTGAGCTTCCGCAGAGTACGTGGTCTCACGAATCTCATGGCCACCGATGACCAGCTCGTCCCACTGCGCAAGGTCCAAGCTGGCGAATGGAGGCAGCGCACTGACCAGCCCGGTCGTGTCCGAAATCCCTTTGCGCAAGGCACACAGCCCAACGACCACCGTCGTCGCCACGCCCCCCCACGCCCCGATCAACCAGACACCGATTTTCCGTTTCGCCATTCGCGCTGCCTCTGTCTCGTGATGAATCTCTGTGAGTTGTAAATCGCCGCGGTTGCTCGTTCCAAGGAGCGTCAGCTCCTCGCATTTGCTGTCGGAGCGGGGCGGCGTCAGCCCCCTGGCTCTTCATGTCGATGCCAAGCGGGCTGACGCCGCCCCGCTCCGAAATCTCGCACTCACGACCCTGTGAGGGATCGTTACCGGCCCGACCCTACTTCGGCAATTCAGGAGCCGTGTGGTTCGGGTAGCTCGCGCTGGCGAGGCCCTCTTTCAGGAAGTTCAAGAGGTCGGCCGCTTCGGTGTCGGTCAGCTTGAGCGGGAAGATTTCTTCGTCGAGCTGTGGGTTGGGCGTGCCCCCTTTGTTGTAGTGAGCGACGACCTCTTCCAGTGTCTTCAAGCTGCCGTCGTGCATGTAGGGGCCGGAACGGGCGATGTCTCGCAGCGTGGGAGTCTTGAAGGCCCCCTTGTCTCCGACCGACTTGTTGATCGCCGCCCGACCGTCATCCGTGCTGGGGAGGCCGATGTTGTGGAAGCCGTTGTCGAAGAAGCTGGCTCCCGCATGACAGGCACTGCAGTTGGCCTTGCCGAAGAATAGCTTCATCCCGCGTGCTGCCGACTCAGACAACGCGGCCTTGTCACCCGCCTTGAACTTGTCATAGGGAGCGTCTCCGCACAGCACCGTCCGCTCGTAACAGGCGATCGCTTTGGCGATCCCGTCCGACGTGACATCGGTCCCGAAAACTTGCTGGAACTGCTTCTTATAGCCTTCGATCCCGTTGAGCTTCGCGACGACCGCGTCGAGCGTCATGTTCATTTCGATCGGGTTCTGAATCGGGCCGAGCGCCTGATCTTCGAGACTCTTCGCGCGTCCATCCCAGAATTGCAGGTTGCCATACGCGGCGTTGATAACGGTCGGCGAGTTGCGGCCACCCTTCTTCCCTTCGACCCCGGTGGCGAATTGCTCGCCATTACTAAAGCCCTTGGCGGGATCATGGCACGAGGCACACGAGACCTTGTTGTCGGCCGACAGGCGGCCATCGAAGTAGAGCTGCTTGCCGAGCGAAATTTTCTCCGGCGTCGGCGCGTTGTCCTTGGGATGTACGACCGGTGGGAGGCCCGCCGGTTCCGCAGCCATCAGCTCGAACGAAGTCACAACAGTCAGAGCCAACGTGGCACAAGTGGCAAGCACGCCAGAGGCAAACGAAATGAAGCGAAGCATGGTGAAGTCTCAACAAAAGTGAGGCGGGAGGCGGGGCGGGTGAGACCGGTCGCAAGCCGGTCCCGTAAAGCGGGCACATTCTTGGAACCGCACTCGTCGCTTGCAAGGCTGGGAGAAAACGAGCGTGCAACGCGGTGCCATACCTCACACGGCTCTCGCGATGAGACATTCTTGGTGAGCCGGGCGGCATCAGCCCCCGGACTCCTGTCGTGAAGAGTCCGGGGGCTGACGCCCAATGGCACTCACTTTGAGCGGCACGGCGCTAGCCGCCGGTAAACGGAGTTGTGTTTCCAAGTAAAGAACCGGCGGCTAGCGCCCCGCCGCTCACGGAGTGAATGACAAAGTGAGTGCCATTGGGCTGACGCCGCCTGGCTCACCAAGGCTCGAATGGGAGAATCGATCTCATCGATGAGCGCGTGAGGGATACGAACGGGAGCGACTCAGGTTCCACCTTGGGCCACCGATCACGAAGCACCGTGTGTGGCGAGCACGAACGTCCACGCCAAGGCTTCATTCTCACACCGGCCGAGTCGCGCGGTCCCGCTGAACCGGTGGCCGGTGAGCCGAACTTCGCACTGATCGACATTCGAGACGGGTGGCTCGGTCGGAGAGAGCCATTCCAGCGTCCCGGCGTCCCATTGAGTCACCGTGCCGCGATCGCCGCTGACCGGGCCTTCGTAGTCGAGGTACATCAACCGGTGATCGGCGATGGCTTCGGCGGGAATCTCACCGGGTGAGTCCGGCTCCTTCAACAATCGCCACGTGAGGCACGACTCACCCTGCTCCAACAGGAAGTCCCAGTGGAGTGACGGGTGATCGTGCGTGAGGATCGCGAAGCGCGGCATGGTGGTTGTCGGGGCGTCCATCCTACTGTTTCAGTCCGCTCATTTGGGCTGAGGTGGTTTCACGTCGGCCGGTTCGACTTCGGCCGGAGGCAATGTTTGGGATTCGCCCGCTTCATCGAGCGAGTGCTTCATCATCGTGGCGAACCAGTGGAAGTAGGCGTCGTCAAACGTCGTCCGCACGCGCAGTCCGTTTGTCGTGGGACGTAGTTCGACTTGAATGGTGTTCGAGCCGTCACGCAGGAGGTCGCCGCGTTCTCGCACCTGTTGCTGCTCCCGTTCTTGTCGTGCTTTGGCGGCGGCGATTTCTTCGGCTGTCGCCTTTCTGGCTTTCGCCGATCGTCCTCCACCGACGACTTCCTGTTCAGCGTTTGCATTCACCTCGACCCCGATCACTTCGACTTTCCCGGCTTCCTTGGCCGCGGCCTGAGTCACCTTCGCAGTGCCCGGCTTCTCATTCGCGGAATCGGTTGCGGCGGGCGAGGCTCCCAATCCTCGTAGCAACAGGCGCACGGGAGCAGCCCCACGATTAGCGGCTGTTGTGGCAGTGTTGGGCTTTCCCAAACTCGCTTCCACGGCGGCTCGGCACCAATCGGGGAGCGTGGGCCTGTCGGGAGTACTGAGCGCCAGCCAAAGGCCACTCGGCGTCGCGACGACCCAGACATAGCTTTGTGGATCTCCCTCGGCAGCGGGGATGCTTATGTCCGTTGTCACCGTTTCAATGTTGCCTTCTTTTGTCTTCCGCTCAAACGTGGCCTTCGCCACCGGGCGAGCATCGTTGGGCGTGAGGTCGACCAAACCAAAGTCGCCCAACTCCAGCCCATCTAGCATGTAGGCTCGCACGCGGTGAACCGGCCAGCCTTCGACAGAATCGGCTGCGAGCTTCACGGTCCCTGTATGAATGGCATCGTCTTGCAGCTTGGCCAAGGATTCCAACGCGGCTTGGATTTGTTCGGGGAACTTGTCGCCGCCAGCCACACGCAGCGCGAGGAGTGCCTCGCCGCTTCGCGAGTAGGAGACGTGCAGCTCAAGCTGCCCCGCGTCGATGGTCTTGGCGAGAGTCCCTGCGAGTCCCGGAAGCCAGGTGAGTGGTTGATTGGCGACCTCAATCATCGGTAACTCGCCCAGCGTCTGGAGTCCCTCGACGACCGGCTTCCAGTGCTTGGTGCTGAGCGGCAGCGAGACGTTGGTCGCGAAGCGGGCATCGTCCGTGGCGATGCTTCCAAACAGACTGCTCTTCGTCGTCATCGCGTTGGCCAGCTTGGCGAGCTTCCCGTCCTTCGCCCCGATCAGTTCGGTGTTGACCTGGATTTCATGCGTGTTGGAATCGACATGGCCGGTGATCCGGAACTCGTCGATCTGCGACAGGAGCAAGTCGAGTGACTCGGTTGCGAGCGGGCCGAACATCGTGCGAAGTTTGAACATGGCTTCCAGCTCATTGTCGTGACGTTGATAGCCAGCAGCGTGAGCCAACTTGAACGCCTCGGCCATCTCTTCACGCACGATTTTCGGCAAGCCGCGCCGGTGCAGCGAGTAGGCGAAGCCGTTCCGCCCGAGCGACGCCTTGGCCAGTTTCTCGAAGTCCGGGTAGTTGCGATCAAACTGCTTGACCTCTCCGTCATCAGCAATGAGCAGCACGTAGCGCCCCGCGAACAGGACTCGCATGTCCTTGTTCTTCTCTGCGGCAAACCAGCCAGCTCGCCCTGGCATAGGACTGAATGTCTCTCCGGCAATTTCGGAGAGGGCCGCCAGCAGTTGGTCGCGGTCTTTCGCGGGGATGCAAATCGCAAACGTTGAGTTCTCCAAAGCACCTCCCGCCAGAAAGCCAAATGCGGACGAAAAGAGGTCGTCGAAGCTCGGCATCGCGAAGGAATTGTCCTTCTCCTTCTTGTCGTCCTCCTCGCTCCCTTCCGCTGGCTCGACCTTGTCACTGAACCACTTCGGAAAGGTCATGACCCCGATCGGGCGCGTCGAGTCGATGTCCGATGAATTCAAGAGCTTGCCGAGCGACTCGTCACCGAAAAATCCGTTGGCGATCCATTTGTCGCTGAACTCCGGTGCGCCGACCGCCTCGCCCAGTGAGGTCGCTCGCGCCTTGAGTCGATCCACGCTGGCAAACGCCACCACGGCAAACTGGTGATCCTCGGCCTGCGCTCCTTCAAAGTCATTGGCCGCATGAACGCGCCACGCGAGGCTACTAGCAACGATGACCGACAATGCGGTGAAAACACTCGCCCAACATTTCGCTCGCCTGACAGTCTGAATTCGATCAACGCGACTCATGCTCATGAAAGCCTCCTTGCTCGACCTCATTGCTATTGAAGCGTTCTCTCACCAAGCGCGCGGAGCATACCGGGGCATCGGGGGATGGTGAAGAGGGACGACAGGGGTTGCCAAGGTCGCTCCGCCCTCAATGGCTCTCGCGTTATACTCCTCGCGGCCCAAAGTGAGAGGTTTCTGAGCGGGGTGGCGTAAGCCCCTTGGTTCGTCGCAAACGGGCTTACGCCCAAGAACCAGGGGGCTTACGCCACCCTGCTCAGAGGTCTCATCAATGACCGCGTGAGGTATACGGTCCCCGGCCGCGAGAGTGGATTCATGACCAGTTGTGTCTAACGTTTGAGGGAGAAATCATGCAGATCGTGAAATTGGCGAGTCGTTCGCCGGTGATGGTCGTTGTGTGCGGAATGCTGGTGGTGGGGATGATGCAGTTCGCCGCGTCACTGCGGTCCACCGCCCAAGCGGACGATGCGAAGACGGCCGCGCTGTTAAAGGCTTTTGTCACTGAGTTCGTGGAGATCAAGCCGGGGACCGACAAGTTTCCGGCCACGTTCCTGATGGGTGTTAAAGAGGGCGATTCGCGCGAACAGCCTCAGCATGAAGTGACGTTCAAGCACTCGTTTGCGATCGCCAAGTACGAGATGCCACAGAACCTGTATGAGGCCGTCATGGGGAACAACCCGAGTCGTTGGAAGGGGCTGCGCAACTCGGTCGAAACGATGACTTGGGCCGAAGCGAACGAGTTCTGCCAGAAGATCACTCAGCAGCTTCGCGACTCAAAACTGATTGGCATCGACGAAGTGATCCGCCTCCCCACGGAAGCCGAGTGGGAATACTGCTGCCGCGCGGGGACGACGACCAAATACAGCTTCGGGGATGAGGCTCAGAGGGGGGGCGATGTCTCACCGAAAGCGAAGTTGCTCGACGAGTACGGTTGGCACACCGGCAATGCAGCTGGGAATGATCCTGCGGTGGGTGTCCTCAAGCCGAATCCGTGGGGGCTGTATGACATGCACGGCTATCTGTGGGAGTTCACCTCCGATGAATGGACTCCCGATTACAAACACGCTTCTAAGAACGGAACCTCACCCGTCGGACCTGATCGCGATGAGAAGGCGGTCACTCTGAGAAGCGGCTCTTGGAAGGAATCGTTCGAGAAACTGAGTAGCTCGTCCCGACGCAGGGCCACCAAGACCACGGCCGATGATGCGATCGGCCTTCGCTGCGTGAAGGCCAAGCAGTAGGGCGTTCCAAGGCCAGCGGAAAAGCAGAGAGCAGGCGGTTCGCCTGCTCTCGCTGGTTTTAGAAATACACAGGCGATGTAGGGTGCGTGAAGTCTTCGGAACGCACCGGTTCGAGGAGAGTCGTACTCACAATGGTGTGTTCCGAAGACTTCACACACCCTACGGTTTTGGAATGCACAGGCGAGCCGCCTGTGCTACGGGTGGCGATCTTAGAAATCGCCACCGCCATCGAAATCGCTGCCGCCGCCACCCGAGTCTCCGCTGCCGAAGTCGCCACCACCGAAATCGGTCCCGCCGCTGAACCCGGTGTCCGACGAGCCGGTTCCCGAATCGAAGCCGCCGCCGCTGGACGAGTCGTTCGAATCGAGCGAACTACCATGTGAATGATGTTCACCGGCCGAGGCACTGTGGTCCGAGAACTGGTTGTAGAGCCAATTGCCCGCGACCGCTCCAAAGATCCCGCCCGCTAGTCCGTTCATGAAGCCACCGCCGCCGCCACCGTATCCGCCGCCCGGCGCACCGTATCCACCTTGGCTGTGACCGCCACCGCCGAAGATCCGGCCGATCATCGACACCGCGAAGATTCCGCCGACGACGAGCATCAACACGGTGATGATCCCCGGCCAAGCGGAGGCTGGGTTGGCATGAAGCGGGGCTGGATGTGCGGGAACACTTGCTGCGGGAACGTGCCTCACCGCCGCAGGTGTTGGTTGGCCCGCGTGCTTGGGATCGCGAGGCGTTTGCGTGGCCGACTTGCTGGCGGGAGCCTTCAGTCCGGAGAACGTCGTTGTGAGCAGCGAGACCGCGTTCGTCAGCCCCTTGTCATATTCCTTCGCGCGGAAGCTCGTGAGCATTGCCTCCTTAACGGTCTTGGCTTGTGTCGCTCCAAAACCGGCCTGTTGAATCGGCTTCCCGACCCAAACGTTGAGATGCGACGGTTGTCGGCACATCAACACGACGATGCCTCGCGACTGCGTGGCTTCAGCCCGGTCATGCACCCAGCTCGAAAAGTACGTTTCCCGCTGCTTGGCGTCCATCTTTGAGACGGTCTCGACCTTGTCGGCGGGAACGGCGGCAAACGTCTCGAAGCGGACGGTGTGCCCGGACTTCTGCTCGAGTTCAATGATCGACTTGTTGACCGAGGCCAGTGTGTCGGCGGTGAAGAAGCCGCCACCGTCAACGATCTCAGCGGCCAAAGCTCGTGTCGGAGCCAACCACAGCAGCGTTCCCATCAGGCCAGTTACGAAGAACGATTTCAACAGGTTGTTCGGCATGGAGCGGTTCCTCCCGGAAAGGTGTTGTTGTCGGGCGAGAACGTCGTGATCCCAACACGGGGCATCGTAACGCATCGACTCCGTCTCGGATCAAGTTTGGGCAGAGAAGTTTTCTGGAGAGTGGCCAGAGTGGATGCGCCCGCTACAAAAGTAGCCTTCATCGCTCCGCGTGAAGATACCCGAGTGATCAGCGACTCAATCCCCCCCCGAAAAAACGTCGTTCGCCATTCGGCAAACTTCACGCGGAGCGATGAAGGCTATCTCTGGCGGGCGCATCAGATTTGCCTGACCCACGCTCACCCGAAGTGTGAACGAGGGAGTCGATCGACTTCGCCCTCGCTCACACTTCGGGTTGGTGTTGAATATGACTCCCAGCGGTAACACGGTGTTCGAGCGACGTGGCAATGGGAGGTGGCATGACTAGAATCCGCACGCAACTGGTTATTCCTTACCTCACAACTTGAAAGTCACGACATCATGGACTGGATCGCAATCGTTTTGCGCTGGACTCACATCGGCACCGCTATCGTCTTGGTGGGCGGAACCTGCTTTCTGCGGTTCGTCCTCGCTCCGGCGGCTGCTCAATTGCCGGACGAGCATCACGCGAAGCTCAAAGAGTTGGTGATGAAGACGTGGAAGAAGTTCGTTCACGGTGGGATCGCGTTGTTTCTGATCAGCGGTCTCTACAACTATCTCGTCGTGCAGATTCCACTACATAAAGGAGACAAGCTGTATCACCCACTCGTGGGGACGAAGATTCTGCTCTCGTTGGGGATTTTCTTCATCGCGTCAGCCCTCGTTGGACGCTCGAAAACTTTTGAGGGAATGCGGCGGAACTCCAAGCGATGGCAAAGCGTCATCCTCCTGATGGCGGTCGTGGTGGTTGGCATTTCGGGTTTCGTAAAGGTACGCGGCGTTCCTGCCAAGGCGATTGCTCCGAGCGAAGTTCAAACGGTAGCTCGATGAAGCCCGTAAGCGACCGGCAAGAGAAAGTAGACCCGACACTCCGTGGCGGGAACGGTTCGTGTCACGGAGCGACACGTCTACTTTGGATAAATCACGTCTTGCCGCTCGCCTAAGCGACATCGTGCGTGAGGCGGTCCGCCAGGATTTGTCGCTCGGCCATGAAAAAACATCGCAACGTGGGGCTGAGACCGGCGCTGAACGGAACGAATGAAACGCCCCTGCGCAGTGTTTCGGTGAATTGGAGGTCATCAGAAGTCCTTGTCGCGGCGAATTCAATTCGTCGATGGATGAAGGTGTGGTCGAGACGCGCGGTTCGGCGGGGGATGGTTTTGAATTTAAGATCATCCTTTTTCTCCCTGCCGAACATTTTTGCTGATCTTCGTGTCTCGTTCGGCGTAAGTGGTCGGCAAGAGCGGTTGGATAAGGACGCGAGAGTTCTCAATCGAGTCATTCGGCTGACGACTCTGTGACTCGGCCAGAGGTGGCACCCGCTTTGCAACTCGGGTGTTGCTCTGTGTGTTCGCTGTCAGATTGACAATCGCCCCGGCCAGTGCCGTTAGGCGGCGCGACGAGTGGTTAACCGCCACCTCGCCGTCAGGAGGAGACATCATGATGTCACGTTACCGCAACCCCGCCATGAAGCAGCTTCGCGATCAGCAGATCAAGTTCGCGCCGCGCGAAGCCCGACTCAAGCAGATCGACCGCGCCGAAAGTCTACTCAACGAACTGCAACCGAACGCGAGCCTCGGCTATCCCGAGTTGTGCGAAAAGATCACTACGTATCGAGGTGAGATGTATCCCGATCTCGTGCTGACCGGCGACGAAGCCGTGCATGACCTGCGTTGCTTCGTCGAAGACTTGTCGGACAGCGCCGACATCTCGGCTGATAACGCGGGTGAGGAGGTTTGGACAGTCGAAGATGTGAGCCGCCGGTTCAACGTTTCGACGAAGACCGTCTCACGCTGGCGCGATCGTGGTCTCGTCAGTCGTCGGTTCCGTTTTGGTGGTCGTAAGCGCGTCGGCTTTCTTAAGTCCTCGGTCGAGCATTTCGTGAGCAAGCACTCGCGGGAAGTCGATCGCGGGACGAACTTCAGCCAGTTGTCGCTCGATGATCGCGAGCAACTGATTCAACGCGCGCGGCGTCTTGCCCGAGCAGGCGGTTGCCCGACGGACATCAATCATCGCTTGGCTCGCAAGTTTGGACGGTCGCCCGAGACCGTCCGCTACACCCTCAAGAACTTTGACAAAGAGCATCCGGAAACAGCCGTGTTCCCGAACTCCACTCTCCCGCTGACGACCGAGCAGAAGCGCGAAATCTATCGCCGCTTTAGTCGCGGTGTGGCCGTTGAAACGCTCGTTCACGATTTTCATCGGACTCGTCCCAGCATCTACCGGCTCGTCGCCGAATTCCGCGCCGAGCTGATGTTGCACGAGCCGATCGACTTCATGGATTCGCCAGAGTTCCACGCGGTCGATGCCGAGATCGTGATTCTTGCACCGCCACCGGCCAATGATCGCGCGGAAGGTTTGGTCAAGGCTCCGCCCGGCCTGCCCCCGTACCTCGACAGCCTGTACTCGATCCCGCTGCTCAACAAGGAGGAAGAGGTCTACTACTTCCGCAAGATGAACTACTTGAAGTGTCGTGCGGCCGAGTTCCAAAAGGGACTTGATCCCGTACGTCCCAAGACGCGCGACATGGATGAGATCGAGCGGCTCGTCAAGCAGGCGGGTGAGGTGAAGAACTTTCTCATCCGCAGCAATTTGCGGCTGGTGGTCTCGATTGCCAAGAAGCACATGAAGCCGAACGTCAGCTTCTTTGAGATGGTCAGCGACGGAAACATGTCCCTGCTGCGAGCCATCGAGAAGTTTGACTACATGCGCGGCTTCAAGTTTTCGACGTACGCCAGTTGGGCCATCATGAAGAACTACGCGAGGTCCATCCCCGCCGAGTACACCCAGATGGACCGCTTCCGCACGGGGGCCGACGAGCTGTTCAGCCAATCGACCGATCGTCGAACGGATGGAATTGCCGAAGAGGCCGTTAATCAGAAGCAGCACGTCGCGCTGATGGGCATCCTGTCACAACTGCCAACCCGCGAACGCGACATCATCGTGTCGAGGTTCGGCCTGAGCGAAGGAGCTGGTCCGCTGACACTCCAGCAGGTCGGCACCAAGCTGGGCGTCACGAAGGAGCGAATCAGGCAACTCGAAGCCCGCGCGTTGGAAAAGCTCCGCAAGATTGCCGAGACTGAACGTCTCGATATTCCCGGCATCTGACTCTGGAGCGGGACTTGGATCGAGAGCAGGGTGAAATGGATGACGCGGCGTGTGTTCCACACGCCGCGTCATTTTGTTGAGGCACTGCGCATCGCACGCGGCCGAGTCGTTGCGTCACAGGATACCGGACGACTTCACGTTGATCCCCTTGAGCATCATCTTCAACTCTTCAACGTTGGGGCTGATCTCGAAGGCTTCGGCGCGACTGACGAACTCGCGCGTGATGAAGTCGTACAGACTGTCGTTGAACTGCTGCATTCCGTCCGCCTTGCCGATGCGCATGGCCGCTGGCAGCTTTTCGTCCTGCATTTCGAGGATCAGTTTTCGGACCGTCGCGTTGAACAGCATGATCTCGCAGATCGGGACTCGCTTGGGAGTGTCCTTGATCGTGGGGAGCAGCTTCTGCGCGACGATCGCCTTCATGTTGAAGCCCATCGACGATCGAAGAGCGCTGTGCATCGACTGTGGGAAGAGGTCGAGAATACGGCCGATTGTCGAGGGGGCCGATGAGGCGTGGATTGTGCCGTAGACCAAGTGCCCGGTTTCGGCGGCGTGCATCGCGGTCTCGAACGTGTCTTTGTCGCGCAACTCACCCACGAGCATGATGTCGGGGTCTTGACGCACGGCATGCTTCATCGCCGTGTGGAAGTCGATCACGTCGCAGCCGATCTCACGCTGATTGAGCAGACTCTTGTCGGCCTGATACACGAATTCGACCGGGTCTTCGATCGTCAGAATGTGCTTGCCGTAGTTGTGGTTGATCCAGTCGAGCATCGAGGCAATCGTCGTCGATTTTCCGGAACCCGTCACTCCCGCCAGCAGCACCATTCCCTGATCGTACTTGCACAGGTCTTCCATGATCGGCGGCAGGTACAAGCCCGCGAAGTTGGGAATCGACCGCTCGATCTTACGAGAGACCATGCCCATCTTGCCGGTCTGGATGAACATGTTGACGCGGAACCGCCAGTTCTCCCCCTTGTGCTCCACCACGTGCGCATAGTCGGCCCCGCCCGTGGTGAAGAAGATTTCCACATTCCGCTCATCCATCAGCGGCATGCACAATTCTTTCATCTGCTCCTCGGTAATGGGAGGCATGTCGAGCGGCTTCAGTGCCCCTTTCACGCGCAGAATGGCGGGCTTGCCGACCTGGAGATGCAAGTCGGAACCGTTGATGTCGATCATCGCCTTGAAGAGCTTGTTGACCGGGAGATCCCTCGTGACGGAAACCCCTAAACGAATCTGTGACTTCGCCAATGATGGCGCAGCCGGAGCCGATCCACTCATGAAACACCTCAACCTGTTGCTGAAAAGAGAGAGAACTGCATCTCGCAAAATGAAGTGAGATGAACCGGGCGGGATGATACCGACCGCTTCGGCCGGTTTGCCAGAGACGCTCCGAACGTCCTATCGCCATCGTCTTTTTGAAACTGGAGGATGCGGTGCCACGGTCACGGAGCTTCGACGTGGCCGTGAGAATGAGAAACAGCCTTCACTTCCTCGCACGTCCACGTCGAAGCTCCGTGACCGTGGCACCCGAAACTGAAAAAGGCGATGACCCTGCGAATGTCCTCGGCGAGTCGGTTTGTAATCCGCAGCCTCCGCGAGGGTTTCAAACCTACAGAGTTAGCCGGGTGTCAGGTGCCACGGTGATCGAGGTCATTTAACCTGAGGCCCGCCGCCCGCCGATTCGATCTCATCAAGCTGTCGTACGGCATCGCTCACTTTTCGCAGTTGCCGAAAGCCGAACCAAAGCATCGCCAAGGGAAGCAGGCCAAAGAGCGGGCCGAAGACGATGTACTTTGCGTCGAAGCCACGTCGGACGACGACGATGCCGGGGTCGGAAGGGTCGTACCAGCATGGAATGGTTTTGCCCGTGACCCAATTGTCAGTCTCGGCCTTGCCCAAGATCTGACTGCCGATGTGCAGAGTCGGTCCGGTGGCGAAGCCGGATGAGATGACTTCACGTTCGCCCGCTTGGTACTTCAACGCGAATTCGGGTGTGCGTGTCACGCCCGTCTTTTTCCGGCGACCGTCCTTGTGCCATCTGTCTTCGTCGGCTTGCACGACTTCCCGTCGGTCCAGAATGGTCGCTTGAGCTTCCGGCCAACTCGTCAGCGTTTGGAGGTCGCGCCAAGCCATTCCTCCCAGCACCATCAAGAACGCCAGTGGAATCATCACCAGCATGGCGAGTCCAAACGCAGGGATTCGACGAACGTCGGTGGGGAGCATGTCGGACTGGGGATGTTCGCGAACCGACTGCAAACGAGCTCGCATCCAGACGAACAGGAGCAGGCCACACACCATCCATCCCAGCAACCAGAAAGCCGCCGGATGAAACCTCAATCCACCGATGAAGACCCCTGCTGTGGACGGAGCATTGGTGATCCTGATTGAAGACTCCGAGTTCCACCGCACCTGATCCAACAGATAGACGACCTCGATCTGCGTCGAGAGATAGTGTCCGACCTCATTACGAGACGCCAGCAGATCGAACGAAAACCGAAACTCCTCGCCAACGGGAATGTTCACCCGCGCCGAGATCTCACGCTCCTTGTCGTCCCGCTTCAATTCCGACAGTTCGTCGATCCGCACGAGAAACCCGGTGAACGGAAGTCTGATCCGAACATCAGTCCCCTCCGCCAGCTTGTCCCCCGAGTTCTTAACAACCACGTTGACGGTCACCACCGTCCCGGCTGGAACTTTTTCCAAGTCGGAAGAGACCTTCGACTGACTCAGATCAACACCGGCATCCGCCACCTGAGCGAAGAGGACAACGGACAAAATCAACAACGAAAGAAGTCTGATCATGAGGAGTGTCTTTGAACTGAGATCGACAGGGGGGAATCAAAGGGGCAGGGGGGAGTGGCTCTGCCAGTATGTGGCCGGGTGTCGGGTGGCACTGCTTCGGAGTCTTCGGAGAAGCAGTGCGAACGTGAACCGACTCTCCACCGGCACTGCTTCTCCGAAGACTCCGAAACAGTGGCACATCTAATGTTGTTGAGATCACTCAAGCACGACCACCCCGGCACTCTCCCGACATCTCTGGGTTGGCCAAACTAATTTATCGGAATCAGCAATTCAGAGGGGATCAGAGGTGGGACAGCATCGACGGGAAGGCCGCGTGATCGGCAGAGGTTTGCCAAGCCGAGACCCCAGACGCACAATTCTGCATCCACGTCATAACGAAATAGTCCCCGCCCTTTCGACTGCCGCTTGTGGCCTTCCACTAACTTCTGAAAAGAGGTTCATCCGAGGATTTGGGGGGCTGAGTTGAAAAGAGCGGACATGCTGGTCACCACTGGAGTTGTGTTTAGACGGCACGACATTCCAGTGGGGAGCGCAACATGTCCGCAGCGGCATTGTATC
>Ga0209086_10001999_pt1 | contig 16227 bp, 11 predicted proteins | sample M_130207_XF_Meta_FD_187312 | JGI IMG/M metagenome (GOLD analysis project Ga0209086, IMG submission 187312) | Freshwater microbial communities from Lake Montjoie, Canada to study carbon cycling - M_130207_XF_MetaG (SPAdes) (version 2) | ecosystem: Environmental > Aquatic > Freshwater > Lake... | reverse complement strand
ACTCTAATTATTTTATTTACTTTCGTATTGTTATTTGATAACAAATAAACTTTTTTGATTTGGTTTGCTTTGTTTGTAATTAGTTTCGCAAAATTAACTGAACCTGTTTCATTTGAAAGATTGTTAAATTATTTTTAAAGCTTGTAAATATTCTGGTTTTTATAAATCTTGGTGCCCTAAATTTATTTTTATTTATTTCATTCCTGTAATTTATATAGTATGATAGCCATTAATAATACAATTGTTTCCGAACATTTGCTTGAAAAAAAGTTTGTTTGTGATCTTAATGCATGCAAGGGAGAGTGCTGTGTTGCTGGAGATGCTGGAGCACCTTTGGAAATTGAAGAGATTTCTATAATGGAAGATCTTTTAGATATTATAAAGCCGTATCTACCTAAAGACGGTATTAAGGCTATTGAAAAAAATGGTGTTTTTGTTATTGATGAAGATGGGGACCATACTACCCCTTTGGTTAAAGGAAAACATTGTGCCTTTACATATTTTGAAAATGACATTGCCAAATGTTCCTTCGAAAAGGCTTTTTACGATGGGAAAACAACTTGGAAAAAACCAATTTCATGTCATTTATATCCTGTACGTATTACTAAATTTAAGGATTACGACGCTGTTAACTTTCATAATTGGGAGGTGTGTAAGCCAGCTTGTGTTTGCGGTGGCAAATTAGATGTGCCGGTATACAAGTTTTTACGTGAACCCCTCATAAGGAAATATGGCGAAGATTGGTATCAGCAATTAGAGTTTGCAAATAAAATGAACAAGGATGCTAATCAAAACTCTTAATATCAAATGGTTCTATTGCACATATCCTTTAAAACCTCATTGTTTCTAATTCAATATTTTTTTGAATGCCGCAAATTTTTTAACAATTATTTTTCATTTTTTTTCCAACTTTCTTAATATGATGTTTCTTAGTGTTTTAGTTGTGTAGCCTAAGTGTTTTGATAAAAGTCAATGTTTATAACTTCCTCTAAATGTTAATTCAATCTACTTGCCTACTTATTTTTTTATTGCAAAATTTGTACACCTTAATTTAACAACCAATTCTTTATTAAATGAATCAAAAAGAAAGCACTAAACTTTCAGGGGTGTTTAACCCTTTATTTTTGACTAATAAAATATTGTATTTGTTTGATTATTAGAATTTTATAAATTATTTAATTATTGATATTGTGATGAAAGAAGAGTTAATATTAAAACCGAATAAAGATAGATTTGTGCTTTTTCCAATTAAGCATTATGATATTTGGGAGATGTATAAAAAAGCAGAAGCAAGCTTTTGGACTGCCGAAGAAATTGATTTAAATCCTGATTTACAAGATTGGGAAAATAAATTAAATCCAGATGAGAAACATTTTATTAAACATGTCCTTGCATTTTTTGCAGCAAGCGACGGTATAGTAAATGAAAATTTGGCTGTTAATTTTATGAATGAAGTTCAGTATCCTGAAGCACGTTGTTTTTACGGTTTTCAGATAATGATGGAAAATATCCATTCCGAAACATATTCATTATTAATAGATAGTTATATAAAAGATCCGAAAGAAAAAGATAAACTTTTTCACTCTATAGATACACTGCCATGTGTTGGAAAGAAAGCCGATTGGGCTCTCAAATGGATAGGAAACGGAAGCTTCGCTGAACGCTTAATTGCTTTTGCTGCAGTAGAAGGGATATTCTTTTCAGGAAGTTTCTGTTCTATCTTCTGGTTAAAAAAACGTGGATTGATGCCGGGCTTAACTTTTTCCAACGAACTTATTTCACGTGACGAAGGGTTGCATTGTGATTTTGCATGTTTACTTTACTCTCAACTTGAAAATAAACTGCCCATAGAAAAAGTGAATGCAATTATTACAAATGCTGTGAGCATTGAAAAAGAATTTGTTCGTGATTCCTTACCTGTTCGTTTGATAGGTATGAACGCAGATATGATGTGTCAATACATTGAATTTGTAGCCGATCGATTATTAGTTGCTCTTGGCTGTCCAAAAACATTCAACGCTGTTAATCCCTTCGACTTTATGGAGCTAATATCTTTACAAGGGAAAACTAATTTTTTCGAAAAACGTGTTGCCGAATATCAAAAAGCAGGAGTAATGGGTAAAAAGGAAGACAATGTTTTTAAATTGGATGAAGATTTTTAAAAAATATTAATTAGTGTAATTAAATTTTGTGGAATGAATAAGCTTGAGTTTTCTCATTTGATTTCATTGTCAAATTAACATTAAAAATTCAAAAAAAATTAAATATGTACGTTATAAAAAGAGACGGAAACAGAGAATCAGTAAAATTTGACAAAATAACATCGCGTATTCAAAAGCTTTGTTATGGATTAGACCCAACCCATGTAACAGCTATAAGTGTTGCTATGAAGGTGATTGAAGGTATTTACGAAGGTGTGAGTACAAGTGAGTTAGATAATCTTGCCGCTGAAACAGCAGCATCCTTAACTACCAAACACCCCGATTATGCGCTATTGGCATCGCGAATTGCAGTTTCTAATTTGCATAAAAACACAAACAAATCGTTTTCCAAAACAATGGAAGCGCTACATTCCTATGTGGATCCGAAATCAGGAAAAAAGGCACCATTGATAGCAGAGGATGTAAATGAAATTATTCAAAAAAATGCTCAGGAGCTAGATTCTACAATTATTTACGACCGTGATTTTGGTTATGATTATTTTGGATTTAAAACACTTGAACGTTCTTATCTATTAAAGTTAAATGGGCAAGTGGCAGAGCGCCCTCAGCATATGATTATGAGAGTAGCGGTAGGGATTCATAAAAATGATATTCCATCCGCTATTGAAACATACAATTTGATGAGCGAAGGCTGGTTTACACACGCTACTCCAACATTATTTAATGCCGGCACTCCAAAACCACAAATGTCGTCCTGCTTTTTGTTAGCAATGAAAGAAGACAGCATAGATGGTATTTATGATACCTTAAAAAACTGCGCGAAAATTTCACAAAGTGCTGGAGGTATTGGTCTCAGCATTCATAACATACGTGCAACAGGATCTTACATTCGTGGTACAAATGGTAATTCAAATGGAATAATCCCCATGTTACGTGTATTTAACGATACAGCGCGTTATGTCGATCAGGGTGGAGGGAAACGCAAAGGATCTTTTGCTATTTATCTGGAGCCTTGGCATGCTGATGTGCACGACTTTTTGGATATACGCAAAAATACAGGTAAAGAAGAGGCCCGTGCTCGTGATTTATTTACTGCAATGTGGACGCCCGATTTGTTTATGAAACGGGTAGAGGCAAATGCCGATTGGTCCTTATTTTGCCCTAATGAAGCACCAGGTTTAGCAGACTGCTGGGGTGAAGCATTTGATAAATTATATACTAAATACGAACAAGAAGGGCGCGCACGCAAAACAATTAAAGCAAGAGAATTATGGGCAGCAATTATTGATTCACAAATTGAAACAGGCAACCCATACATGCTTTATAAGGATGCTTGTAACTCCAAAAGCAACCAACAAAATTTAGGTACTATAAAATCTTCTAATTTGTGTACCGAAATATTGGAGTACACTTCGGCAGATGAAATTGCTGTTTGTAACCTTGCTTCTATTGCCCTGCCCCGTTTTGTAGAGAACGAAGTTTTCGACCACCAAAAATTATTTAATATTACTTACGTAATTACTAAAAATTTAAATAGGGTAATAGACGAAAATTATTATCCTGTGGAAGAGGCTCGTAAGTCAAATTTACGTCATCGTCCTATTGGGATAGGAGTGCAAGGCTTGGCAGACGCTTTTATTTTAATGCGCTTCCCATTTGATTCTCCTGAAGCTATTAAGTTGAATAAAGAAATACATGAAACTATTTATTATGCTGCCATGACAGCCTCTAAAGATTTAGCGAAAATTGAAGGACCTTACGAAACTTACGAAGGTTCGCCAGTATCAAAAGGGATTTTCCAGTTTGATATGTGGGGGGTTAAGCCTTCAGATGGTTGGGAGTGGAACATTTTAAAAGAAGAGGTAAAAAAATACGGTATTCGCAATTCTTTATTGCTAGCGCCAATGCCGACGGCTAGCACTTCGCAAATTTTAGGAAATAATGAATGTTTCGAACCTTATACTTCTAATATTTATTCAAGACGCGTATTGTCGGGGGAGTTTGTAATTGTTAACAAGCACCTTTTAAAGGATTTAGTTAGACTTGGCATTTGGAATGATGGTTTGAAAAATAAAATTATTATAGCAAATGGTTCCATACAAAATATTGATATAATACCTGCTAATATCAAAGCATTATACAAAACTGTTTGGGAGATATCACAAAAGGTAATAATTAATATGGCAGCAGACCGCGGCGCCTATATCTGTCAATCACAATCATTAAATTTGTTTGTTCAGGATGCCAATTTTGCTAAACTGTCTTCCATGCATTTTTATGGTTGGAAAGCAGGTTTAAAAACAGGTATGTATTATTTACGAACTAAAGCAGCTGCCGACGCTATTAAATTTACAGCTGATATTACAACCGCCAAAGTTTCGCAGGAAGTTTTAGGTAATGAAGATGTTTTAGTGTCGGAGCGCCAACAGCAAATGAGTGCCGAACGCCAGGCTATATTAGAAGCCGAAAAAGCAGCACAAATAACTTGTTCTATCGATAATAAAGATGATTGTGAAGCTTGCGGTAGTTAAATAGAGGCTGTCTATAATTTCCTATTTACTCATAAATATATTATTTTTAAAGGTGTTCGTGAGTTCGTTTCACTCGGGTCTTCGTTATTCTTGTTTTAAAAGTCAGTTATTTACAAATACAAACTCCTGATTTTCAAAACTGTGAAAGTCTCGAACTCGAACATTATAGTTCAGTCTCCTTCCTATATGGACAGGCACTAAATAATTTAATGATGCATGTTGTTTTAAAAAAAATACCATTACTATATGCAAAATTTTTGTCCGAATAGCTTATTGTTTCTTTAATTTTAGTTTTTAAAAAATAGATTAAACTATATTTGAGGCATCACAAAATAAGTCGTAATTTTTTATAACAAATTAATTAGAATGAAAATAGCAGTAGTTGGTGCAACAGGCTTAGTAGGCACAAAGATGCTCCAGGTGCTGGAGGAACGAAATTTTTTAATAACTGAATTGATTCCCGTTGCGTCCGAAAAATCTCTTGGAAAGGAAATTGATTTTAAAGGAAAAAAAATTAAGGTGGTAAGCATGCAGGAAGCAATTCTGATAAAGCCTGCCGTAGCTTTATTCTCGGCTGGTGGAAGCACATCACTGGAATGGGCCCCACGTTTTGCTGATGCAGGAATTACTGTTATTGATAACTCCTCGGCATGGAGAATGGATCCTTCAAAAAAATTAATTGTCCCCGAAATAAATGCAGCAGCGTTAAGTCCTAACGATAAAATTATTGCCAACCCAAATTGTTCTACCATACAAATGGTAGTTGCTTTAAATCAGCTTCACCTAAAATATAATATTAAAAGAATTGTTGTTTCTACCTATCAATCGGTTACAGGTACAGGCATTAAAGCTGTTGGGCAATTGATGAATGAACGTAAAGGAATACAAGGTGAAATGGCCTACGCTTATCCAATTGATTTGAATGTGATACCCCAAATTGATGTGTTTACCGAAAATGGATATACCAAGGAGGAGATGAAAATGGTAAACGAAACAAAAAAAATTATGGGTGACTCCATTCTTGTTACTGCTACCACAGTGAGAATACCAGTAATTGGTGGGCATAGCGAAAGTGTGAATGTGGAATTTCAAAATGAATTTGACTTGAATGAAGTAAGAGAAATACTCCAAAAATCCCCAGGGGTAGTTCTGGTAGATGATATAAAGAATTTAAAATATCCTATGCCAATCAATGCACATGATAAAGATGAAGTTTTTGTTGGGCGGCTGCGTAGGGATGAAACCCAGGAAAAAACATTGAATTTATGGATTGTGGCCGACAATCTTCGCAAAGGTGCAGCAACCAATGCTGTGCAAATTGCAGAATACCTCTTCCATAATAAATTATTGTAATTTACAATATTTTATACGAGCCCCTCCTCTTCACAATTCTAAGTAATAAGCGCAAAAATATACATTAAAAAATAATTTCTTGTTTGGCTAATTAGCATCGTTTTGTATTGAAATAATGCTATATTTGTAATAACAGAATTTTTTTAAAAATGAATAACCCAAAGGCAGAGTATCGAGGTATTAACTCAATAAAGTCATTTGACTTATTTAAATTCTATATCCTATTTATTAAAAAATAATTCGAGCAATTCGTGTCAAAAAATCTTTTCGGGGGGAGACTCAAATTTAGAATCTCAAAACTTCCTTTTATGACTAAACAAACTCCAACTGTCAGCGTTGATTGGCAAATTGAGTTAAATGCAACAGCCTTTAAATACCACCTGTTGATAGCAAGAGTAGGACTTATGTTAAATCTTGTTTTTGCTATTGGTGATTATTTTAACAGCCCTGTTCATTTTGTCGATTTTTTAATTTTCCGTATTGTTGTTTCATCGATAATGCTTTTTGTTGTTTTGTTTAAAAACAAGTTTATTCATCACCCAGAAATAATTGTTCTAATTCCTGTTCTTGCTATTTCTACTGAAAATGCATTTATGTATAGCGTATTAGATGGTGCTGAATTTCAGAAGCATACCATTTCTTATATTGCCCTTTTTATTGCTGCAGGTATGTTTATTCTTTGGAAACCAATCTATTCTATCATTGTAGTTGTTGTTTCACTTGTGGTTAATATTATTTTTTTTGGAATCAACAGCCATTTATCTGCTAATGAAATCTTAATTAATGGAGGACTGCTTACTTTAACAATAGCTTTGTTAAGTATTTTGCAGATACATTTACGTACAAATCTTACAAAAAAAGAAATTAGTTTGCGTCTGACCTTAGCTGAATTTAACAATCAGCTGACTTTGCAAAAGGAAATTATCAATAAAAAAAATAAGGATATCACGGATAGTATTGACTATGCCAAAACAATTCAAGATGCTACTCTACCTATTATAGAACTCAAGCAAAAATTTTTCCCAGATTCATTTATTTTGTTCAAACCAAAAGATATTGTGAGTGGTGATTTTTATTGGTTTGCAGAAAAAAATGAAAAAAAAATAATTGCTGCTTGCGATTGTACCGGACACGGAGTGCCAGGTGCCTTAATGAGTATGATAGGGATGAACCTTCTTAATCAGATTGTGAATGAAAGAGGGATTACCTCTCCAAATGAAATTTTGAACTGCCTGCATATAGAAACCCGTAAAGCCTTAAAGCAGGAAGATAGTGGTAAAACCAAAGATGGGATGGATATTGCTGTTGTTACTTTTAATAGTGAAAAAGAAATTGAATTTGCGGGCGCTCGCAGGCCTTTGTGGATAATTAGCAAAACAGTAGAACAAAGTAAATCCATATTGTATCCAATTGTTGAAGAACAAAAAAATACTGGAACAGGATTAGGTTCGGTTATATGTGAAATAAAAGGTGATAAATTTTCTATTGGGGGGGCTCAAAACGAATTTGAAAGAAAATTTACTTGTCATCAAGTATCTCTAAATAAAGGTGATTGCATTTATATTTTTTCTGATGGATATGCAGATCAATTCAGTAATTTACATGAAAAATTAATGACATCCAGATTCAAAGATCTCGTTATAAACATGCAAAAAAAATCGATGCCAAATCAGAAAATATTTCTTAATAATTTCATTAAGCGATGGAGAGGTAAGCGCCAACAGATTGATGATATACTCGTTATCGGAATAAGGATTTAAATTTTATATATATGCTTTTTATACAGAATGAATAATATAAGAAGGGCCAATTTTTCAAAATGAATTGTTTTTGATAACTTCGATTCAGCTGATAAAAATAATTTTTGAGAGGAGCAAACGATTAAATTTTTTCAGAAAGTAAGTAATATAAATTACCCCTGTAATTAATTAAAAAACAACTAAAAATAGCTATTAACATGAAAAAAATTACACTTTTTTCTTTATCTCTAATTTCGGTTTTATCTTTAAAAGCCCAAATAACTATTAATTCGAGTGGGTTTTTTAATCTAGGCGAAAAATACATTAGTCATCATGTTGATAATGTTACCTCCTTTGGTGGTTCAGGTGCTAACCAAATATGGGATTTTACATCTTGGACAAACCAACAATATTCAGATACGCTAAGTCCGAGAGCAGCATCCGTTGGACTAAATTATTCCAGTTTTCCTTCATCAAATCTTTTTTTAGGGGATAGCCTAGGACAAAATGGTGTTTATGTAAATTTATCTGCTACTGAATTAGATATGCTAGCGTATGATTTTAATAATCAAGTATTTACTTTTTCTCCCCCCTTTAAAATTTTATCGTTCCCTTCCAGTTATTTAACCAGTTATAATTCATTTTATAGTTCTGAGTTTGCTGCTTTTGTTGGTGGGGGAGGGCTTGATTCTGTAAAAGCTATAGACTCAGTTACTTATTCAAGTATTATCGATTCTTGGGGCACTATAACTACTCCTGGGGTATCAAATGTTAATTGTATCCGTCAGAAATTTACTGAAGTCAAAACCACTACACAATATGTGAAACCTGTTGGGCAACCATGGACATTTGCTTCTCAGGATAACGCAACAACTACCATTTATTATAGATGGTTTTCTGATACAGAAAAATCTATTGTAGCAGAAGTTATGACAGACGCATTCAATCAGATTTCGGGAGCTTCTTATTTGTTTTTAACCATACCAGCAGGAAATAGCAATGGTGTTAATGAACCTAAAAAATTGGAAAGTGATATAACAGTTTTCCCAAATCCAGCAGCTGATAAAATAAATATTGCAGGAGTTTCGCAAGCGTCGGAGCTTTTTGTTTACGATATAAATGGAAAGCTGATGGAAGCAACAGTAATAAAGAAAGGTAATTATAGCCTATCTCTAAGCAATTATAGCAAGGGGTCTTATTTTTATGCTATTAAACCACTAAATGGAAATCCTATAAATAAAGGGAAGTTTACTGTTGCAAAGTAAGGAAATACATTTAATAATTAATAAAATTTAAAACTACATCAAAAACAAAAAAATATATTAACATGAAAAAAATTACACTTTTTTCTTTATCTCTAATTTCGGTTTTATCTGTAAAAGCCCAAATAACTATTAATTCGAGTGGATTTATAAATCAAGACGAAAAATACATTAATTATCCTGCCGATACAGTTACCTCCTTTGGTGGTTCAGGTGCTAACCAAATATGGAATTTTGCAGCCTGGACAAGCCAACAAAATGGTGATACGCTAAGTCCGAGAGCAGCATCCGTTGGCCTAAATTATTCCAGTTTTCCTTCAGCAAATCTTTTTATAGGGGATAGCCTAGGGGTAGGAGGTTTATATGTAAATAAATCCGCTACTGCATTCGATATACTAGGGTTTAATTCTAATTTTGGAGTAGTTACTTTTTCTTCTCCTTTTAAATTATTATCCTTCCCTTCCAGTTATTTAACAAGTTATAATTCTTTTTATAGTTATGAGATAACCTTTTTTGGTGGCCAGGGAGGGCTTGACTCTATAAAATATATAGATACAGTTACTTATTCGAGTATTATCGATTCTTGGGGCACCATTACTACTCCTGCTGTATCAAATAAAAATTGCATACGTCAGAAATTTACTCAAGTCAGAACCACTACACAATATGTAAAACCTACCGGCCAACCTTGGACATATTCTAGTACAGGTAGCCCAGTTACAACTATTTTCTATAGATGGTTTTCTGATACAGAAAATTATTTTATAGCAGAAGTTAATACAGACGAATTCAACCAGATTTTAGGAGGTTCTTATTTGTTTTTAACCATACCAGCAGGAAATAGCAATGCTGTTAATGAACCTACAACATTGGAAAGTGATATAACAGTTTTTCCAAATCCAGCAGCTGATAAAATAAATATTGCTGGAGTTTCACAAGCGTCGGAGCTTTTTGTTTACGATATAAATGGAAAGCTGATGGAAGCAACAGTAATAAAGAAAGTTAATTATAGCCTATCTCTGAGCAATTATAGCAAGGGGTCTTATTTTTATGCTATTAAACCACTAAATGGAAATCCTATAAATAAAGGGAAGTTTACTGTTGTAAAGTAAGGAAATACATTTAATAATTAATAAAATTTAAAACTATATCAAAAACTAAAAAATATATTAACATGAAAAAAATTACACTTTTTTCTTTATCTCTAATTTCGGTTTTATCTGTAAAAGCCCAAATAACCGTTAATTCGAGTGGATTAATAAATTTAGGCGAAAAATATATTAGTTATGGTGTAGATAGTATTACCTCCTTTGGTGGTTCAGGTGCTAACCAAATATGGAATTTCTCTTCATGGATAAGCCCACAAAATGCAGATACGCTATTTCCTCAAGCAGCATCCGTTGGCCCAGCTTATTCCAGTTTTCCTTCAGCAAATCTTTTTGTAGGGGACAGTATAAGTGGAGGTGTTTATTATAATAAATCCTCTAGCGCATTTGAATTTTTAGGGTTTAAATTTGATTTTGGCTTTTCTGTGTTTAATCCTCCTTTAAAATTTTTATCATTTCCTTCCACTTATTTAACAAGTTATAATTCTTTTTATACTTCTGAGATAGCCTTTTTTATTGGTAATGGACAAGTTGATTCTGTAAAATCTGTCGATACAGTTACGTATTCGAGTATTATCGATTCTTGGGGTACTATAACTACACCTGCGGTATCAAATATTAATTGTATCCGTCAGAAATTTACAGAAGTCAAAACCAGTAGCCAATATATAAAAATTACTGGGCAATCATCTTGGACATTTAGTTCTCAAGATACTGCAGTTACTACCATTTCTTATAGATGGTTTTCTGATACAGAAAAATCTATTGTAGCAGAAGTTAATACAGACGAATTCAACCAATTTTTAGGAGGTTCTTATTTGTTTTTAACCATACCAGCTGGAAATAGCAATGGTATAAATGAGCGTACAGCATCGGAAAGTGATATAACGGTTTTCCCAAATCCAGCAGCTGATAAAATAAATATTGCTGGAGTTTCACAAGCGTCGGAGCTTTTTGTTTACGACATAAATGGAAAGCTGATGGAAGCAACAGTAATAAAGAAAGGTAATTACAGCCTATCTCTAAGCAATTATAGCAAGGGGTCTTATTTTTATGCTATTAAACCACTAAATGGAAATCCTATAAATAAAGGGAAGTTTACTGTTGCAAAGTAAGCAACGGTTTTATGGGTAATGATGCCAAAAATGCTTGGTGTTAGTATCGTTCTTCTATTCTTTTTTCGACACTTTAAATTCTGTTCTGCGGTTTTTTGCATGCTCCTCTTCCGAGCATTTTATATCATTTCCACAATTGTTTATCAATTGGGTTTCGCCATAGCCCTTTCCTGAAATACGGTTTTCGGGTATTCCATTTTTAATAATGTAATTTACAGCTGTATTTGCGCGTTTTGAAGATAGCTCCATATTAGTTTCAGAAGAGGATCGAGAATCGGTAAAGGAAGAAATTTCAATTTTTAGCAATGGGTTTTTTTCCATAATATTTACAACTTTATCTAAAACTTTTTCTGCTTCAGGTAATATTGCATATTTACTATAATCATAATAAATTCTTTCCGTAATTATAAGTGCTTCTTTTGTAGGGCTGGTTTTTAATTTCAAAACATTAAGCCAAGGGTCATTAAAATAAATTAATCCTAGTTTTTGTTTATCACTAGGTAAAAGTGCTAATTTGAATACACCTTCTAAAATATTAAATTCTTTAACTTTAACACCTTTTAAATCGGATAAAATTACAACTTTTGATTTTTTTAATTGGGTATCATGTTCATCTAAAAGAAACAACAGATTCTGATCTGCAGGTAAGTTTGTAAATACAAAAGTACCAAATTCGTCTGTTTTTACAGATTGTAATATTTCACCTTTATCATTTACTAAATTTACAATTGAATTTGCAATTGGTTTATTATTTTCAGATAATATTTTACCTTTAAAGTCAATTCGTAATTCGGTATCTTCAATAGTCATGAGTTTTAGAGTAGTTTTATCAGCTGCAAGAAAGGTGAATTTGAAATCGCCTATATTCCCAGAAACGGTTTCTTTTATTTCTTTGCCACTTTTGTTGGTTAAAACAATCCTATTATTTTTAGCCAATTTAGTATCGTTTTCATCCACTTTAATTAAAAAGTTTTGTTCGGATGGCAAATGTGTAAAAAGGAATGCCCCGAATTCATTAGTAAATGTTGTTTGTACAATTTCCTGTTTTTCGTTTAACAGATCCACTTTTATATTCGCAACAGGCATTGTTGGTTTTGCCCCGTAAAGTAAATTACCTGCAAATGTTATTCCTTCCGAAGATATTTCAGGCAATGCGTTAGGATTTGCAGGTAAATTTTTGAAAATAAAATTTTCTCCGTTTATATCCGTATTGGTTTCTCTAATAAAAGTTTCTTTATCATCCGCCAAATAATATTTTGCTTTAGCGTTAAATGCTGGATTAGTATCATCAATTTTTATTTTGTATTTTTTTTTAGGGTTAACGTTTTCAAATTTAAAAAAACCTAAATTATCAGTATTGGACGTCATAAGCGTTTTTCCGTTTTCTGATAAAAGTTCTATGGCATTGTTTTTTAAAGGGAAGTTAATATTTTGTGCCATTACAATTTTTCCTGAAAGAGTAATGGTATTCGTATTAAGTGCAGTAAAGCTGTAAATATCATCGCTACCATATCCATTGGCCCTGTTGGATGAAAAATATCCTGTAATGTTATCATCAAAAAAAATAATACCAAAATCGTCGCCACTGGAATTTAATTGTGCGCCTAGGTTTTTTACACTTGCATATTTACCTTTAATTTCTTTGGAAGAAAATATATCCAGATTTCCAAAGCCGGCATGTTCATCGGAAGAAAAAAACAAAACACCATCTTTGCGTATATATGGAAAAACCTCATCACTTTCTGTATTTACTTTATCCCCTAAATTTACAGGAATTCCCCAGCCTTCTTCATTTTTTTCGCAAAAGTATATATCCATGCCTCCTTTCCCACCAGGCATATCCGAAGAGAAAAACAGTTTTTTTCCATCAAAAGAAATACTTGCATGCGCTACAGAATATTCGTCGCTATTATATTGAAAAGGTTTTAATTTCGACCAATTGTTTTCTATTAAAGTGGAAAAATATAATTTGGAACGGTTAATAAATTTTTTATCCTTTTTACTGTTTAAATCGGAATGGGTAATTATCATTAAATTTTGTTCTGTATTAAAGCTAACAGGGCCATCATGGCCATCTGTATTTATTGGCCAGGGCAATAGGTTTTTCTTTTTAGCATACTCCGGTTTATTGTCAGGGTCCCTTTTAATTTCATTAGCAGAATAGACGTGAAATAAGTTTTGTTCGTTGTTAAATAAATTCTGATTTAAATCAGAGATAAAAACCATTGAATTTTTAAAAAAAACAGGGGAAAATTCAGATTGAACGGTATTGAAATTTGTAACAGAAACTACTTCAAACTCTTTCTGCTTATTGCCTAAGTCAACAATATCATCGCATAATTTTATTAAGGATTTAGTTTTTTTATTATTTGGAACCAAAGCTGCATATGCTTTAAATTGGATTTTTGCTTCCTCTATTTTATTATTGTTTTTTAATACCATTCCATAATAAAGGCGGTTAATAGGGTTGGCACTTGCTTGGCCTGATAATTTCAAATAAAAGATTTCCGCTTGAGGGAAATCTTTAACTAAACGGTAGGAGTTTGCCAGTTTTTCTATTGCTTCATTACTTTCGTTATTTTTTAATACTTTTTTATACTGTTCGATTGCTAATAAATATTCTTTATTATCATATAGTTTATTTGCTTTTTCAATCTGCGCATAGCTTGATGCGAATGTAAGAAGCAATATAATTATGTTTAATAAAAATTTTTTTTTCATAAATTGAAGCAAAATAAATTCTGTCTTGAGTAAAATATATACTAATTAATTTACAATAGTTAATAGAAATAAATAAAATTAATTAAGTTTTTTTTAAAGTACTCCATTACGCAATTTATAATTTTAAATTAAAAATACCTGGGGGATATAAAAGCGGGTTTTTTAAAAACCTTTATATCATAACTTATCATTATTTCATTGCTGCTCGCCCCTAATTTATTTAAACCAATATCATAGGCGTAACCAATTTTAAACTTATCTGTAATTTTATATTGCAGATAGGTAACTATGCCAACCCCAGTTCGAAAAGAAAGGCCCAACCAAATTTGTTGTTTAATTAAAAAACTAAAATTAAAATCGGCGCAAATAGGAGCACCTTGTACATATTTAATCATATAGGATGGGCTGAAAATCAATTTATCCGTCACCTCCCATGCTTTTCCTCCTGTAAAAAATAAGTGTCGTAACAAAGTTGAATAATCCTCTTTCTCATTTGGCGAATTTGTTATGCGTCCTTCATTTAAATGCGTTACACTTATACCCCAATAAAGTGTATTTGAATAATAATACAATCCTGCATCAGTATTAAAAGCAATACGACTATCTCTACCATAAGTATCGTATTCTAATTTGTCTTTATAAGTAATTTTACCCCAATCGAATACGTTTTGGTAAATGCCAGCCCGCAAACCAAACGATAGTTTCCCATTTCTTATTTTAATACGATAAGCATAAGATCCAAAAAGCCCATTAGTGCTTTTTGGTCCCATAGTCTCATGAATTAAATTAAATCCTAATGCGGCATTTTTTTTATGCATGGGTCCTTGTACGTCAAAAGATGTAGTAGTTGGGGCTCCTTCCACAGCCACCCAAGCACTGCGATGGAAAATATTAGTATTTATAGCATCTTTGCTTCCAGCATAAGCAGGATTAATAGCAAATTGGTTAAACATATATTGGCTGTATTGCGCATCCTGCTGCGCACATGCCGATTGTATGAAAGTCCAGTTAGCGTCTTTAGATGAAATTATCAGGAATAAAAAAAAATAAAAAATAAAACTTTTTTTCTTGTTGCCGATAATTAATTTTGCCAGCTTTATTATCCAAGCTGATAATAAGTTGAGAGGAGAAAAGTGGCTCATTATTATTTTATTAATTACCGTTTTCATGATTTCTTAATTCCTTTATTTTATATTTTTTTTAGAATGTAAACCAGGGTATTTTGTTTTAGCACATTATTATTAATCACAGACCAATGAAAAATTTAATATGTTAATTCTATCCAGCCCTTTTTTTCTGTTTTTTTTAAAGTTTTACTAATGGCTTCAATTAAATAAAAATAGGTGCCATCTGGCAATTCATTTCCCTGTGAATTTTTACCATTCCAGGCATTAGATTCGTTATTATAATCTTTAGTCTCCCAAATTTTAGCACCCCAGCGATTATAAATGTAAACAGTATTTGTTTCAAAGTTACTAATACCATCAATTACCCAAATATTGTTATAGTCATCACCATTATTAGGTGTGATACCCGTATAAGGCTTCAGCTGATCGTCGCAATCTATCGCGTCTTCACTTATAACTATTGCGCCTGCAAGTGAAAAGTTCCCGTCCTTTATCTTATACTGATAAGTGCCAGGAGCAAGATTTTTAAATAGGAACTGGGAACCAAAAGAGGAACCTTCCCAGCTATAAGTAACATTACCATTATAATTAATAACAGACAAATTAGCGCTGCCGTTATTAGCACCGGTGCAGGGGGAGTTTGTGAATGTAGATTTATCACTTAATGAAGTATTATTAGGTTGTTGAAAGCCTTGGGTTAACCATTGAACACTAGCAGACGAAGACATGGCAGAATCGGTACTAACAATTGTTTCTCCAACAGTATAATCTATCGTTCCCAAAGAGAAAGAGCCTGTTCCTCCTGTGGAACAGAAAACTTGCCTCATAGGAGGCGAGTTTTGCACCTGAGCAGATGCAGCAAAATGCAGTACTAACATCAAAATACAAATTGATTTAAACGCCTTATTATTCATGTCTAATTAATAATTTATTATTACGATATAGTATTTTGATAAAATAAAAATTCCGACTTTATAATTTTATAATATAACCAGATTGAATAGGTAATCCATGTAAAATTTTACCTAATAAATTTATCATTTTATTAATAAAGGATATAATCAGCTTAATTGATAAAAGTAAAAATGCTTATTTTAAATTTGCTACCTAA
>Ga0209086_10001998_pt1 | contig 16234 bp, 10 predicted proteins | sample M_130207_XF_Meta_FD_187312 | JGI IMG/M metagenome (GOLD analysis project Ga0209086, IMG submission 187312) | Freshwater microbial communities from Lake Montjoie, Canada to study carbon cycling - M_130207_XF_MetaG (SPAdes) (version 2) | ecosystem: Environmental > Aquatic > Freshwater > Lake... | reverse complement strand
TATGACTGCACTCGCTCCATTGGTTTCTCAGGAGACAGATCCTGAATTGGCTCGCGCCGTTTGCCGGTCGCCAGCGCGAGGGCTAGACTCGGCCCGGCTTTGAGAACTCGTTCCGCATCTCTCCGCTGTGAGGCTCGATCCCGATGGCACACCGACTGATCTCGTTTTCGTTGGCACTTGTCGTACTGACCATGACGATGGCTTTCACCGCGACGGCTCAGGACTACACCGTCGTCGAGCAGGACGATGAGATTCAGATCTCGACCCCGCAGCTGGCGGCGGCGATTCGCAAGCAGGGCTACGTGACGGGAGTCAAAGCACAGTCGTTCGTGGACAAGAAAACCGGGGCGAAGGACCTCGGTTTCGGACTCGACATCGCCGACTGGATCATGGAGCCGGGAAGCGACGAAGCGTATCGCGAGCAGTTGGTCGGCGAGATGGTCTACAAGTTCGGCAACGAGTACCACGGGATGACCGCCAAGCGGAGCATCGAGGGTCCGCAAATCTGCACGCAGGCGAAGGTCCTCAAGCCCGAGGTCATTCGCGGGAAAGACTTCGTCGCCATCAAGCAGACGTTCCAGTACCGCACCGCCGCGCCGGGCAAGAAGACCGGCTCGACGTGGACGCAATGGCTGGTCTTCCCCGTCGGGCAGCGCTACTTCCTCTCGATGCAGCGGATCGACGCCGTGAACAGCAGCGACGCGATGTTCCTGCGGATCGACATGCCGGGGCACATCAAGCACAAACAAGGCGACAGCTTCAGCGAGGTCTATCTCAGCTATCACAACCAGGACGAGGGATTGATCCCGTCGAAGGAGTTTCTGACAAGCTTCGCCCCGGATGAGCGGTTCAACTTTCGCAGAGACCGGGACAAGTCGCCCGAGCGGATGATTCGCGGCTACCACATCCGCAACGTTGAGACCGGTCAAGCCGGGCCGTGGCTGGCCGGGATGACACTCGATCCGACTGTGGTCTCGGAAGCGTGGTGCCACCAGCGCGGATATATCTGCCTGATCGAGGAGTTCGGCGAGCGGCCCATCAAGGCGGGCGAGTCCTTTAGCGCGGCCTTCATCGTCGGCTTCTTCGACTCGACCAAAGAGATGCACGCGGTCTATGACCAGCACAAAGGCCACACCGGTCTCGCGGTGACGAGCGACGGCTGGAAGCTGACGAAGTGAGTCGGCATCACTGCTTTGTCACTGCGAACAGCCGAGGTGATGTTGCGGTGGCTGAGCCTGTGTCGGGGAGCTGAACGGTGAACTCAGTTCGCTTCTGTTCGCGCAGTAGTCGCTCGACTGCGGCGGCTTCGTCGAGACCCCCGGCGTGTCCGACATAGGCGATCACCGTCAGGACTCCTTGCGGGCGAAGCAGCTTCAGCGCGGCAGTGATCGCGGTCACGGTTCGGTCGCCGCGCGTTGTGACGATCGCGTCGCCACCAGGAAGGTAGCCGAGGTTGAACATCACGGCGGCCACTTGCCCGTGATGTCGCTCGGGAATGACCTCGCTCATTTCGGCGTGGTCGCGATAGAGCAGGGTCACGTTCGTCAGCCCTTCGGCATCGAGTCGATCCCGTGTGCGATCGAGCGCTGCAGGTTGCACATCGAAGGCGAAGACGGCTCCCGTCGGACCGACCTGTCGCGCGAGAAATGTGGTGTCGTGACCGTTCCCTGCGGTTGCGTCGATGGCGGTGTCGCCCGCTCGAATCGCCCGTCGAAGGATGACGTGAGCTTGTTCAGTTAGCGGTGGCATCGGGTCTGTTTCCTGACTGGATCGGCTGTCTTGACACGTAGGATGGACGCCTCGTCCGTCCGAGTGTCGTCGTCATTCGCGGACGGACGGGGCGTCCATCCTACGGATTTCGACCGGGTGCGACTCGAGGATGTGGTGGTTGAGTTGACTCGCGAAGTACGGCGCGTGCAACGTCCCCTTCGAGCCGAGTCCGTTGAAGTAGCCGAGTTGGTTGTGTTCCGGATGTAGGCCGACGACGGGGTACTGATTGCGGTGGATCGGCCTCACGGCGGCGTGATGATCGAGGACCTCAAAGGGGAGTCGCAGGAACTCGCGGAGCTTGGCGGTGATCTCATCTCGCCCTTGGGCTGTCGGGCGATTATCGAGCTGCTGCCACTCATAGGTCGAGCCGACTCGGAAGAGTTCGTTGCCGAGCGGGACCAGCCACACGCCGCGATGGACGACGCGCTCTTCGGTCAGGCCGGGGATGCGGACGATCAGAATCTCGCCCTTGGCGGGCTTGAGGACGACATCGCGGAACCACGGGTTCGAGGCGAGTGCGGCTCCCTCGCAGAAGATCAGCCGCCGCGCGTGAACACCCAGACGAGGGATGCTGACTCGATTGTCGTTGAGGACCAGATCACGCTCGGGATCGAGGCTCGCGGTCACGTAGCCGCCGTCGCGCTGGAACGTTTCACGGGAAACGTTCAGGTACTGCGGGACATCAAGCTGACCGGCGCAGGGCATCTCGAAGCCGCCTCGTTCAGTGGAGAACTCGTGGTCGTCGAGGAGCGACTCTGGCTGTCGAATCAGCGCGAAGAAGTCGGCTGACTCGCGCCGGCGTTGGAAGAACTCGGCCTCACTGTCGGTGGCGAAGAGTCGAACCATCGGCCGCTCGCGGAACAGCAGCGTGCCGGTCGCCTGCTCCACACAGCGATAGAACTGGACGGCGGCTGGCCAGAGTTCGTCCAGCCGCCAGGACTTCACCAGTCTCTGCCCGGTGATCGGCGTGATGAGTCCCGCCGCGATCTTCGAGGACGTGATCGGTTCGTCACGATCGACGACCAGTACGCGCGAGCCGCTCCAGCGCAGTGACCATGCCAGCGCCGTCCCTGCCAAACCTTGGCCCACGATGATGCAGTCGAACTCAGACACAGTGGCCTCGGTGGTGATGCAGCTCTGATTGGGAAGCTGAAGAGGGAAAGCTGCGGCCTAGTGGTCGAACAACCTTGTATTGCGGCTGTCAGCACTAGCCCGACGCGCAAGCGAGGGCTTCACTTTCTACAACGGTTTGCCGTCGCTTGCGCGTCGGGCTGGTTGTTGCACAACCCCGCAATCTCAAGTTGTCCGACCACGAACGCTTCAACAGGAGGTGGAAGTCCCCCGCCGAACGTCCGGCCGTTCCACGTGAAACGGCGTAGTCTTGGTTGTGATCGACGTTTGTCACGAGCGTGAGTGCGTTGCGAGTTGTCCCGTTCAGTTCGTTTGCCACGGCAGGAATAAACTCCGACAACTGACACACCAACCCGAAGCGTGAGCGAGGAGTCATGTGGGCGCGAGCGTGTGAGTCGCGCCTCCTCGCTCACGCTTCGGGTTGGTGTTTACGGAGTCGCTGGTCGCGGTTCGAGGACCAGGCCAGCTTCGGTAACGTCCACGTTCAGCCCGTCGGCAGGAATCGTTTGACTGACCGACCAGAGAACGCCTTGAAGGACCAAGCGGCGGTACTCGACCCGCTTCCAGTTGTCGTGGTAGTGGAGTCCACTGAACCCGAAGGACCGTCCGTGATCGGGACGCTCCCACGCCCAGGCCACCGTCTGGTCGGAGTCCTCCAGCGAGACTCGGATGAGCGGGACGAGTCGCTCCACTTGAGGCGGTTGCTTGAGGGCATAGTAGAACTCGTCGTGGACCTCGACCGGAGCGATGCCATTCAGGATCGGATGCGGTTCGCTCGACGGGTTGATGGTCGCGGTGAGGACTTTGTATTTGCGATCGGGTCCGCCGTGACAGTGCCCGAACAACGAGACGAAGTTCTCGACCGGTGCCGCCTCGCGCGTCCCCATTCCCCAGTGCAGGACGGCCAACCCACCGCCTCGTTTGGCCAGTCGTTGAAAGGCAGAAAGTCGCTCGGGGTCCGCACTCACCCACTTGGCTCCCTCCGCCAGGAAGAGGACCGCACCGTCCGCACCGTCGAGTAACTCCGGACCGTCAGCCCACGGGTTGTCCGCCTGAACGACGACCGTTTGGATGCCGCCGCGATTCTGAAGGAGGTTCGCCAGCAGGCGGACTCCCGCCATGTACTCATGAGATTTTGCAGGGTGTCCGTCCGGCTTTTGGCCGAGCAGCAGCACTCGCTTGGGACGGGAGGTCGGATCGGCAGCGTCGGTCTCAACGGCGCGTCCGAACACAGCAGAGAGACCGATGAGCAGGATCGAGATGACTCGCGGAAGGTGCATCATGGGAAGTTGGCTCGCGCGGGAAGGACCGGAAGAACAGCGATGAAGAGGCGTTCGTTGCGTGGTTATAACTCACGCGGCCTGAAGTGAGACATCTGCCCAACGTCGGACTTGGTGAGCCGGGTGGCGTCAGCCCAATGGCACTCACTTTGAACGGCACGTCGCTAGCCGCCGGTGAATGGTGTTGTGCTTCCAAGCAAACAACCGGCGGCTAGCGACGTGCCGCTCACGGGGTGAATGACAAAGTGAGTGCCATTGGGCTGACGCCGCCCGGCTCACCTGATTCGAGCTTTTGTCGGTTCTGTCATGCCGGGCCAAGATTGTGCGAAATACTTGTACGAATCCCGGCCCTCATCGCCACTAACCTTGTGGTGGGGAGTTCTGGTGAGCGGAAGAGGATGAGAGGACCACGATCATGCGACTGACATTGCGGACGATGCTGGCCTATTTGGACGACATGCTCGAACCGTATCAGACGAAGCAGATCGGGCAGAAGATTCAGGAGAGTCCGGTGGCGGGGGTGCTCGTCAGCCGGATTCGCGAGGTGATGCGACGGCGGCGATTGTCGGCTCCGGACGTGAGCGGTTCGCACATCGGCATCGACTCGAACATCGTGGCTCAGTACCTCGACAACACCCTGCCTCCCGAGCAGGTCGCGGATGTCGAGCGAGTCCTGCTCTCCTCCGACGAGCTGTTGGCGGAAGTGGCGGCGTGCCATCAGGTCCTCACGCTGATCCTCGGTGAACCGTGCGAGGTCTCGGCTCACAGTCGCGAGCGGCTGTATGCGTTGGGACCGGTCTCGGCGTCCGATCAGCTTCGTGTGGACGACAGCTCCGCCACGGCAACAACTTCAGCGAGTGACAATGGAGCGGGCATCGCCGCCGGGATCGCGGCCGCAGTGGCAGTTCCGTCCACGGCAGCGGGTGTCCAGCTCGTGCGGCCCGGATCATCCCATGAAATTCCCGAATACCTCCGGCCGAGTCCGTTCTCGAAGGTCGCCGGTCCCACGATCGTGATCGCGGTCATCGCCGTCGCGTGTGTCGGGACGTTCCTGTCGGACCCCAGCTTCTTGAAGGGCGTGAATCAGGCGCAGCGCGAGCTGGCGAAGAACTCGCGCGGTGCGAGCAACTCCACCGTGCGAGAGGGTCTGCCGTCCACCACCGTGAGCGAGGCGGATGGCGTGCCGATGACGAACGATGCGAATGCGGTGAACACCACCGCGACAACTCGTTTGGACCCCGCTCCACCACCGGATGCGGCGGACGATTCCAAGATGGTCCCCGCCGCGACGGCCACGATCAACTCGCCGGGCGCGGCGACGGTCGCGGTCAAACCGAAGTCCGTGGTTCCCGGCCCGACTGATCCGGTCCCTCCGGCTCCCGCTCCCGTTAATCCAAAACCGGTCGTCGCACTCCCCGCGGTCCCGGTCCAGCTCGTCTCGAATGAAGGAGTGCTGCTCCGATTTAGCGATGTCGATCAGCATTGGTTCCTCGCTCCGAAGCAGTCCGTCCTGAAGTCGGGTGAGCCGCTCGCGTGTTTGGAACCGTACGAAGCCGTCTTGAGTTTTGACCAAGGAACCGTGCGAGCGACTGTGCTGGGAGACTCCGCGCTGCGTGTGATGGAAGCCACCGACCTGGCTGCAACGGGATTGGAAGTGCGGCACGGGCGCGTCCTGTTTCAGGGGAGCCGCCAGGACGGACAGCAACCGTTGGCGCTGGCCGTCGTCATCGGGCAGGACATCTGGAAGTTGGAGCTGCTCACCCCCCAGACCGTCTGTGCCCTCGAAGTTTTGCCAACACCCTCGACCGGCTTTGAAAAGGTGCGCGAGCCAAATCGGTACTCGGGCGTGTTGTATGTCCTCACGGGGACGGTGAAGTGGACGAGCGCGTTGGGCGCGTCGCAAGACGTGGCCGAGCGAACCGGGTTGCCGCTGTCATCCGATCAGGCGGCGGCCAATAAACAGACGGCCGTTTCCTTTCCGACGGCTCCCGATTGGACCGATCCCGCCAAGCGAAAGCTCGCTCCGCTCCGCCGGTATGCGCTGCTGTTCGAGAAAGAGTTCGCACTCGATCAACCCGCCGATCCCTCAATGCAGGCGTTGATCCAACACACGAACTCGAAGATCTCGGAACTCGCCGTGCGAGGACTCGCGCTGACGCAGTCGTACTCCGCGCTGACGCAGGCTCTCGCCGTCTGCCCGCACGAAGAGGGACGCTTTGCCGCGCGGGATGGCCTTTACGAATGGCTACCGCTTGGTGCCGATCACGGGGCGCTGCTGAAGAAGGAATTGGAGACCCACTATCCGCCGGCCGATGTCGAAATGATGTACCGGTTGCTGTGGGGCTACACCCGCGAAGACGGCCGCGACAAGCTGACCTCGCACCAACTCGTGGGACTGCTGCACAACAATCACGTCGTCGTGCGCGAGCTGGCCGACTTCTGGATCGAACGCCTCATCGGACGCAAGACGGAGTACCGCGCGACGAACCTCCCGGCCCAGCGCGAATCTCAAATCCGCCGGATCGAGAAGCTCATCGAAGACAACGGTGCGCTGGTCAAAGACGAGTGAACGAGTCGCCGTCGCTGTCGGGTGCGTGGGGTCTTCGGTACGCACCGCGTTTGGCTCAGGCCGTGCGTTCCGAAGACTCCACGCACCCGACCCGCCTCGGAGTTCCCGACCGTGACCGAACCTCTCATCCAATTCGATCGCGTGACCAAGAGGTTCGATGCAGTCGTTGCTCTGGAGGACGTTTCGTTCGACGTGAGGCCGGGAGAATTCCTCGCCCTGTGTGGCGAGAACGGGGCGGGCAAAAGCACGCTGATGAAAATCCTGTCCGGCGTCATCACGGACTACGACGGGCAGATTCTCGTCGCGGGTGAGCCACTCGTATTGAACGGGACGCGCGATGCCGAGGCGCGCGGGATCAGCATCATTCACCAAGAGCTGAACCTTGTTGGCGATCTGTCCGTCGCCGCGAACATCTTTCTCGGACGCGAACTCCGCTCGCCGCGGGGACTGCTCGACGACCGCCGGATGGAGCGTGAGGCGGCCGCGCAGTTCGAGTCGCTCGAATGCCGCATCGACCCGTGTGCGCCGGTCCGATCTCTCCGGATCGGCGATCAACAGTTGGTGGAGATCGCGAAGGCGTTAGGAGCGGGCAGGGGACGTGGGGCAGCAGCCAGCAAGCAGGAAGCAGTAGCCCGAGGCCTGTCTTCGGACTCCGGTCTCCCGACTCCATCCCGCATCCTCATCATGGACGAGCCGACGAGCGCGCTCACCGAGTCCGAGGTCGAGCGTCTGTTCCGCATCATCGGTCGGCTGCGCGAGCAGGGGGTCACGATCATCTACATCTCGCACAAGATGGACGAAGTGTTTCGCAATGCCGATCGCATCACCGTGCTGCGTGATGGCAAAGTTGTAAAGACTCTCGAACGGACGGCGACGACTCCGCGCGAGATCACGCATCTGATGGTCGGTCGCGATGTCGGCGCGAGTGATTACGGCGCGAATCGTCAGCCGGGCGAGACGGTGTTGAGCGTGACGGACCTCGCGCTCCCTTGGCGCGATCACGCGCGGCAGTGGCGCTTGAAAGACATCTCGTTCGTCGTGCGTCGTGGGGAAGTGATCGGCTTCGCCGGGCTGATGGGAGCGGGACGAACGGAGTTGTTGGAATGTCTCTACGGTGCGAGTGCCGAACCGCCACTCGGTCGCATCGAATTGGCAGGGACCGCCGTGGAGTTCGCTCATCCCGAACAAGCGCTGCGCGCGGGGATCGCCCTCGTCACGGAAGACCGCAAGCGGTACGGGTTGTTCGCGCCGATGAACGTGCGCGAACACATCACGCTCTCGTCTCTGCACACGGTCGCGACGAGTGGGTTCCTCAACACGACGGCGGAACGAGACGCCGCCGATGAGTCAATCGCCGCGCTGCGAGTGAAGACCGACGGACAGTCGGCCGCGATCAGCAGTCTGAGTGGAGGCAACCAACAGAAGTGCATCATCGCGCGGGCGCTCCGGACAAAACCGAAGTTGCTGCTGCTCGATGATCCGACGCGTGGCATTGATGTCGGCGCGAAGGCGGAGATCTACCGGCTGATCGATCAACTGTGCGCGCAGGGACTGGCGATCATCATCACCTCGAGCGAGTTGCCCGAACTGATCGCCGTCTGCGACCGCATCTTCGTCCTGTGTGAAGGCCGCCTGACGGGCGAGTTCGCACGCGGCGAATTCACCGAACAGAAGCTGATGGAAGCGGCGACCAAGCTGGCGTAGCAGCTTGTCGAAAAATGTAGGACAGCCTTTTGATGGACAGGTAGAAGTCTTGCCTTGGGTGCCACGGTCACGGCTGTGCGTGGCCGTGTCTTCGCGACAACCCAAGCAGGGCCACGCACAGCCGTGCCCGTGGCACCCAACTCAATACCTGCGTAAGTGTTATGGGCACGCTAATTCTCGGATAGCCTCTGAGTGGGGCGGCGTAAGAAAACGGGCTGACGCCCAAGAATCAGGGGGCTGACGCCGCCCCGCTCAGAAGCTCCTGACACGCCTTCCGCTCAGAAATGTCTCACGTTTGGCCGCGTGCGGTGCTTTCACTTGTTCTCCAGCACCCACTGCGTAGCGTGGCGGACGAGTTCGAGGCCGCTCTGGAGATCGAGCTTTGTCTTCATGCGGAACCGGTAAGTCTCGACCGTCTTGATTCCCACGTGCAATCGTTCAGCGATCTCGGCAGAGGTGAAACCTTGTCCGAGCAACTCGAAGATTTCCAACTCGCGGTCGGAGAGGCTGCTGATGGGGGATTGCTGCAAGGGCTGATTGCCGTCCCGCAGTTGTTGGAGGATTCGGTTGTTCACGGCTTCGCTGACGAAAATGCTTCCGGCGAGGACTTGCCGAATGGCGGCCACCAGTTTCTCCCGGGCTTCCTGTTTATGCAGGAAGCCCATCGCACCGGCACGCAGAGAGCGCTCGGCGAAGAGCGACTCGTCGCTCATGGAGAGGACGAGCATCTTGGTTGGCACGTTTCGGGCCTTGATCCGTTGGATCAGGTCGAGGCCGCTGCCGTCGGCAAGTGACAGGTCGATGATGGCGAGGTCGGGTTGTTTCGAGTCGATCAGTGCCAGGGCCTCCGCCATCGTGGCGGCTTCACCACAGACTTGCAGATCACGGTGACGCGACAGGATCGCGGACAGTCCTTCGCGGACGATCGGGTGATCGTCCACGATCAGGATGCGTGCGGCTCGAACCAGCGCGGGCGGTTTGGTAGCGACAGTCATTTTGGAAGTCCCTTGTCGAGAGTGCAGATGATGCGTGTACCGCGGTCGTGGGCTGTGTCGATCGTCAACGTCGCACCGATCAGACTGGCTCGGTACCTCATGGTTTTGAGGCCGAGGCCGGATGTCGCGGTGGCGAGATCCGGGAAACCGATGCCGTTGTCGCAGATGCTGAGCGTGATGTGGCCTTCGTCTTCGTCATTTAACGAGAGCGTGATGAGGTTCGCATGACTGTGCTTGATTGCGTTGGTGGTCGCTTCTTGGGCGATGCGGAACAGGTTCGTGGCCCGCGGGCTGTCGTCGATTTCGGCGGAGCCGGTGAAACGGCAGGTGACGTGGGTCTGTGCCGTGATGTTGGCGGCGAGGTCTTCGAGCGCAAGCTGGAGACCCTCGGCACTGAGCTCGACGGGGATCAAACCCTTGGAGACTTCGCGGACTTGTTTCAGGGCCCGGTCGAGACCTTCGACGAGCTTCTTCGCGGTGGCAGTGTAAGCCGCCGCATGAGCCAGGAAGGCCGCTTCAGGGGACGGGGAGTTTTCCGGAGAGCCGGCGGCGCGCCGGCTTGATTCCTCAGACGAAACTAACGGGCGAGCCGCCTGTCCTACGAGGGCTTCACTTCCCTGCAGCGACCGCTCCGCCAGTGAGTCGGCGAGACTCGCGGCGAGGAAGCCGAGGCCGGTCAGTTCTTGGCCGAGGCCATCGTGCAAGTCTTGGCCGATGCGGCGTTGTTCTTGCGACACGCTATTCAGGACTTCGCGTTCGATCAGTTGGCGTTCCAACGTCTTCTGATTTACTGCTGCTACTGCTATTACTGCTGCTGCTGCGCGGATCTCGGTCACGTCATTGATCCCCAGCAGAATGTGCGTCGGCCGACCCTCTGGGAAGCGGACGCAGCGGGCGTTGAGCAGCATCGTGCGGTGGCCGATGGTGGGAAAATTGTGCTCCAACTCAAAGCCGTCGAAGGACGTGTTCTGGGGCAGGATTTCTTCCAGCAGCACTCGCAGTCGAGGAATGTCCCACTGACTGTTGCCCAACGAGTAGATCAGCCGTTGTTCGGTCTCTTCCCGAGTCACTTGAAAGGACTCATAGAACGCGCGGTTGGCGAGCTGAACACGGAGTTCGGCGTCGAGCACCACGAGCGGTTGCATGCAGGTTGCGACGATGCTCACGGCGTAGTCGCGTGACACTTCCAAATCGTGCTCGCGACGCTTGAGGGCGTCGATGTCGGAGAGCTTGATGATCGCGCCGTCGATTTTGTTGTCGGTCGTTTTGTAGGGTCGCACCACCAGCCTGTGCCAACGGCCGTCGGTGTCTTGCACCTCGCGCTGCTGCATTTCCAGCGAGTCAATCACCTGCTGCAACATTGGCTCCAGATCGGGGACGTTGATCTTCAGTTTGAAGTCGCCGATCGGACGGCCGATGTCGCTGGAGATCAAACGGAAGAGATTCTGGGCACTCGGACTGAAGCGGCGAATGAGCAACGCGCGGTCCAGTAAGACCGTCGGAATATTGACCGCGTCCATCAGGTTCGTCAGGTCGTCGCTGAGTTGTACGGAAATCGCGATCCGGCATTGCAGTTCCTCATTGACCGTCGTCAGCTCTTCGTTGGTCGCCTGCAATTCTTCCTTGGCGGTTTCAAGTTCCTCATTCGTACTTTGCAGTTCTTCGTTGCTGGAGATGATCTCTTCGTTGGCCGCGGTCAGCTCCTCGTTGCCCGCTTCTTGGACCTCGATGACCGATTGCAGGTAGCTCTTGGTCGCGTCGAGTTCGTGCCGCAACCGCGCGAACTCGTCGTCCCGCGCTTTGAGGTCGGCCTCCGTAAGATCACCCGCAGCGTGAGCGAGGGCGGACGCTGCGAGTGACTCGGACGAGCCGAGGGATTCCGAATCTGGGGCGTCAGGGAGCGACCGCCCTCGTTGACGCTGCGGGCGACTTTCAGGGCTTCCTTGCTCACGCTGCGGGCGACTTTCAGGGCTTCCTTGCTCACGCTGCGGGGCGGTGTTGCTGCGTGAGAACAGCACGACAAAGAAACGCTTGTTCGCAGCGGGGATCAGCAGCGGCAGGACTTCGAGCGCGATCTCGTGCAACTCGCCGTTGGACCGGATGAAGACTCGGTCACAGTGCTGCGGCACGCCGTCGCGGCGCGCGGCTTCGAGTGCCTCACGCAACGCGACCAACAAGCCGTCCCGCGCCATTTGCAGCAGGTTGAAATTGGGCGTTCCCGGAGCGGGTTCCAAATACATCCCGGTCTGTCCGCGAAACTGCACGATTTGCAGCAAGTCATTGACGACGACTCCCGCCGGCGCGTACTTGGCCAACACGATCCGATCCGCTTCACGTGTCACGTCCAGCAGCGACCGTCCCGGATCGCTGGCCCGTTCGATGGCGGACAGTCCGGTGATCGAAGCCCGACCGGGAGTGAGGTCGAACGTCATCCGGCGCAGCGTTGCCCGGTGCAGCGTTTCCCGGCGCAGAAAGAACCGACGCGACTTGTCGATCACATCGAATAGCTCGGTGAAGCCCCCCACCGATTCGGACTCGCCCAACACCAGCACGCCGCCGGGCCGCAGCGCGTAATGGAAGATCGGCAGCACGCGGTATTGCAGCTCGGGACCGAGATAGATCAGCACGTTGCGGCAACTGACGAGGTCCAACTGCGAGAAGGGCGGGTCCTTCGTCACGTCTTGCCGGGCGAAGACACAGAAATCGCGAACGCGCTTCTGAATCTGGTATTGCCCCTTGGTCTTCACGAAGTAGAGCCGCAATCGTTCGGGCGAAACGTCGTCCGCGATGCTGTCGAGATAGACGCCCGCCCGCGCGATGCCGATCGCCCGCTCCGAGATGTCCGTCGCGAAAATCTTGATCGGCGTTGACAGACCTTGCTCGCGCAAGAACTCCAACAGACTGATCGCCAGCGAATAGGCCTCTTCCCCCGTCGAACAGCCGGGGACCCAGACCCGTATGGGCTCATCGGTCGGACGCCCTACGACCAGCTTCGGCCAGACGGTCTCACGCAAGGCGAGGAACATGTCCGGATCGCGGAAGAACCGCGTGACTTGAATCAGCACCTCATGAAACAGCGCCTGCAATTCGGCGGGATCGTCCTGCAAACGCTGGGCATAGAGCTGCAATGTCGCGTGCCGGCCAAGCACCATCCGTCGTTCGATCCGCCGTCGCAGCGTCGGCGGCTTGTAGTGCGTGAAGTCCACACCGACCGCAGCGGTCAAGAGCCGCACGATCGTGTTGAAGTCGGCGTCGTCCGTTGCGGCCATCAGCCGGAACGCGCTCGCGTCCGGTTCTGGTTCTGGCTGTTCTTTCGCTGATGGTTCGCTCGAACCGGGGGCGAGCGCCCTGCGGCTGATGGGATCACTGCCGGCACTCGCCGTCTGCAATCCGCCGCTCAAAGACGGATGCGATCCGAGCCGCGACAGCTCGGTCGCGATCAGTCGCGGCGACATCACGAAGTCCACGCAGCCCGCTTTGAACGCGCTGCGCGGCATGCCGTCATGCTCGGCGGTGTTGTCCTGCACGAAAGTGATCCCGCCCCGTCCCTTGATCGCCTTCAAGCCGAGCGTCCCGTCGGTCCCGGTCCCCGACAGAATCACGCCGACGGCCTGACTGTTTCGCGCGACCGCCAGCGACTGGAGGAACAGATCCACCGGCAGATGCAGTCCGGGCGTTGCGCGGCGTGGAACCAACCGCAATCGATTCCGCTCGACCACCATGTTCGCGTTCGGCGGGATGACGTAGACGTGATCCGCTTGCAGCTCCGTCCCATCGCTGACTTCGCTCACCACCATCGTCGTGACGTGCGACAGAATCTCGGCCATCGCACTCTTGTGGTCGGGGTCCAGATGCGTGACGACAACAAACGCCATCCCGCTCCGCGAAGCCATCGTGCTAAAGAACTCGGTCAACGCTTCGAGTCCCCCCGCCGAAGCGCCGATCCCCACGACCGGAAACAGCGCGGCGTCTGTACCGCTCGCCCCCGGTGGAACCGTCACAGTCGCGGGAGTTAGGGGCGTCGTGCCTGTCGCTTTGTTTTGCTTCGCCATGCTCGATTTCCGATTCTGAAACGTCGTCGTCAACTGAAATGGCGATGGCCTCAGGGGCATCGCCTTGCTTGGTCTGTGCAACCTGTCGGGGGGGACCAGCGGCGCTTCACTGTGCCCGCCCACTGCGCCCGCCCACCGTGGCTACTCGACGTTTTCCGATGGTGGGCCGGCGCTCGAACGGAGCTGGTCCCACCCCACGTTGAACAAGGAGATGGCCTGACACGAGTGCAAACTACAACGGTCGCCACTCATCCGAAAGCCGTTGTAGTGTCAGGAAATTTCTTACACAAAGAGTCAGTGGTAAACGTACATGCGTTTTTTAATTTTGTTCCGATAATAGAGAACGCCTCGGGAGAAGGCTGTCGGTTGGTAATTCCCCGACAGGCAGCCGAGCTGAGAGTCGGAGCAGTCGATCGGATGCGGCTGTTCAAAGTGACACTTCACTAAACTCAGATCACTCCCGAGGCTTCGAATTTTGAAGGTACCACAGAGGAACAGGGGGACTTCATGCTCACGACGGACGGCTATTTCCGACGACGATCCAAGTCGTTGAGTGCCTTAGACACGGACATCGCGAAAATGACCCAATTCGCGAGCCAGTCCGATGCCGTGAACGACACCGATTTTTGGGAGGCGATCGAGCGACTGCAGTTGTCACTCGATGCGGCCGCGCGACAACTGCGGGAACTGGCCTTTGATTGTGGACCTGAGCGCGAAGTCCGTGCTACGGAACGGTCGGTGGCAGGCGTGGAACACGCGTGGGGAGAAATGCGCGAAGCGGTCCTCGGGGCCATCGCTGTGACCTACGGCAATTCTGAGGTGCGAGGGAGTGTCAACGACTGACTGCTGAAAAGTAAGTCGGATGTTTTTGCGGACGATTTTCAAGCTGTCGGACGGGCAAGAGTGCCCGTCCGACCACGATGTTCATTGCGACCACGTTGTTCATTCCGACCACGTAGTTCAAGAGGTGAATGAAATCGGTGGGTGACAGGGATCACTCTGTCAGGTTTAGCGGCCCCTGATCTCGACGGGATTACTCGTCGGCCCCCGGTTTTTGACAGCCTCCTGTCAGAGGCTCTCCGGAAAGAAACGGCTTGTTTTCAGGGTGCCACGGTCACGCGGGTCAAATTACGAGTCCGCACCGATCGTGGTTTCCGGCGGGCGATAGAAGAGCGCGACCGGGAGCATCAACAAAGCCGCGAAGCCGAAGAGGCTGGCGTGAGGAAGTTCCATGCGTTCGATCAGCAGCCAGCGGCCCAGTGAATAGACGGCTCCGGAACCAGCGATGCCGATCCAGTTGAGCAGGTTGAACGCGCCGATGATGCGGCCCTTCTGGTCGCTGGGTGCGGAGGCTTGCAGGAAGACTTGCAGCGGCACGCTGAAGAACCCGGCGAAGAGGCCGACCGCGACGAGTGCGATCACGCTGCCATACGGGCCGACCAGCGAGCCGCGTCGGAAAGGATCGGTCGATGTTGGGTTGAGAGAGTCAGAGACTACAGTTTCAGAGACCGTGTCGGACTGGGGACGGATGGTCTCGATTCGCGTCTGTTTGTGCTGGCGAATTTCCTCGCGCACGGTATCGAAGCCCGGGCCGGGAAGCGCGAGAACCGCGAGGCTGAGCGTCAGCCCCCACGCTCCGGTGCGGACCAGCCAGCCTCGCACACGGTCTTTCGAGAGCAGTCCCGCCAACACGCAACCGATGGCGATGCCGAGTCCGGTGCTGGCGGCCATCGCTCCCGTGGCGAGGTCGTTGAGCTTCAATTGCTCCTTGCAGAACGAGTTGATCGCCGGGGGATAAACCGTCCCGCCGACAAACCAGAAGATCGACGACATGACGAGGACACCGAGCAACGTTCGATCGCGCTTCAACAATTGGCGCGTCTCGGACGCGATGACGATTGAGGACCAATCCAATTTCAGCGCCGGTTGAGCGATGGCGGTCGGGCGAATCAGCAGCGATGTCGTCAGCCCGGTGAGCGCGATCACGAGACACGGGAGACTCGCCAGCCAGAGCGATCCAGCGAACATCTGCTTCGCCGCTCCAGCCGCCGCCAATCCAAAAATGATCGCCAGAAACGTGGCCATCAGCATGAAGCCGTTCGCACGCGGGAGGTCACTCGGACGCAGCAGCTCGGGCAAGATGCCGTACTTCGACGGGCCGAAGAACGCGCTGTGGACGCCCATCAAACAGAGGACGGTCAATAGGACCGCGAGGCTGCCGGTCGCAAAGCCGATCATGCCGAGCACCACGATCCCTAACTCGGCGACTTTGCACGCGACGATGATTGTCCGCTTGCTGTAGCGATCCGAGAGAAAGCCCGCGAAGCCCGAGAACGCGATGAACGGCCACGCGAACAGAATCATCGCCAGCCCCTGTTGATCGCGACCGCCGCTCAACACACGATCCAGACACAGCAACAGCACGAGCTGCTTGAACAGGTTGTCGTTGAAGGCCCCGAGGAACTGAGTCAGGTTCAGTCCCCAGAAGGCGCGGTCCCGCAACAGACTGGGGCGAGGATCGGGATCGGTCGGAGTCGTCATGCGTCGTTCCTTCGAGTAGGGCGAGAACAGCTCGCGTGCGGCCGATTGTCACAGGAGATCGTCAAACTGAGTAGAGCGTGTTTCAAAACTAGCCCGACGCGCAAGCGAGGGCTGAACATTCGATCACGGTGAAGCCCTCGCTTGCGCGTCGGGCTAGTTCTTCGAGGCGAAAACAGGTTTTGAAATGCCCTT
>Ga0209086_10001997_pt1 | contig 16237 bp, 15 predicted proteins | sample M_130207_XF_Meta_FD_187312 | JGI IMG/M metagenome (GOLD analysis project Ga0209086, IMG submission 187312) | Freshwater microbial communities from Lake Montjoie, Canada to study carbon cycling - M_130207_XF_MetaG (SPAdes) (version 2) | ecosystem: Environmental > Aquatic > Freshwater > Lake... | reverse complement strand
TAATTGGAGGCCTTATGAAATCTGATGGTGAAATTAATCAAGCAGCACCATTAAAGTCGATCGATGAGATAGTCAAGTCAATAGATATCAAAATAGAAGACTTAAATTTCTATGGCCCGTATCAAGCTAAATTAAAGCCTTCTTTCACAAGCGCCTTAATAGAGCCCAAGACAGCTAAATTAATTTTAGTGACTGCCATGAGTCCTACTCCTGCTGGCGAAGGAAAAACAACCACAACGATTGGTTTGGCTGATGCACTTTTTTTAATCGGTAAAAAATCAGTTGCATGTCTTCGCGAGCCTTCCTTAGGACCCGTTTTCGGGATGAAAGGGGGTGCGACAGGCGGCGGTTATGCGCAAGTAGCACCTATGGATAGTATTAATTTACATTTCACTGGCGATTTTCATGCCATAACATCTGCTAATAATCTTTTAGCAGCTTTGATTGACAATCATATTCATCACGGCAATGCACTCAATATTGATACCAATCAAATTTCTTTTAAGCGATGTCTTGATATGAATGACCGTGCTTTAAGACATGTCGAATTAAAGCTTGGACAAAATCATCGAGATACAGGGTTTGATATTTCAAGCGCAAGTGAAGTGATGGCCATTCTTTGTTTAGCAGAGTCATTAGAAGATCTTCAATATCGACTAGGTGAGATTGAAGTTGCAAAAAGAAAAGATGGTGTATCTATTTATGCAAAGGACTTAAAAGCAGAAGGCTCAATGACAGCCTTATTGAAAGATGCGTTTCAACCTAATCTGGTTCAGACATTGCATGGGACACCAGCCTTTATTCATGGCGGTCCATTTGCTAACATTGCACATGGATGTAACTCAGTCATCGCCACAAAAACGGCACTGAAGGTAGCTGATTATGTGGTTACAGAAGCAGGCTTTGGTGCAGACTTAGGCGCTGAAAAATTCATTGATATCAAATGTAGGCAGTCGGGTATCAAGCCTGACATCATTATCTTAGTCGCGACCATTCGTGCACTCAAATTTCATGGCGGTATTAGCGTTCCTGAATTGAATCATGAAAACTTAAAAGCACTCGAACTTGGCTTTAATAACTTAAAGCGTCATATCGAAAATTGCTCACAACATTTTGGACTTGATGTCGTAGTTTCAATCAATAAATTTAATTCTGATACAGAAAAAGAAATGACATGGCTTCAAAGCGCAATAGATAAGTTGGGATTCAAAGCAATCCTTTGTTCGCATTGGTCGGATGGCGCTAAAGGGGCTAAGGATTTAGCTAATACCGTTTTAGAAAAATTAGCAAAACCTAAATCTTGTAAATTTCTATATGAAGATCATTTAAGTTTAAAAGAAAAAATTACTACGATCGCTTTAAAATTATATCGTGCAAAAGAAGTTGAGTTTTCTGCAAGCGCCTTACAAAAACTTTTATTACTTGAAAAAAACTATGCAAGCTTCCCTGTCTGTATTGCTAAGACGCCTTTTTCGTTTTCAAGTGATCCTAAAGCACATGGCGCCCCTGAAAATCATACGCTCATGATAAGAGAATTAAGACTATCAAGAGGAGCTGGTTTTGTAGTGGCGATCTGTGGGGATCTTATGACGATCCCAGGCCTTCCTAAAGTCCCCGCAAGTGAAAAAATAAGTGTAAATGCAAAAGGTCTTATCGAAGGATTGAATTGAGAGAATGAATTGTTTTAAAAGTATTACAACACAAGAACAAACGATTCAAAAGTCTAGGTTTATTGGATATACCTTCATAGGCGAAACAAAACAGGATATTTTACGTACCCTACAGTCCATCGTTAAAGAACATCCCCAGGGAAGTCATTTAGCTTTCGCTTACCAACTCAAAACAGAGTATGGATTTGAGCCTTATTACTCAGATGCAGGGGAGCCCTCAGGCACGGCTGGTAAACCTTTATTGCAATTGATCGATGCCCACCAAATTGTGGGTGGAGGAATCGGCGTTATTCGTTATTATGGCGGCATTAATTTAGGAACAGGCGGGCTCACAAGGGCTTATGGTGGTACGGGAAAACTTGCTTTAACCCATTCCGTCATCGAGCCTTATGTTGAATATATTAAATTAAAATTAATTATAAATTACAATGAGTTAGATAACTATACTCATGTAATTTATTCAATGAACGGAAATATTTTAGATAAAGTTTTTGATGAAAAAGTGAGCCTTTTGATAAGGCTTCCTGAAGGAGAGTTCGGTAAATTAAAAGCGCGTTTTCCTATGATTGATATCAATCACTTTTAATATGTTTAATCATATAAAAACCTTAAAAAAACATCCGCTATAATCAACGCATGCTTAATTTCATTCTTATTCTTCTCGTTATCTTGTGTGCTCTAGCCGTCTACTTTTTTTGGCGCTTTCAAGATCAATCTCCGGAAACGGGAACATTAAAAGCGCTGGAAGAAAAACATCGGGAAATGATTGTAGGTTTGAATGATAGTTTAAATAAATTGACTGATCGTCTTAACTTGACACTCTCAGAGCAAGGAAAGATACATGGAGAAATTGTGCGTGACACTATGGATAGTGCCACTAATCAATTAAAAAATTTACTCAATATGAGATTGCAAGATATCGATAGCAAGGTTAAAGAAAGCCTAGAAGAAGGGTTCAAAAAAACAAACGATACGTTTGATCGTGTCATGAAGCAACTCTCCACAATTGATGAGGCGCAAAAGAAGATCGATGGTCTCACCAGTAATATCGTGAGCTTTCAGGAGTTACTAGGAGATAAAAAATCTAGAGGGGCATTCGGAGAAGTCCAGCTAGAAGGTCTCGTGCGTAATGCGCTCCCACCCGATGCATTTTCGATGCAACATACACTGTCTAATGGTAATCGAGTGGACTGTGTTTTATTTTTACCTGAACCAACTGGCAGTGTCGCAATTGATTCTAAATTTCCATTGGAAAGCTATAGAAAAATGTTGGATACCAGCTTACCGCCCGATGAGATTAAAAATGCGCAAAAACAATTCAAGCTTGATATCAAAAAACATATCAATGATATTGCGAGTAAATACATTATCTCTAATGAGACGTCCGATGGTGCAGTGATGTTTATTCCTGCAGAAGCCGTTTTTGCAGAAATCCATGCTTACCATTCTGATTTAATAGAAGAAGCAATGAGCCAAAGGGTATGGCTCGTATCCCCAACTACACTGATGGCTGTTCTTAATACAGCAAGAGCTGTGTTAAAAGACGTTGAAACACGAAAACAAGTCCATATTATTAAAGCAGAGCTTGGAAGGCTTGGACAAGAATTTGAGCGCTTTGATGTGCGTATGAAAAAATTAGCTGACAATATCAGACAAGCGCATGAGCACGCTCAAGATGTGCATGTGACAAGTCAAAAAATATCAAGACGCTTTTCTCAGATTGAACGTGTGGAATTGAAAGATGATCCTAATGCATTATTAGAATTTGAAGAAGAGGTATACGTGAAGCAGCAGGAGCAAGATGAAAGTTAAAATTCTCTATTTCGCTAAAATTAAAGAATTGGTAGGGTTGGATAATGAAATAATTGACCTTCCAGCAAGTGTACTTACTTTAGATGAGCTTAAAAATTTTTTAATTTTACGAGGTGCACCTTGGTCTGAAATATTTTTATCTCACAGTGCAATGAGATGTGCTTTGAATCAAAATTTAATGCACTCTAACTTCAATATAGAGGCGGGATCCGAAATAGCGTTTTTCCCGCCTATTACAGGGGGTTAAATGGTAGCAAGAGTCCAACTTGAAAGCTTCGATTTAAACCATATTCTTTATGAAATGAAAAAAAACAATGCTTCGGTAGGCGCAGCAGTTTCATTTATAGGATTTGTAAGAGATCTTCCAGGAAGTCATCAGTCAGAGCACTTAACTTCTTTATACCTTGAGCATTACCCAGGCATGACAGAAAAATCACTTTTGGAGATTGAAAATAAGGCCCGTGAAACATGGAATCTTGAAGACGTGTTTATTGTGCATAGAGTTGGAGAATTAAAATTACACGATCCAATAGTAGGCCTAATAGTTTTAAGTGCACATCGCAAGGACGCTTTTGAAGCTTGTGCCTTTATGATGGATTATATAAAGACAGAAGTGCCTTTTTGGAAAAAGGAGAGTACAAAAGAAGGATCCAGATGGGTTGAGGCTAAAGAAAGTGATAATGAGATGAAATTTCGCTGGAACAGCTAATTTATAATGCGCCTTAAAAATATTCTATATTATTTATGATTACCTTAATTATTTCATTTCTTACCTCATTTATTTTTTCTTTACTGATATTGAGGTATTCACATTTACATGGACATATATCTTTCGATCATGATAAAAAAGGTGTGCAAAAATTTCATTCGTTTGACACTCCAAGAATTGGCGGATTGCCGATTTTTATCAGCATAGCTTTTTCTATAGCCATTCAATTTTTTCAAGAACTATCTTTTGCAAATATCGGGTTAATTTTGGTCTTATCTTCCTTGCCAGTATTTTTTTTGGGACTTTTAGAAGACGTTACAAAAAAAATTAGTGCATCGTATCGATTACTAGCTGCATTTATTTCAGCTTTTTTGGCATGTTATTTTTTAAATACCTGGCTGACAAATATAGAATTTATGAACATAGATCTACTGTTAAAGATCGCTCCTATTTCAATTCTTTTTACTTGTTTTGCAGTTGCAGGTGTGACACATAGCGTAAATTTAATTGATGGTTTTCATGGTATAGCAAGCATGATCGGTATATTCATATTATCTGCCATTGTTTATGTGGCTTTCAAAGTATCCGATTTAACTATCTTCATGATAGGTATTTCAGTGATTGGAGCAATTCTAGGCTTTTTTGTTTTAAATTACCCTAAAGGCCTTATCTTTTTGGGTGACTCAGGAGCCTACCTTATTGGATTTTGGATTGCTCTATTATCTTTGCTTTTGGTAAGTAGACATGAAGAGGTTTCAGATTGGTTTCCTTTTTTATTGTGTATTTATCCTATATTTGAAACTTTTTTTACAGTCTTTCGTAGATATTTCATCAAAAAAACTAGCCCAGGCTTGCCAGACTCATTTCATTTACACCAATTAATTTATAAAAGAGTGTTGCGTTGGATTGTGGTTGATAAAAATGATAAAAATAAAAAAAATTCAATGACAGCGCCGTATCTTTGGGCTTTGTCTTTAGTTTCTATTATTCCTGCTATTCTTTTCTGGAAGAACCATCAAATTTTAAAAATTTTCGCCCTTATGTTTGTTTTTTGTTATCTCTGGCTTTACGGAAGCATTGTTCGCTTTAAGACGCCTAAATTTATGATAAAGAGGAAGTGAAATTTTGATGACTATGATTAAAAAAGCTGTTTTTCCCGTTGCTGGTCTTGGAACTAGATTTTTACCAGCGACCAAAGCCAATCCAAAAGAGATGCTCCCCATTGTTGATAAGCCCTTAATTCAATACGCCGTTGAAGAAGCTGTTAAATCAGGCATTACAGAATTGATTTTTGTGACAGGAAGAAATAAACGTTCTATTGAAGATCATTTTGACAAAAATATAGAATTAGAGGCGAGCTTAAGTAATTCACATAAAACAGAATTATTGAAATTAATTAATTCGATTATTCCTCCGCACGTTTCATGTATTTACATTAGACAATCTGAGCCACTTGGATTGGGCCATGCTGTGCTTCAAGCAAGGCCAATAGTCAATAATGAGCCATTTGCAGTAATATTAGCTGATGATCTGACAGACAGTGTTGAGCCTGTTTTGGCTCAATTAATAAAACAATTTAATAAAAATAAAGCTTCTGTGATTGCCATAGAAAATATACCCAAAGAAAAAACTTTCCAATACGGTATTGTAGATGGAAAAGAAATAGACAATAAATTAATGCAAATTAGTAAAATTGTAGAAAAACCTAAGCCCGAAGATGCACCGTCAACTAAAGGCGTTATAGGGCGGTATGTATTCTCCCCATTAATTTTCGATCTTTTAGAGAAAGTTACGCCCGGAAAGTCTGGTGAGATTCAATTGACTGATGCGATTCAGCTTCTTTTGAATCACGAAGCTGTTTATGCATATAATTTTGAAGGTATTAGATATGATTGTGGAGATAAATTAGGCTTTATGAAAGCAAACATTGAATTTTCAAAAAAACATCCTGAAATAGGTCCTGATTTTATACAGTATCTAAAATCTTTAACCTAACATGGAATTTTTTCAGTCTATTTTAAAACAATCATCAGTTTTATATTCCAACCGAGAAATTCATCTTGCAATTAAAAATATAGCTGAAGAAATTAATCGAGATATTCAGAGCGATGTTCTCTATGTTTTAATCGTGATGAATGGAGGATTTTATTTCTCAGCTCACTTAATCCCACTTCTAAAGCATATCATTTATCATGATTATATCCATGCTACTCGCTATGGTAATAAAGCGCATGGGGGTCTTCTTCATTGGATAAAAGAGCCTGAAGATATAATTAAAGGGAAAAATATATTAATAATTGATGATATTCTTGATGAAGGTATAACGCTTTTAGAAATCATCTCTAAATGTAAAAAAATGGGCGCTCATAATATTTTTTATACAGCACTTTTTAATAAATTAATTGATAAAGAGAAAAGTATTTTGCCTAGCTATCATGTTTTAAATGTTCCCAATAAATTTGTTTTTGGTTTTGGCCTAGATTACAAAGGTTTTGGAAGGTCCCTTCCTGATTTGCATATTATAAATTAGACATGAAATCATTTAATTACCCCATTTAATGGCACAATGTTGCAATGACTAAACCTAAAAAAAATTCTCTTCGTTTAAATGATCCCCAAAAAGATCGTGAAGCTATGTTTTACGATCAACCCTTGCCAAGTAGAGAGTTAATATTAAAAATTATGACGGAGCAAGGTGTTCCGTTATCCATTGATCAATTAATACAATTACTAGAAATTGAAGAATCTGAGATTGAAGCTTTTAATAAACGCATTCGAGCTATGGAAAGACAAGGCCAGATTATGCGGAATCGTAAAGATGATTTTTGTATCTCTGAAAAATTAAACCTTGTTCCAGGTCGTATACAAGGTCACCCAGATGGTTTTGGATTTCTTATTCCAGAGCAAGGCGGTGATGATATTTTCTTATCTTCCAGAGAGATGATGCAAGTGCTCCATAACGACCGTGTAATGGTTCAGACCATAGGCCAAGATCGAAAGGGCCGTCCTGAAGGTAAAGTCATTGAGATTCTTGAAAGAAAAAATGAGACTTTAGTTGGAAGAGTTGTTCAAGGGCAGGGCGTCACCATTGTGGCTGCAGAAGATAAGCGCATTAACCAAGACTTTCTTATTCCATATCATTTTGATATGGATGCCAAGCCAGGCCAGATTGTTGTGATTGAAATTACAGCGCAACCTTCATTTAAATCAAGACCTATGGGCAAGGTCGTACAAATTCTTGGTAATTACGCAGATAGCGGCATGGAAATTGAGATTGCATTAAGGAAGCATCAACTTCCTTATAACTTCTCACAAGAAACAATTGAAATTGCAGAATCTTTCTCTAAAAAAGTCACAGAAAAAGACTTTAAGGAAAGAATTGATTTGCGTGATTTATCGCTCATTACGATCGACGGTGAAACAGCAAGAGATTTCGATGATGCAGTTTATGCTGAAAGTGTTGGTAAGAATTGGCGCTTAGTGGTGGCTATTGCTGATGTCAGTTTCTATGTGCAACCCGATAAGATTTTAGATAAAGAAGCATTTGAAAGAGGCAATTCAGTATATTTCCCACGACGTGTGATTCCCATGTTGCCTGAAGCATTGTCGAATGGACTTTGCTCGCTCAATCCTCACGTCGATCGCTTATGCATGATATGTGACATGCTGATTGATCAGCATGGGAAAGTCATATCGTATAAATTTTATCCTTCTGTAATGGAATCAAAAGCGCGTATGACTTATACGGATGTCAGTACATTATTAAATGAGACATCACCCAAGTTAATAGAGAAATATCAAGCAATTATTCCGCACATTAAAAATCTTGAGTCTGTATATAAAATACTAACCAAGCAAAGACATGCGCGTGGCGCGATTGAGTTCGCTTCATCCGAAACGATCATGATTTTTAATGATCAAGGAAAAATTGATCGCATTGAACCCGTCATTCGAAATGAAGCCCATCGAATTATTGAAGAGTGCATGCTTGCAGCCAATGTGTGTGCGGCTAATTTTTTAATTGAACATGAACACCCAGCGCTTTATAGAATTCACGAGGGGCCAACTGAAGAGCGACTAGAAAACTTGCAAATATTTCTAGCAGAGTTTGGCTTTATGTTGGGTGGTGGAGATAAACCTAGTATTAAAGACTATGCAACAGTGATTGAAAAAATTAAGGGCAGACCCGATGAGCATTTATTGCAAACGGTCTTACTAAGGTCGATGCAACAAGCTGTCTATAGCCCTGACAATATTGGCCACTTTGGTTTAGCTTATGAAGCTTATGCACACTTTACTTCCCCGATACGTCGATATCCGGATCTTTTAATTCATCGTGCTATCAAAGCCACTTTAGAAAAAAAGAAAATGCCTGCAGCCAATTGGCATGTTCTAGGGCAGCATTGTTCCATGACTGAAAGAAGAGCTGATGATGCAACACGCGATGTATCTTCATGGCTTAAATGTTATTACATGCAAGATAAAATTGGGGAAATCTACGAAGGAACCGTTGCAGGTGTGACAAGTTTTGGTTTATTTGTTTCGATTGATGGTATTTATATTGAAGGTCTGTTGCATGTCACAGAGTTGGGTAACGATTATTTCACTTATGACAAAGCAAGACACGCCATGGTGGGTGAAAGATCCCACACCATATATCGCTTAGGGGACCGCTTAAAAGTTAAATTAGTGCGTGTTGATCTAGAACTTAGTAAAATCGATTTCAGCCTTGAGAGTCATCAGGAAGTTCAAAAATTTCTATTGAAGGATAGAAAGCCAAAAAATTTCTTCAAAGAGAAGGTGAGTCATCACAAAAAGAAATCTCATGAAACAAAACATAAAAGCGCACCTAAGTTATCGAGAGCACCTAAAAGTAAAAAGAAAATAAGAGCAAAATAATATGTCTCAAAGTCAGATCATTTTTGGATTTCATCCAATTATCAGTCGCCTAAGGCAATCCTCTCATAGTATTGATGAAATAATAATCGATAAAGATCGAAATGACCCTAGGAGCAAAGAAATTATTAATCTTGCAAAAGAATATAATATACGCGTCTTAGCTGTAGATCGATCAAGACTGGATGGTCTGGCTTCAAATAAGAATCATCAAGGTGTTGTTGCGATGGTTAAGCAAATTAAAGTTCCATTTCTAACGATTGAAGATATTTTAGAGGGCGACTTATCTGAGCCAGTTTTTTTTCTTATTTTAGACGGTGTTGAAGACCCACATAATTTAGGCGCCTGTCTTCGTGTTGCAGACTGTATGGGAGTAGATGCTGTTATTGTTCCCAAGGATAGGGCGGTTGGACTTAATGCGACAGTTCGAAAAGTTGCTTCAGGCGCTGCAGAGTCTGTGCCTTTGATTGTTGTGACGAATTTAGCCAGAGCTATTCGGACGCTTAAAGAGGCAAATGTTCTTATTATTGGTACAGCCGAGGATGGCGATCATTCTTTGTATGATTCTAATCTTAAAGGTTCTATAGCAATAGTTTTAGGATCTGAGGGAGATGGGCTCAGAAGGCTTACAAAAGAAGTGTGTGATTATTTAATTAAAATACCAATGCTAGGTGTGGTTGAAAGCTTAAATGTTAGTGTGGCAGCTGGTATTTGTTTATCTGAAGTTCGTCGTCAGAGAGTTAAGTTTTAAGCCCAAGCGTTATGTGAGTATCTCGCCTAATTCTTTTAAGTAAATTTTTGTTTGTAATTAAATTATGCCCATAAGATGGGATAATTTTTTGTAGTCTTCTTTTTACTTCATTTCTTTTGTAACGCATTAAAAAATTTTTTTCTATGATTTGTATCATTGAATCTACAGCTACAGAAGCTCCTGGAGAAGCTCCCAATAATGCCGCCAATGTTTTATCTTCTGAAAAGACAATATCTGTTCCGAACTCTAGCTTCCCTTTATTTTTTTGATAAGGTTTAATAATTTGAACTCTTTGTCCAGCAATTGCAAGGGTCCAATCATCAGCTTCAGCTTTTGGATAGAATAATTTTAATGACTTTAAACGACTTTTTTTTGTTTGAAATGATTCAAAAATTAAATATTTAAATAAATTCCAATTGTTCAATAAAACATCAATCATTGGCATGACATTTTTAAATTTCAAGGATTTAATAAGATCTAAATACGAGCCAAATTTTAAAAATTTAAAAGTAAATCCAGCAAATGGACCAAATAAAAGTATTTTTTTACCATCAACAATCCTTAAGTCAAGATGCGGAGCGGTCATTGATGGGCCATTCTCAAGAGCTAAACTATAAACTTTCGCGTAGTGCTTTTCGACAATTTTACTGTTAGAACATATAAGCCATCTACCGCTCACAGGGAACCCACCGTAGCCACTTTGCTCTTTAATTTTAGTTTTTTGTAATAAATGAATTGCTTGTCCACCAGCGCCAATAAAAACAAATTTAGCGTTAAATTCTTTTGTTTGAGAAGTTAAATGATTTTTTACTAGCACATCCCATGATCCATCTTTGTTTTTATCAATTTTTACAATTTCTTGGTCGAGATGTAGACCAAAATTTATTTTGGTCTTGAGTATTTTTAATAGCTCTTTACATACATTGCCAAAATTCACGTCGGATCCTTCGTTAACTTTTGTTGCAGCAACCTTAACATTCTTATCTCTACCATTTATTACTAAAGGAGCCCACTTTTTAATTTCTTTTGTGTCTTCAGAAAATGTAATAGATTTGAATATATGATGTTTTTTAAATAACAAGTACCTTTTTTTTAAAAATGCAATATTTTCTCTTCCGAAAACTAGACTGATATGCGGTACACGACATATAAATTTTTTCGCGTTAAAAGCTTTATATTTTTTTGTCATATAGCTCCAGTACTGGAGTGAAATCTCGAAATTTTTGTTAATTGCAAGCGCTTTATCAATATTAATTGCGTTATTTTTACCTAGGGGAGTGTAATGAAGCTCACAATATCCAGCATGACCCGTTCCTGCGTTGTTTAAGCAGTTTGTGCTCTCAAGCCCAATGCCGTTTAGTTTTTCAAATAGATCTATTTTTATACTTGGATCAATTTCACTTAAAATTGACGCAAGTGTTGTGCCCATAATCCCTCCCCCAATAATCATAAAATCAGTTTTTTTTATATTGTTTTTCATAGGATTTAAACCATGTTTTTATAATTACGAAGTTATTTAAGCTTTTTGGTTGATATAATCTAAAACAGATTATAAATAAACAAAGGCATTCTAATGATTGTGAGTGGTTTTACATTTATTCGCAACGGAACAATTTTGGGTTATCCATTCATAGAAAGTATAAATTCTATTTTACCAATTTGCGATGAATTTATTATAGCAGTTGGCCCAAGCGAAGATAACACCCTAACTCTTCTCAGAAAAATCAAAAGTAAGAAAATAAAAATTATCGAGACGCAATGGAATGAGAAAATGGCCGATAGAGGTTTTGTTTATGCCCAGCAAAAAATGATTGCTCAATTTAACTGTTCTGGCGACTGGGCTTTTTATTTAGAAGGTGATGAAATAATTCATGAAAATGACTTGTTAGCTGTTAAAAAAGTCATGAAAGAAAATCTAAATAACCTTAATATAAACGCATTAGTATTTGATTATTATCATTTTTTTGGATCTAAAGATTGGATTGCAATTAGTCCATCTTGGTACCGCAAGGAGGTAAGAATTATCAGAAATACTGTGCGCTCCTGGTGTCCTGATGCTTTATATTTTTTATTGATGAATAAGAATAAAAAAGGAACCTATCCCAAGGCAGCTTTAGTAAATGTCCCTATTTATCACTATGGGCATGTAAGGAACTTAAAGGCCATGAAAAATAAAGTTGATAAGGTTGGTAAATATTGGAATAAGAAAAATCCTAGTTTTGATTCTTACAAGATTGACCCGCAAGCAATTAAATTTTTTGAAGGCTCACACCCATCCTGCATTCAAAAATGGCTCAAAACAAGCGCTGAAAAATATTTTACACCAGAGCCTAATCACATTTTAACTAATAGAGAGAAAAGGCATCGGATTTTAATGTGGTTAGAAAAATTTTTAAAAAAAGACCTAACAAAAAAACATTATGATTTATAAAAACCTGTCAATTTCTAACAATGCATATAATGCAACCCTACAGAATTTTTTTAATTTTTTAGTAGTTTTTTCTTGTTTCGCAATTACACTACCTACGGCTTGGAGCAGTATATTTTTAGGCCTAATACTAATAACTTGGATGATTTATGCAAATCCTATTAAAAAAATTCAATTAGCATTCCTTAATCCAGGCTTAAAAGGAACATTTTTATTGATACTTTTATACATTTTAGCCACTTTTTATTCCTGTGCGGATTTTTCTTCGAGTCTTCATTTTTTACTCAAATATTCAAAATTATTGCTAATACCGTTAATTTTAGTATCTGTCGATTCTGAGAAAATTAGAAATTATGGGATCAATGCTTTTCTTATTGGCATGTTACTCGCGCTCTTCATTTCTTACTCTAAGTGGCTTAGTTTTGTTCCAATGCATTTAGGTTTGAATGATAATGGAGAAGGTTTTCATGCTTTTAAGAATAGAATTGCACATAATTATCTTATGTCATTTGCAGTTTATTTAATGCTATGTAAATCCTATTTTAGCTCTTCTTATAGTAAGTGGATTTGGTTAATACTCTCATTACTTGGATTTTGTGATGTTTTTTATTTGGTTGACGGAAGAACGGGTCAAGTAACTCTTTTTTTTCTTGTTTTATTTTTCATATTCCATATTTTTGGACGTAAGGCAATAAAATACGTAGCAATATTCTTTGTCACATTTTTCATCTTTAATGAGCAGTTAAAATTCCTAATCCCAGAAAGAATTTTAGATTCATATAATGACGCGATAAGTCATCAAGCTGACAAATCCCAAACATCTGGAGGAATTCGCTTGGAAATGTATAAAGACACGATGGCTATGATAAAAAAAGCACCATTTCTAGGTTATGGGACAGGCGGATACAGGACTGAGTTCGTAAAACTAACCTCAAGTAAAAGCACTTTATTAAAAGATACGGCAAACCCACACAATCAGTATCTGTTAACCTTATTTGAGCTTGGCATAGTGGGGTTTTTTGCTCTAATTTATATGTTTTTCTCGCACTGGAGATGCTCATATAAATTGGTTCAATCAAATGAAATGATTTCACTAAGCATGAGAGGGTTGATTATATCCATGATGATTGGATCTCTATTTAATTCTCTTTTATTAGACGCAACCGAAGGAAGATTTTATTGTTTATTTACTGGTCTTTTCTTAAGTGCATATCAAATAAAAAAGAAGAAATAATAATGAATGGTATTTCTGCAATTATCATAACAATGGATGAAGAGCGTTCAATTAGAAAATGTTTAACTTCAATTTCGTGGGCAGATGAAATTATTGTTGTAGATTCAGGAAGCAAAGATCATACGTTAAAAATTTGTAAAGAATTTGGAGCGAAAATATTTACCAAGTCTTGGCGTGGTTTTGGTTTTCAAAAAAATGAAGCCTTAAGGCTTGCACAGTTTAAATGGGTCCTATCAATTGATGCCGATGAAATAATTACTAGTAAATTAAAGAAAGAAATTATTTCAATTGTAGGATCTGATAAAACTGCAGAGGCTTATAGCATTCCAAGACAATCATTTTATTGCGGAAATTTAATTAAATTCTCAGGATGGCAATCTGATTTTGTTGTGCGTTTTTTTCAAAAAAAGTTTTGTAAATTTTCGAATGATTTGGTGCATGAAAGAGTTATAGTTAATGGCACAACATTAAAAATGAAATCATATATGCTTCATAACGCATTTGAAAACTTTGAAGAAGTTGTAAAGAAAATAAATGTATATTCTTCTTTGGGTGCCTTAATGCTGTATAAAAATAACAAAAAAAGTAGTTTAAAAAAAGCATTATTCCATGCTTTCTGGAGTTTCTTTAAAACTTATATTATTAAATTAGGTTTTTTAGATGGAAGATCTGGATTAATGTTGTCTATCTCAAATGCCGAAGGCACTTATTATCGATATATTAAGCTTATGATGCTTAATTCGAATTTTAATGATTAGTATTTCAGTCATTGTCACAACCTACGAAAGGCCTAAAGCCCTCAATGCTGTTCTTAAATCACTCAGCCTTCAAGTAAAATTACCCACTGAAATAATTGTGGCTGATGATGGCTCCGGTCAAAAAACGAGGTCATTAATTAAATCTTGGCAATCCAAAATTGCTTGTCCTTTGATTCATATCTGGCAAGAAGACAAAGGATTTCGTGCTGCAAGAATCAGAAATTTAGCCGTCTTGTCTGCCAAAGGAAACTATCTAATTTTTTTAGATGGTGATTGTATAGTTTTTCCTGATTTTATAGATCAACATATATATTTAGCAGAGGTAAATTATATGGTTATGGGTAGCCGTATTCTATGCTCACCAACCTTTACAAATCAAATAGAAAGTAATGAATTATGTCCAAGCGTTTTTAAGATTAGCGAATGGTTTAAAGTTTTTATTAAAAAAGATATTAATCGAATTTATCCTCTTTTGCGTTTGCCAGATGGTCCATGGAGAAAGCTTAGAAGAATGAAATGGTCAGGTATTAGAACTTTTAATTTAGCAGTGTGGAGGGAAAATTTTTATGAGGTAAACGGGTTTGACGAGCAATTTGAGGGCTGGGGCCATGAGGACGCTGATTTAGCTATTAGATTCATTAATAGTTTTATTCTCAGAAAGGATGGTCAATTCGCCTTACCTGTTTTGCATTTATGGCACCCTGAAAACGACAGGAGCAATGAGGAAGCTAATGCTAAGTTCTTATTTTCTTCCATAAAATCAAAAAAAACTAGGGCAGTTAAAAGTGCCTTAAAGCCAAAAGTTAAACAATGAAAAAGATATTAGCAATTCAATTTAAATATTTTGGCGATGCAGTTTTTTTAACTCCCGCTTTATTAGCCATTAAAAAAAAGTTTCCTAACTCTGAAATTCATTTGTTAGTGGCACAAGAAATCGCCCCAGTATTTAACAATCTGAAATATATCAATAAAATTTGGGCTATTCCGCGTATAAGAGGTAAATTTAATTTTTTAGAATTACTCCCCTTTATTAAAGCATTGAGATCACATGAGTTTGATCGAGTTGTCGATTTCGGTGGCAATGATAGAGGGGCAATTTTCTCTTTTTTGTCTAGATCAAAAATTAGACTCGGCTTAATGGAAGGAAGTCCAAAGCTTCTTCAGAAAATTTGTTATACAACCCTCATTGATTCTTTTAGTTTACCTAAAAATTATATTCTCAGGAATCTGAGCTTATTAAAAACATGGGATATTCAAAGTTCAAATAATATTTATCCCCAAGTCATTCCGAATGCCCGGCTAAAAAAACAAGCCCAAAGAGCTTTAAAAGGTAAATCTATTATTTTTCATCTTGGCACTTCACAACCTAAAAAAGAATGGCCAATAAAAAAATGGCAGGAGCTTTATATTAATCTTGGAAAGAGAAGAGCAGCGGTTGCTTTTTCTTCTGGGAATAGCGATCGAGAAAGGGATTTGTTGTTTAATCTTAAAAAATTAGAGCCTGATATTTTTGTACTTCCCAAAATTAAAGATTTGGATTTATATTTAGCTATTTTAAATGAGGCTGAATTATTTATTTCTGGCGATACCGCACCTTTACATTTTTCACATGCCCTTGGTGTAAAAGTGATAGGTTTATTTGGTATTTATGGCTCTAAAGAATATGCTGCACCTATTTATTCAGCCAATGAGAAAATCATAAGTAATTCTTGTTTGTGTGTTGGTGATTTAGAGCATTTTGAAACTTGCATGAATAAGAAATCTTGCATGGAATCAATTAAACCCAATCAAGTTCTTAGGTTACTTAATTTAAAGCAATAAAAAACCCATAGTTTTTTTCTTGCACTATGGGTTTGAATTTGGCTCCTCGACCTGGGCTCGAACCAGGGACACACGGATTAACAGTCCGTTGCTCTACCAGCTGAGCTATCGAGGAATTGAGAACGTGATCATAAAACAGTTACTGCTGTAAGGTCAAC
>Ga0209086_10001994_pt1 | contig 16266 bp, 14 predicted proteins | sample M_130207_XF_Meta_FD_187312 | JGI IMG/M metagenome (GOLD analysis project Ga0209086, IMG submission 187312) | Freshwater microbial communities from Lake Montjoie, Canada to study carbon cycling - M_130207_XF_MetaG (SPAdes) (version 2) | ecosystem: Environmental > Aquatic > Freshwater > Lake... | reverse complement strand
GATGGCGCTTCCATTAAATATTCAGGCCAAGCAGCAACTCAAGGTGCATCGCCTAATGATGGTCGCCGTTTTGGTTCATTGTTCTCTTTTGCTGGAACTCGTTCTGGCAATGACACTGATGGCACTTCTGTTCTGAACATTGCTACCAGTGATGGTAATGACGTAACAGCGGCTACAAACACCAACACACCATTCAATGCTTTGTTAAGCAATGCTGGTCTTGGCTACTTCACTTTCAGTTCTGGTGTCACCCTGCAAGCTTTCAGCCCCGTGCTGTACAAGCAGTTGGTCACTACCGCTGAACAGCGTTTCAATGCCAAGATTACCAACATGGTTGTCCCAACCTCGTTGCGAACCACCATCTCTGACAACATTCCTCAGAGCCGTACTATCAACCGTTTCAACCCTGCTGACAAAGGCGACACGATTGGTACTTACGAAGGTGACTTCAACTACACCTATCAGATTGATGATTCTTGGATCATGGATCAGACTGGTTCAGATAACACCTCGATTCTGTTTTTGAATCCTGATGTTATTCAGTGGGGTTCTTTGCGTGAACTTGGCCCAAATAACGAAGTGTTCAGCAATGCTGATGCTTCTTTGGATCAGTACATCATGGAAGGTACGTTGATTGTTCGCAACCCTGCTGGTGTGGCTGTTTTGGCAGCTATGACTTCAGGCACTGTTGTAACAAGCCCACGTGCCGCAACACAAGTCAAGCGTTACTTGGCTTAATAACCAAGATGGGAAGGCTCTTCGGAGCTTTCCCTATTTAGGAGCAAAGTATGGAATTGAACGATAACTCAACGCCCCAAATCAGTGAAGACTACTTCACCAAAGGCAATCTTGAGGCTGGCATAGATGGCGTATTTCGCCAAAACGACAAACTTTTCAACGAGGTCAAGTCTGGTACTTGGTCACAAACATTCAAAACCAAAAACTTGGATTACAAGGTTGGCGCAGTCAATGGTCACCGGTATGTCCAGTACGATCAAAAGAATGTTGAAGAAGTCAAACAATTCTGCAAAGAGCGCAGGGAGTTTCACAAGATTCATGGAACAGACAACCCGCTGTTTGCCGGTACGTTTCATGCGATGCAACTGCCTAAATGCTTTGCCCATGAAATCGCATCAAAGTGGTTCAACAACCGTCCTTGGGATTTAATTAAACAAGAAAAAGAAGACAAGATCTTGTTTTATGCCATTGTCAATGAATACTATTCTGATTTTGTTTGCCACCCAAGCGGAAAGATACCTCTGCCCTACAATCCAGCTATTCCGACCAAGTGAGGTAGTCCATGTCCCTATTTATTCAATCAGCTAATGCGCTTGTAAGCCGCATTGCACAGTGGGTAGGGGCAATACCATCACCTTTAACAATCACTGCCACTTCTTATGATTCAGCAACTGGCATCATTACGGTTTCGGCTGACCCTCGAGCTTTGGTGTTTGAAGGCGACTTCATTTCTAATGGCATCAAGAATTACACCGCAATATTAAGCACCACCAGCACCACCATTACGGTAAGCGACCCTGAAGCCGTTTGGTCTGCCGTCACTTACCCTGCGGCAACTATTCTCAAAATGCCGACACAATCATCTTTGGAGATTCAAGCTTGTATTCAATTGGCTGAACTCAAGATGCGTGTGATTGAGTTGCCTGGTCTTCGTACTAATCCATACGATGCGGCTGATCCAACTATTCTGACTACAGATACAAACGGCATGGCTCCAATTCCGGCAGACATGAATTGGCCTATTTTGTTTTTTCAAGAAACCCCGCCTGGAAATGAAGAAAATCCTTCATCCTATGGCCCGTGGATTATTTACGACCGTGTGGGCGACAGAGAGATCATTCGCCGCCGCATGATTGACCAACTGTACGTCCGACCCTTTGGTGTACCTCGAGTGATTCGAGCTTCATTCAGTGAGGTTGGCCCAAACTATGTGTTTACGCCAAACCCTGGTGCTGCCGTTGTTATCAAAGCGTATTACCAGCGCACATTCCCGTTTTTGTTTAGCCCAACAGAGGATGAACTTAACCCAATTGTTCAAAACAATGCGGCCTTAGCATCTTTTCCGGAAGGCTACATGTACGGAACATTGTGGTCTTACTATGACAAAAACAAAAACAATGAAGAAGCTCAGAAATGGGATGGACGCTTTGAAGATGCCTATGGCAAGATTGAAGATCAAAACTTCAAAGACAAGTGGCGTGGTGGAGATCAGCATTTGACATCTGAGTTCCAGCCCCGTAGCCCAAGATACAGCTTTAAGTGAGGTAAAACATGGCAACAGGTGGCCTCTATGGAGACAGTGGCACAGGCGCACTCATTGCCCAGCCTGGTGCTGAAACGCCTGGTCTGTATGGCAAGAGTCCCAATGGTTCTGCTGTGGCAACCCCTAGTTCTGAATCTGCCGGTTTGTACGGCAGTGCTACAACCTTTGGCGGCTCATACTTTGAATGGTTTGTTTTTCAGGTAGCTGCAACTGCACCGGCAACTCCGACCGGTGGCTCATGGAGCTTCACAACAAACTCTGGAACTGCGCCAACGGGATGGACATCACAACCACCGGCATCAGTAACGTACCCTAATCAAATTTGGGTATCAATTGCGCTTGTCAATTCAAGAAGCACTGATGCGCTTGCATGGACGGTTCCAGGTTTATTTGGTCAAGTTAATCAATCCGGTTACAGCGGATACTCCGGTTACAGCGGATATTCTGGTTACAGCGGTGCGTCTGGCCTTAGTGGTTTTTCAGGCTCTGGTGTAAGCGGATATTCTGGCGCTTCTGGTTACTCTGGTGCTTCCGGATACAGCGGTGCTGTTGGAATTTCAGGCTATTCCGGAACCAGTGGTTATTCAGGTATTAGCGGCTTTTCAGGCATCAGTGGATTTAGTGGGCAAAGCGGTTATTCAGGTTTTTCCGGAAGTGGTGTGTCAGGCTATTCAGGAAGTGGCATTTCTGGCTATTCGGGTGCAAGCGGCTATTCCGGTATAAGTACAAGTGGATACTCTGGGTTTTCCGGAATCAGTGGTTATAGCGGGTTTTCAGGTAATAGCGGATTTAGTGGTCAAAGCGGATACTCGGGTTTTTCTGGAAGTGGTATTTCTGGATATTCTGGATCTGGTGTCAGCGGTTTTTCAGGTGCAAGCGGCATTTCTGGATACTCTGGTATTTCTGGATATTCTGGTATTTCTGGGTTTTCTGGGTTTTCTGGAATCAGTGGTTACAGTGGTGCGTCTGGCATTTCTGGATACTCAGGATCGGGTGTAAGCGGCTTTTCTGGATACTCAGGGTACTCAGGTAGCGGTGTGTCTGGTTTCAGTGGCTACAGCGGCATTTCAGGCTTTTCCGGAAGATCTGGCTACAGTGGATATTCCGGCGCTGTTGGTGCTGGCGGCACACAAGGTTACTGGGGTTCTTTTTGGGACACCACAACACAAACTGCTGCTGTAATCAATACTGCATATGCAATTACTATAAATAGTGCGGATGCTGGAAATAGTGGTGTTTCAGTTGTTTCAAGTAGCCGTGTTACTTTTGCAAATGCGGGTGTTTATAGCTTAACTTTTTCAATTCAATTTACCAATACAAGCACTCAAAACGCCTCAACACAAATTTGGCTAAAAAAGAATGGCACAAATTTAGCAGACACAAATACACATTACGATGTTCCTGATAAACAAGGAAGTGCATTTTCATCAGAACCTGTTACTTTGAATTTTGTTTTATCTTTAAGCGCAACTGACTACATTGAAGTTTATTGGCAAACAGGCAATACAAGTGTTTCTCTTGAGACATTAGCGGCAAGCGGGAATTATCCTAGAACGCCATCTATTATTTTTACTGCTACACAAGTCATGTATACCCAATCTGGGTACAGCGGCATTAGCGGTTACTCTGGCTACAGCGGCATTTCTGGATATTCTGGTGCTGTAGGTACATCTGGATTTAGTGGTTTCAGCGGCATAAGCGGCTATTCAGGATCTGGTGTATCTGGTTATTCTGGATACAGCGGGTTTTCCGGCATATCAGGATATAGCGGCGCAGTTGGAACTTCTGGTTTTTCTGGATACTCAGGTGTTTCAGGATTCAGTGGTGCTGTTGGTGCTTCAGGCACATCAGGTTTTTCTGGAATCAGCGGGTATTCAGGATTTTCAGGAATCAGTGGCTACTCTGGCGCTGTAGGAATTTCAGGTTTTTCTGGAATAAGCGGATATTCTGGTGCTGTAGGTACATCTGGATTTAGTGGCTATTCGGGCGCTGTAGGCACATCTGGTTTTAGCGGGTATTCAGGTTCTGGTGTTTCTGGATACTCTGGTTATTCTGGCACAAGTGGTTTTTCTGGAGCAGCAGGGGGAACAGTAACTAGTGTTTCAGCAACAGTCCCATCATTCTTATCTGTTTCTGGCTCACCAATTACAGCAAGTGGAACATTGGCAATTACATTGTCAGGTACAGCGTTGCCAATAGCGAATGGTGGCACTGGTGCAACTACATTGGCTGGCGCATCTATTACCACCTACACGGGTACTGAGACATTAACAAACAAGCGAATTGACCCAAGAGTTACTTCAGCCGCATCAGCATCTTCTCTAACACCTGATATATCGGCTAGTGATGTTTACGCATACACAGCGTTGGCGGCAGGACTTACCATCAATGCACCAACAGGGACACCTCTTGATGGAGATAAATTAATATTTAGGCTTTTAGACAACGGCACAAGCAGAACATTGACTTGGAATGCAACTTACACAGTCATTGGCGTAACCTTGCCAACAGCAACAACAATCAGCAAAACAACGTATGTGGGTTGTATTTACAATGCTAACAACACACGTTGGGATGTAATTGCAGTAACCACACAGGCATAACCATGAAGATTGACTTTTCTTTTTCATCGCAATACGGCACATTTTCAGATGCTTTGCATTTGCCAGACGATCATGTGTTTACAGACGCTGAGATTGAAGCCATGAAACAACAAAGGTTTGATAACTGGATTACTGTAATTACTGCACCTCCCACTGAGGAGGTTTAATGGCTAATCGCTATTGGATTCTTGGCACAGGCACTTGGGATGCCACCAACACGGTTAACTGGTCTACGTCATCAGGGGGTGCTGGCGGTGCATCTGTCCCAACTGCGGTAGATAACGTATTTTTTGACGCAAACTCAAATGTATTAGCCACCGCATTTACTTGCACTATGGCAGATACGCCAAGGGTCTGTAATGACTTTACAGCGTCAGGGCTTGATGGAACGATGACCCTTGCTGGTACAGGTATTGGATTGACAGTATCAGGCAGTCTTACGTTTCAAGCCACAAACTTTACTCGCACATATACAGGCAAAACCACATTTAACGCTACAACAACAGGAAAAACTGTAACAACTAATGGCGTTGCTTTTGGTGGAGATGTTACTTTTGATAATGTTGCGGGTGGTTGGACTCTTGGTTCTGCGTTTAGTTGTGGCATTAGAACATTAACACTTGCTGGCGGCACGTTTGATACTTCAGCAGGAAATTATGCGGTAACTTGCGGCACTTTTAGTTCTAGCAATTCTGCTATAAGAACATTAAATTTAAATGCGTCTACATTAACAATAAGTTCTTCTGCTACTAGTTGGGATATGTTTAATACCACCAATGCAACAGTTAATGCTGGAACATCAACAATTAATTTAAGTGCTTCAGCAACTTTTACTGGTGGTGGGTTAACTTATTACAACGTATCTTACACATCCACTGGAGTATCTTTTGCTGGAATAACAGGCGCAAATACATTTAATAACTTATCTATAGCAGGTCAGACTGTTGTTGGGCTTGCTCAATTTTCCATTAGCGCAAACCAAACAATCAATGGGACACTTACAGTAAGTGCTGGTACTGCTTCTGCATTTCGCATATTTATTGCATCTAACACTCTTGGCACTCCACGAACTTTAACTTGTGCGGCAGTGTCGTTAACTGATACTGATTTTAGAGATATAACTATTGCAGGTGCGGCATCTCCTGCGTCAGGAACTCGACTAGGTGATTGCAAAGGGAACAGCGGTATTACATTTCCTGCGGCTAAAACTGTGTTCTATAGGCAAACAGGTTCTGCCAATTGGGGCGCAACAGGCTCAGGCTCTTGGTCTGCTACATCAGGCGGTGCATTAGATGCAACTCAATTTCCATTAGCGCAAGATACTGCTGTATTTCCTGCGGCAACTTATCCTGCATCAGGTTCAACGACAACCATCAACGCCGCATACAACATTGGCACATTGGATATGTCGTTGAGAACGACAAACACGATGCCAATATCGTATAACAATACAAATTTGACATTTTATGGAAATTTTATTACTGGGTCAGGTAGTTCATATCAAGGCGCAAATTGCACAATTACGTTTGCTGGACGTACTACACAACAAATTACAAGTGCTGGAAAATCTTACAGTCAAACAAATGTAATTATTAACAGCCCAAGTGGTTCAGTTACTTTACAAGATGCTTTTACAACAAGCGCAACAAATACAACAACGCTGACTCAGGGCACATTAGACATTCAGTCATACACACTAAGCACAGGTTTATTTAGCTCAAGCAACTCAAACACTAGAACAATTGCATTTGGCACAGGTCAAATATCTTGTACAGGCACAGGTACAGTGTGGACTACGGCAACAAGTACAGGACTGACCACAACAGGCACTCAGGTAGTTAACGTAACAAGTACAGGCTCTACTGCTATTACCGTTAGCACTGGTGCATTATCAGAAGCAAACTCCATCAGTTTTAATTTTACTGGCGGCACTTACGCGCTGTCGCTTTTAACAAGCGGCTCTAACACAGCAAAAAGTATTGATTTTACTGGATATGCAGGAACTTTGGCGGCTACTGCAACTACGGCTATTATTTATGGAGATTTAAAACTTTCCACGGGAATGACACTTACTGCCACACCAAGCCAATTAAATTTTGGCGCAACAAGTGGCATTAAACAAATAACTACAAATGGTAAAACAATAGACCAACCAATTACGTTTGATGGAGTAGGTGGTACTTGGCAATTGCAGGATGCCTTGACGTCAGGGTCAACTAGAAGCATAACTTTAACCAACGGTACATTAGATTTATTTGGAAAAACAGTAACTGTCGGTTCTGCTTTTGCAACAGGCGTAGGGACAAAAAATCTTACGTTTAATGGGGGAACATTAATTTGCCCCGCCGCCGCTACAAATGCTTTTATTAACAATAATCCAACAGGATTCACCACAACAGAAGGAACAGGCACAGGCACGATCTCCATGACTGCCGCAACCGCTAAATCTTTTCAAGGTAATGGGTCTACATTTAATTGCACACTCAACCAAGGTGGTGCTGGTGCATTGACCATCACAGGGTCAAACACATTTAGCAACATCACGAATACAGTTCAGCCAGCGTCAGTCTTATTTACGGCGGCAACAACCAGCACGTTCACCAACTTCAGTTTGTCAGGTACGGCAGGAAACTTGATAACCATTGGCTCTGTCACTGCCGCAAGCCACACGCTATCTAAGGCAAGCGGTACTGTAAGCGCAGACTATTTGTCAATCAGTCGGTCAACAGCTACAGGCGGCGCAGGATGGTACGCAGGGGCAAACTCCACAGACGGGGGCAATAACTCAGGGTGGATATTCACAGCACCTCCTAGTGGAAGTAACAGCAATTTTTTAATGTTTTTTTAAGGAAAAAATGAAAAGCAAAGAATTGTATGGACTTGATATAGCAACGCAGTGGGGAAAAATCTTAGACATTCATGTTTTAAAGCTTGCCAAAGAGCATCACCCTGATTGGTATCGATGGCGACTGACCAACAATTTTGAACGCGCAGTATTTCTGAAAGGCGACCAAGTTCACGTTAGAGAAACTGCTCGATACATGTGGGCAAATCAACAACTGTATGGCAATTCATTGTTGGAGATTGGTTGTTCTACCGGCTATGGTACGCAATTCTTTCCTCAACAAATAAATTATCTCGGACTTGATTACGATCCTATTATTATTAATGTGGCAAAAGAACAAGATTGGGGATTGAAGCGATGGTTTGTACATGCAGACATCAATACCTATGAGCTGTTGGAACATGAAACTATTTTGGCTTTTGAAATAATTGAGCATTTAGACAATGGCCTTGAAGTTGTTGAAAGACTTAAACAACATTGCAAGCGATTGCTGATTAGTGTTCCGCATAATGAGCCTGTTGGTTTTTGGGGTGAACATCATAAGTTGCATGGTTTGACAGAAAAAGATTTTGTTGGGTTTGACTTTGCTTATGTGTCTGAACATGGAAAATGCACAGCCACAATGGAACCTGTCAGTGAGACAAACCGGTGTAATCTGATGCTTTGTAGGTGGGACAATGAATAAGGTACTTTGTTCCATTGCCACTAGAGGCAGATACTTCACCACCTTGCCATTGGTGATCCAAGCCGTGATGAATCAAACAAGGCCGCCAGACAAACTGATAATCTTTGATGACAATGATGAGCCCAAGGATTTGCGAGAAGAGCCGCTGTATCAAAATCTTTTCTATGTCTTGAAGTGCAAAGGAATTGATTGGGAATTTGTATTTGCTCCTAAAAAAGGGCAACATCACATCCATCAAATGGCAAACACAATGGGTTATGAATTTGTGTGGCGTGTTGATGATGACGCTGTTCCAGAACCCAATGTCCTTGAAACGCTTTGCAAACACATTACCCAAGATGTTGGTGCTGTAGGCGGGACAATCATGAATCCTCCGCTTGTGCCTGAAATCTTGAATGCAACCGGATTGATTGCCAACATTGAACGTGAGCCAAACATTCAATGGGGCTTGATTAAAGAAAAAAAACAGGTTGAGCATCTTTATCAATCATTTCTTTATCGTGCTGGTGTACATGACTACAACCTTGCCTTGTCCAGAGTGGCGCACAGAGAAGAAAGCTTGTTCACCTATGGGCTGCATCAAAAAGGGTACAAGTTGTTTGTTGTGCCCAATGCAATTTCATGGCATTTGAAAGATGCACATGGCGGCATTAGAGTGGAAAAAGACCCATCTCTTTACTTTCATGATGAGCAAATATTTAAAAACCATTTGGCTATGGCAAACGGCACAATTGTTGTGCTGAACTGCGGCTTGGGCGACCACATTGTGTTTACTAAGGTTTTGCCCAAGATCAAGAATGCACGGGTGTTTACTTGCTATCCAGAAGTTATTCAAGGTGAGTCAATTGCCACCGCCATGTCTTTGTACGGCGACATTGAGCAATGGAACATCTACAAAAAGATGGATCAATGGAAGTGGAAGGAAAGTCTGCAAGCGGCTTTTGAAAGGATGTACCTGTGATCATCATCCATCCCTTTTCCAAAGCTTTGCCGTCAGGTAAGGAAAACCCTAAGAATTTTCCATATTGGCAGACATTGATTGCCATGATTGATGAGCCAATCGTTCAAATTGGTGTGACCGGCGAAAAGCAATTGGTCGATGATTTCAGATGCGACTTATCTATTGCCGAACTTTGTAACCTGATTCAGGAATGTCGGACATGGATTGGCGTGGATAGTTTCTTTCAGCACCTTTGCTGGACAGAGAACAAACCAGGCGTAGTGTTGTGGTCAGTGTCCGATCCGCTAATTTTTGGGCATCCGAAAAACACAAATTTGCTTAAAGACCGGTGCTTTTTGGCTCCAAATCAGTTTTTGTGGTGGGAAGCCACCGAATTCAACATTGACAGCTTCTTGCTGCCGGTGGAAATCATCCCTCACATACAGGCCAAAAACCTCTAGAATCAAGGGGATACGACCGAGGAACACTATGTCTGATTACACTCGTCTGCGAACCCCGTTCCTGAACATGAGTTTCACACCCGATGTGCCCAGCAATGCTTTGGGGCCAAACGAGTACAACAGCGGTTTGAACGTAGAAGCAGATGTGCGTGGAATTAAAAAGGTCAGCGGCGAACAAACCATTTTGTCGGCAGTGCCAGGCAACACCATTTTCATGGATGGCAATTTTCGGACGCAAGCAACGTGGGTTTACATTGTTGCCACCCGTGAGGGCAAGTGGTATCAGATTACAAACTTGGGCATTACCAACATCACACCAGGTTTTGGAGCCAATCCGGCAGCAGCATTGTCTGGATACAACGATGACTTAAACATTACGACATCATGGGTTGGAGGTGTGTTTTTCATCAATGACACATTGCGCCCACCGATGTATTACCGTCCGACCGACACTGAAATTCAAATTTATGATTCAGCGCCGGACAGTTATGTTTGGAACTACGGTTCTGGCGTGGTGGCAACCCGTGCAGGGTTTGTACGCAACTTCTGTTCACCCAATGTTGGCAACATCCTGATTGCTGGCAACCTGACCGAAGATTTGGATACCAGCGTCACCGTTAACTACCCAACGACCGTCAGATGGTCACAGGCATTTGCAAATACCGGTGTTCCAGCCACTTGGGAGCCGACCTTAACCAACATTGCCAACGAACAAGAAGTACCCGTGCGTGGGCCGTTGATTGATGGCTTTTTCTTGGGTGGCAACTTTTATGTCTGTTCGTATTGGGACACCGTAGTATTTAGCCCTATTGCCTATCAAAGCAGCACAGCCCCAATTTTTGGGGTGCGCTTGTTTAACCAAGGCCGTGGCTTGCTGAACAACAATTGCTGGGCCAACACTGACCAGAACGTCTACGGGGTAGACAGTCGTGATATTTGGGTGTTTGACGGGTCTAATTTCAATTCGCTTGGCAACCAGAAAGTCAGAAATTACTTTTTTGCCAACTTGAGCCCGACCTATCAAGACCGGTTGTTTATGGTCAACAACACACAAAAATATCAAATTGAGATCTATTACCCTGATCTCAACAGTACCGGCTGGTGCAACAAGATGCTGTCATGGCGGTATGACCTCAATGTCTGGAACGCTCCAAAAGACGTTCAGGGAGCCTGTAACGCTTGTGAAGCACCTGTGTATAGCTCAGGCTTCCAATACGCTTCCAGATGCGTTGCCTACGGGCGTGGTGGGGTTGCCAGCGCCCAGCTTGTTCAGACCGGTCAAGGTAATTCATTCAGTGGATCTGCTATTTCTTCGTTGTTTGAACGCAACAACGTGGTTTTGCAGACTGAAAAAGGGCCGGTTCCTTACAGTTCCAAGGTGTACATCCACCGAGCCTTGCCTGAAATTGCTGGCACTGGGACGGTTGACATTACCCTTGGCGGGGCAAATTCAACTGCTCAAGATCCAACCTATGGTCAAACAGGCCATGTTGCTATAGTGACCGACAATCCTTGGGTGACTACCCAACAGAATTCTGTGCGTACCGTGTCCATCAAGGTTGAATCCAATGATGCGATTTATGCATGGAATTTGACCGCCATGAATTGGCAAGCCAGTGTTGTTGAGGATGCGTTTTAATGCCGTTCTTACTTGACGGCAACCCTACGCCATCAGAGATTTCTGAGGCGATCAACTACATCTTGGCAAACCTGAGTCCTCAGACACCGCCTGGGCAATACGTTGTCAACAACAATCCAGAAACAGGTTTTATTTCCAATTCTGTTGGCACTTTGCTTCAGTATCAATATCGATACTTAGATGTGAAATATGCCGACAACACCGCTGGCTTAAACTTCACAGACAACCCTTATGGCAGACTGTACTTTGGTATTTACAACACCGATACGGTCACAGAAAGCACAGATCCCAACCAGTACACATGGTTCCAAGTCACTGGAGGCTTTGGAGCTACAAAGACGCTTTGGGTGGTCACTGCCGGTGGTCGTCATGCCACATTTGCAGCCTCACAGGAAGCGCCAGATTTAAATCAAAACTGGCGGCTTGTGCCTGTTCGATCCATAGATCTGGACAACCCGTTTCAACCATTCTTGCAATGGATGTCGATCAAGTTTGCCACTGACAGCATTGGCACAGGATTTGGCGATGACCCAACTGATGCATTGTTTTACGGTGTTGCAACATCAGAAACCAATACCACATCAACAACCCCATCAGATTACGAGTGGTCACCATTTGATTTTGGCTCAACCTATCAGATGTACTACCGCAGCTTTGGCGGCAGAAACATTTCGTTGGTTCCGGCAGAAAACAAGCCCATTGGCTACATCCCGTATATCTATGGCACAACATTAAATCTTGACGTTGCCACTTTGGGCGCAATGAATGATCTTGGCATCATATCCAGCGACCCATTGATTATTGAGTCGCCGTACAGGTATTTGCTTGTGCTGTATGGAACAAGCTCTACGGGCGGCACAACATCAACAGACCCTGCCGGAAAGACTTGGTACGGCCTTCAACCTTCTGATGTGATTGCCATTGACAGCAACCCTGCTGATTACATATGGTTTAGTGCTGGCGCTATTCTTATTGATGAAGTTAATCTTTGGGTCAGAACAACTGGCGGTAACACTGTTCAAGTCAGTTTGACAATTGATGCGCCGGACACAACGGGCTGGTTTAATTTATCAGGTCAAACAGTAACACTTGATCCATACATTGATGTTTATCAACGATCTGGTTTGTTGGTTACCAGCGTTACAAGTCCGGCATCTGGTCGAATCGGATATTCCAATCTTGGTGCAAACGGCATTGTTAACTTAAACCTTGATCCATATGGTCAGGGTAGAGATTCTGGCGGATACTCGTTTGATCCTGCGGGAACGTCAACAATTGAAGTTGATGAATTTGGGCGTATTGTTCAAGCCACCCCGCTGGATACGGTTCTTTACAGCACCTTACAAACGCTTGCAACTTCTGGACAAACCGCATTTACTTTTTCAAATACACAAGCAGATCAAATTCTTGTTTTTCGCAATGGGTCTTTTTTAAGTCCTGGTACTGATTTCACAAGAACTTCAACGACTGTCACATTGGCAAGCGCATGTGTTTTAAATGATGTGATTCAGATGTATTACATCAGGTTGATTGACGCAACAACATCAGCAGACAAGGTTCCATTTGTTGTTCAAAATCAAACGTTAACTTACGGGCAAACCGATATTGTCACAACCAATCTTGATGGCGCTGAGATATTGATCATTAACGGCGTTTTGATTGTTGACTCTGACTACGACTACATTGGCACAAACCAAGGCTATCAATTATTTAACCCGTCTGTCGGCGGCAATTGCGACATCGTAGTGTTTGCATTAAATAACGCAAACGTGCTGATATTTTCAGAAAACTACACGCAGACAAATTACGCCAACACAAGCGTAGTGTTTCCAACCCAGTTTTACAGAAACTCACATTTAATGTGGTTCAATGGTGCTTTGTTAAAGCCTGGCACTGATTACACAATTCCTGGTAGTGGCACGTTAAGCTATACCTTTACTTTGATTGGCGCTTTATCGTTCAGCGGTCAACCTGCTCAATTCATTGCGTTCAATAAAGCGGGTGAGGCATCTGCATCATCTGGTGGAGCGGCTGGCGTTTTGGGTATGGATATGCCATTTGAATTGGAATACAAACCCAGCATGAGAGAGTTATTTGCAGACATGCAAAAACAACTTGAAACTTTAAAATCTGAAATAGAAATGCTGAAAGGTACAAAATGACCCAAGCAATGAATTTAGCCAACTTTTCCAACAGTTTGGATTCTTCTGGCGGTGTTCCACCTAGTCAACTCAATGCGCCTGTAACCCTTGCCAAGGGTGGCACAAACGCAGCCACTGCTTCTGCTGCCAGAACAAATCTTGGACTTGCAATTGGAACTGATGTTCCTGCACCAACAGGCACTGGAGCTTCTGGCACTTGGGAGATAAATGTAACTGGTAATGCCGCAGGATCAGCAGGAAGTTTGGCAACAACAAATTTTACAATTACGCAAGTTGGAACAGATTTGCTTATTAAATATGGCGCAACAACCATAGTGACAATTACATCAACCGGAGCAATCACCGCTGGTGGTTCAGTAACAGGAAGTTAAAGGAGTAAAGCATGGCAACTACATCAATTGGCGCACCTGGAGTAACTTTCCCAGATGCAACCGTTCAAGCAAGTGCGGGATCTACAGGAGTTAACCTAATAACTGTTGGAACAGCATCAGGAACTTGGACTAAACCCGCAACAGTTAAGTCAATTAAAGTTACTGTTGTTGGTGGTGGTGGCAATGGTGCGGCGGGGCAGAGTGCTGGTAGTCCGGTTTTTGGAAGTGGTGGAGGCGGTGCAGGAGGAACTTCAATGCGAATTTATCCCGCAGCTTCTTTACCCGGCCCTCAACCTTATACGGTAGGAGGTGTTGGGGCTACTTCGTCTTTTGGCGTTGCGCCCGCTACTGTTGTTTCTGCAACAGGGGGTAGTGCTGGTGCTGCTAATGCTACCTCAAGTGCTAATGGGGGGGCTGGAACTGGAGGATTATTAAATATAAGCGGGGGAAGAGGCGGCTACGGCGGTGGCACAGGCCCTACTACCTTATATGGGGGCGGCGGTTCTGGTGGTTCATCTTCGCTCGGCGGCGGCGGCGGCGGTGGCGGTGGCGGTGGTAATACCGGAAATCCACCGGGTGTTCCCGGTAATGCTTATGGCGCTGGCGGGTCAGGCGGGTCAGCCGGTAATCCCGGTGGGTCGGCTGGTGCTGGAATTCAAGGTGTAGTAATTATTGAGGAGTTCTATTAATGAAAGCGTTAATTTCAACCATTGAACCAAGATATACAGGGTATCGCGTGGCTCAAGTCGTTGATGATGGAATAATATTTCCTGTCAGCGATGAAATGTTTTGGTTTGATTGTGCGGCTGATGTAGTGGCAGACCAATTCTGGTACGACCCATCTGACCAACAAATCAAACCAATTCCTGTTCCACCTGAACCAACGCCGGAGGTTTAATGTGTAATCAACTGTCTCAGTTCACTATTGAAAAGTATGTACACCTCAAGGGATTCCTTGATATTGAAAATTGCAAAGAATTGACTGTTGAGCTGAAACGGTTGGTTGCCCAGCAAATTACGGTCAAAGACTCGCAATGCCCAAAATCTGAAGCCGTTCACGGTGCTTTAGCGTTTGACAAATTACTTGTTGATCTGTTGCCGCACTTCGAGCGTGTATCAGGTAAAAAGCTTCATCCAACCTATAGCTATGCCCGTCTGTACCAACCAGGCGAGAAGCTGGACATCCATGTTGATCGACCATCCTGTGAAATCAGTGCCACGTTGACTCTTGGTTTTGAAGGCAAAGCATGGCCTATCTACATGGGTGATGAAGGCGGTGCAAATGCAGTTAAGGTCGAAATGGGTGTTGGCGATGCCGTCCTTTATCGTGGCATGGAGAAATACCATTGGCGCAAGAAGTTCAAAGGTGAATGGCAAGCTCAGGTTTTTCTTCATTATGTTGATGCCGATGGCCCACACAAAGAATGGAAGTTTGACAAACGACCAAGTTTGAATTTGCCGGTTCAAGATATGCAACAGTGGAGTTACACAGACATCCTGACCAAGGAAGCCTGTGATTCCCTGATCAAGCTGTACAGTGGCTCTGCCGTGCCTAAAGAACCTCCGGTGATCGGAACAGGCACTGGAGCCATTGACAAGTCCATCAGAAACGTGGAGCGGGTTCTTCTACCTACCTACAAGGATATTGGTGGACGATTAGCTGCGGCTGGTCTTGCTGCCAACCATCAAAATTGGAAATTTGACATCACTCACGCTAATCAGGCTGAATTCTTGATTTATCCTGCCGGTGGACGGTATACCTCTCATGTAGATACTTTCTTGGCACATGGCGAGGATTGTCGTAAACTCACCGTATTGGCTTTCTTGAATGATGATTTCAAGGGCGGCAAATTTTATTTACAGAACGGTCACCAAAGGTTCTATCCCCCGCAAAGCAAAGGCACAGTTCTTGTGTTCCCCAGTTTCCTCATGCATGGCGTTGAGGACATTGAAGAGGGAACAAGATATTCAGTTGTTTGCTGGATGGTCGGCAAATTCTTCCGATAAGGGAAATCATGGGCGCACCTTCTGCACAAGTTCAATCAAGTCAGTCTTCACAACCGGCAAGCAAGGGTGCAGGAACGTCTGCAAGCACCCCTAGCGGCAACGGCAAGGGCAGCATGGCTGCGACTTCTGGACAGCCAACAATGGGAAGTCCCAACACAAATGGCAACACTGGTATAGCTCCGGTAAACCCTAATTTTGTTTCTCCAGTAGATGGAAAAACAGGCGGCAATCCATATCCCAACACTATTGACAATACGGGGGCTGTTGCTGGT
>Ga0209086_10001990_pt1 | contig 16276 bp, 12 predicted proteins | sample M_130207_XF_Meta_FD_187312 | JGI IMG/M metagenome (GOLD analysis project Ga0209086, IMG submission 187312) | Freshwater microbial communities from Lake Montjoie, Canada to study carbon cycling - M_130207_XF_MetaG (SPAdes) (version 2) | ecosystem: Environmental > Aquatic > Freshwater > Lake... | reverse complement strand
GACGCTCCAGCTGCCCGGCATACCTGGTCGGCAGAAAAGCCTCAGGCATTTCAGGCTTTGAAATCGTCACCGGACTTTTAAACTCGGGCCCCTTTTAAATCATGCTCGGACGTTTTTTTAATCTGGAGGAAAATCACACCACGATACGGACGGAGGTTCTCGCGGGAGCAACCACCTTTCTGACCATGGCCTACATCATCGTGGTCCAGCCCGCGGTGCTGTCCGGCCGGATGTTCGGGTTTGAGACGGGCATGGATTTCGGCGCGGTGACCACGGCCACGTGTTTGGCGGCGGCGCTGGCCACGGCACTCATGGCGCTTCTGGCGCGCTATCCCATCGCCCAGGCCCCCGGCATGGGCGAGAATTTCTTCTTTGTCTTTTCGGCCATGCCCGCCGCGGCCGCTGCGGGATTTGCCAACAGCTGGCAGGTGGCGCTGGGCTGCGTTTTCTTCTCAGGAATCTTGTTCCTGATTCTGTCGCTGGTCGGGCTGCGCGAGATGATTTTTAATACCCTCTCGCCCAGCCTGAGGAACGGAATCGCGGCCGGCATCGGCCTGTTCATCGCCTTCATCGGTCTCCAGAATACCGGCCTTATCATCAAAGACCCCGGCTCGGCGGTGAAGCTTAACCCCCATTTCACCTCGCCCGATTTGATTGTGTTCTTCACCGGGCTTCTCACCACCGCCGTGCTGCTCACCCGGAAAGTACGCGGCGCCATCCTCTGGGGCATCGTCGCCGCCACGATTCTGGCTGTCGTGCTGAAAGAGACGCTGTCGCCCGATGCCTCCCCTCAGACGGCTCAGTCCCTGCTGATCAAGCAGTTTACCCTGGCCCACAGCGTGGTCTCCCTGCCGCCGTCTCTGGGCCCCACGCTCCTGCAGATGGATCTCCGTCATGCGCTGTCCCTCTCAATGCTGCCCTGCGTGCTGGTGTTCCTGTTCATGCTCACTTTTGACGCCCTTGGCACGCTGATCGGCGTCAGCGAGCAGGCTGGGTTCATGCGGGGCAACCGTCTGCCGCGCGCCCGCCAGGCGATGGTTTCCGACGCCGTGGGCACGGTGGCCGGCGCGGCCCTGGGGACCAGCACGGTGACGAGTTTCATTGAGAGCGCGGCCGGAGTGGAGCAGGGGGGGCGCACCGGTCTGGCAGGACTGGTTGTGGCGGGATTTTTTCTCCTGGCCCTGTTCTTCAGCCCGCTGATCGCCATGATTGGAAGTTATCCCCCGCTCACCGCCCCGGCACTGGTGATTGTGGGGGCGATGATGCTTCAAAACATCGCCAAGATTGAATGGAAAGATCCCAGCGAATCCGTGCCGGCATTCCTGACCCTGATCGGTATCCCGTTATCGTATTCCATCGCCGACGGCCTGGCGCTGGGGTTCATCAGTTATCCGGTCATCAAAATCTTGAGCGGCCGCGGGCGGGAAGCCGGCTGGCTGGCGCGAGGGCTGGCCGCGCTGCTGGTGCTCTATTTCATTTTTGTCCGGGGCCGGGTGGGCTGAACATTTAAAAATAGAAACCAGGGCGCCCCACGGTTTCAAACTCCTTCAAAAAGTTTGAATCGGTGTGGTCAGTTGCATAATCTAGCCGCACTGGTTTTGTCCCCATGAAAAAAATCTCCATCATCATTCCCTGTTACAACGAGGAGGCCGTCCTGCCCCAGCTCTTCGAGCGGCTGACCACCGTCGCGGTCAGCTGGGGGATGGACTTCGAAATCCTCTGTGTGGATGACGGATCGAGGGACCGGACCTGGGAGCTGCTCCAGCAGCAGAACGCCCGGGACCCCCGTTGGCGCTGCCTTTCCTTCGCGCGAAATTTCGGCCATCAGGTGGCCGTGAGCGCCGGACTCCAACACGCCGCCGGCGATGCGGTGGTGATCATCGACGCGGATCTGCAAGACCCCCCGGAGCAGGTGGTCCGGCTGATCGAACAGTGGCGGAAGGGCTATCAGGTGGTGTATGCCGTTCGCACCAAGCGGAACGATGCGCCCTTAAAACAATTTCTGGCCTGGGGGTTTTATCGTCTTTTGTCCAAGGCCGTGCCCTTCAACGTCCCGTCGGACGCCGGCGATTTCTGCCTGCTGGACCGGCGGGTGGTGGACGTGCTCAAGGCGCTGCCGGAGCGCAACCGCTATCTGCGCGGATTGCGCGCCTGGATCGGGTTCCGGCAGATTGGGGTGGAATTTGAGCGTCAGGCGCGCGCCGCCGGCACTCCCCAATACACGTTCAAAAAATCCTTCCGGCTGGCGATGGACGGCGTGTTTTCATTTTCCACCGTGCCGCTGAGGCTGGCCACTTATCTGGGGTTGGGTGTCTCCGCCTGCGCCTTCATTGGGGCCGTCTTCACCTTCTTGGAAAAGGTGTTTGCGGAACAATTTGCGAAGTTCGGCTTCACCCCCGGCCCGCACGGCATCCCCACCCTCGTCATCTCCATTCTGTTCCTGGGCGGCGTCCAGTTGATCTGCCTCGGCATTCTGGGTGAGTATCTCGGGCGCATCTATGACGAGGTCAAGGGCCGTCCCCATTGGGTGATCCAGGATCAGGCCGGCCTGGAGCCCAAAGCGGCTCCCGCCCGCATTCCCTCCTGAAGAAGCCGCCCGGCAAACCGGAATTCATCTCTCGAATGACCCCGCTCTTTATCGCCGCGGCGTCATTTCAAATCAAGCATCCGGGGACGACCATTTCCTGAAAAAATCCAGCGCCGTTTTTCCCGTCGCCGCACTCAGTTCCTCCAGAGTGCAGCCTCGGACCCGGGCCACGGCCTCGGCAATCTCCCGCACATAAGCCGGCTCACAGCGTTTGCCGCGATACGGCACCGGGGCGAGGTAGGGGCAGTCGGTTTCCAGCATGAACCGGTCCGGCGGGGCGGCCGCCACGGCGTCCCGGACATTCTGCGCATTCTTGAAGGTCACAATCCCGGTGAAGCTCACCAGCGAACCCATGGCAACCACCTGCCGCAGCCGCTCCACGGTCTCGCCAAAACAATGAAACACCCCGCGCGTCCGGCCGATGAACGGGCGCATCTGCTCCAGCGTGTCTTCAAACGCGGTGCGCTGATGGATGACGCAGTTCAGGCCGGATTCAGCGGCGACCTCCAGCTGTTGGCGGAAAATGTCCGCCTGCTTTTGCTTGTAACGCGCGTCGTCGTCCGCGGTGCCGCCCGGCTTTTCGCTCGGCAAATGGTGATAATCCAGACCGGTTTCGCCGATGGCCACGACTTTGGGATGACGGGCGAGCTGGCGCAGCGCCGGGCGCAGATCTTCCGGCGCCTCCAGGGCCTCCGTCGGATGCCAGCCGACGGCAGCATAGACTTCCGGAAAGCGTTCGGCCAGTTGGACGGCGCGCTCACTGCTGTCCAGCCGGGTCCCGATGGAGATGATCCGGGTGATTCCAGCGGCCCGCGCGCGGGCGAGGATCTCCGGCAAGTCCAGCGCGTAATCCGGATAGTCCAGATGAGCGTGGGTGTCAAAAAAGTGGGGCATGATTTAAACTGGATAAAACTCGCCATGCCAGGGGAGACTCAGTCCGTCCATGGGTCCTGATTGCGTGAGGACCCGGATCATGGCGTCGGGAGGGCAGGGGGGGCAGCCGTTTGAGACAGGGATTTTATTTTCACCTCCACCGAACTTCTGCCGGGATAATCGGGGTTCTCGGACAACAGCTTCCGGCCATTCTCTATCGCTTCGGCAGTGCGCGCCTGCCCCTGGAGTTTTTCGCCGAGCGACAGCCGCAGGCGGAGCTTTTGCTGGGGCGATGGATTCATTTTCAAGGCGTTTTGATAGGCCCAAATCGCCGAGGAAGGCTTGCCTTCCAGGGCATAGAGGTCACCCAGTTTTTCTGTGAGCACCGCGCTGTGGGCGGCCAGGTCCAGGTTCTCGATCAGGCTGGCGATGGCGGAGGCGCGGGCGCCGTGCGCCAGCGCCGTGTTTGCCAGCCGCAGATAGGACCATTCCAGCAGCGGGCTTTTTTGCTGCGTCAGCTGCTCGTGCAGGACCGGGGGCGCTTTCCCGAATGGACGATAGAGAGGATCGCCCACCACGGTCGTCTGCCAGGATAAAACCGGCTGACCGGCGTAGGCGGCTTCGCCGAAGGTAAAGCCCGACACTGTAAGCCGGGCGAGGAGCACAGCGACGTTGGGCGTGGCGGCGAGATACGGTTCGTACACGCAACCCAGAGTGCAGGTCGCCCCCCGGGCCAGCAGCGGGCCGGCCCAATTTTCACGGGTGCTGCGGAGCGTGCTGGCGCTGAAGGAATGGAGATGATAGGCGAAGGCGCCGGGCATGAATTCGACCTGGGACGATGCAAATGGCCCGGAGACATTGGCGTCGTACCAGCCGCAATAAATGGCAATCTGGCTCAGAGGCAGACTCGCGGGAAATGTCTCCGGCAAGTCGTCCACCGTCGTTTCAAAACCGAGTTCGCGGCACAGTTTCGCCGCGCCCAGGATCCATTCATCACCTAGAAAATACGCGTTGGTTTTCCCCAGGCCGCGCGCATCAAAATAAGTCCGGCCCCATAGCCCGTCCCGCTCCGCCGCCAGCGCCTTGTCCACGAGCCCAAAGGCAATCTCCGGCGTGGGGCCGTCCAGCCGCGCCACCAGCAGGATGCCGTTGGTCGGATGAAGGTCTGCCGCATTGGTCGCCCCGTAAAACGAATTGCCCTGCGGACCCGTCAGCGGCAGCTCGAGGTTGATCAGTGGCAGCAGGGCCAGTTCCGAGTCCACCGCGGCCTCGTCGTGCCGCAGTTCCGCCTGCAGATTGGTTCTGCCCGCCTCATGGATTCCGGGATCGGGACGGATTTTCAGCGGCACGCCATAGCACAAAACGGCGTAGCGGATTTGGGAGGTAGCCACCAGCCGCCCCTGGCGCCCCGGCTGGCCCGGGATCGCCGAAGTCTTCATCCAACGGAAGGTCCAGAGGTCGTCCGCCTCGAGTTTCTGGGCGAGCGGTTGCTGGAGCAATTCCCGGAATTCAGCGCGGCTGATCTCTTCCGAGGGGGGCAGGGGGAATCCGTAGACCTGTCCCCGGGGAACCTGCCGGGCCTGGGCATAATGATCGGCGACTTTTTTTGAACCCCGTACGTTGCTATTATAGATCACCACCACCTCATCGCCGCCTCCGGTCCCCGCAGCGTCGGCCCCCGCACAGGTGCCCAGCCCGCCTGCCATCAGCGCCATGAACATGAGCCGGATAAAATTCATTCGTCCGCCTTTACTTTCAGCCCGTCCCAGGCCAGCCGGATGCCCGGGGGCAGTTCCGCCTGCGAGAGGTCGTGGTCGTAATCGTGTGTGAGATGCGTGAAAAATGTTTCCCGGGCATTGATGCGCCGCGCCGCCGTCAGCGCCTCGTCCAGGCACATGTGCGTGGGATGCGGCTTGTGGCGCAGCGCGTCCAGCACAGCCACCTCCACCCCGCGAACCTGCTCCATCGCAGCGTCCGGGATCTCCTTGCAGTCGCTCAAATACGCCAGCCGCTTGCGGCCGCCCTGCTCAAAGAGAAAGCCGGTCGTGGTCATCCGCCCGTGCGGCAGATCCAGCGGCGTGATCTTCAAATCGCCAATGACAAAGGGACCCTTTAAAACGTATTCCTGCGGGATGAAATACCCGCTCGGCCACGGTCCCTGATGAAACGCATAGAGAAAAACACGCCGCAGATGAGCCATCGTCTCCTCGCTCGCGTAGATGGGCAGGGCGGTGCCGCCGCGCAGATCGCAGAACCGGCGGCAGTCGTCCATGCCGAGCACATGGTCGGCATGGGCGTGGGTGACCAGCACCGCGTCCAGATGCTTGATGTTTTCGCGCAGGCACTGGATCCGGAATTCCGGCGGGGTGTCCACCACCAGCTTCACCGCGTCGGTGGCGACGTAGATGGCGGGACGGGTGCGCCAGTTCTTCGGGTTCGCCAGGTATTCCGGCGGATAGTCCACGCCGATGATCGGCACCCCCTGGGAGGTGCCGGTGCCGAGAAAGGTGACGCTGAATGACATGGTTGAAATTTTCTTTTTGCCCAACGGGCCAATAACCGTTCAAATGGTCACGGCAAACGTTACCCATGTTGACGACGCTCCGCATCAAAAACCTCGCCCTGGTCCCGGACCTCACGCTGGAACTCCAGCCGGGCTGCAACGCCATCACCGGCGAGACCGGTGCCGGCAAATCCATCATCATCGGCGCGCTCAACCTCGTCCTCGGCGACCGCGCCGACCGCTCCCTCCTCCGCAGTGGAAGCGACAGCTGTTCGGTCGAGGCGGTCTTCGAGGTGACAAAACTGCGCGCGCCGCTCGGGCCCTTTCTGGAGGAAAACGGCCTGGAGCCCTGCGACGACCATCAGCTGGTCCTCAAGCGCACCCTCACCAGCGCCGGGGCGAACCGTCAGTTCATCAACGGCACGCCCACCACGCTGGCGACGCTGGCCACGGTCGGCGAATGGCTTGTGGACATGCACGGGCCACACGATCACCAGTCCCTGCTGCATCCGGCGAAACAGCTCGCCATCCTCGATGCGTTTGGCGGCCTGGAAAAAGAACGGGCGGCCTTCGGCGAACAGGTCCGGTCGCGCGCCGCACTCGCTGCGGAAAAATCGGCGCTCATCGTCGATGAGAAAACCTACGCGCAACAGCTGGACCTCCTGCGCTTCCAGGTGAAGGAGATTTCCAGCGCCCGGCTTCAGCCTGGCGAGGACGAGCAGGTGGAGGCGGCTTTCCAGCGGTCCAGCAACGCCGCCCGCCTGCTGCAGTTGAGCCAGACCGCGCTGGACGCCCTGAGCGAAAACGACAATTCCCTGATGGCCCAGGCGGGTCAGATGGGACGCACCCTGCAGGAATTGCAGCGCGTGGACGCGGGCGCGGAGGGGATGATCGCGCTACACGGGCAGGCCGCCGGGGCGTGGCGCGAATTGCAGTCGGAGCTGTCGCGCTACGCCGAAAACGTGGACATCGACCCCGCGCAGCTTCAACAGCTGGAGGCGCGGATGGACCTGCTCCGGTCCCTCAAGCGCAAGTACGGCGCGACGCTTTCGGAGGTGATGGCCTTTGGAGCCGAGGCGGCCGCGAAGCTCGCGGCGCTGGAAGGGCGCGACGCGGAACTGGCGCGGATCAATCAGGCCTTGGACGCGCTGGATGCGACCCTTTTGGCGGCGGGCAAAAAACTGACCGCCGCCCGCCGGAAGGTGATCCCGCTACTGACCAAGGCCGTGGTTCGCCAGCTGGCCGATCTCGGGTTCCGGCAGAGTCAGTTTGATGTGGCCATCCGCAGCGCCGCCGCCTCGCCGCCGCGTCCGCCCGCGGCGCCTTCCTCGCCCGGGACCTCAGCGTTGACGGACGGTCCGGCGGGCGCGGGGCTGGCCCCGCTGCGCACCGGCCTGGATGAGATTGAATTCCAGTTCGCCCCCAATCCGGGAGAACCGGCCCATCCGCTCCGGGCCATCGCCTCCTCCGGCGAAATGGCCCGCGTGATGCTGGCCCTCAAAACGGTGCTGGCGGCGCAAGACGAGATTCCCGTGCTGGTTTTCGACGAGGTGGACGCCAACGTCGGCGGCGAGACGGCCCATGCGGTGGGCGAAAAGATGAAGCAGATCGCCGCCAACCGGCAGGTGCTCTGCATCACGCATCTCCCGCAGGTGGCGGCTCCCGCGGACGCCCATTACGTCGTGACCAAGCTCATCCGGGACGGGCGCACGGTTTCAGAGATCACCCGGCTGACCCCCAAAGAGCGCGTGACCGAACTGGCGCGGATGCTGGGTGGCCAGACCGACGCGGCCCGAAAACATGCCCGGTCCTTGTTGAGCTCCGACCCGGCATCTGCGGACCGCGATTAGACTGAGTGCGAATCCGGCACCTGTCAGGATGGTGTAGCCCTCAAGCATTCCAAGGTGCCGGTCGAAAAACTAATAAAATCAGGGACGGAAGAGGGAGTTGGTGGGCGCCGTCTCAAAGCGCACCACCGCTTCATCCGGTTTGGCGTACCCGAGTTTTTCCCGGGTCAGGCGCTCGACGGTTTTGGGGTCGTGCAGCAGAGCGTCCACCTGCGCCTGTAATTCTTTGGATCGGGCTTCCTCCCGTTCGATCTGATTTTGGAACCGCAGAATCTGTCGGCGCATGCGCTCGTTCTCCTTGATCACCGGCAGATAGCACAGGCCAATGAGCAGCAGCACGGCCAGCACGACCAGGCCGACGACCAGTTTCGTCAGTTTGCTCCAGATGCCGAGATCAACATTCACAGCAGCAGTAAACCATGCAGGTCGCGAAGGAGAAAGCGGATTTTCAACGGGTGAATTTTTTCCAGCCGGCCAGCGTGCCGTCGGGCGCAAATATGAGCCGCAGATGCCAGGCCGGAAAATATGCCGGGGCGTACCCGCCCGCCCCGCCGCCATAATAATCGCCCGGCCGCACCCAATAGGGACCGGTCGGCCCCACGCTCTGTGCGGTTTGGGTGACCCATTCGGCCACCACCCCCCCGTCCTTTAGCGTGGCGGATTTGTCAGGCGGCCCGAGCTCCAGCACCGCTTGGTCATGACTATAATGGCCCACGCGCGCGGCCCAGTCCGTTTTTGTGGACGTGGCACAACCAACCAGAACCAGCACGATTAACATCGCTGGAATTATCCTTTTCATGGGGCAAAATTATCCTGTTTTTTGAGAAGCGCAACTTGACCGGAATGAATGGGAATGTCAGCGCGTCGCCGGACAGCAGGGTTTCCCCCTGCGACCTATTACCGGAACATTGTCGTCCCCATCAACCGCCAAGGCGCCAAGGGGCAAGACTTGAGCCGAATTCATAAAGCGTTGAAAGGAACACGCGCCTAAACGAATCGGGGATATTTTCATGCTACTCCAATTGGATCGCCAAATGATCACTCTGGCAGTTCAACTGAACCCTGGCGCCTCAGCGGGTAGGGCGGGCCGTCCCCAGCCCGCCGCCGTTGCCAATCCACCCGTGCGGGTTGACCACGATGGCGTGCATGGAGCGCAGCACCAGGCGACGAAACGAGTGGGGTGGCACGTGAACTTTGTTCCGCCCGCTCCGCGCGGGCGAGGACAGCGCAGCGCGCTATCCCTGCCATTTTCTGCAAAGGCTCGCTTCGGAATTCGGGTTAAACCGTGAGAGAACCCTGCCGCAATGGAGTGGGATCTAGTCCTGCAAGGGGACACATTGATGGTTGTCTTGTTGAATTCAGCCAACGTTGCAACTCAACTGCAGGGTTCCGGCTGAAAGATCATGTTCTCAGCGCTGGCGGTTCAGCGGCTGTACATTTGCCAGCTGGCAAGTATTTCGTCCGGCGCAAACGTCAGCCGCAGATGACAGGTCGGACAACCAGTCGGGGCGGACGCGCTTGCCGCTCCGTTGTGGAAATGAACCGGCCACTCCTGATTGGGACCGCCCGGCTTCACGTTTCCCGGGGATTCTGCGAACCATTCGACCATGACCGCCCCGCCCATCAGCAGGACGGATCTTTCGGGCTGCCCGAGCTCCGACACCGCCTGATCTAGAGTGTAATGACCCACGCGGGCGGACCATTGCTTATTCCCGGCCGCAATACAGCCAGCCAGAACCAGTACGGATATAAACGTGAGTCCCCCCCCTTTCACGTTGCAAACTACACTTTGTTCGGGGGAGCGCAAATCAGACAGGAACGGATTTGATTGTCAGCGCGCCAGCGAACAGCAAGACTTTCCCCATGGACCTATTAAAGACGATTTTGACGGCGCTGGTGGATCTGGATCGCACGGTCAAAACGATGGCCACCTCCCATCCCAAGCCCAACCTCCTGCCGCTGTTTGCGCGTCTGGACGAACTGACGGCGCAGCTGCCGCCCCACACCGACCCGACTCTTCTGCATTATCTGCACAAGAAAAGCTACGAGAAGGCGCGGCTCTTTCTGGAGGGCCGGGAGGCAGAGAATCAAGCGGGGAACTGCCGCCATGTTTGACGACACGATTGCCGCCATCGCCACGCCGCTAGGCGAGGGGGGGCTCGCCGTGATCCGTATTTCCGGTCCGGACACTCTGGCCGTGGCGGACCGGATCTTTCGACCGGCCGGAAAAAAATCACCCGACCCATCCGCCGCGCCCACCCACACGATTCTATACGGCCGGATTTTCCGGCGCGAGGTGCCGGTGGACGAGGTGCTGCTCTCGGTGCTGCGCGGGCCGCGCACCTTCACGCGGGAGGACACGGTTGAAATCTCCTGCCACGGCGGCCTGCTGCCGGCCAAGCTGGTGCTCGATACGGTTTTAGAAAACGGCGCGCGGCTGGCCCACCCGGGCGAGTTCACCCGGCGCGCCTTCCTCAACGGACGCCTCGACCTCGCGCAGGCCGAGGCGGTGGCGGACCTGATCCATTCGCGCACGGCCCTGGCGCTGGCGGCGGCCAACGAACAGCTCGCAGGCAAACTCTCCCAGCGCATCAACGAGCTTCGGGACGAGCTGATGCGGACGCTGGCCCATGTCGAGGCGCACATCGATTTTCCGGATGAAGACATTGCGCCGGAAACGCGGCTCCAGTTGATTCAGCGTCTGGTACAGGGTGCGGCCTTTCTGGAGGAATTGCTGCGCACCGCCAACGAGGGACAGATCCTCCGGCGCGGCATCCGGGCGGCCATCATCGGCCGCCCTAACGCGGGCAAATCCAGCCTGCTGAACCGGCTGCTGGGCCATGACCGGGCCATCGTCTCGCCAGTGCCCGGCACGACGCGCGACACCATTGAGGAGACTGCGGACATCCGCGGGTTGCCGGTGGTGTTCATCGACACTGCCGGGCTGCGCGATTCGCAGGACGCCATTGAGGTGGAGGGTATCCGTCGCAGTCGCGCCTCCTTGGCCCAAGCGGAATTAATTCTCCACGTTCTCGACGCCAGCGAACCGCTCACGGCCGAAGACGAGGCCTATCTAAAAGAGTTTGCCGGAAAGCCGCGGATCCTGGTCCGCAACAAAACCGATCTGCCGTCGCAATGCTCCCAAGTCGGGGAGGACGGTCTGCCGGCCGTGGACGTCTGCTGTCTGAGCGGGCAGGGGATCGAGCCCTTGAAGGATGCCATCAAGGGAATGGTCTGGGCGGGCAGGACGGAGGCGGGGATGTTGCAGGTGATGATCAATTCGCGGCATCAGGAGGCGCTGGGCCGGGCCCGCACCGCCACGCGGGAAACCATCGCGGCCTTGCGCGCCGAGGCAAGTCTGGAGCTGGTGGCGCTGGATTTGCGGATCGCCGTCGCCGCGGTCGGTGAGATTGTGGGAAAAACCACCACTGACGATCTGCTCGACTCCATCTTCAGCCAGTTTTGCCTGGGGAAATAACTTTACCGTCCCCTCTCGTTAAGCCGCCGTCAGGCAATAGCCCAATCCCTTATAGCCGTTCTTGGCAACTGTAGGACAGGTAGGGCGAGTCACTCCGTGCGCGCCGTCCCGGGGTATAAGTAGACGCGGGTTGGCAACCGCGGCGTGCAGAGGACTGCCCGCCCTACCCGCAAACTTTTTTGCGCAAGCGGATCGCCTTGTTATTACCCCGGCTTCAGTAGCAAGAGCAGACCGGATACATTCGGGTGGATGAAGGATGCCTGGATCCGGATGGATCGACCCAAGGACCGGCTGCCGCCCTCGCTGGATCGCGGTTAGGTAGGGCGCGTCACTCCGTGCGCGCCGTCGTGGTCAACCCGCACGCGCGGGTTGGCAACAGCGGCGTGCAGGGGACTGCCCGCCCTACCCGCGGACTTTTTTGCACAAGCGGATCGCTTTATTATTACCCCGGCTTCAGTAGCAAGAGCAGACCGGATACATTCGGGTGGATGAAGGATGCTAGGATCCGGATGGATCGACCCAAGGACCGGCCACCTCCCTCGCTGGATCGCTGTTAGGTAGGGCGCGACACTCCGTGCGCGCCGTCCCGGGGCTAAGGTGACGCGGGTTGGCAACCGCGGCGGGCAGGGGCTACCCACCGATGGGCCTAGGTTCAGTTCAACTGCCATAGGAGCGGGACGCTTACCAGACCTCGACAGGGCCGCGGGGCACGGGAATCTGTTCCCGCCGGGTGGAAGCGGGCTCGGGCTCGCGCATGAAGGAGGCAATCATGGGCGGCTGACGGTAGCGCGGCAGGAGTTCCCCCAGCTCATCCACAAACTGCCGGCGCCATTGGATGTAATGCTCCAAGACGGCATGAAATCCGGCTCGGGTGGAAACCTGAACCACCTGCTTGTTGAATTCGTGGGACGGGCCAAACCGCTTGGCATACCACGGCGCCACCTTCCGGAACATCCGGCAGCCGAGCTCCTCGCCAAAAACCTCCACCATCAGATCCAGATGCCGGCACAAAATGCGGATCCGCTCCTCAAAGGAAGGCTCGGGCGGCAATCCTTCGTTGGGACCGAACTCCGGCTCCGAGCTTCGTGGAGCGTTCGGCAGAGAGGTGAGGTATTGGTGCGTGCGCTTGAAAATCCACGGATCGTAAAAAGCGCCGCGCCCGATGCTGACGCCCGCGCACCCGGTGGCGTCGAACATCTTCCGGGCTGCTTGGGGCGTCAGGATGTCGCCATTGCCGATGACGGGAATGGATTTCACAGATTCCACCACCCGGCGGATGCCAGCCAGGTTCACCGTGCCGTCAAAACCCTGTTCGCGGGTGCGTCCGTGCACAAAGATGGCGGCGACGCCAACGTCCTCCAGTGTGCGAGCCAGATCCGGGGCGGTGAGATTGTCGTCGTCCCAGCCGAGCCGCATTTTGGCGGTGACGGGGATTTTAACGGCTTGAACCATGCCTTTCACAAGCGCGGCGGTTTTGGGGAGTTCAGTCATCATGGCGGAGCCGCCGCCAACCTTGCAGACCTTTTTGACGGGACATCCCATGTTGATGTCGATGGAATGGACGCCGAGGGATTCCAGATAGGCAGCAGCATCCCGCATCTCCTCCGGCACGGAGCCGAAGAGCTGGACGGCGAGGGGGCAGTCGGCGGGGTCGGTTTCGATGAGCTTGAGCGCGCGCGGGTTTTTTTCCAGGAGCGAGCGGGCGTTGACCAGGTCGGTGGTGCAGAGCCCCACGCCGCCGAGTTCGCGGACGACCCGGCGGAAGGGCAGGTTGGTGTAACCGGCCAGCGGCGAGAGGAACAGGTTGGAGTGCAGGGCCAGCGAACCGAGACGCATGACCGCAATCCTAGCAGAATTCGCTGATTGCGAAAGCCTCAATGCCATGATAATTTCAGTTTCAACTTTTAACGACATGGCGGACGACGAACAAAACAAAAAAGGCGGAGACGCACCGAAAAAACCAACGGCGAATTTTCAGTTCCCCGTGAGCACCTGGGTGGTGTGGATCCTGATTCTGGGCAGCATCGTGGGGCTGACCTTCCTGCATCAGCGGATGCAGGCGCCAACCCACCAGATCACCGAGGGCGAATTTTTTAGACTGTTTGAGTCGAACCTGATCGCGCACGCCACCATCGACTACACCCCTCAGTCGTCCTATCCCAACGCGACTTTCAACGATATCAGCGGCACGTATTACAAGGCAGACGCCAGCGGCAATCAGGTCAAGGAAAACGGCAAGCCGGTGGAGCTGCCCTTCACGGTGTCGCAGGTCCTGCTAACCTCCAGCGCGCTGGACAAGCTGCGGGATTCGCACAAATTCACCGCCGTCCAGCAGAACACGGTGCTGTTCAGCCTGCTGATGAACATCGCGCCGTTCCTGCTGATTGGCCTGCTGTTCTGGTTTTTCTTCATCCGCCAGATCAAAATGGCGGGCAAGGGCGCGATGAGCTTCGGCAAAAGCAAGGCCCGGATGCTGGCCAAGGACCGCAACAAGACCACCTTCAAGGATGTGGCGGGGATCGACGAGGCCATCGACGAGGTCTCCGAGCTGGTGGATTTCCTCAAGGACCCGAAAAAATTCCAGCGGCTCGGCGGGCGGATCCCCAAGGGCGTGCTGATGGTCGGCGCGCCGGGCACGGGGAAAACACTGCTGGCCAAAGCCATTGCCGGGGAGGCAGACGCCTCCTTCTTCAGCATCAGCGGCTCGGACTTTGTAGAGATGTTTGTGGGCGTGGGCGCCAGCCGTGTGCGCGACATGTTCGAGCAGGCCCGTAAGAATGTGCCCTGCCTGATTTTCATCGATGAGATCGACGCCGTCGGCCGCAGCCGCGGCGTGGGCTTGGGCGGCGGCAACGATGAGCGGGAGCAGACCTTGAACGCCCTGCTGGTGGAGATGGACGGCTTTGACACCCAGGAGGGGATTATCATCATTGCGGCGACCAACCGGGCGGATGTGCTGGACCCGGCGCTGTTGCGGCCCGGCCGGTTTGACCGTCGCCTCACGGTGAACCTGCCGGACGTCCGCGGGCGCGAGGCGATTTTGAAGGTGCATTCCCGCAACGTAAAATTGGATCCGGCCGTGGATTTGTCGGTGACGGCGCGGGGCACGCCCGGCTATTCCGGGGCGGAGCTAGCCAACCTGCTGAACGAGGCCGCCCTGCTGGCGGCGCGCACCGGCAAGAAATTTGTTGGCCAGGCGGAGCTGGAGGAGGCGCGCGACAAGGTCCGCTGGGGCCGAGAACGCCGCAGCCTGGCGATGACCGATGAGAACAAAAAGCTCACCGCCTGGCACGAGGCCGGCCATGCGCTGGTGAATGTGCTTCTCGAGCACACCCATCCGCTGCACAAGGTGACCATCATTCCGCGCGGGCCCTCGCTGGGCTCGACCATGTCCTTGCCCAAGGAAGACATTTTAAATTATCGGAAAAAAGAATTGCTCGACAGCATCACCATGACGATGGCCGGACGCATCGCCGAGGAGATCACTTCCGGGGACATTTCAACCGGAGCCGGGGGCGACATCCAGCAGGCGACGGCGATGGCCCATGCCATGGTTTGTCAGTACGGGATGAGCGAGAAGCTGGGTATGGTGCAGTATGCCGAGGACGACGAGTTTTTCCTGGGGCGCGACATGATGCGGCGGAAGACCTACAGCGAGGCGACCGCGCAGGAGATCGACACGGAAGTTCGCGGCATCATCAGCCGCTGTTATCAGCGGGCGCACGAGATCATCTATGCCAATCGCGACAAGCTGGAGATGATTGCCAACGCGCTTCTGGAATATGAGACACTGGATGGTGTGCAGGTGGCTGACATTGTAAAGCTGGGGCGTTTCACGCCGCCGCCGCCGGCACCCAAAATCGAACCGCCCACGGGCGCCCAAGCTGCCACATCGCTGCCGGAAGTCCCGCCCAAACCCGTCCCGCCCAAACTGCCCGGACTGGGCACTCCTGCGCCAGCCACGGCCTGAGCCAGCGCTAGGTCGCACACCACGGATACTTCGGGTTGGCTCATTGCCAACACGAACACGTCTTCCATGGAATGAAGGAATGGAAGAGAACAGCCTTTCAAACATAGATGGCATTCACCCGGCGGGAGAAAGACTCTTTGCGTTGAAATTTATCTCCGGCCGGCCCGGGATACGTTCCGATCCGCGCTGAGTGTGGCAATGACGCAGTGGATGTTGGGCGCGCCGTCACCCGTGCTAAATGAGTGTAACCGGCTTAAAACCAAGCTTTCTTCCCGACGACGTAAACACGATGAAACTCCTCGTCAGTTTTTGTTAAGTAGAGGATGCCCTCAATCAATCCAATGATCCCCATTGGAATTGCACCCCATCCGCACGTCAGAATAGAAACAAGCAGCATGATGATGGCTGGCGTGGGCATGCCGAGGATGAACTTGTGAATGCCCAATGCCCCCACAATTATTCCGCAAATCCCAGCTGCAATCTTGTTGCCATCTTGCGAAGCCGCCGCTGAACCTCCCTGAGAATTTACAACTTCGCGAAAAACTCCGGTAGCAACCAAATCTCTCGGCTCGAAATCAACTCGCATTCCGCGTGCCGGCGGTTCCGCCGCCCTCCACTCAGCACCAGTAAACTGGTAGCGCTGGTTGTCGTCGCCACTAATAAAGCCATCATTTGTTTGAACGCTGAAGTCTAAGATTGAACCCTTCATATTATTTAGTTTTGTAATGGAGTCTGCTTTAAAAACTGCATCAAATCGCGGTTAGGCTTCGCTTCCCATCTGGCTTTATAATTTTAAATTTATGACGACGCTGCCAGCGTGTCGAGCCTCATTCCCTTGGCGCAGCCCCCCTTGGGGACTGGAAGGGGAGCGAGCATGCGGTGGAAGGAAGCCATTCAAAATCATCACAAATTTAAGCTCCTGTCGTGATTTAATGTAATGAAATCAATGTGTTTTGTAAATATTTTCTGCTGACCAGTTGCTTTTAGGAAAACCTAACGATCGCTGGAAAAACCTTAA
>Ga0209086_10001986_pt1 | contig 16286 bp, 13 predicted proteins | sample M_130207_XF_Meta_FD_187312 | JGI IMG/M metagenome (GOLD analysis project Ga0209086, IMG submission 187312) | Freshwater microbial communities from Lake Montjoie, Canada to study carbon cycling - M_130207_XF_MetaG (SPAdes) (version 2) | ecosystem: Environmental > Aquatic > Freshwater > Lake... | reverse complement strand
CTGTCCTACGTCAACGCTTGCTGCTGGCAGTGGCACTGAGCCAGAGGAAAGCACTGCGCCGCCCCGATCGGCCCACGTGACAAGCACCTGGATATTCATCTCTACCATTCGCGACTGATCGGTAGGGCTTTCCACAATCATTCGCTTCGTATCGGCCACGATACGCCCAGTGAGCACGCTGTCGGCGTCTGGTGAACCGACCACCTTGAACGGGGTCCGTTTTTCGATCTCCTTGCAGACTGCCTCGGTGAGGCGTTCCCCCATGTCGATGCCAGGCGTCGTGCGGAAGCTGTCCGACTGAAACATTGGTACGTAGACGGTGCGGACGTTGGGTGCGTAGAGAGTATTATTACCGAATCGATACGCAGCACATCCTCCGCAGAAGAGCAGCGAGCATGGCATCACCACGAAGAGGAAGAGCCGAAATGGATAGGCAACTCGCGCGGCCATGGTGAGGATGTCCGTTTAGCGCAGCGGCGCGCCGGCCCCAGAGGTGTCTTCCCTTGCGATGGCCACGTCGGCCTCGGCCATCGCGTCGAGTTCGGCCTCTTTCAAGGAGTCTGGATTCAAAACCCGCGTGAGCATGGGGAGTGGATCGTCGGAGACGTCCTCGCGTCCCTGCAGGACTTCGAGTTTTTCGCGAGCTTTTTGGGCCAAGAGTGTTTGGGGACGGTCGCGGGCGATCAAAGCGTAGTAGATTCGGGCCGATGAGTAGTGCTTTCCTTTGGCGTAGAACTCAGCCCGATTCCAGTGTCGTAGAGCCTGTTGCGCCGCGATCTCAGCCCTGGCCTTCACGATGCGTTCCTGCTCTTCGCTGTCGAGTTGATCGGGAAATTGCACAAACGTCTGGTCGGCCAGAATTTCGGCCTCGTCGAGCACTCCCCCTTCGTAGCCCGGTCCCTGATAGGCCCGCAGTTTTGCCTGAAGTCCCAGTAAATGGGCCTGCAGTAGGAAATCGCTGTCGGGATATTCGCTGCGAAGGAGTCCGTAAAAATAATCGGCATCGATCCATTGGCGCTCGACAAAGTGCGCGTTGGCCTGCGCCATGATGCTGTCGTCGGCCAGTGAGCCGCGAGGATCGTTAATCCTGACATGGTCGAAGGTTTTGATGGCCCGTCCACGGGTATCGAAAAGGGGCCGGCTGCGGTCAATGAGATTTGGCACGATGGTCCAATAGCCATTTTTCTGGTCGAGCGCAATCCAATACTGGGCCATCACAAACTGTCGCTGTGCAATTCGGTCGAGATACCGCGTGTTGGCGTATTTCTTGACCAGTTCGTCGTAGCAGTCCTCCGCTTTCGGGTACTTGTCGGTGAAAAACAAGCATTCGGCCAGTTGCCAGAGGGCGTCTTCCTCAATCGTGGAGTCGGGCCAGCGATCGGCTGCAGCCTTATACTTGTTGGCTGCCTGGGCATACTCTTTTTCACGGAATAACGCATCGCCAGCCGAAAGCAACTTCCGCGCAACCGGTTCGTTTGGGCCACGGCCAACCACCTTCTTCCATCGCTTTTTGATGTTGTCGCCCTTGAAGTAGTCCCAGCCTGCGTCGGTGTCGGTGGGTGTGTACTCCGATGAAATGACAGAGGATTCGTCGTCTTCTCCGAGTGCGCCGGCGACGTGCTTCTCTGCGTCGGCATCTTTCTTGGCCCACGGCATGGAAGGCATAGAAGGCATGGAAGGCATCTTGAGCGTGGCGCAACCGGTTGCCGCGACGGCGCAGCCGATCAACCCCACCAAAAGTAGCCTGGTATGGCGATGGCTGCGGCGACAGAATGCGTTGGGTTGGAGCATAGCGAGGGCTTGATTCACGAGGGGCGGGCTCCGTGCGGGCGTGGTTTGGACGACAGCAACGGGGCCACCTTGAGGCGACGGCCTATGAAATGAGTGAGAAAAGCATTCATGACAGCTCGCAGTTCTCCTGCCACGCGTGGAGGGAGCGTGAGCGTGCGCCAGAAGTCAGTGGGAGCGGCAAGGTGTTGAAGGGCAGCCATACATTCGTATGACACCGAGACAATCGCGTGTTTTCCTTGACGGCAGCGGCCGCATAACGCACCGCCATCGAGCATGGCGAAGGGCGTTCGGCCTGCGATATCGATCGGCGCACGGCATTCGGCGCAGCGATGCAGGGCCGGGCTATGCCCGATGATCCGCAGCATGGCGAGCTCTGTGTGGACAACCAAAGCCCCAATCGTTTCTTCGGCACCGTCATAGTCGGAAAGTTCCAGCAGTGTTTTTTCGGAGACATCAAAAAGTTCTGGCTGTGGATCCGCATCAGCAGTAAGCGCATCCAGCAGTTCAGCGACATACATACCGCCGTGAATTGCTGGTAGGCTCGCGCCGACCCGAAACCGATGGTCGAGCCGGGCTTCGGTCAGCAAGTCGAGTCCACCTGAGGATTTGCAGATGACGAGTACCTGACAGATCGAAAGCAGGTCAAGGGCGGCGTCAAATGCGCTTTTGGGGCGCCACGCCCCCTTTGCCAAAGCCCGCAGCTTGCCGAATTCGCGCGTAAATAGGGTTACAACGCAGCTGGTTTCGCTGAAGGGCACCGTGCGGATGACGATTGCGTGTGCCTGTTCTGCGGCCATGGAATGGCTTAGCCCTGCAGTCGTTGGATGCGCATAAGATCGATTCGCCGCCGGGTGGCAGCCAACACCTCCATTGCCACGCCGTGCGATTCAATTCGCTCGCCCACTTCGGGAATGCGTCCGCATTGATGGAATACAAAGCCACCGATTGTTTCGTAGCCGGCTTCCTCTGGAAGTGAGACTCCCATTCGAGCGTTGATCTCACTGATTCGGACCTGCGCGCGCGCCTCGTAGCTATTGGCTGTCACCATGCGAATGCCATCGGAGAAGGCCTCGTCGTGTTCGTCGGCGATCTCGCCCACAATCTCCTCGAGTGCATCTTCAATCGTCACAAGGCCAGACACGCTTCCAAATTCATCGGTGACCACGGCCATGTGCGTGTGAGTGCGTTGAAACTCTCGCAGCAGTTTCTGCACACTCATCGATTCCGGAACAAAATACGGCGGGCGCAGAAGCGTACGGATATCGTGCTGTGCAGGCGGAGCAGTTTGCCCGACGGCAAGGGCTTCGGCCAGCTTGGTGAGGAGTTCTCGAGTGTGCAGAATCCCGACAACATCGTCGGTTGCCCGGTCCCAGACAGGGAGGCGGGTGTGGCCGCTTTCCGAGGCGAGTTGCACCGCTTCTTCCCAAGGGGCGGCCAGCGGAATCGAGATCATTCTGGTGCGAGTCGTCATGATCTGTGACACCCGCACTTCATTGAGATCCATTACGCCCTCGATCATATCGCGTGCACTTCCACCCAGCCTGCCCTCACGATGCGCCTCGTCGACCACGAGCCGGAGTTCGTCTTGGACGTTCTGTGGAGAGGCCCCTTGGCCCCGGCGACCGAATGCCCTGCCCAGCACAGATGCCGCACCGCCGAGCATCCGTACCGCGGGGGAGAGCACAAGCACCAGCGGATGCCAGAGAATCCAGGTGGCCACCACAATCCACGGTCCGGCAAACTTCGTCACCAGCATCGGCACCACCACGAGCACGAGCCACACGATGCCAATCCAGCCAGCCACAGCGGAGAACTCAAGTACCGACGATCGCTTTGGAATGGCCAGGAGCCCTCGCGAAGCCAAGAGTGTCGCCACGACGGCGGTGACCACCACGATCGTTGCTGCGATAAACGCAATTGCCTCGCTTCCAGCCACAATCTCGTCGTAGCGTTCTGGCTGGCCACGACGGCGACAGAGTTCTTGGATGTGATGCCGCTGCGCGCCCCGAACGGCTCGAGCCTGCACTGCAGCGACGCAGGCTAGCAGCAGAAGTAGCATGGCTGAGTTGACGCCGAATGTAGCACCCGAGAGCGTGGGACCGAGATTCATCATCGCTTTCGTGTCAAATGTGTTCGAGGTGGAACAGGGAGCCCGATACTTTTTAAGAGCGATCGCTCGCGGCCCCGCATCTTCCGTCTGTCGGCCGGAGAGTGATCATCGTATCCGCTGAGGTGCAAGAGGCCATGGATGACGTAGTAGGCCAGTTCCTGCCGGGGAGTCCAGCCGAATTCACGGCTGACGCGAGCGGCTGTTTCCGTGCTGACAACGATGTCGCCCCACAGCCATCGGTCGCGAATGAGGCCGCGACGCAGGCTTTTTTTGACGAGGCTGAGAGGCTGGTTGTCTGTATGATCAAACGTGATCACGTCAGTCGGCCCCGGCAGTCCGAGCCACGTGTCGTGCACTGCGGCTATTCGCTTGTCGTCGACCAGCAGGATGCTGATTTCGGCCTGCGCGATCCCCTCTGCAACGAGTGCTTGTCGGACGAGCCGTTCGAGCCAGGCTTGGCCTACCCGCAGAATCTTCTGACGGTCACTGATGTCGACAGAGACTGCTGCTGGCTGCTGGCGGCTGGAGGCGAGAAGCACTACGCCGTCCTCTGGTCAGGGTATTTAACGCGACCGTGATAGACCGCAGTGAGGCTCTTGACCAAGCTCTGCTCGATGAGATCAAGCTCTTCGAGCGTCAGTCCGCATGCGTCGAATTGACCATCCAGCAATCGCTTCATCGCGAGTTCATGCACAAGACTTGCAATTCGCGCAGGAGTTGGCTCTGTCAGCGCCCGACTGGCGCTTTCGACTGCATCGGCGATCATCATCACGGCCGACTCTCGCGTGGTTGGCTTCGGGCCTGGGTAGCGGTAGGTTTGTTCGTCGACGTCTGCAGCGTTGGGGTCGGCCTGCGAGCGTTCGGTCGCGCGGCGATAAAAATACTCCACAAGCGTTGTGCCGTGGTGCTCGACAATGAGGTCGACCAGAGGCTGTGGGAGGTTGTATTGTCGGGCTAATTCCACTCCTTCCTTCACGTGCGCGATAATAATGAGCGTGCTCATGGCTGGTACGAGCGATTCGTGGCGGTTGGCCTGCTGGCCTTGGTTCTCCACAAAATAGGCCGGCTTCAGCATTTTGCCGATATCGTGAAAATAAGCACCGACTCGTACCAGAAGCCCGCGGGCGCCGATGGCCTCGGCTGCGGCCTCGCCAATGCTCGCCACGTTGATCGAGTGGTTGTACGTGCCAGGTGCCCGGCGGACGAGTTCTTGTAGAAGTGGATGGGCGATGTCGCCAACCTCGAGCAAACTCAGATCGGTCAGCACCCCAAACGACCGTTCGATAAATGGCAGGAGGCCTGTCATGAGAAAGCCCGCCAGTAAGGTCCACACGCCCGTCCTGCTCGCCTCGTAGAGCAGCTGCATGTCCAGCGGCCGTTCCTCCAGCAGGTGCGCACCGATCTGTGTGGCTAGCACGACGGCGCCGGCCCATAGGCCGACATAGATGAGCTTGCTGCGGCTTCGGATGCGTCCCATCCAAAAAATCATGGCAGCGGCAGCCGCAACGAGCGTGACATAGTCGGCGAGTCCCCGGCCTAGACCCACCACCACAACCAGCGCCACTTCGGCCGACAACAGCAGCGAGAGATCTTCGTCGTACGCAATTGCTACGGTCATCGCGAATACGAGCAAAGGCAATATCTCGGCTCGCCAAGCGTCGCCTGCGGCAAACATGCAGAGCACCACGGCCGCGACAGCGAGTCCCAGCAGTGTGGCTACATGCCCCAGGTCGTCGAGCACCTCGCGGTGGTGGAGGTGGATGTAGAAGCCAGCCAGCGTGAACATAGCCACAAACAGGCCAAACATGGCAGCCGCGCGGCCTGCCCGCTGCCGAGCCTCCTGCTGCCGCACAAATTCATCATGCTCGCGTCGCAAGAGCACAAGATCGTCGGTTGTGATCGGAGTGCCAGCCCCAGCCAAGAGATCGCCGGCGGCATAGCGTACATATTGCTGCGATGTTTTCTGGATTGCATCTGTTTTTGCATTGGCCGTACTGTCCCGATCGATTTCAAGCGAACCCGAGAGCTTTGGCTCGATCCACTTGAAAACACGGTCGGCAAAAGCCCCAGTGCCAAGCTCTTCTTCAAGCCTTGCCTTGAGTTGCACCTTCGCCTCGCCGAGCAATGCATCGGCCACTTGTACGCGGGCCATCTCGCCGCTGTTGCCGAGCGGGTGGACATCAATTTCGGTCTGGCTGCCCTCATCAATTCCATGCTGAATCTTCTCAAGCACACCGACTTTTTCCACATCGGCAAAAGCGCGGTCAATCGCCTTGTCGAACTCCAACTGTTTTCCCTTGGTGTCCAGCTGTGCACGAAACTTCTGAAAGACTTCCTCTGCAGCCACAACAATCTTGGGAGGCAGTTTTTCAGTAGTGGTCTCTTTGTCCGACGGTTCCTCAGCACTCGCCGGCTCTTTTCCTTCTGCGGTCGCGTCGGCTGGATCGCCGGGCGGTTCGGGAGCCACCGGCGGCTCTCGGGTAGTCGCTGCATTGGCCTGGATCGGGAGGGCCTCAAGAGCCTCGGCCGACTCTGGGGCAAACTCCAGCCACGCATCCCGAGAGACGGCGGCAAGCGTGTCGGCGGCTGCGATTTCCGCGGCCCGATTTTTGAGGCCATCTCGCAGCCGCACTGCTGGGGATTTATCTTGGGAATAGACGACTCGCACCTGCGCTGCAGCGCGCGATTGGGCTGCCCGCGTGCGTTCCACGTCAGGCTTTTCAAATGGGATTCTCGCTACGATGCCTCGCGGCATGACAAATCCTTCACGAAATGGAAGGGGTTCGGTCCAGCCGCGGAGCAGAATGAGCAGGACGATTGCACCCGACAGGCAGATGGCCAGTCGCACAAGCACTTCCGCGCGAGAGATTCGCTGGAGGAGCATTCCCCAAAAACCCTGCGGGCCTTCAACAGAAGCACCTCGCTTGGCGCTGCGTCGATACGAAGATGGGGCGATTGGCATGGAGATTATAGCGTGCGTGGTACGAGGGTCTCTTAGCGATTGTGCCTGCGATCGTCCGGGGGCTCATCGCCGTCGTAGGCCTCAACGATTCTTTGCACGAGCGGATGCCGCATGATGTCGGTGCCCCCGAGTCGCACGCACGAGCAGCCTCGCACGCCTTGCAGTCGATGCATGGCATCAATCAGGCCGCTGGAGCGATTGGCAGGAAGGTCGACTTGTGTTGTGTCGCCGGAGATCACCATCTTGGAGCCGATGCCCAATCGCGTTAAAAACATTTTCATTTGCGCGACGGTCGTGTTTTGAGCCTCGTCGAGGATGATAAAGGCTTTGTTGAGCGTGCGGCCTCGCATGTAGGCCAGCGGGATCATCTCAACGACATCTTGCTCTGTCAGCCGTTTGAGGAGTTCGTAATCCATCATCTCGCGGAGTGCATCCAAGAGCGGCCGCAGGTAGGGGTTGATCTTAGCCTGGAGATCCCCAGGAAGAAATCCGAGGTTCTCACCCGCTTCTACAGCTGGCCGGACGAGCACAATTTTTTGAACCTGCTCGGCCCGCAGAGCAGATACCGCCATTGCGACTGCCAGGAATGTCTTGCCGCTCCCGGCGGGGCCAGCACAGAGCACGACATCGTGTTCTCGAATCGCCGCGACGTACGCCGCCTGTCCGGCGGAGCGAGGCACCACTTGCCGGCCGGGCCGCTGCACCTCAATGGGATCGTGGTGCACGTGCGGTTGGTCGCCTGTTGCCACGGATAAAAGTTGAGTGACTTCTTCGACGTCTATCGACCCTTGCTCGCGTGCGATACGGTCGAGCTGTTCAAAGACTTCTGTAGCACAGAGTACGGCAGGCTCGTCGCCCTCGATGTGAATTGAGTTGTCGCGAGCCGAAATGGTGACTCCAAGCGTCTCGCGAATGCGACGCAGGTGCCGGTCTCTCGGCCCGAAGATGGCCAGAAGTCTTTTCGAGTCGACTACCGCGATGGTCGTACGGGGCATCGGAGCCCGCGGCGAAATGTGTCGCCGCCGGTCTCGAAAGGAAGGGATGAAAAAACTCTCAACCTATTATACCTCAAAAAACGGAACGCAAGCCGTTTTTGCCTACGTCCCTTGCACCCAGAGGAACCACGCTACTGGAGCGGCTAAAAGCAGTGAGTCGATTAAATCCAGCACGCCCCCGAGTCCGCCCAGAGATCGGCCAGAATCCTTGGCCCGTAATTCTCGCTTGAACAAAGATTCGGCTAGATCGCCGCACATCCCGGCAACTCCCACAACGAATCCAAACGTGATCCACCCGCCCAACGGTTGCCAGGGAGAATCCCAGCCAAGCCCCTCCAGCACGAGCCACGCTGCGACGAGCGAGCCTGCCAGCGAGGCTGCTGCGCCCTCCCACGTTTTGCCTGGGCTGAGTATCGGAACGAGCCGATGGCGGCCAACCAGCGAGCCGACACTATAGGCAGCGATATCGCCTACCTTCACGACGGCTACAAGGCTCACCAGCGGGATGATTCCAGCAGCATTGAGTGCGGTCTGCCCCGACCCATGTTTTGCGACGTACAGCAATCGCAGGCCGACGATGAACGCCAGTGGGAGTCCAATGAATGCCAGGCCCAGCACGCCAGCCGAAAGTCGCTCGATTGCCCGAGACTCCTCGCGATAGCAGAGGATCTCGTAAAGAAAGAGCGATGCCATCGCGGCGGTGAAAGCCACCAGAGCCCAGCCGAGAGCAACGACTGGCGACGCAGCGGATGGGTTTGCTCCAACTCCAATGGCCTGCGAGCCAAAGGCCGCCGCAAGCGGGATGGCAATTGCCCCGATCCGCAACAGCCAGCCTGGCAACAGAAGATTTCGCAGGGCAAAGAGTCGCACCAACTCATCGATGCCGCCGACGGCCAGCAGTATCGCGATCGGCAGGAGCCACCATGCAGGCAGGCTGCCTCCCAGGCCGGTGGCATCCGCCCACGCGAGCGCAAGAAACAGCGTGGCGACAAGCATGGCAACCACCACTCGCGACGTGCGTGTCGAGGGTGCGGTTGCAGGAGGCTGCGTCTTTGAATCGCTTTTGTTCACGGTTGCGAAAGCCCCCCGAACCGGCGGTCTCTATCGGCAAACGACGCAATCGCCGCATCGAGGTGCAACTCACTAAAGTCGGGCCACAGGGCATCGCTCACCCATAATTCCGAGTAGCTGATTTGCCAGAGGAGAAAATTACTGACTCGCATCTCGCCTGCAGTGCGTATGAGGAGATCGGGGTCGGGCATGCCGGCTGTGTCGAGGTGGGACGCCAGAAGGGCCTCATCGATCTGATCCGGTTGGATGCGGTGCTCGCACGCATCGCGGGCAAGTTTTTTTGCCGCATCCACGATTTCACCGCGGCCGCCGTAGTTGATCGCGAGGCACAGTCGCATTCCCTCGTTGGCCTCGCAGGCCGCAACGGTGCGATCGATGGCGTCGAGTGTGGTGGTGGGTAGACCGTCGCGGTGGCCAATCATCGCTAGGCGAATCCGCTCCCGCATCAAGAGCGATTGTTCTTCGATCATGTATTGCTCAAGCAGGTGCATGAGGAACTGCAGTTCTGCTGCAGGGCGCCTCCAATTTTCGCTCGAAAGGCAATAGAGCGTGAGCTGTTGGATCCCCATGCGAGCACAGTGTTCGGTGATGCGTCGTACGCTGGCCACACCGTGGCGATGCCCTTCGATGCGAGGCAGGCCTCTCTGCTGTGCCCAGCGGCCGTTGCCGTCCATGATGATGGCGATGTGCTGCGGCAGGCCGTCGCTTACGGGCGATACAACGGAGAGCCGCCCGGGTTGTGGGTCCGGCGTACTGGCACTGGCAGGAATCGAAACCGATTCGCTCACGCGACCGTCGTCTTTCCGCGCTGTTGGGAAGCTGTTGAGTGACCGTGTTGATCCAGAGCCTGATCGGAACCGGCATGAGTTGGTCCGGTGTCTGTGGATCGCTCACAGAAAATAGTCTGCGAGCGATCCGGGCCAACCGACACGATCGACACGCGTCGGCCGAGTAGTTCGGCGATCCTGGCTAAGTAGTTTTTGGCCGCTTGCGGCAGCGATTCGTAGCTCCGAGCACCCGTCAGATCTTCCTGCCATCCCGGAAGGGTTTCGTAGAGTGGCACGGCTTTCCGGAGGTCATCTACGTGGCTTGGAAATTGCTCGACGCGAGTGCCATCGATCGTGTAGCCGACGCAGATTTTGAGCTCGTCCAACCCGCCGAGCACATCCACCAGCATGACGGCCAGTTCATCGACGCCCGAGAGCCTCGCTGAATAGCGAGCCGCAACGGCGTCAAACCAACCGCAGCGGCGAGGCCTCATCGTTACAGTGCCGTATTCGTGGCCGCGTTCGCGGAGATGCTCGCCCACAGCATTGATTTGTTCGGTGGGGAGCGGGCCGCCACCAACGCGAGTGGAATAGGCCTTCACCACGCCGATGACGCGTTGAATCCAGCGGCCTGGCACACCGGAACCGCTCGCCACGCCGACTCCAGAAGAGTTGCTGCTAGTAACAAACGGAAACGTGCCATGGTCGATATCCAGCAATGCGCCCTGCGCGCCCTCAAAGAGCAACCGCTTCCCTGCTTCAACGGCGTCGAGCAGGTACGCGGTGGTGTCGCAGACATACGGCCGCAGTCGCTCGGCATATCGCATGGCATCGTCGTAAATGGCCACGGGGTCGAGAGGAGTCGTTGCCAAATCCTTCGCGGATTCGTGCGGGAGGGCTGTTGCTTGCCAGCCCGCAAACAATCGCTGCTTCAAGGCGATGATGTGGTTCAGTTTTTCTTGGAAGTCATGCCGGTAGAGATCGCCTAATCGGATCGCCAGCGAGCGGCCAACTTTGTCTCGATAGCAGGGGCCAATGCCTCGGCCAGTTGTGCCGATAGCCTCGCCGCCCGACAGGCTGGAGTTGAGCAGGTGGTCTTCCATAACGTGCCACGGGAAGACGACGTGTGCCCGGTCGCTGAACCGCAGTTTGTCGCCCATGCGAACGCCACGCGATTCGAGGCCGTCGATTTCCTTGAGCACGCTGGCCGGATCGAGCACGACTCCGCCTGTCACAACGCATGTCACGCGATCGCGGAGAATGCCGCTTGGGATGAGCGACAGCTTCCACGTTTGGCCGTTCGAGACGACCGTGTGGCCCGCATTCGCGCCCCCTTGGTAGCGGACAACGATGTCGTGATTTTCAGTGAGAATATCGACGAGTTTGCCCTTGGCCTCATCGCCCCATTGCAGACCGATAACGCATGTGCCGGGCACAGTTCGAGATCCTCACAAAAAAGAAACAGCAAAACAAGCGGAGAGGTGCCTGTAGGAGGCATCCCTCTTAGAGTGTAAAATCGCTGGAAACCCGGTCAAGCGATGGCACGGGAGTGCGAGAGAGGCGATGTTTTCAGCGCGTCATTCGGACGATCCGGCTCGTGTGCCCCTCGCGCGATACGACACTCAGGAGCTCCATGAAACCGATTGCCGGAACAGTCCATCACGTCAGTGATTCCGAACGAGGACAAACTCTTGCTGCCTTTTTGCGCACCAAACTCGGCGACATTAGTTGGTCGCACGTGCAGAAGATGGTGCGGGCGCGGCACGTGATGATTCACGGCAATATCTGCACCGATGTGGCCAGACGGCTTCAAGATGGGGAAGTGGTCAAGGTGCTCGACATTGCTGCTGTTGCGCCGCCCAAAGCCGACGCCTTGCGGATCGTGCACTTGGATGACTCCGTGGTTGTCGTGGAGAAGCCGACGGGTGTGACAACAACGCGGCACAGCGAGGAGCAGTCGTGGTCTCCTCGCCGTCGGCAAGTGCAGCCCACGCTCGATGAGATGGTGCCCGTTGCAGTTGCCCGTTATCTTGCTGCACGGCGTGGAAAGGAGAGCAAGAAAACGCGTCGCAATCCGCCAGTGCGGGCCGTACACAGGATTGATCGCGAGACAAGCGGGCTGGTTGTGTTTGCCCGCACCGTGCCAGCCGAACGAATCCTCGCCGACCAATTTCGTGCTCACACCACGCACCGCCGGTATCGAGCGGTGGCCGTGGGTCGCGTGCAGGCTGGCATGATGATCTCAAACCTAGTGCGAGACCGAGGCGACGGTAAGCGAGGCTCCTCGGGCACAGAAGACGGCAAACGCGCTGTCACGCACGTCACGCCAGTCGAGTATTTTGGCGACGCGTACACGCTCGTCGAGTGCCGACTTGAAACGGGACGTACGCACCAGATTCGGATTCACCTCGCCGAGAGCGGCCATCCGGTTTGTGGTGATCGCGTCTATTCTGCACCCAGAGGCGTGGAGGCTTTTGACGATTCAGGAGCGCCTCGCGTGGCGTTGCATGCTGCGGAACTCGGCTTCGTGCACCCTGTGACGGGGGAGGACTTACGGGCCGTCAGCCCGCTGCCCGCCGATATGCAAAAACTGATTGCGCTCCTGCGAAGCAGTCATCAGTCAACGCCTGCGGCAGCGAGTGGAGAGACAAAGGCAGGCAAGCCGACGGGGAAACTTGGTGGGCAGCCAGCAGAGAAGCCAGTAGAGAAGCCAGCGGGCAAGGCTACCAACGCGTCGCATTCGGGGGCTCAGGGCGTTACTCAATCGTCGCCGACTCGCCACCGTCCCGCGTCGAAAGGGGCTTCCAGACGGCCAAATCGACCGCGTCGGAAATAAAACGCACGGCCCCATCGGCTTCCACACTGGCTCGACTAGTGACGTCGAACAGCCCAAGTGTTTCGCCTGCGTTCTGGTGCTCCAGTGTGTTGCGTTGGCGGGCTTTGATACCGATCTGGGCTCGAGAAACGAAGCACTGCCTCGCGTTCGCCTCATGGATCGCTCATACGCATGTCCAACGCTTGCGGAAGTGCCGTTGGCCGGGCTATCCTTTATCGGTTTCGACGTGGGCTCTCTTGATTGATGGCAAGTCCTCGGCACGACTGACGCGTGCCGGCGAATTGTTTCTCATCGGTAGGGTTCGCTCTCGAACTCATTGCGAAGGCTACTGTGTACAAGAGCGCCCAAAGATCGTTGATCTCCCGCCTGCCCGCCACTCCATGGAGTACACCATGATCCGAAGATTGCTCGTCGTTTCTGCATCCATCCTCGGGTTGCTGCTGCCTTGCACCGCCGGGGCCGACACTATCTATGTTCTGAGCAACAATGACGGAAGGATCGTCCGCTACAACTCGTCCAATCCCGCCGGTACGGCCGTGACACTGTCGGGTTCGGGGGCCCTGGTCAATGCCGCAGGACTGACGCTCGGGCCGGACGGGAACCTCTACGTCGGCGAGAGCGGCGATTTCTCCACGATCGCGCCGGGCATCAAGCGGCTTGAACTGGCAACCAACACGCTTACGACGGTGCATACGTTTTCCGGATTCGATGTCTTCCCCGGTGCGCTGGCCTTCAAGGGCAACGATCTGTTCGTCGGGCGCAGTCCGTTCTCCGGCAACACCGGGCCCATCGTGAGGCTCGTCAATGCCACGGGAGGCTCTTCGTCAGCGTCGGATTACACTGCCGGCTTTTCGCTCGCCAGCAGTCCCGGTCTGGCGTTCGGCCCGGACGGATCCCTCTATGTCAGCAGCATGACGTACAATTTTGTCTCGGGGAACGCATCCGGTCCCGTCGTGAAGTTCGACGCCTCTGGTGCCTACGCCAACGAAGTGGTCGCCAGCGGATCGACAACCGGCCTCTACGGCCCCACCGGTCTCGGCCTCGCCGGAACTACGCTCTACACAGCCAGCATCATGAACGGCGCGGTCCTGAAGACCGATCTTACGGGTCCGTCAACATTCTCTTTCGGATCAACCGGTCAGCCATTTGGTGCATCCCCCTTGGCCGTGCTTTCAGATGGCGGGCTGATCGTCGGCAGCGCCGGGGGGTCCGGCGCCATCTATCAGTTCGATAGCACGGGCCATCTCGTTGGCACGTTTAACTCCGGCCTAGGTACGATCGGCGGCATCGTCGCCGTGCCCGAACCGTCCGCGATCGTGCTGGGTGCTGTTGGTGTCGTGTGTCTGTTCAGACGGCTCCGACAGAGGCGGAATCGGAGTTCCAGCAACCGATGAGGAGAACGCGGCGGGGCGTGACACTCGTCGAGATTCTGGTCGTGGTCGCCATCCTTGGCGTCCTGGCCGGCGTTCTGTTGCCGGCCGTGCAGACGATCCGCGAAACGGCCCGAAGGACATATTGCGTAAACAACCTGCGGCAGTTGGGGCTGGCGACTGCCAACCACGAGTCGGCCCGGGGGCGTTTCCCGATCGGCTCCGAGTCTCGACAGTGGGATGAGCGCCCGGACTTCCCCCATCAGTTCTTCCGCTGGTCACTCCTAGCCCACTTGGCCCCCTACTACGAGCAGCAGGCGCTGCTCGATGGGCTTGACCTGACCGTTCCGCTTTACGTCGGCCTCACGCCGGACGCTATCGCCCAGCAGAACAAGCCGATTGTGAAATGTACCGTGCCGATGTTTCTATGCCCCAGCGACCGGATGCAGCCAGTCTCGGAACTCTTCGGACCGACGAACTACTCCGGTTCGACCGGCAGCGGTGAGGGTGGAGGCACTCCGTTCGACGCAGACGGCCTGTTCTTCATCAATTCACGCATCCGGGCCAAGGACGTGACCGATGGCCTTTCCAAGACCGTCGCGTTTTCCGAGAGCCTGCTGGGCGATGGCCCCATCGCGGCCCGAACTTCGGCGGGAATAAACGCGTCGACGGGCTATGGATTCGTATTCGTAGCGCCGCTGACCGAAGCGGCCTGCGCCCGACCGTTCTACTACAATTTCACCGATCTCCGCGGATTCTCTTGGGCCAATGGCGAATATCGCACGACCCTCTACAACCACGCCCGTGCTCCCAACTCGCCCGTGATGGACTGTCTCGCAGCGCTGATGAGCACGGCCGATCTGGACAAGATGTACGCCGGCTACGGTTGGCGGGCGGCGCGGAGCCGGCACCCGGGCGGTGTGAACGTGATGGCTGCGGATGGGGCGGCGCACTTTGTCATGGATAGCGTCGATCCCGTGGTCTGGAAGGCACTGTCGACACGGGCCGGGGGCGGGGCTGCGGGATTCGAGTGACCGACGCGAGCGTGCGGCAAGGACAGGCAGAAGCCTTTCCTGCTCCGGGTTGTGAGTGAACTGGGTTTTCAGCGGGGCATGCCGGTAAAGCCCTTCCATTTCCGCTGGATCAAAAATGGGGGGGTGCAAGCAACCTGTGGAGTGTAAACGCGTGGAAAACGCGCTGTAGGATTTGCAAAAGCTGCAGAAAATTACCCGGCTAGGATTCGAACCTAGACAAAGGGAACCAAAGTCCCTTGTGCTACCGTTACACTACCGGGTAGTGGAGAAGCAACGCTCGGCATCATACTGGGAAGATGCTTGAAAGTTCCAGCGGTCGCATCGTTTTTGCGTTCCTTTTGGCTTTGGTCTGTGGGTTGTGGCCCCATTCCGGTGTGAAGGATCACTGCTGTCTGGCAGGCAGATCACGCTCACCCCATGCCAACCCCTTTTGACTGATGGGTAGTGTGCAGTGGATCGCCTAAGGCCTTCGCTAGTTTGCTCGTCACAGCAAATGAGAGTTGTTCCAGTTCGATCGCCAAATCAACGGAGACGATCTGCACGTGCGGTGGGAGCGTGAGCGTGATGGGGGCAAAATTCACGATTCCCTCGATTCCTGTGGCTACAAGCCGGTCGGCCACCTCCTGGGCATGCTGGACGGGGACGACGATCATACCCAGCCGAATGCCGTGAGAACGAACCGAAGCTGCAAGTTCGCTGAGGGGCTGGATCCGGATGCCTTGAACCGTTTGGCCAACTTTCGCCGCGTCAGCGTCGAAGGCTGCGTGAATCGAAAAGTTTTGTCGGCCAAAGCCACGGTAGCCGAGCAACGCCTGCCCGAGATTTCCAGCGCCTACCATGACCACTGGCCACGAATGGTTGGTGCCCAGAATATCCCGCATCGCGCGGATCAGTTCGTCGCAGCGGTAGCCAACACCGGGATAACCAAACTGGCCAAACAGACCGAGGTCTTTTCGCACTTGGGCGTCGCTAAAACCAAGCAGCGAACCGAGTTGGCTCGAAGAGATTGTTTGCTGTCCTAAGGCTTCGAGTCGCTGCAGTTCGCGCAGGTAGAGACTCAGTCGGCTGACAACGACTTTTGGAACGGGAGCTTCGGAGGGGCTTTCGCCCGCGTGGGTGTGCAAATCGTTCATGGAAAATTAGCGAAAAAATCCCCGGTTGAAGCATGACTGTACTCAGGAGGGGGGCAAAGCTGCAACCAAACCCTCTCGGCATCAGACTGTAGGGGTTGTAGCGTGCGCGGGGCAATAGAAAAGACGAATCGATTGCGGTGAGAAGTCATCCTGCGGTGACTTTATGGCCGATCTTTAAGGAGTATGAAGATCGGTATCTTTTTCCAATCAAGCGTTT
>Ga0209086_10001985_pt1 | contig 16288 bp, 13 predicted proteins | sample M_130207_XF_Meta_FD_187312 | JGI IMG/M metagenome (GOLD analysis project Ga0209086, IMG submission 187312) | Freshwater microbial communities from Lake Montjoie, Canada to study carbon cycling - M_130207_XF_MetaG (SPAdes) (version 2) | ecosystem: Environmental > Aquatic > Freshwater > Lake... | reverse complement strand
TCTATTTTCCATCGATCAAGGACAGGGTTTTGGTGTATGGGGCGATGGACGTTGTTGGCAAACGATCGGCAGTAAACGTAAGCATCACCGTCGATGGTGGCGGTCCGTCTGGTCAGGCTGGAGCATGCCGACTTGGAATTGCCAGGGCTCTCAAACAAATGGATGCAGAATTGGCCGAACCACTGCGTCAGGGTGGATTTCTTACTCGGGATGGCCGCATGAAAGAACGAAAGAAGTACGGTCTTCGAGGTGCCCGGCGTGGTACTCAGTTCTCCAAGCGTTAAGAATCACCCGTCAAAAAAATCCGAAAAAAGAGTTTCAACCAGATTTTTTGGTTTTTCTGAAAACTCTGTGGGTCGGATTCTTCGGGATATGCCGAGAATTTCGGTACGGAACGTCTCAAAAAGGAAAACTCGACATTTCCCTTCCAATCCGTCTGATTTTGCGCGAAATTTCCCTCTCCGCGAGGCCGAAGGCATACTACTAGAGCGTTGGGGTTTTCATTTGTCGCTTTCTCGGTGAAGCCACGAATACCGTTTTTCATCTGCTGACTTGGGGTGTGCCATGTCGTTGTATTGGTTCGACGAATCTTTTCGTTGCGATGAGCGAGGCACGATAGCGTTCGATTCAAAACCCTTGTCGAGAGTTTTTCAAACGATTCATTCAACGCTTCGGCTGCTTTTGATTGCCGTTGTGTTTGCAGGCGGAATCATTTGTATGTCGCTCGAGAATGAGGCTCTTGCGGCAGAGTCAAAACAAAGCAGTCGCACTCCAACGATAGACGTTCTCGATGCACAGAGCCAAGGACTTGTGAGTGTTCGGTATATCCCGAATAGCTCAAAATCAGCTCAGGTCATTGTGACCAACAAAACAAAGCGGCCGCTCTCGCTGAGATTGCCTGCATCCTTTGCTGGAATTCCAGTTCTCGCGCAAGGCATGGGCGGGATGGGTGGCATGGGTGGCGGTCAACAAGGGGGTGGCGGATTTGGCGGTGGTGGTATTGGTGGTGGTCAGGCGGCCGGTGGAGGCGGCGGTGGCATGGGCGGCCAAGGCATGAACGGTATGGGCGGAGGTGGACAACAAGGCGGTGGTGGCATGGGTGCTTTCTCAATTCCACCAGAAAAATTTCTTGTGATCAAAGTTCGAACGGTTTGTCTGGAATACGGAAAACCTGAACCGCAGCCTCGCATGCCGTACAAACTTGTTGAAGCCGAATCATTTTCCAGTGACCCGCGGCTGCTGTCTCTGCTTGAGAGCCTAGGACGCGGTGAAATGTCGCAGAAGGTGGCACAGGCAGCCGCATGGCACATTTCAAGTGGGCTCACGTGGGAGCAGTTGGCTGCTGAAAAAATTGATCACGTTGGCGTTCCTGACGAAGCGTATTTTTCACGCGTTGAACTTGCCGCGGCCCACCGTGTCGTCGAAATCATAACGACGCGAGCCAACAATAAAAAAGCTCCGAGTTCTGCTCAGTCAGCCAGCGTCTCAGCGGCGCCGTGAAAAAGATGATCGCTACAACTTCGCTGCGTCTGGTGCTTTGAATCGCAGCGTTGTGGAGTCAAAAAGTTTCTATCGGCAAGACACAAGAACGGTTGGCTTTTTTTAAAAGGTCGAAAATCACTCGAAACTTCCAGAGATTGTTTCAGATCCACAGCGAGTTGAAAGACTCTTCCAAACAGTTGGATCGATCGATTCAGAAATCGATCGAGTGCTGCCGTCCATGAGCACAGTGGTCACGATTCCGACGTGGTGACTTCGTGAAGTGACGGCTGAAGCGGTGGATGCGGTGAGTGACTTTCCCTCTTGCTGATTACTCCAATCGACGTCGTAAATAATCCCGGCTTGCGTGCAAGGAGCTTTCGTCTGAGGCGGAAAGGTGGTTGTAAAGCCAGTTTGATGAGCTCTTCCATCCACCCATTCAGTGTGTCCCGAATTCGATTTGAACTCGCCGCCAAGGCTGCACAACACTCCAGGACTAACAGGGACCGAGAGCGAAGCGAGAGCTGCATTGCGAAAATAGGGAGCCCACGTTTTTACTTCGGACATCGCCAGCGTGTTGGATAATCCATCTAAAAAATTTCCGGGCGTCAGTCGGCTGTTGGGATAAAATGCTCCATCTCCACCATCACCTGTGACAGGGCTAAAAATCTGCCACGTCCCCACGTTAATCGCATAATTCACAGGAGCATTGTTCGGTTTTCCGTTTGCATCGACTCGAACATTTCGGTTCGGCTCGGAAGGGCATAAAAGTACCGGAATCTGCAGGCCAGCGATGAGCGTTGTGCCATCAGCGAGCGTCGCGGTGCTATAGCTTCCACTAATCTGCCTGCGAATCTCTGACGCGATCATCAACTCCTCGACGAACGGCAGAATTCTGGCCTGAACGCTCCAGACAGAGCTTCCCCCGGCCAGTGTGCCATCCCATTGAAGACTCGCCGGATATTGCTGGTATGCGTCTTGATAAGAAGTGATAGCAAGCCCGAGCTGTCGAAGGTTGCTTTTGCAGGAGCTTCGACGAGCAGATTCTCGAGCAGCTTGAACCGCAGGAAGCAGCAATCCGATAAGGGTTCCAATGATTGCGATCACAACAAGAAGTTCAACGAGCGTAAATCCGTTGAGAACTCGGTGGGAGAATGATTTCTGATGGAGTTCAATCGATCTGCGCCATCGAGCATCGTTAAAAATCATTAAATCCCCATTTTTTGAAGTACATGCGGCAGAGATGCTAATGAGACTCAATATCAATTGGATTGAGTATAGGTCTTTTTCAATAGCTGTCAAGCATTCCAAGTTGCTTTTTTAAAGCATGAAAATTGTATTTTGAAAACGAGCTCCCGAGAGAGAAAAGATCTTTATCGCACTTGGCAGAAATCAAATTTCACAGACACAAAAAATGATTACACTGCGGTCGATTTTCAGAAACCAAAATCCTGTTTTGAACGCCGAAGAACATTCCCATAGTCCGTTTGGGATGAAACGCAGGGTCCCTGCGCGTAGAAGTTGCAGTCAAAGGATAGAAAGTGGAAAGTCATCAAGCGAGTTGTGTCGGTGATAAGGGGAATGTGAAGTCGCGGAACAAAAACCATTCATTCAGAGGAAGATCGTGAGCAGTTCGTCAACAAGTTCGGTCAGAAAAGTCGAAGTCGAGCGAGAAGTCATTGTTGAAGCGAGAAGTCTGTCAAAGACCTATCGAGACTTTTGGGGTCGCAGTAAAAAAATCGCCCTCAAACCACTCGATCTCACAATCAAACGGGGAGAGATATTTGGGCTGCTTGGACCGAACGGTTCTGGCAAAACAACTACGATCAAACTGCTTCTCGGATTGATTTTTCCAACGTCTGGCGAGGCGCTTGTATTTGGTCGTGATGCTACCGATGTCGGCAAGAATGCAAGAATCGGATACTTGCCTGAGGAATCGTATCTCTACAAATTTCTCGACGCCGAGGAGACGCTCGATTTTTACGGCCGACTCTTTGATATGCCCCTGGAACTTCGACGCACTCGAGCGCAGGAATTGATCGAAATGGTTGGTCTTTCGCGAGACAAGAAGCGTCAACTGAAGGAGTATTCCAAAGGTATGACGCGTCGCATCGGTGTGGCGCAGGCGTTGATAAACGATCCGGAATTGGTTCTTCTCGACGAACCAACAAGCGGTCTCGATCCAATCGGTACTCGGGAGATGAAGGATCTCATCATTGATTTAAAACGGCGAGGAAAGACTGTGGTGATGTGTTCCCATCTCTTGGCAGACGTGGAAGATGTCTGCGATCGCATTGCCGTTTTGCATCAAGGCGAACTGAAAGAACTCGGCCGCGTCGAGGATTTACTGCGAGTTACAGATATTACGCAAATCCGTGCCCGAGGTCTTCCGGAAATCGCTCGAGAAGAAATTCGTCAGGTGATCGAGAAGCATCACGGTGAAGTGGTTGAAATTGGAAATCCAAGAACGACTCTGGAAGAGCTGTTCCTTGAAATCGTGCGTGATACGCAAGCGAGACCCGGTCGTCGGGCCAAGCAATAATCAAACGTAGCGCGGCAAATTGTTTTCGATTCGTTGTGTGTATTGGATGTGAATCGCCAAAATTTGTTAAAGGTCTATCGCGATGGTTCTCGAAGAAGAAATACCCCGTTTTATAACGTGGATTGGTCCGGCAATCGTCTGGTTTCTGTTTGTAGGTGGCTTGGTTGCCGTCCTCGCAGCGGTCGTAGCTTGGCTGACGCAGTCAGTATTGCATGGCCCGCTCGTCGCGGGGGATCGCGTCTACCGCGGAGTCCTTTCGGGTTTGCGTGACCTGGCCGGTATGTCGAGGGGACGTATCTGGGCACTGGCGAGACTGGCAATTCAAGAATCGCTCAGGCGAAATGTGCTTGTGGCACTTGCACTCTTTGCATTGATCGTGCTTTTTGCCGGATGGTTTCTCGATCCAGGAAGCGTGAATCCCGGCAAGCTTTATTTAGGTTTTATTCTGGCTGCTACCAATCTACTCGTCTGCCTCGTAACTCTGATTCTTTCAGTCTTTAGCCTTCCGGCGGATATCCGAGGAAAAGCGATCCAAACGGTGACTACCAAGCCGGTGCGCACCGGAGAAATCGTGCTGGGACGAATGCTCGGGTTTGCCATTGTCGGTACCGTAATGCTTCTTGTGATGGGCGTTGTCGGTTGGGGATTTGTTGTGCGCAGCGTGAGTCACCGTCACGAAGTGGATGTCGCCGCACTCGATGAGATCAGCGCTGAAGACGGTGCTTTAACAGGGTGGGAAGGTCGCACAACGCTCGACCGCAAACACAGGCATCGGGTGGAACTTGATGCCAGCGGAAATGGACGCACAGATTTTACGCAGGGGCATCGACATGAAATTAATTTGACAGGAAAAGGGGAGGCAGGCCCACTCGGAACGTATGCGATGAGTGCTCCTACCGGACTGCTTGAAGCACGAAAGCCGCTCCGAGGAGTTCTCAGGTTTCTTGATCGGGAAGGACGGCCTTCGTCAAAGGGAATCAGCGTTGGCAATGAGTGGGCCTATCGGGAATTTATTGAAGGCGGAACCCTTGCCGCAGCAATCTGGACGTTTGATGGAGTGACGCAAGACGAATTCAAAAAAGGTTTACCGTTGGAGATGATCGTACGAGTGTTTCGCACATGGAAGGGAGATATCGAAAAGGGGATTGCCGGAAGCGTTCGGGTAAAAAATCCTCAAAGCGGACTGACCAGCGACGCATTTTATTTTACGGCCAAAGAGTTTTCGATTGATTCGCTACTCGTTCCGCTGAAACTCGGCACGACAACGACCGATGGAGGCACCAAACAGGTAGATCTCTTTTCAGACTTTGTCTCGAACGGTCGAATTGAGGTAGTGCTGCAATGCCTCGAACCTGCCCAATATTATGGAGTCGCGCAGGCAGATTTCTATTTGCGTGAAGGAGATGGTTCATTCGCATGGAACTATGCGAAGAGTTGTCTCGGAATCTGGTTTTCAATGCTGCTTGTGACGGCGATGGGGGTTATGTTCAGCACGTTTCTTGCAGGGCCGGTGGCTTTGCTCGCGACGCTCAGCGTCATTCTGGTGGGACAATTTAGAGAATTTGTGGATAGACTCTTTGCGGCGCAGATATCCGGTGACACAACCCTTGCGCCGGGTGGAGGGCCTATCGAATCTCTCTGGCGAATTGCTACACAGACGAGCATTACAGTCGACCTCGATCCAACTTCCGCGGTATTGTTTATGAAAACAATCGACACGTGGCTCTTGGCCCCGATGCGTCTGGGATCTGCACTTTTTCCATCGCTGAGTTCACTTGGAACAAGCGATTTTGTTTCGGGCGGATTTGATATTCCTTTCGATTTGATTGCAGAAAACGGATTTGAAACGGCTGGGTATCTGCTGGCCATGTTTATCGCAGGAGCGATGTGTCTTCGGGCTCGAGAGGTGGCTGCATCATGACAACGACATCCAAACAATCATGGCTGGGACTGCGACCGGGAACGCTCCTTATGCTGGTAGCGATTGCAGTGCTTCTCGTGCCTCTTTCGGCGCTCAGTCAGCCGGCAGATTCATTGAGCAAAGGCGGCGTGATGTCGCAACTTCGTACTAAGTACGAACTCGGGCAATCCAATCTCGGTGAAGTTGATCCGACGAGTGAAACAATTCGGCTGGCAACCCTCGGGCTCAAAAATATCGCCGTCACACTGCTGTGGGATCGTGCGAATTATTACAAAAAAGTCGAAGACTGGACCAACCTGTCGGCGTCACTTGAACAGATCACAAAGCTGCAGCCAAATTTTTACTCAGTATGGGATTTTCAAGCCCACAATCTCTCGTACAACATCTCAGTTGAATTTGATGATTATCACGACCGTTATGCGTGGGTCATGAAAGGGATCGAGTTTCTTCGTCAAGGTATTGCACTGAATACCAGGGAGCCGAGATTGCTCGGACGGATGGGATGGTTTATTGCTCATAAGATTGGAAAGGCTGACGAAAAAAAACAGTTTCGGCGGCTCTTTAAAGCAGACGACGATTTTCATGAGCGCGATCGTCCAGGGAGAACGCTTCCTGAACGGGATAATTGGCTTGTTGGAAGAGAAAAGTACGTGACTGGGCAGCAGTTAGCTGACTCTGGTGCGCCGCTGCGCACGACTGCTTTAATCTTCCATAGTGAACCGATGATGACCTCGATTAACTATGCGACTGCAGTTGAGGAAGATGGTGTGTTTGGAGACATTGCTCGCGATGCGTGGACGCTCGCGGGAGAAGAAATGCGTCGATTCGCCACACATGAAATCCCAACATCGTGGGATGTCCCGATTCGCCTTGGATTGCGTGAAGCCGAAGAAGAGAGAGCTGCTCGCATTGTGGAAAGTCTCGAGGCGATTTTGCCTGGAAGGCTACAGGCAATTCAGGAAAGCCGTCGCGAGGGTTTGACGAGCGATCAGAAGAAAGCTCTTGAAACGGCACCGCTGGAGCGAACTGAAGCGCAGCAAATTGCCGTTGCAAAAGCTGCAGCAGCGATCAACGTGACATGGCCTGAAGTTGTTCGTGACGCTCCTGCTGAGGTACGTGAAAAAGCCAAGTCACTTGCCCGTGAATACATTGAAGCATCAGAAACAGCTCAAATTATTAGCCGTTATCGAGACATCGTAAACTTTGATTTCTGGCGAGCAACGTGTGAAGCCGAGGTGACTCCAGCGGCACTCCTCGCTCGTGAACTGACTTGGACAGCTGATCGCGAGTTTGAAAACGCTCGCTTGCAGTCTGCAAAAAAGTCATACGAGGAAGCATTTCTCTCGTGGAAAGAGGTTCTCGACGCTTCAGATATTCTCAGAAATGACTTCATGACTGCTGACGAAATTTCTGAAATTGTTGATCGGTACAAAAAAGTACTTGAGCAACTCGATGAGAAATTCCCGAAATCATTTGTACTGTCTGACATACTCAAGCGGGCCCAACCGTCTGCGCCTCCGGCACCGCCTACAGAAAATGTTCCTTCCTCTGAGACAAAGCCCCCTTTGCCTGTGGAAGAGACTGAAGAAAAGTAAGTTCTGGTCGCTTCACTGCGGAAAGTTCTGCACAGATGCTGTGAAATCGTGGAGCCCTTATTTTTGGATTCCGTGAAAAATCACAGTCTTTGACTCTGTCATTTCGAGCATCGTGTACTTGGGTCCTTCCTTTCCTATTCCGCTCTCTTTGAGTCCACCGTAAGGCATAAAATCGGCCCGCCACTGGGGGCCCCAGTTTATGTGCAAATTGCCTGCATCGACGTTTTGCACAAAGTGCATTGCTTGAGAGATGTCTCGAGTAAAAAGAGATGCCGCGAGTCCATACCGAGTTGCATTGGCCATTCGAACTGCTTCGGCAGTGTCGCTGGCTCGCAGAAAAGCTACCGCTGGTCCAAAGAGTTCTTCGCGTTCCAGAGTCATTCCCATTTTGACATCGACCACCACGGTCGGTTCGTGCAGAGCACCGGCATGGCTTCCGCCACAGGTTACGCGAGCACCTTGAGAAACCGCATCGCGAATCGATGTAGCGACTCGTTCTGCGTCTGAGGAGCGAATCATCGGACCTATACGTACGGATGGATCAAATGGATTGCCAGTTTTGAGTTCGCGAACCAAACGAGTTACGCGATCAATAAGATCGGCGTAAATCCCATCAACAGCGATGATGCGTTGGGCTGAAATACAAACCTGTCCCGCATTGGCATAGCCGGTAGCGACGATGGCTTGGGCAACGAGATCGAGATCGGCATCATGAAGAACAACAAGCGGTGCGTTGGAACCAAGTTCCATCGTTATTCGTTTGAGTCCCGCCGCACAAACAATTCGCTCACCAACCTCGTGGCTGCCTGTAAAACTCACCTTCCGAACTCGTTTGTCAGAGACAAGAAAACCTCCGAGAGATTTCCCAGAACCGGTCAAGCAACTGATTGCTTCAGGAGGGCATCCGGAATCAAGTAAGACCTCAACGAAGGCAATTGCCGAAAGGGGTGTGTCGCTGGCAGGCTTGAGAATGACTGCATTTCCAGAGGCGAGAGCCGGTCCCACTTTGTGGCATGGAAGATTCAAAGGAAAATTGAAAGGCGTAATGGCAACAACGACGCCACAGGGGACACGGAGCGTGAAGCCGAACGTTCCGCCACCGTTGGACGCGCCGTCCATTGGCAGCACTTCGCCACCGATTCGACAGGCTTCCTCTGCGGAGAGAAGAAGTACATTGGCAGCCCGCGTCACTTCCATCAACGACTCTGCCAGAGGCTTTCCTTCCTCCATTGAGAGTTGGTTTGCAATTGTATTGATTCGTTCAAGCAATGTACTTGATGCCCGACGAAGGATCTCTCCACGTTTCCAGCCCGGCATTGCTCGCATGACGGCGGCACCCTTCACCGCCATCACAATCGCTGCTTCAGCATCATTGGCCGAAGCGTTGGGAACGGTGTCGATCGTCGAATGATCGAAGGGATTTGTGACGACGCAGACGCGATCACCTTCGATCCAGCGTCCAGCAACAAAGGATTTCATGAATCAGTGCCTTTGCGTCTCGGTGACGATTGTAAAAATGAAGGTGTAGTGCTTATGAACGTTTTTCATTCACCGCAGAGGCAGGAATGGAGCGGATCAGGAGTCGGTCGATCCGACGGCCATCCATATCGACCACTTCAATGTCAAGCGTTTTCCAACGAAGTTGATCACCAATCGCCGGAATACGTTCGAGCTCCGCCAAAACCAATCCGGAAACTGTGCTGTAGTCGCGAGTTGGTTGATTTTCGACGGAGAGTCCGAGCGTCTCAATGAGTTCATCGAGACCGACTCCTCCATCGACCAACCAAGAGCCATCCTCCCGCTGAACAAAACGCTGTTGAGATTCATGGCGTTCATCATGAATCTCACCGACAAGTTCCTCAAGTACATCCTCAAGCGTGACAAGCCCCTCGGTTCCTCCATACTCATCCAAAACAATTGCGAGTTGATTGCGTTCCTTTTGAAAGAGTTCGAGGAGTCGGTCAAGAGGCATTGTTTCCGGAACGAAGAGCGCCCTGTGAAGAATCTTTCGCAGATCGATTGGCCAACCGAGCCAATTTTGTCTCAGCACGTCCTTGAGCAGTATGTATCCCAAAATATGATCCAAATCGCGTTCGTAGACCGGTAGTCGTGAGTAGCCAGCCATCGCAACAGCACCGATAATTTCATCGGGAGGGGTTGCCACATCCATTGCGTCCAAATCGATTCGAGGCCGCATAATGTCACGAACGGTTCGCTCTCCAAGCCGGAGTGCTTCGGTCGCCACCGACTGCTCTACAGCCTCCAGCACTCCCTCAGCGCGTCCTGCCTCCAGCAAGTGTTCAATATCATCCACTGATACGTTGGGCCCGTCTTGTCGATGGGCTCGCAGGAGAAAAAGGACCGACGTTGTTGCGGCTCCCATGATCCAAACCAAAGGCTTGGTGATGATGGATACGAGATTCATTATCGGTGCGACGGTGCAGGCCACTTTTTCTGCACTTCGAAGAGCCAAACGCTTCGGGACAAGTTCTCCAAGTACAAGCGTAAAGAACGAAAAAACCAGGACAAAAGCAGTCAGTGATAACGACTGGGCATAGGGTTTGAGAGAGGAAGGACCGTCACGCAGAATCCACTGTGAAAGGTCGCTTACCACTCGATCTCCACCGTAGGCCGCTGCAAGTGTGGCAACCAACGTGATCCCGATTTGGACGGTGGGAAGAAAACGGTTGGGATTGTTGGCAAGAGCGAAAGCCTTTTCAGCGGCCGCATTTCCTCCGTCGGCAAGGGATCGCAGCCGGCCGCGCCGACTCGCAACGATCGCCATCTCCGCCCCGGAAAAAAAGCCGTTCGCAAGGATGAGCGCAAGAATAATGAGAAGTTCTACGACCACCGTAGCCACACGCTTGTCAAGCATGCTCCACACGGACGTTCAATATTTTGGAAGTACATGGTGTCTCAAAAAAGAAGAAGGCTGTGGAGAAAGCATCGAAAGAACATTTCATACCGCATGGGTTTAAAAATTGCGCTACCGAGGCGTTGAAGGATCACTGCAAATGATCGTCAGGTTGTCGCGATGAACGACTTCCTCGTACGGACAATATCCGAGGACATTGGCAATCTTTTCAGTGGTGAGCCCACGAATACGAGTGAGTTCGTCGGAGGTATAATTGACAAGACCTCGAGCAAGCTCGCGCCCATCCTCAGAGAGAAGTGTGACCACATCCCCTTTCTTGAAATCACCATGAACGTGAGAAACTCCAGCGGCAAGCAGGCTTGAACCTCGCATGATTACCGCGTCTTTGGCCCCGGAATCAAGGGAGAGCGTGCCTTGTGGATCTGCAGACCATCCCAACCATCGCTTCCATGCTGGCATACTCGCACCACGAGCAGGAAAAAGTGTGCCGATCAATTCTCCTGCGTATATTTTTTCTAACACCGCCCCATCGCGACCGGATGCAATAACAACATTTCCACCGGCCTGAGTGACGATTCTGGCTGCACGTAATTTGCTTGCCATGCCCCCCTTTGAGAGTCCCGTGACTTTGTCCTGCGCCATAGCTTCGATCCGGTCATCGATCTGACTGATGGTATCGATTCGAGTGGCACCTGGATTCGATGGATGTTGATCGAAGAGGCCCTCGACGTCACTCAACAGCACGAGTAACGGAGCACCGAGGACATTCGTGACGAGTGCTGCCAAGCGATCGTTGTCACCAAAAGTGGTTCGAAGTTCCTCCACGCTGACGGTATCATTCTCATTCACAATGGGAATTGCCTGAAAGTTGAGAAGAGCTCGAAGCGTATTTCGAATATTGAGATAGCGAGTTCGTTGCTGTAAATCATCGGCGACAAGAAGCACTTGAGCTGCGTGATGACCTCGTCCACGCAACGCGCGTTCGTAGGCTTCAATGAGAGAACTTTGGCCGACGGCGGCAACGGCCTGTAGCTTTGCGAGTTCGGTTGGCCGATGTGTCAGACAAAGTCTGCCCATGCCGGCACCAACAGCACCTGAGCTCACGAGGACAACTTTCCGGCCGGATTTCATCAGAAGATCGATCTGTCGGCTCAGAGAATCAATTTGCTCAAAATCAAGTAATCCATCAGGGCCTGTCAAAACACGAGTGCCTACCTTCACGACCACAAGCTTGGCGGTTGCAGCAATGTCCTGGCGTTCCGAATCGGTCATCGTGGGTGGCGTACGGTGGTGTGCAGATGGATTCGTAAAAAAGCTGCAATGGAAAAAGCAATGGTATGCTAACGAGGAGGAACTTGGAGAGCCAACCTCGCCAACTGCCGAAATGTGCAATCCCGTTGAGAGATCTGTTTTTGAAGCATAGACTGCCGGCGGTAGTCATCGTTCCCAGTGTTACGCAACGAAGGCTCATTTTCATGTTTCATACTTGTATTTCCTCGCTGTCGGAAAGCTTCAGGCAGAGCCCACGATGAGTGAACTACACCACGAATGCGGATTGGCCGCCATCTATCACCTTCCGTCGCAGGTGGCGAGTCCGCTTTGTACCGATCACGGTCCAGAGGAAATTTCGCGACTCGTGCCCAGAATGCTTTTAGACATTCAGAATCGAGGACAGTTGTCGGCTGGCATGACGGTCTGGAATCCTAGTCGCGGCCAATTGCTCACAACCTATAAAGATGTGGGAAGCGTCAGCGAAGTTTTTCGCATGAGCCATCGGGCAAAGTACGAAAGCCTGATGGAGCAGCATGTTGGCCGCGCAGCCATTGGTCATGTGCGGTATGCGACGTGTGGCGCAGAGGATCGAGGGTATGCACAACCGCTCGAACGACCGCACATTCAAAAACGAAAATGGTTTGCATTCGGATTCAACGGACAACTTGCGAACTACCCTGACCTGCGGGCCAAGCTTCTCGCGGATAACGACAACCATCTCGCACGAGATAACGACACAGAGATGATCATGCATGCGATCGGTCATGAGTTGTCGGGCGATTCCGATCCCGATCCGATTGATATGTTGGCTGCAATTTCAAAGCGATTTGATGGCGCATGGAATATCGCAATGCTCGATGCTTGTGGACGATTGATCGTCGCGCGCGATCCTCTCGGAATCAGGCCGATGGTGTACGCCAGGCTTGGGCCACTGGTGGCTGCCGCGAGCGAGAGCGTGGCACTTTTGAATCTTGGATTTCCGACCGAGTCGATCGAATCGCTCGAACCTGGCATGGCTATGGTGGTCGACGGTACGAGGGTTCGTATAGAACGATTTGCAGAGAGTCCCAAGCGAGCACACTGCTTCTTCGAGTGGATCTATTTTGCAAATGTTGCAAGTACGATGGATGGACGAAGTGTCTATCTGACTCGCAAACGTCTTGGGGAGGAATTGGCCCGACTCGAAACCATTTCAATTGATGCCGATACAGTAGTTGTTCCCGTGCCTGATACCAGTAAGGCTGCGGCCGACTCAATGGCCTATCGATTATCGATTCCATCGGTTGAAGGTTTGATTCGCAACCGCTACACCGGCCGAACGTTTATTGACGGCGCGTCGAGTCGTCGCCAAAAAGCGGAATCAAAATACACCCCTCTGCGTGAAGTGCTGGCAGGAAAACGGGTGATTCTCGTGGAGGATTCGATCGTGCGAAGCACCACGATGAAGGTGCTCTTGGGAAGAATGCGTTCGCTCGGATTGGCCCGCGAAATCCATGTGCGAATCGCCTGCCCACCGATCGTGGCGCCTTGTTTCTACGGAATCGATATGTCCACGATCGAGGAACTTTTTGCCCCGCAGTTCCTCAGGGACGGCGTCCTTACCGATCAAGCGCAGGTCGAAATGGCTCAGCGACTCGGAGCCGATTCGCTTCGGTATCTACCGATTGAATCGATTTCCTATGCGCTTCAAAAGGATGTTTCCCAACTGTGTCAGGCTTGTCTCACAGGAGACTATCCGACCCCAGCCGGCGAACATCTCTATCAACTGGCCAAGGGGCAGCCATCCAAAAAATCGGGTGGGCGTACCTATGAAACCGTGCCTGGTGTCGGTCGGTAGTGATGTGCTTGCCTCAGAGGGAGTTCTCTGAAGTGGAAGGATGCCGCAAGGGTGAACCAATAGTTCGATTCACCGGCGCACTTATTCCAGAGAAGTTTTCAAAATTGTCGAATCCGAATCCAATTCTGTAACGTCAACCGAAGGGCCGAAAACAACTCTTTCGAGCCCGGTAGGAAAAACATTTCTTCTGAGCACCGCCCGCCATACGGGCTCTCCCGCCTGACGCGTTCGCCTCTCAAAATGAGTGCGATAGTCGAGATCGTGAGTGGAGAGAAGTTCTCGTTCCTCAACAGGGGGCTCGAACAAGCCGGTTTGTTCCACAAAATCCAAGGATTCCCGGAAATATTCCTCGACATCGGTCCAGATGTGTAAGAGTCCACCAGCGACCAACACTCTCGCGCAGTGTGCAAGAAAAATTGGTGTAAGAACTCGCCGCTTCCGATGACGGGCTTTCCACCAAGGATCAGGAAAATAAACATGCACTGCGTTGAGGCTTTGATTGAGGAGGCACGATCGAAGCACGTCGAGACCGTCACCTTGAATGATTCGAGCATTTGACAGATTTGCTCGAGCGAGTTTTGAAGCCACAAGACGGGCGTAAGCGGCTGAAATTTCAACGCCAAGAAAATCGATGTTTGGAGCACGGCCGGCCATGTTCGAGAGAAAAAGTCCCTTGCCACACCCAACTTCCAGTTCCACAGGTGCTTGACGGTCGAACAAAGTGCGAAGCACAAGTGGCCTGGCCAGTCGAGAACTTATGCGAAGATGTCCCGAGAGATCAATCAAAGGGTCTGGTTTTTTTGGGGCTCGACGTGGCATGAAGATCAAAGTTCCGGCGAAATAATTTTTACGCTGCGGAGCTGACTTTGAATCAGAACAAACATGCTTCGCAAGCGTGAGGAGTAAAAGACGTATCGAATGTGTAGGAGCAGCCTGCGATTGTGCCCCCGTAGTCGGTAGCGCATCACGTGCTCGGCACAGGTTCACCTGCGGCGTTCAAGAGGTACTCTACGGGAAGCGGCACGCCTTTGAGGATGCCATCAACAACAATATTGTCCTTCACAAATCCCTGAAACTTGCAAACGATCATCGCCTTTGGTCGCACGCGGATTCGTTCCACGGCAATGACAAGCCGATCGCCGGGCACAACCACTTCTCGGAACCTGACAGACTCAAGCCCGCCAAAACCAATCACCTTCGCTTCGAGCAAATTGTGTTTTTGGGCAAAGAAACTTGAAAGCTGCGCCGCTGCTTCACACATCATGACGCCGGGCATCAGAGGCATCACCGGCATATGTCCGCGGACCCAAAACTCATTTTTGGTGACGTCTTTATAGCCAACGCATGCACCCCGCTGCGTATCCTCGTACACAATTGCCGTGAGTTGCTCCATCTCGAACCGTTGCATATTCCAGCGACGGATTTCATGGATGTCGGCGATGACCTTCGACAAGTCGTAAAGACTTGGGTCAACGATGTAATCACGATGGGACACGATCTTCTCCGCAGGGGACAGTCAACTTGATCAAATCGCAATCATGACGAGAACGACTGAGGCGACTGCACGTCGAGAAATCCCTAGGTACGGATATGCTTCCGCTTCATGCGACGAGCCTTGCTGTTGGCAGGGCGCGAGCCATGATTTGCCTTCTTGAGATTACGGTGCGGCTTGGTCATTGTGCATGCTCCAAAAAAAGAAAAGAGGGTTGTCGTGTGTGTTGGGACATTGATTCAGAGCAATCACAATGGAACAGTTTTAGGCACCACTGGATCACGATCAGGTAGAAACCTACCAATTCAGGATTCGAATGTGAAGAAGGGTTGCCTGAGAGAGCGAATGTTCTCACAGTTTGGCCAATCGTTTGGCCCCAGAGTCACCCTTTGTGAGAATGAGACCCAACAAGTGTGATGTTTTCAAAGCGTCGCATCGCACTCGTAGAGGAAGTTTCACTGAGGGTGGGGTTGCTCCGGCAGACCACCGCGTTCAGCCGCTATGGCTTCACGCACGCTTGAACGAATGGTATCGATAAAACTTGTAAGAAGAAAGCTGGCAATTGCCCCGATGACGGCGCTCGACGCCCCGCCGAGCAATGTGCCAGCGGTAGAACTTGTCGTGAACATGGCCAGAGCAAGTGTTCCAGAAATACCCCCGCATACTCCGCCAATTCCTGCCGAGATAGGAATAAGTTTTCCAAGTCGCAAACGGCGTTCAAGTATTGAAGGCATCGCGCGAGGGAGCGGCTGTACCTGTTGGTCCTCACGAGATCCGGCTTTGAGTCGATCATCGGTTGACTGTCGTAATCGTGTGCCGATCGAATTTCCAGCGACGTGCATTCCAACAGAGGCGAGCAGCACCACGGCTGCCAGCCAGCCCGCCAATCCGATCCATTCAAGAGCTGCCAGGCCGATTGCGATCATTACGGCCAACCATGAAAATGTTCGAAGTCGCAAAGATGCATCTCCCGAAGAATGGCCTCAAGAAGAGTCTCGGTCTGTCTACCGCCTTTGATGGCAAACAAGAATAGTTGCCAAACTCAAAAGAGCAAAAAGTTTTCGGGGTAATGACTATGAGAACAATCAGAATTCATCCACAATCGCATCGGCCCCGTAGATGGGAAGTACTCGGTAGTAGACCTCAAGAGTGAGAATAGCAAGTGCTGTGTGGGCCAGCCGACCTCCGGGAGCGATATCGGAATCTTGAAAAAACCAACTACCGGTTTCGTGATGTCGTAAGTGTTGTCTGCTCACTAGAAAATCTCGAGTTCTG